>OGGT01000367.1_pt1 | contig 25667 bp, 20 predicted proteins | sample 1571311 | NCBI WGS metagenome assembly OGGT01 (sample SAMEA2581931, study PRJEB24529) | metagenome | biome: Human gut stool | place: China | collected 2011
CTCATAAATCTACCCTTAATCGTGTATTGGATGATAGTTGCGGATTTTAGGTTTATAATTTCCTGTCTCTTGCTTATGAGAATATATTAAAAAAAAAGTACTGAAAGCATATAGGAAAAAAAATATCCAAGCTATATAAATCATCCAACTAACTCCTACTATATACGTTATTAATCCACTTATATAAAAAAAGAAACCAAATAATTCATGTAGCCTTTTCATTTATAATTACTTTTTATTCATACAGTCACTAAAATCATATTTTGGTCAAAAATACAAATTAAAAACAAATACCACAAACAGTATTTTTATTTTTTATAATTTCATAAGAAAACACAACAGATTATTTATAAGCATCTCACTATCTAATAATTATAACTCTATTTATTATTTTTTTCGTAACTTTGCAGCATTATATCCACTTGAAACATACATAATTATATAAATGAAGAAACTTTTTATCGAGACATACGGCTGCCAGATGAACGTGGCAGACTCAGAAGTAGTGGCTTCAATCATGCAGATGGCAGGCTACGAACTGTGCGAGAACGAGGCAGAGGCTGACGCCATCTTCCTCAACACCTGCTCTATCCGCGAGAACGCAGAGAACAAGATATACGGACGACTTGAGACTCTGCACGCAGAGAAGAAGAAGGGACGCCAGCTTATACTCGGCGTGCTCGGCTGCATGGCTGAGCGTGTGCGCGAAGACCTCATACAGAACCACTTCGCCAACCTCGTTTGCGGTCCCGACTCCTACCTCAATCTACCGGACATGATTGCGCAGTGCGAGAACGGACAGAACGCCATGAACATCGAACTGAGCACCACTGAGACCTACCGCGACGTTGTGCCGCAGCGCATCGGCGGCAACCGCGTGAGCGGTTTCGTGAGCATCATGCGTGGCTGCAACAACTTCTGCCACTACTGCATCGTGCCTTATACTCGCGGACGCGAACGCTCGCGCGACGTGGAGAGCATCCTGCGCGAGGTGCGCGACCTGCACGACCGTGGCTTCAAGGAGGTGACGCTGCTCGGACAGAACGTGAACAGCTACGGACTCACACCTGCCGGAAAGCGCATCGAAGGCGGCTGCTCGTTCGCCGAACTGCTGCACAAGGTGGCGCAGAGCGTGCCCGACATGCGCGTGCGCTTCACCACATCCAACCCCGAGGACATGACCGACGACATCCTGTACGCCGTAGCCGAAGAGCCTAACCTCTGCAAGCACATACACTTCCCGGCGCAGAGCGGTTCGACAAAGATACTGAAGCTGATGAACCGCAAGTACACACGCGAGCAGTACTTGGAGCGCGTGGAGGCAATACGCCGCATCATACCTGGCTGCGGACTCTCTACCGACCTCTTCGTGGGCTATCACGACGAGACGCCGGAGGACCACGCAGAGACACTCTCGCTGGTGCGCGAGTGCCAGTTCGACTCGGCTTTCATGTTCAAGTATTCGGAGCGTCCTGGCACATACGCCGCAAAGCACTTGCCCGACAACGTGTCGGAGGAGGTGAAGATCGAACGTCTCAACGAGCTTATAAGCCTACAGACGGAGGTGAGCGCAGAGCAGAACCGCAAGGACATCGGCAAGACATTCGAGGTGCTCGTAGAGGGATACTCGAAGCGTTCGCGCGAGCAGCTCATGGGACGCACCGAGCAGAACAAGGCGGTGGTGTTCGACAAGGGCACATACCGCATCGGCGACCGCGTCATGGTGAAGATAACGGATGCCACATCGGCTACGCTGTTAGGCACTATAGCAGAATAAACCCACCGTCAGGCACTACATCAGAATAAAGACATGAAAGAATTTCTACAGGTACTGAGGCGCTTCGTGCCGCCCTACAAGAAGTACATCGCGCTGACAGCCACGTTCAACGTGCTGTCGGCTGTGCTCAACATCTTCTCTTTCGCAGCACTCATCCCCATCCTTCAGATACTCTTCCGAACAGAAGGCGCAGGCAGTGCTACGCATCTCATGCCGTGGAGCTTCGACAACATAAAGGAGGTAATAGCAAACAACGCCGACTACTACGTGACGCAGCTCATCGCCAACGTCGGACCGACCACTACCCTACTCGTAATCGGTCTGTTCCTCGCCTTCACCACGTTCCTCAAGACGGGTGCATACTTCCTTTCGTCGGCTACAATCATACCTGTGCGAACGGGCGTGGTGCGCGACATACGCAACCAGCTCTACCGCAAGATTACATCGCTACCGCTCAGCTTCTTCTCCGACGAACGCAAGGGCGACATCATAGCGCGTATGACGGGCGACGTGCAGGAGGTAGAGAGCTCGATAATGTCGTCGCTCGACATGCTCTTCAAGAACCCTATTCTCATCACGTTCTACTTCGGAGCACTCATCTTCATCTCGTGGCAGCTCACGCTCTTCACCATCGTCTTCGTGCCAATCTTCGGATGGTTCATGGGCTGCGTGGGCAGAAAACTCAAGAAGAAGTCTATCAAGGCGCAGTCGCTCTGGAGCGACACTATGTCGCAGGTGGAGGAAACGCTCGGCGGACTGCGCATCGTGAAGGCGTTCTGCGCAGAGGGCAAGATGAACACACGCTTCTCGAACATCAACAACGAATACCGCGACGCCGTGCAGCGCGTGAACATACGCCAGCAGATGGCGCACCCGATGAGCGAGTTCCTCGGCACAGTGCTCATCATCATCGTGCTCTGGGTGGGCGGCATACTGGTGCTCGACAACAAGATACTCTCCGGCCCGTCGTTCATCTATTATCTCGTGATGCTCTACTCCATCATCAACCCGCTGAAGGAGTTCTCCAAGGCAAGCTACAACATTCCGAAGGGTCTTGCCTCAATGGAGCGCGTAGACAAGATTCTGAAGGCGGAAAACACTATCAAGGAACCTCTGCAGCCGAAGCATATCGCTTCGTTCGAGCATCAGATAGAGTTCCGCCACGTGTCGTTCCGCTACGGCGAGCAGTGGGTGCTGCGCGACATCAACCTCATCATCGAGAAGGGCAAGACCGTGGCTCTCGTCGGACAGAGCGGATCGGGCAAGTCGACACTCGTCGACCTCATTCCGCGCTACTACGACGTGCAGGAGGGCGAGGTGCTCATCGACGGCATCAACGTGAAGGATCTCGGCATACACGACCTGCGACAGCTCATCGGCAACGTCAACCAGGAGGCGATACTCTTCAACGACTCGTTCCGTGGCAACATCACGTTCGGCGTGGAGAGTGCTACGCAGGAGCAGATTGAGCAGGCGGCGCGCATAGCCAACGCTCACGAGTTCATCATGCAGACCGAGCAGGGCTACGACACCAACATCGGCGACCGCGGCGGACGTCTCTCAGGCGGACAACGACAGCGTGTGAGCATTGCACGCGCCATACTGAAGAATCCGCCGATACTCATCCTCGACGAGGCTACATCGGCACTCGACACCGAGAGCGAACGCCTCGTGCAGGACGCGCTGGAACGCCTCATGAAGTCGCGCACGACGGTGGCTATCGCCCACCGCCTGTCTACCATCAAGAACGCCGACGAAATATGCGTGATGCACGAAGGCGAAATCGTGGAGCGTGGCACGCACGAAGAACTCATCGCACTTGGTGGTTACTACAAGAAACTGCACGAAATGCAGAAGTAACAGCCTTAGGGATAAAGAAAGCCCGAAGTCCTGATCTACTGGACTTCGGGCTTTCTTCGTTCTACCGAATAGCAATATATACTTACGCCTTCCTACTTCAACGATTCGTCATACAATACATTGGTTGCCATATGCTGCACTTCGTTGACTATAGCAGGATAAGCCTTAACAAACTCATGCAATCCAATACTGTTGCCTTGCTCGTCATAGGTTTTGCCTACGCCCTGAAATTCGGTTCCTTCAACCGCAACCTTGCCGTTTGCATGAAACACCTTTATCAATGTAACCTTTCCCTCTTCAAAAGTCATACATACCGTTTTATTGTCTTCAGACCATGCCTTTCCACTGAAAGGCTCTTCATCATAATACGCTACGGTGAGACTCTTGTTGAATACCAGCTGACTTATCTTAACCTCCTTAGTACACGACATCAGAGTGAATATGCACAAAATCAATAAAAGTTTTCTCATATAGAACTACTGTATCTTGTTATATATTTATTGTATAGAATATTTTCTCGAACACAGCCTTTTCCTTGTTCCAGTCTCCAGTGGAATAAGTGGCTGTATTCGTTCTGCCCGCCGTATCGGTAAATGTGAATACAACCGGCGTCGCTGATGTGTACAGCTTCTTTATGTCCTTGTAGCTCAACTGGGCAGTTGTACGCACAACAAAGTTGCGACCCTTCGTTTCGTGATACAACAGCTTCACATCTGAAGCCTCCGTCGCAAACGTACCGTTGCTCACGGACAAGCGGCTTATATCCTCGCGATTAGGCGAAATAACAGTGAAGTTCATGGTCAACGAGTCGCAATGAGACACATAAGTCATATCGAATACAAATCGCTTAATGTCCTTGCTACGCTCGCTCAGCTTCTTGTTACCAATAAAATAAGCATCTCCCTTTTTTGTAGAGAAGGGATTTAAGCGGTTCGAAACAGACTGTGCGCTCGTACCGGCAATGCCAGTTGCAAGCATTATCATCAATAGAAATATTCTCATCTATCATCTATTTTAAAAAAAGAAGGATAACCTACTACTGTTGGTTATCCTTCCTATAAATTTCATTTAACCGAAACTACATCTTAGTGATTACTCACCGTAAACGTAAGTTGTCTTTGTACCGTAAAGACCAAGGATGCTTGTTGTCTTAACGTCAACGTGAGAAATCTTCTTGATACCTGCCTCCTTAGCAGCTTTGTTAATACTTGCGTCACCACCGAAAGTCAGAACGCTGAGGAATACTGGATAAGAAGCCTGACCACACTTTGTACCTACTGTGTTTGATGTTGCAGCGAGTGGATTCACTGCTGAACAGCTTGTCATTGCTGCAGCTACCAAGAGAGCTGCCATTACCTTTAATGATTTCATAGATAATAAATTTAAATTTTTGTAATTGTATAAAAATACTATTTGCAAAAGTAAATAGTTATTAATGAATAGATGTTTTTTTTTTGTTAATTTACCTTAAACGATTGCATTTTTATACACAAAACTAATCTAATACACCTATTAGTATAAAATAAACATAATAAAGCCATACTTTTTACCACACGATATAAAAACCCAATAACCACAGAATAATCAGTTATCCACAATTTACAAAACCTGTTGATAACTCTATAATAGACTGATTAACAATTCTTAATTATCAACAAACCTGTGTATAACTACGTTAGTTAGTAGGTATTGGAAAACTGACAGGCGTGTACAGGAGGGTAGCGAGATGGAAAAAAGGCGTGTACGGGAGAGCAATGTTATACACAAGAGGGTAGTGGGGTTGTGCGCAGGAGGGTAGCGTTATACACAGGAGGGCAGCGTGATTGCGCACAGGAGGGTAGCGGGTTGTGCACAGGAGGGTAGCGTGGCTATGGCAGGATGCCATAGCCTCCTAAATTAGCGAGTTATCCACAATTATACGCAACCTGTTGATAACTACGTAACTAACTAATAACTAATGTAATGTTATCCACAAACACGTTGATAACTATGTTTAATAAACACTTTCGCACTCCGAAACATCATGTTTTGTTATCGGATTCCGTCCGCCACCCGATCAGATTCCGTCCGCCACCCGATCAGATTCCGTCCGCCGCCCGATCGGACGGCGTTCGGTGCACGATGACATAAGCTGCAGTTATAAACAACATTAGCTATAGTTATACCCAACATTAACGACACACCAACCCAACATCAGTAACACTCTTACACCGCATCAATTATAGTAATCTCAGGCAGCAATAGGTATGCTATAGTATGTCAGCACCCTGTACATTGTTGATAATGTGGATAACACAGGTAACAGGCTGATATACAACAACAAGTTATCAACACCTGTTGTTAAGAAACCGGTGGAAAGATAGTGCTGGGACAGCGAATTGATATAGTTGACAAGCTCATTCGCACCATAAAACGACCATGTCAACATAAAAATAGCGCATCACCTGTTGATATTGTTTATAACTTGTGTAAGACGCTGAAAGCCAATAGAAAGTTATCAACATATGTGTGGATAACTGTGTTAATAGGAGGGTATGGCATCCCTGCCATACCCACGCAGCCGTATTGATGGTTGCGTGCAGTCACACTGCCTTATTGATGGCAAATTGCGTGGGTATGGCATCCTTGCCAAACCCTCCTATGTCTTCATTTCGAGTTTTAACACACACCTCCTGTTATTATTCACAAATCTGTTGATAACCTGTTGATAACTTACTAACAACACTGTTAACAACTTAGCGGTTATCAACAGGCGGACAGGCAGAGTAGGGTGGATGTGGATAACTGTGTGCGTTATCAAATTAATATTCTAAAGTTTTCCACAGGTTTTTAAGAGAAAAAGATATAAACTTATTAACTTTGCAGGTGTAATAGCACTTTTGTGTATAACTAACATATATAACTCATTTTCAAAGAGAAAATATTAACACAACCTGTTGATAATGATGTCTTACAGGTTTATAACGAAATAACCAAAGAAATAGGTAGAAAGTTTTCAACGTACTAACAGTATATCATACTCATAATCTTTTTCTTTTCTTTAAAAATAAAAAGAAATAGATATATAAAGAGATGTTGGTAAGTAGTCTACTCGTTAACTTGTCCGTTCGTCAACTTGTCTACTTGTTTACTCGTCAACTAAAAAAAATATGAACAACGATTGGAAAGAGAAGGGTTACATCGACGAAGCGGTTGATGAATCCGTTGACTTGAAAAAAGAGATACGTCGCTTGTGTGAAGAGAAGGATGCCGTGGTGCTCGCTCATTATTATACAATGGGTGAGGTGCAGGAGGTGGCTGACTTCATTGGCGACTCGCTGGCATTGGCTCGTAAGGCTGCGAAGACCGATGCGAAGATTATCGTGATGTGTGGTGTGCACTTCATGGCTGAGACCTGTAAGCTACTCTCGCCGGAGAAGAAGGTGTTGTGTCCGGACCTCACTGCCGGCTGCTCGCTTGCCGACTCGTGCAAGGCGGAGGACCTGAAGGCGTTCAAGGAGCAGCATCCTGGCTATAAGGTGGTGAGCTACGTGAATACGACGGCTGCGGTGAAGGCGCTCACAGACGTGGTGGTTACCTCGGGCAACGCGAAGAAGGTGGTGGACAGTCTGCCGAAGGACGAGAAGCTCATCTTCGGTCCCGACTATAACTTAGGCAACTATATAAACAGTGTTACGGGTCGCGATATGCTGCTCTGGAACGGCGGATGTCATGTGCATGAGAAGTTCTCGGTAGAGGCTATCGTGAAGTTGAAGCAGGAGCATCCGAAGGCTGTGGTGATGGCTCACCTGGAGTGTAAGGCACCTGTGCTGGCTGTGGCTGACGTGAAGGGTTCTACGGCTACGATGCTCGATTATGCTAAGGAACATAAGGAGACGAAGGAATACATCATAGCTACCGAGGCTGGCATCCTGCACGAGTTGCAGCGCTGCTGTCCCGACGTGACGTTCTATCCGGTTCCGCCGGAAGTGTCTGAGGGTGGGGTAGGCTGCTCTTGCAACGAGTGCGAGTATATGAAGAAGAATACGTTGCTCAAGATATACAATACGCTGCGCTACGAGCTTCCGGAGGTGACTGTTGACGAATCTATCGCCAAGGATGCCGTTAAGCCGATAGAGCGAATGCTTGAGCTTTCCTAAGGAGTGGCTTCCACTGAATTGTAGGAGGGTATGGCATCCCTGCCATACCCACGCAGCCAGAATAATACTCCCACGGAATTCACAGAATTCACAGAACAGACAGGCAGAGAATGTTCTCCCACAGATTTCACGGATTTACATAGATATTTACTCCCACAGAATTCACGGAATTCACAGAACAGACTGGCAGAGAATATTCTCCCACAGATTTCACAGATTTACACAGATATTTACTCCCACAGAATTCACGGAACACACAGAACATTTTGCTTACATCTGTGTAAATCCGTGAAATCTGTGGGAGTTTCTTCTCAGTAATAAACTTCTGTGAATTCTGTGTGTTCTGTGGGAGCCCACTACGCAGCCTAACCATCTGTGTAAATCCGTGAAATCTGTGGGAGTTCCTTCTCAACAATAAACTTCTGTGAATTCTGTGAAATCTGTGGGAGAACATTGCTGTAGCAGGCTGCGTGGGTATGGCAGTGATGCCATACCCTCCTATGTGGGACATTAAAACTTTTTCAGCAGGAACGACGGTTTTACGCGCAGATAGATGCCAGCCGCAAGACTCACCTTATTATTATTGTTATACACCTTGTCGCCAACGACGAAGTTGTCCGTGGGCAGCGTGTTGAACACATCAGCCTGCACGCCCCATGAGAACCCCTTACCGAGTTCTTGTGCATAGCTCAGTTGAGCACAGACGGTGCGGTTGCGCTGCATCTGGAAGTCGCGGTTGTGTATACCCACCGAGCCGTAGAGAGGGTTGCCGAAGATAGATATGAACTTTGAGCTATCCCAGTAGGCACCGCGCAGACAGAAGCGCCAGATGTCAGCCTCCGCTTTCAGATATAGTCCTTTGCCATTGTCGAAGGGTAGGAGAGCACCAGTCATCTGTCGATAGTAAGCCACGTCAGCCTCTGCGTTCAGGCGCGTAAGAATAGAGTTGTCGGTGCGTATCGTTACGCCGACACCTGCCGCTGCGTTCATCCATGTCTTCACCTGCCGCTGTTCGGCCTCAGGGTTTATCTCGCCACCGCGGTGCTGCATCACCACCTGCAAGGGGAAGTAGACATGCGTGCGTCGCTCTGGACGGTTAGCCTTGAAGCGAGTTGACAGTCCGAAGGTGAACGCCTCCTGATGCGTGTCCTTGTCGAAGATGAAGCTCTCCCAGTTCACCCACACGTCGAAGTCGAGCGGTTTCGTCTGCCACTGCATCTGCACGCCCATCTCGGGGTCAGCCGAGAGAGCGTTCTCCTGATTGTAGAGCGGTTCGATGAGTCGGTGGTTAGCCCCACCATATATATTACCGAGTATGAGGTTGAAGTTTCGGCTCACAGCCAGTTGCACGTTGAAGAACGGTAGCAGATGGAAGCCCGTCTGCGTTTGGTCGCCCTTCCATGTTGCTATGTCGCTATAGTTGAGGTTAGGATATTTGTTTGCACCCCAATAGTGGAGCATACTAACGCCCACCTCCACACGCAAGTTCTTCAGTGGCTGATAGCTCACCGTGGGCTGCAGGCGGTAGCCAGGCAGCGTGTATCCCTTCGAGAGGCATCCCTTATACTCATTGTCGCGGAAGAAGCACAGAGCGTCGAAGTTGAGTAGCAGCTCACCGCACGAGGCAGAGTCGATGCGGTGGCTGTTCTCGAACAGCAGCGAGTCGATATGTGCGCTGACCTGTGCCTTAGCGTTAGCGGTCGTTAGCAGCAAAAGTGCCGCGGTAAGAAGTGTCGGTAAACGTTTCATTAGTTTCTTATTACTACTTTCTAAGTTTCTTGTTTAGCTGTTCGATTGTGAGGTTTGTAGCCGTCACCTTTCCGTTTTCGATGACTATATTGTCGGGTATGTTCGACATGCCGAGGAGGTTGTACACATCGCCGTCTATCGACTTGCCGTCGCAGATGGTAATGACATTTTCTATTTCTCTTGAGTTGAGTATTCTGCGACATTCAGCGCGCGAGTAGTCGAGACATATATTCACCACCTTGACCTCTCCTTTCGTCTCTTTCTGCAGTAGTGCCATGCTCTGTAGCATCGATATACTATTGTAGTGCCATGATGCCCATGCCACCACTACTGTTGTGCCAGCGGTGGAGAGTGTGGCGTTGTTCACCGGCTTGCCATTGATGTCGTAAGCTGCGAACTTCGGAATACGGCTGTTTGTGGTGAGCGTTGTACGGTTGTTTATGCTCTGTTGTAGACTCTTAAGAGAGTTGTTCCCGGGTTGATGTTCAAGCATGAGGTTTATCAGCTGTCGTGCAGTGGCGAAGTCGGGACGCTCCTTCTGCAGGAAGAAGTTGCGCACGACGTATGTGCTCACTATCGATTCGGGATGATCCTCTACGAACTGGCGTGCGTATTTCTGTATCTCGTTGGGTGAGGCGTTTGCAATCTGTTCGCGCAGTTGGTTCATCAGTTCGTTCGGCTTTGTGCCTTTCACCTTCATCTCTTTCAGGTGTGAAGCGTCGCCTTTTATGTCTACGCTCTTTCCTGGTGCAGCAAACACGGGTTGCTCGGTGAAGTTGGGGAACACAATCATCAGTGTCATCTCTTTCTTACACTCCACCTTATATGTAAAGCGTCCTGCTTGCACCTTTATAGTGTCGATACCCTTTAGGTTTCCATCTGGGCTATATACATAAAACTCGCCCTGATTAAGGTTTAGGAGCCTGCCGTCGATTTCGAAATGACGACTATCGGTTCCACATGACACCATAATCAGGGCGAGTAATGTCGCTATAATTGTTTTGTTCATTTTAGTCGTATGAACTGAAGTTAGAATAAGAAGGCTGAGAGCAATAACCCTCAGCCTTCATTTATTTTTAATTATTTAAAACGTCTTGCCACGTCTTACTTCAGAAGAGAGAGCTCCAAGTCCTTCTCAGCGTACTCCTTCAAAGAAGGATCCTTCTGGAGAGCCTCCTTGAGGTAAGAGTTAGCAGCGAACTTGTTGCCACGACGTGCAGCTACGATAGCGCGGAGGTAGTCGGTCATACCGTTCGGGTTAGCTACCTTGTCAAGAGTGCTTGTAGCGCCCTCGTAGTCCTTGTTCAGGATCTGAGCAAGAGCTGCAGTGTTTGTGTTCTGCTTGTTGAAGTCCTTGTCAGCCTGAGCGTAGTTGCCCTTAGCGATGTTGAGTGCGCCGAGAGCCGACTGTACGTTCTCAGAGCCAGAAGCCTTAGCAATCTGACGTTCTGCACCCTGTACGTCGCCCTCAATGAGCGAAATGAGACCGAGGTTAGCCTGTGCCTCCGGAGTAGATGAACCGAGAGAAGTAGCCTTCTGAGCGTACTGCTTAGCAGCTGCTACGTCGCCCTTAGCGAGTGCAAGAGCAGCGAGGTTGTTGTAAGCGCGGTAGTCGTTCGGGTAAACCTCTGTTGTCTTCTTGTAGATTTCCTCCTTCTTAGCTGCCGACTCCTCGAGAGTAGCAGAGTAGAGAAGCTCGTCAACGCTCAGCTTAGTAGCGTCGCTGCTGTACTGCTCCTTGATCTGGTCGTCGCTACGGCCGATTGTCTCATAGTTGATGATGAGGCGTGAACGGCGAAGCTCTGGGAGGATGCCGTCAGCAAGCTCCTGGAAGCCTGCAGACATGTTGCGGATCTGCTGCTCGCGCTCCTGTGGGTCGCTATACATAGAGAGCACGCGGAGGATAACCTCCTTGTCCTGAAGATTAGATGCTGCAACGAGTTTCTGGAAACCGTCCCAGTCCTGTGCTGTGTAGTGAGCGTCGATAGCTGCGTTCACCTTTGTCTTCTTCAATGTACCCTTAACGTACTTCTCTGACTCGTTCTGACGGTTGCCGGCGAGCTTATCGTTGAACTTAACGCCACCGTCTGGTGAAGCGTAAGCCTGGATTTCTACGTTCTGTACGTTGTAGCCTTCCTTGTCAGCGTTGATCTTCTTAAGCAACTCTACAAACTCCTTAACAGAGTTGTTCTTGAGCTCGCTCTTGCGGATGTTAGCCTGGTTGATGAGGAACTTGATGTTAGCCTCCTGCTTAGCAGCGTTTACGCGCTGGAATGCGTCAGGAGCGATGCAGCCACTCTCAGAAACGAGAGTCTTCTTGTAGAGCTCTGATGTAGCGATAACGCCATCAGCTACCTTCACTGCAGGTACGTCGAACTGCTTCTTGCCGATGCGTGCGTCGAATGTGAGGTACATCTCGCTCTGCTGCATCTCTGGAACGTACTTGAAGTTAGACTTCATTGTGTAGCGACCACCTACCTTGTAAGAGATAGTCTGATCGTTGCCCTTTACTTTCTCACCCTGGAAAGTAGCACTCTGACCCTTAGCTACCTGGCCGTCAGCGTAGCGCAACTCTGGAGTAACTGTGACAACAGCCTTCTTCTTCATGTACTTCTCTGGGAATGTTCCGTTGATTGTAGCTGGAACATCGCCTGCGTTTGCCTCAAGTGGGTTAGGGATAACTGTGAAGTTGTCCGCTGAGAGCGGTCCAAGCTTCGAACAAGATGTCATGAACAGCATTGTAGCTGCAGACAGTAAAAGAAGATTGTTTTTCTGCATAATTTATATAAAATATTAATTGATATATCTATTAGTGTTATTACACACGCTTAATGCGTGTACGTGTACATAATAATGTGCTACAAAGATACGCACTTATATTGTTTGCGACAAAGACAACTGTATTTAATTATGTTTAATTAACGATATGAATAGCTTCTTAACTCCTATAATAATAAAAAGACAGCAGAGATAAGTCTCAGCTGTCTTTTTATGTTGGATTTCATCCTTCGTTTTCTCGCCATGGCATAACTCGAGCAAGCTCGGTTCTGCTCATTTGGCTTAACGAAAACGTTGGTTTTTGATTGATTTGGCTTAGTTGAGAGCGTCTGAAAGCTCGGCACCTGCCTTGAACTTAGCAACCTTCTTTGCTGCAATCTGAATCTTCTCACGAGTGCGGAGGTTCATGCCTTCGCGAGCCGGGCGCTCGTTAACACTGAATGTACCGAAGCCGATGAGCTGTACCTTGTCACCCTCAACAAGAGCTGTCTTGATTGCTTCTACTGCAGCTTCGAGAGCCTTCTTTGCGTCAGCCTTGCTGAGTTCAGCACCTACTGCTATCTTCTCTACTAATTCTGTCTTGTTCATAATTCTGTTGTATTTAAATTGTTTATAAATGTTAGTTTTCTCAGAGTTTGAAGAGCTAAAAATGTGTAACTCACACTATTTCAGTGACAAATTTAGAGTTTTCCTTTCATAAATCAAACAAAAAACAGAAAAAAGTGCATAATTAATTGAAAAAAAAAGCGCGAAGAGCCTGTTTTATGCCTTTTTACGTGGATTTTTCGTAATTTTGCCACTCTAACGATGCGATATTTACAAATATATAAAAATGTGATATGAATAATATTCCAACGATAACAAAAAACTTACTTATTGTGAATGTAGTGGTATTCTTAGCCACTTATTTGTTTAGAAATATGGGTGTAGACCTCAACAATGTTTTAGGTCTGCACTTCTTTCTTGCGCCCGACTTCCACATCTATCAGCTCTTTACATACATGTTCGCTCATGGCGGTTTCAGTCATATCTTCTTCAACATGTTTGCGCTGTGGATGTTCGGTTGTATCGTTGAGCGCACTTGGGGGGCGAAGAAGTTTCTCACTTATTATATAGTGTGCGGAGTAGGCGCAGGTCTGTTTCAGGAGTTGGCACAGTTTGCGCAGTTCTATTTTATAGCAAGCGAACAACTTCCTCACTTCACATTGGCTCAGACAATGAAAGTGGCTAATGCCAATGCCGCCTTCCTTAACCTTTGGACCACCGTGGGTGCATCGGGTGCTGTCTACGGCATACTGCTCGCCTTCGGTATGCTCTATCCCGAGGAGCGCATCTTTATATTCCCGCTGCCTGTGCCTATCAAGGCAAAGTGGTTTGTGATGGGTTATGCTGCGATAGAATTGTTCATGGCTTACTCTTCTACGGGCGACGGAGTGGCTCACCTGGCTCACTTGGGCGGTATGGTGTTCGGTTTCTTCCTCATTCGCTACTGGCGACGTCACCCCGACATTCGCTACAGTCGTCGCAGCGGACAGCAGTTCTTCGACTCTATGCGTGCCTCGTGGGAGCGTCGTACGGGTCGCAAAGATAGTGGCGGTGTGTTCACTAATAGTGCAAATACACGCCATGAGAGCGATTGGGACTACAACGCACGCCGCAAGGCAGAGCAGGAGCGAATGGACGAGATATTGGATAAGATACGTCGCAATGGTTACGAGTCGCTAACGCGTGAAGAGAAACAGCAACTCTTCGATGCAAGTAACAGAAAATAAAAAACAGACTTACACGCTTTGAAAAATATAAAATCAATAATCTTTCGCATCGTCGCCGCATTCAATGTGGTGACGGTGCTCTTTATGTTAGCTATAGGATATAGCGACAGGGTTAACCCTACGGCTCATCCGTTGATAGCTAACATAGGGCTTATATTCCCCTTGTTTTTGCTGCTTAATATAGCATTTCTCGTCTTTTGGTTGTTGTTTTGTAAGCGTGGGGCACTCATCTCGTTAGTCGGAATGATAGTATGTTTCGGTCCGGTGCGCACTTATGTTCCGCTGAATGTTCCGTCTTCGGCTCCTGAGGATGCGTTGAAGATAATGTCGTACAATGTATTCTGCTTTTCTACGTGGACCGACTTGTCGCAGCCATGCGCTATAGCCGATTATATGTTGGAACAGGATGCTGACATAGTTTGTTTGCAGGAAGCTGATGTACAATGGGCAAAGCGTGTGAAGATAGACTCGTTGATGGACGTGAAGTATCCTTACAGAAAGTATAGTGGTTCGAAAAATCCCAAAGGAGGCGATGCTGTCGGTATATATAGTAAGTTGCCGATAGTAGGGGAGGAATATATATCCACCGAAGAGGATACATACAACGCCGTATCTTATGCTCTAAAGACAGGTGAAAAGGATACTACGCTTGTTATTGTAGCCCACTTCCAGGTTACCGGATTGTCGCCCGAAGACCGTACACGCTTTAAGTCGATGTTGAAAGGTGACATGGAAAGCGATGAAACAAAACAGGAAACACATCGCCTGTGGAACTTGCTTGGCGAGTCGTCAGCGAAACGTGGACCACAGGCAGACGCTGTGGCTGAATATATTGAGCATCACAAGCATCAGAGCATAATCCTTGCAGGCGACTTCAACGATTCGCCCATATCCTACACCCGTCAACGTTTAGCTAAAGAACTCACCGATTGTTATGTAGCTACGGCGAATGGTCCTGGTATATCTTACCACTACAACGCTTTCTACGTGCGCATAGACAACATCATGTGCTCCGACCATTGGAAACCCTATGAATGCAAGGTGGATAATAGCATAAGTGCATCCGATCATTATCCGATTGTATGTAAGCTGCAAAGGGTAAAATAGCAATGAGCATAGGGGTGATGACACCACTTTAGAAAGTGCTTTTTCACCTTATATATTATAAAAATATTTAAAAAACTGGACTTTTATAAGTGTTTTAAACTCTTAAACCTCTGCAAAACAAAGAAATAAAGCTATAAATTTCGGTTTAACTGAAAAAATCTGTAACTTTGCACGCTATCTGTATACACAGCGAAAAAATAATAATAACAAAAAATAAATCAAAAAAATGCAGAACAAAGGTATTGTAATTGTAACAGCCGTCCTTTTGACGCTTGCAAGTATCTTCTATCTCTCGTTCTCGGCTGCCACAAAGTACTATGACAGCCAGGCTGCGAAGATAAAGGATCCTATCGCACAGCAGGACTACAAGGACTCCGTGAAGTATCTTGGCATCTACTCTTATCAGAAGTGTCTCGAAACACAGATCGGTCTCGGTCTTGACCTTAAAGGCGGTATGAACGTCATCCTTGAAGTGAGCGTTCCTGATGTACTCGAGAACCTCGCCGACCACAAGGTAGACGCAGCTTTCGTAAAGTCGATGAAAGAGGCTCGCGCAGAGCACGAAGTATCGCAGAGCGACTTCATCACTCTCTTCGTCAACGCTTTCAAGAAGAACGCTCCGGGACGCCATCTCTCAGAGATCTTCGCTACACAGCAGCTCCAGGGCAAGGTGTCGCCTAACTCTTCTGACAAGGAAGTAGAGAAGGTGCTCCGTTCAGAGGTGCAGGCAGCTATCGATAACTCGTTCCTCGTCGTACGTACACGTATCGACAAGTTCGGTGTCGTACAGCCTAATATCCAGAAGCTCGAGGGTCAGCAGGGCCGTATCATGGTAGAAATGCCGGGTATCAACGAGCCGGAGCGCGTGCGTAAGCTCCTCCAGGGTAGCGCAAACCTTGAGTTCTGGGAGACATACAACTCAGACGAAATCATCCCTTACCTCTCACAGCTCAACCAGCGCGAGGCTAACCACCGCTCTGGTGCCAAGGAGGAAGTAGCCGACTCGGCTGCTACCGACACAGCAGCAGTAGCAGCAGCCGAGAAGGTAGAAGCTAAGGCAAAGGCAGCGTTCAAGACAAAGAAGGACGCTAAGGCAGACGACGCAGCAGCTATGGCTGAGGCTAAGAAGCAGAACCCGCTCTTCTCTGTACTCCAGCCATCGGGCAACGGCGCGCTCAGCCTCGTAGGCTACGCTTCGGCACGCGACACAGCAGAGGTAAACAAGATTATCTACTCGGCTCTTGCTAAGCAGATACTTCCCGCCGACTGCCGCCTCCTTTGGAGTGCTAAGCCAGCTGACGGCATCCAGGCAAAGAACATCTATGAGCTCCACGCTATTAAGGTGACAACCACCAACGGCCGCGCTCCTATCGAGGGCGACGTAGTGACCGACGCTAAGGACCAGTTCAACAACCTTACTGGTTCGCCTGAGGTATCGATGACAATGAACTCTGACGGTGCACGCCGCTGGGCAGCCCTCACAAAGGCTAACGTAGGCAAGGCAATCGCTATCGTACTCGATGGTACAGTTTACTCTGCTCCGCGCGTAAACGGCGAGATTTCTGGCGGTCAGTCGTCTATCTCTGGTAACTTCACAATCGAAGATACAAAGGACTTGGCTAACACTCTTAAGTCTGGTCGTATGCCGGCTCCGGCACACATCGTTCAGGAGGAAGTGGTAGGTCCGACACTCGGTGCACAGTCAATCCAGCAGGGCTTCATCTCGTTCATCTTCGCCTTTATTATCCTGATGATATATATGGTAGTGATGTACGACTTCATCCCGGGTATGGTAGCTAACGGTGCCCTCCTCCTCAACCTCTTCTTCACCATGGGTATCATGGCATCGTTCCAGGCAGCTCTTACAATGCCAGGTATCGCCGGTATTGTGCTCGCCCTCGGTATGGCTGTAGACGCCAACGTGCTTATATACGAGCGCACCAAGGAGGAACTCAAGAAGGGTCTCGGCACCAAGCAGGCACTCTCGCTGGGTTACAGCAACGCCTTCTCAGCCATCTTCGACTCTAACTTGACATCAATCATCACAGGTATCATCCTCTACGTGTTCGGTACAGGTCCAATCCGCGGCTTCGCTACCACACTTATCATCGGTATCTGCTGCTCGTTCTTCACCGCAGTGTTCCTCACACGCCTCGTTTACGAGAATCGTCTGAAGCACGACAAGTGGACAAAGCAGAACTTCTCAACACGTGTGTCACGCAACTTTATGGCGAACAAGAACTTCGCGTTCATGTCGTCATACAAGACATCATTCACAGTGTTCGGCATTGTAATCCTCATCATGCTCGGCAGCTTCTTCGTACGTGGTTTGAGCAAGGGTATCGACTTCACTGGTGGTCGCAACTACGTAGTGGTGCTTGAGAAGCAGACAGAGCCTGAGCAGGTGAAGGAAGCCCTCGTACCGCTCTTCAAGGGCGCAACAGTTAATGCTCTCGCACTCGGTACAGACGGCAAGACAATCCGTATCTCTACCAACTATAAGATTGAGTCGAACAACCCGGCTATCGACAACGAGGTAGAGGATATCCTCTATAAGGGTCTCCACGGCGCTGGTCTCGTAACTCAGGGCAGCGTTGAGGCATTCAAAAATCCTGACGTACGCGCAGGCGGTTCTATCATATCGTCTACAAAGGTAGGTCCGGCAGTGGCTAAGGACATCACACACGGTGCTATCATCAGCGTGCTCTTTGCCCTCGCAGCCATCTTCGTCTATATCCTCGTACGTTTCCGCAACGTAGCGTTCTCAGTAGGCTCTACAGTAGCCCTCGCCGTAGACGCAACAATCGTTATCGGATTCTTCTCACTCCTCTGGGACGTAGTGCCGTTCTCACTCGAGATCGACCAGACCTTCATCGGTGCTATCCTTACCGTTATCGGTTACTCTATCAACGATAAGGTGGTTGTGTTCGACCGTATCCGCGAGAACCTCACACTCCACAAGAAGATGGATCTGCAGGAGCTCTTCAACAAGTCGCTGAACGAGACCCTCGCACGTACTATCAATACATCGTTCTCAACACTCATCGTGCTGCTCTGTATCTTCTGCTTCGGCGGTGAGAGCACACGCAGCTTCTCGTTCGCAATGTTGCTCGGTGTAATCTTCGGTACACTCTCTTCTATCTTCATGGCTGCTCCGGTGGCTTACCTCACACTTGGTCGCAAGATCAAGCACGAGGAGGCAGCTCTCGAAGCCGTAGAGGTTAAATAAGCAGACAATTAGTTAATATACTATATATACAAGCGTGGCGCTCATACAGAGTGCCACGCTTTTTTTATACTTTTGCATATCGTAGGATGCATGTAGGAGGCTACGGCATTCCTGCCGTAGCCATTGCAAATAGTTGTAACAATTTTATTTCAGTCGCCAAGGGCTACGGCAAGAACTGAAAGTCAGCGGCGCGTAGCGGAAAGCTAATGCCGTAGCCTCCTACCAACCTTATCGTATCGATTCTTGTATATACAGAGAGTAAGAGTCTTCAGGGAGTGACTTTGGATTATTAGCAATATAATCAACATACTTTTCAAACTCATCCCAATTTCTAAGTATTCTGTCAAATATACCTTTCTGCCATATATCCTCATTTATTCCCAATGACTTTCTAAGTTGAAAAGTAGTAAACCCCTTAACCTTACCAATAATATTATTTATTGGTTTATTTGTAAGTGATGACAACAATATATGCACATGATTTGGCATTACGACAAAGGTATGAAGTAAGTATTCCTTGTTGTTATAATAGTATAATGCCTCCACTAAAACGTTACGTACATCTTCACGTCGCAGTATACAATTTCCATAACCGTTATTTAGCCAATACTCCATCTTACGCATCATCATTATATCGTATGCTTTACGTGTATTGTTACCGGCAGTTCTTTTTTCTTCCTTTAGCATATTGGCACGGTCAGCTAAGAATTCTTCCACTTTATTCTTAGGTAGTGAGTCAGCTAATCGAAATGTAACGAACATTGTTTTGTTTTCTTGAAACCAGTGAGGCAATTTTCGTCCCCATATTTCTATATGCTTTCGTTTTTCAAGAAACTGTACAACGTCATAGGAAATGTTGTTAGGATTAGTCATAAACAGAATAGATATGGTTAGAGTTGCTTAAAAAGATAAGGATAATGTATATAACAAAGGTAGTTATTAAGCATTGAATGGCAAATGAAAAACAAAGAAATCTTTTAAAATTCTTGTGTTTTTATAAAAAATAACATATTGCAGGAGGCTACGGCATTCCTGCCGTAGCCACAAGAGTATAGTTGGTTAATCATTATTGGCTACGGCAGGAATGCCGTAGCCTCCTACAATACTATTGCTTCTGCCGTAGCCTCCTATAATATTCGTTTTTAATGTTCTCAACAATAAAAACAAGCAAGCTTGGAAGATTTTATTATCAACAAAATCGTGTATTGCTTCGATTTTCAGTAACTTTGCATCCGAAAATATAAACACATAATATAATGGAAGAGAACAAGTTCAAACGCACCACTGTGACTGCGGCTTTGCCATACGCCAACGGTGGAGTACACATCGGCCACTTGGCTGGCGTGTATGTGCCTGCCGACATCTATGTGCGCTATCTGCGCCTGAAGAAGCAGGAAGTGATGTTCATCGGCGGTAGCGACGAGCACGGTGTGCCCGTGACAATCCGCGCACGCAAGGAGGGCATCACGGTTCAGGAGGTGGTAGACCGCTATCACAACCTTATCAAGAAATCGTTCGAAGACTTCGGCATTTCGTTCGACATCTATAGCCGTACTACATCGAAGATTCACCATAAGTTCGCAAGCGACTTCTTCCGCACGCTCTACGACAAGCACGAGCTCGTAGAGAAGACAGAAGAGCAGTTCTGCGACGAGGTGACTGGCGAGTTCCTCACCGACCGCAACATCGTAGGTACATGTCCGCGCTGCGGTGCTGAGGGTGCTTACGGCGACCAGTGCGAGAAGTGTGGCGCCACACTCTCACCCGAGGAGCTTATCAACCCTACAAACAAGAATAACCCGGGTCACGGACTCGTGAAGAAAGCCACAAAGAACTGGTACTTGCCACTCAACAAGTGGCAGGACTGGCTGAAGCAGTGGATTCTGGAAGACCATAAGGAGTGGCGTCCGAACGTGTACGGACAGTGTAAGTCGTGGCTCGACATGGATCTGCAGCCGCGCGCTATGACACGCGACCTCGATTGGGGTATCCCAGTACCGGTAGAGGGCGCAGAAGGCAAGGTGCTCTACGTATGGTTCGACGCGCCAATCGGCTACATCTCTAACACCAAGGAGCTTTGCGACGCACAGCCCGAGAAGTGGGGACCGTGGCAGAAGTGGTGGCAGGACCCCACATCACGCCTCGTCCACTTCATAGGCAAGGACAACATCGTGTTCCACTGCATCGTCTTCCCGACTATGCTGAAGGCTCACGGCGACTATATCCTGCCCGACAACGTACCCTCTAACGAGTTCCTCAACCTCGAGAACGACAAGATTTCTACATCGCGCAACTGGGCTGTATGGCTCCACGAGTATCTCGTCGACTTCCCCGGCAAGCAGGACGTTCTGCGCTATGTTCTCACAGCCAATGCGCCTGAGACAAAGGACAACAACTTCACATGGAAGGACTTCCAGGATCGCAACAACAACGAGCTGGTGGCTGTTTACGGCAACTTCGTCAACCGCGCCCTGCAGCTCACGAAGAAGTACTTCAACGGCGTTGTGCCTGAGTGCGGCGAACTTCAGGAGGTAGACCTCAAGACTATCGAGGAGTTCAAGGACGTGAAGCAGAAGGTGGAGGCATTGCTCGACACATTCAAGTTCCGCGACGCACAGAAGGAGGCTATGAACCTCGCACGCATCGGCAACAAGTACATCACCGACTGCGAGCCGTGGCACGTGGCAAAGACCGACATGGAGCGCGTAAAGACTATCCTTTACCTCTCGCTGCAGCTCGTGGCTAACCTCGAGATTGCTTTCGAGCCGTTCCTGCCGTTCAGCTCGGCACGTCTGCGCGAGATGCTCAACATTACCGACACCGATTGGGCACAGCTCGGCTCTACAGAGCTGCTCAAGCCGGGTCATCAGCTCGGCACACCGGCGCTGCTCTTCGAGAAGATTGAGGACGAGGCTATCAATGCTCAGCTTCAGAAACTCGAGGATACGAAGAAGGCTAACGAGGCTGCCAACTACGTTGCTGCACCTATCAAGGAGAACGTAGACTTCGACACATTTGAGAAGCTCGACATTCGCGTAGGTCATATCAAGGACTGCCAGAAGGTAAAGAAGTCGAAGAAGCTCCTGCAGTTCACCATCGACGACGGTTCGGGCGTAGACCGCACCATCCTTTCGGGCATCGCAGCTTACTACGAGCCTGAGCAGCTCATCGGCAAGGATGTGCTCTTCGTAGCCAATTTCGCTCCGCGCAAGATGATGGGCATCGAGAGCCAGGGTATGATTCTCTCTGCCGTAAACTTCGACGGAACACTGAACGTAACCACCGTGACAGGAAGCGTTAAGCCTGGCTCGCAGGTAGGATAATTATTACTTATACAATAAAAACAAGCCCTATACAACGATGTTTGTATAGGGCTTGTTTTATAGGAGGCTACGGCATTCCTGCCGTAGCCACTATATGCAATACATATTATTACGATTTATTGCTATGCCTACGGCAGGAATGCCGTAGGCTCCTACGTTTTTTACTTATTGCCGAGTCCGTTCACTATTCGCGTTATGCCTTCGTTAAGCAGTTCGCTGGTGCAAGCCATGTTGATGCGTATGAACGCCGCGCCTTCAGTGCCGTACATGCTGCCCGCATTCACCCATACTTTGTTCTCGTGCATGAGCATCTCTTCTATTTCGTCCGACGGGATATGCAGTTCCGAGCAGTCTATCCACGCCAGATACGTGCCTTCCATGCGCATCACCTTGCACTTTGGCAGTTCGCGAGCGAAGCGTTCGCGTAGCAAGTCGTAGTTGCTTGAGATGTATGCGCGCAGCTGTGTGAGCCATTCGTAGCCCTCGTCGCTGTAAGCAGCCTGCAGGGCGATTACTCCGAACGGGTTCACGTCGCACACCTCGTTGATGTTTATGGCGCGGTCGATGCGGTTGCGCACCTCTGCGTCGCGGCAAACGATGTTCGCAATCTGCAGTCCAGCGGTGTTGAACGCCTTCGACGGCGAGCAGCAGGTTATCGAACCGTGGCTCAGCTCGTCGGGCAGCGAACCGAACGGCACGTACTCGTTGTCGTAGAGCGTCAGTTCGCAGTGAATCTCGTCCGACACAACGCGCACGTCATACTTGCGGCAAAGCTCCGCCACGCGGGTCAGTTCGTCGCGAGTCCATACGCGTCCGCCCGGATTGTGCGGGTTGCAGATCAGCATCAGTCGTGCGCGTTCGTGAGCGAGCTTGCGTTCGAGGTCGTCGAAGTCGATTTCGTAGCGCAGTTCCTCCTTATTATATATAAGCGAGTTGGAGACCGTCTCGCATCCGTTGTTGCGTATTGAGGAGAAGAAGCAGTTATACACCGGTCCCTGCACTATCACCTGGTCGCCGGGCAGCGTAAGCGCCTTGATAACCGCCGACACAGCTGGCACCACGCCCGACGTGTAGATGATATCCTCGCGGTTGATATGCCATCCGTGATGCTTACCGAACCAATTGCACACTGCTTCGTAGTACGCCTCAGGCACACGTGTGTAGCCGAATATGCCGTGCGCCACGCGTCGCTGCAAGGCTTCGGTGATTGCGGGGAAGGTCTCGAAGTCCATATCCGCCACCCACAGCGGAATGATGTCAGTCTCTGGTGCCGAATCCCATTTGTAAGAGTCGGTGCCGCGTCGCTCTGTTGGTCTTGAAAAGTCGTATTCCATAGCTTACGTCCTTTTTATGTATGCTTATGCACGCGTCAGAATCTCGCAGTCAGCCGGCTTTTTGATGTTCTCGTCGAGTATAATCTCGCCTATGCTGTCAGCCACGATGCGTCCGGACGCAGGGTTCTTCACGCTCTTTATGTGTCCGCGTATGTCAGCCTGCACGGTAGAATACTCGAACGCGCGGTCGCATTCGGCGTCGAACGTGCAGTTCTCGAGCACCAGGTCCTTGGCGTAGCAGAGCGGTTGCTCGCCAGATATATGGCAGTTGACGAGACGCAGTCCGCGCGAGTGCCATCCGAGAAACTCTCCGTTCAGCTCCGAGTCGTACACCGTCACGTTGTCTACCTCCCAGAACGAGTCTTTTGTGTCTATCTTCGCATTGCGAATCTCTATGTCGCGCGAGTACTGGAATACGTACTTAGCGTCCGATACCAGTCCGTCCACCTTCACGTTGCGGCAGTGCATGAACGGGTATGTGCCTTCGTGCAGCACCACGTTCTCCAGCTTCAGTCCGTCGATGCCCCAGAACGTTTCGTCGGCATCGTTCACGGTTACGTTCTTAAGCGACAGATTTTTCATCTCGCGGAAGAACTTCGGACCGTTTATCACGCAGTCCTCCATGTGCATATCGTCAGAGTACCATATCGCCGAGCGCGAGCCTGGAGCGAAATAGCAGTTGCGTATGTCCGACCCCTTTACGTGCCACAGCGGGTACTTTCCCTCGAAGTAGCAGTTGCGGCATACTATGTTACTGCACTCTTTAACGCCCGATTCGCCGAAGGTGATACGCACGTGGTCGAGCTCAACGTTGTGTATCTCGAAGAGCGGACGCTCTCCGCCGAAAACCTTGTTACTGATCTTTTCCATAATGTTTGCATGAAGTTTGAATGTTCCAAAATTTGAGTTTCACCAAGAAGATTAAGCCTCTGAAGCAGAGTTCGATGCACATGGCTATCCACACGCCGCGCAGTCCCATTGATGGTGCAAGCATTGCAGCGAGCGATATGCGCACGCCCCATATAGAGACGAGGTTCATTATGCTCGGCACGAGCGTCTTCGCTGCGCCTACGAACACGCCGTAGCTTACTATTGCAGCGGCGAACATAGGCTCTGCGAATGCTTCTATGCGCAGTACCTCCACGCCCAGACGGCGCACCTCCTCGGCAGGTGTCATCATCGCCATTGCCGTTGGTGCTCCGACGTACATCACCACACCCATCACAGCCATTACCATCACGCCCAAGCCTACAGACAGCCATGCGAAGCGCTTCATCAGTTCGTGCCTGCCGGCACCCATGCTCTGTCCGACGAGTGTCGTTGCAGCGTCGGCGATGCCGTAGCCCGGCATGTAGCAGAGGCTTTCGATGATTATGCCGAACGAGTTGGCAGCTATGGCGAAGGTGCCAAGCGGCGCAATTATAATGGTCGTCATCACGTAAGCCGAGCACATGATGGTCTGCTGCAGACCCATCGGCAGACTGATGTGCAGCGCGCGCTTCACCACGCCCCATGTAGGCAGAAAGCGTCCCGTGTCGATGCGCAGCGACAGCTCTTTGGAGCGGAAACAGAGAATGTACATCGTTATGGAGGCAGCCACCAACTCAGCCGACACCGTGCCCATCGCTGCGCCCACCACGCCTAAGCCCATGCCGGGCATCATTATCTGTGTGCCGAACAACTCCATGGGTCGGGTGGGGAAGATGAGGAAGAAGTTGAACACCACGTCGAGCGACATCATCACCACGCTCATCACGCTCGGCACGACCATATTGCCCGAACTACGGAGCATTCCGGCTCCGAATATCGAAAATTGGAAGATAGGCAGAGCCGTAGCCACGATGGCGAAGTAGGCTGAGGCGGTGGGGGTTATATGGCTGTTGCCACCGAGCCATGTGGGCAGAAACGGACTCACCGCCAGCGACACTAATCCGAGCAACGCGCTCACCACGAGCACCGACATGATGCCCTGACGCAGCGTGCTGCGAGCACGTGCAGGGTCGTTGGAGCCCAACTGATGGCTCACCTGCACGTAGAAGCCGGCTGCCGTAGCCGAGCAGATACTGCCCAGCAGCCACATAGTGGTCTCCATGAGTCCGATAGAAGCCGATGCCTCCGCACCCATACTGCCCACCATCGATGCGTCAATATATTGCATCATCGTCGTCGTGAGTTGTGCAAGTATAGCCGGCGTGGCGAGAAACATCACCAATCGAGCCTGCTCGCCGAGTGTCATAGGCTTACCCAGGCGTATCATCGAGAGTAATGCGTCTTTCTTCTTGTCTGATTTCATATATAAATAATGTATGTACCTATTGAATTGTTAAGCATGTTGTTATCGCAATGCGAAGTTACAACTATTTTTACGAATACACAATTTGGCTGATGCTATATATGTAACATGTTTAACAAAAACAGGAAAAATGGTCATAAGGTTTAAAAAAGTTATATAAAAGTTGTTTCATGTGAAATATTTTACTACATTTGCAACATATAAACAAAAAACTAACAAGTGTATGAAGAACTTATCTCTAAAAACATTAGTATCCTTAATTCCGCAACACTATAATTTAACTTTATTTATAAGTTCCTGAGCAAC
>OGGT01000370.1_pt1 | contig 25434 bp, 18 predicted proteins | sample 1571311 | NCBI WGS metagenome assembly OGGT01 (sample SAMEA2581931, study PRJEB24529) | metagenome | biome: Human gut stool | place: China | collected 2011
CTGAACTCCAAAGCCACCGCGCTGACGGACATCCACGCCCGTGGCTGATTTTAATACATCGTTGATACTTTCTGCCGCAGCCCGTTGAATGTCGTCGGCTGTCGTGACAGAGACAATCATTGCCGGCTTCTGTTCAGCCAGCGGAGCCCACGCTCCGTTCACAACAACCTCGCCGAGCTTCACCTCCTTTTGTCTGAGTGAGTCTTTCTCGATAACGCCGCGCTTGGCTATGCCGTCCGCTTTGGCATGAGTCAGCGTTGCGACGCTAAGTGTTCCGATGAGCACTTCCTTACCCAGACAATTGAACAAGGCGTAGCTCTTGCGCGTGAAATGCGTGAAGATAAGAGCTGTGCGCGTGTTGAAAATTGGTCTGTACATAAATGTTGATATTAAAAAAACGGTGTAAAGGTAATAAAAAATCCTTGAAACGGCAACAGAGCACCGTCTCCGTCAACCTGTAGGAAAGCTTCTTCCAGCCGTGTGTGCAGGCTCTGTCTTCTTGCCGTCGTGGGTGAGATACACCATGTAGTCGCCGTCTCCGTCGAGCGTTATGCTGCTTCCGACAGCCTCGTTGAGCGTTCCCTGCCACATGGCGGTGTATGCGTAGGGCTGCCATTTCAGTCCTTCACCGGTCAGACGGGAGCATGACAGGTTGAAGATGCTCACCTGCTGGCGTCTGAATGTGGCGAAGGTGTTCACGCCTTTTGCCGGTATGAAGTATCCGTTGTCGGTTATCATGACAGGCATGACGCCGAAGTCACGCATGTATCTTGCCAAAAGCGATATGTTGCCGAGCGTGTGGTCCTCACGCTTTCCGGTAGAGCCGAGGTACGCAATGTGCCGGAATCCCTTGCCGATGCAGTAGCGGGTCGCCTTTGTCTGGTCGTTGTCGTCCTGTTCTTCTATGATGTGTATGATGTCGCGGTGGATTTCTATGAAACCGGAGGGCATTGAGTCGCCGTCCCCGACAATGGCGTCGGGTGTCAGACCGTGGCTCAACGCTGTCATTCCGGCGTTGTCGCAGCAGCACAGAAAAGTGCTTGCGCGCAGCACGGAAAGCGGTATGCGGTGGACGGGAAAGTCTCCGTCGCACAATATCACGGCATCGAATGCCGACCGTCCGTCAATGAGCGGATAGTTCATGTCTTGTGTTCTTTTGTGGTTTTACAATCATTCCTCATGTCCGTAAGGGCTCTATGGCTTGCCGTCTCCGTCAGTATGGCGCGGCGGAAGAGCCTTTTCAAGCCTCTGGCGCGGTCATCATCCTCTTCCATCTGACGTATCCGAACACCGCAATGACGGCATAAGCTCCGTACAGCATGGCTTTGAACGGGATGCCCTTGTACGCATAAAGCACGCTGCACACCACGTCTACGACAATCCATATGAGCCATTGCTCCACATATTTGCGCGCAAGTGCCCACAGCCCGATGATGCTCAGAGCGTTCACAAAGCTGTCTGTCAGCGGCACGTCACTGTCTGTGAATCTTACGAGAATGCCGTAGATGCCAATCCATGCCAGCGCGAAAACGGCGGCGGAGGGTATTATCAGCTTCCGCCTGTAGTGTGTTACGGGCATCTCTCCTGCCGTTTCCTGTCCGCGTTTCCTGCCGTATCTCCACACGATGAAGCCATAGACAGCCGCCACGGCGTAGTATATAGCCATGCCGAAGTCGGCGTACAGTCCCGCCTCAAGATAGAGCACGATGTCTATGAGAGGCATTATGATGCTCGCAAACCAAAGCCATATGCTCGCCCTATACTCCAGAACGATGTACACAATGCCTGCAACCGTGCTCAGGATGTCGAGCATCATGAGCCGGTTGTCGGCTATGCAGTCCATTATACTGTTCATTTTCGCGTTGCTTAGAATGTGACTGAAAGATGCGCGAGGAAGTGAACGGGAGCTTGGGCGGAGTATGTCGACCATGCCCAACCACCGTCGTACGCCACTATATTTCCCTTTTCGTTCCTGAAGTTCATCGAACAGCTTCCGTTGCTCTCGTACTCCTCGTTGAACAGATTGTACACTGTCACGCCCACGGTCGCGCTTTTCAGCCCTTTGACATTGAACGTATAGGACAGGTCGAGGTCGCTTACGAACATCGCGTCGATTACTGCGGAGGTACAGGTCTTGCCGTCCCGGTTCAGATACTTCTTAAAACCGGAGTTAGTCATGTTCTGTTCGCTTACGTATTTGCTCATGAGCGACGCGCGCAGTCCCTTGTATTCGTAGGCGAATATGTTGTTGATGATGACATCGGGAGAGTATGCGAGCTTTGTCGTTCCTACGTTAGCGTATGACTGGCTCCAGTCTTCGTTTATCACCGTTACGCTCATGTTCTTTGCCCGGTTCCTGCTCAGTGTGGCGTTGATGTCCCATGCGAAGCCCTTGAAAGGACGCAGTCCGGCTGTCAGCTCGACGCCCATGCGGTAGCTGTCCTTTATGTTGCGCGCCACCATCTCGCCGTTTGAGTCCTGCGCTCCGGTGAGAACGAACTGGTTGTCGTAGTCCATGTAGTAGAAGTTTACGCCTGCGTTGAATATCGCGGAGGTGTATCTGTAACCCACCTCAAGGTCGTTCAGCCGCTCGGCTTTAGGGTCCACGGCATCCGTCTCAGCCATCATGTCCTCAAAATCGTTGCGTGTAGGCTCTTTGTGGGCGATGGCGTAAGAGGCGTATACGGTGTGTCCGGGGGTGATGTCATACACAAGTCCGAACTTAGGATTGAAGAAACTGTAGTCGCGGTCGAGCACGAGCGGTCTCTGCTTATGGCTGTCGTCGAACTCCTGCGATGTGCCGTCCATGGTGTAGCTTATGTGTCTGTACTGCATGTCGGCGTATGCGCTCAGTCCCGGAACGAACTCGTAGATTACCTTTCCGTATATGTTTCCGTCGGTCTTTACGGCATTGTTGCGGTAGTATTCGTGGTCGGGACTGAGTATCACTCCGCCGTCATGATAGTCCTTCCTGTCGTCCTCCGTCCATATGTAGGGACTTCCTGCCCACAGCACTTTGCCGAAGTGGTCGCCGTCATATCTGTTCCATCCGCCTCCGATGACGGCAGACAGACCGTTGTGGTTGTTGTAGTTGGCTGAGGCAATGAATCCGTAGAAGTCGTTGAGCATCTTTTTCTGTCTCACGATATTTGCCCTCAGGTCTGACGCTTCGGTCATTAGATACTTGTAGAGTTTCTGGTCTTCCTTCATCTGCTCGTAGTATCCGTCACCCCGTGTGTAGTGCAGTGCGACGTTGGTGTTCCATTCCGGCGACCATCTCTGGTTCCACAGAAGCTGGTAGTTCTGCTGATGATAGTTGTCGGTCTGGTTTTTATAGAAAGCAGTGTTGCCGTCCTTGTCGGTGTACATGCCGCTCGGGTTGTAGCTTCTGCCATACTTCTCCATGTCGGCTTTTGACGCATAGTCCCATGCCATGTATGTCTTTTCAGTGCCGTTGAATGTGATGAGCTTCACCACAGTGTTGTCGGCGAAGTATCCGCCTTGCATGAAGTAGGAGTTGAGTCTTGATGACGCCCTGTCAATGAAGCCGTCGCTGCCTATGTGTGACAGTCGTCCCTGAAAGCCCCAGTGCCCTCCGAGCAGTCCGGTGGAGAAACTGAGCGTCTCCTTGTGTGTGCCGTATGAGCCTCCGGAAAGGTCGAGCCGTCCGTAAGCCTTGCCGCTGATGTTCTCCGTCTGCATGTTGACGGTAGCCCCGAACGCGCCCGCGCCGTTGGTGGAAGTGCCCACGCCGCGCTGTATCTGTATTGATTCGAGGTTGGAGGCGAAGTCAGCCATGTTGACCCAATAGAGCTGGCTGCTCTCCGCATCGTTCACAGGTATGCCGTTCGCGGTTATGTTTATGCGCGTGGGGTCGGTGCCGCGTACATGTATGGCGGTGTATCCGATGCCCGTTCCCGCATCAGACGATGTGGTGACGGAGGGAGTGAAATTGAGTATCCACGGCATGTCCTTCCCCTTGTTAAGTATCCTTATCTGCTCTTTACCCATGTCAGAGTGAGCCACGGGAGTCTTTTCCCCGGCACGTGTAGACACCACCTGCACGTTCTGAAGCTCGTATGTCCTCAGTGTGTCGAGCCGTTCGCCTGTCGGCGAGGATGCGTTTATTGTTGCGGCACAAGCGAGTGCGGCAATCAGTAAAACTGTTTTTTCCATTAAATAGTATGATTTTAAAAATACACAAAAAGGGGTGCTTTTCATGTGTTGTCTTATTCCAACGCCGGTACTAACCGGATCTGGTCAGAGGGTTTAATCTCAGCCGGAAATCTCCGGCACCCCTTAACTTACTCTCTGTAAGTCGGACGCAAAGTTAATGTAAATAATCTTAACGGCAAAGAAAAACCGTTTTTTTCGTCGGACAAGAAACGGAGGCACCGCTGTCTTGTGACACCGGAAAGCCTGGAGGGGACGATACGGACGGCTGTCACTGCCGCATCTCTTCCTGTTCTATGTATTTCGGAGAAGGACCATACCTGTTGCAGAACGGCTGGCTGTCCTGACATAACATTACCAGAAGTACTATCGTGTATACGGGAGCGACAATGTAGAAAAGTAGAATCCCGACTGTGACAGTAATGAAGACACTTCCGTTACTCAGGATTGAGTGCAGACTGTCGTGCGCGTGCATGGAGCCTGCCGCACCGTATACGGCATCAGCCACACAGGAATAGCATGACTGAAACAATATAAGCATCAGGAACAACACGGGCAGCAGCAGGAATGTGCCGTACCACCAGCCGCTTCTGCCGGTGTCGTGAAGCCTTCTGAAGGTGAGCGGAACCTTTGAGAACTCAAACAGCAAGAATATTATGGGTGTTACGATGAAGCGCGTAGGAATGAAGATGAATACGAACGGAACCACGAACGACTCCACAACGCAGATTGCCAACATTGTCCACCAGTATTCGGAGCGGCGCGAACGTCCGCTGAACTGCATCGGCTTGCTCATCGACTCGCCCAGAGCGTCGGTGAACTCGAGTGACGGGATGAATCTGTTCTGTTGCATATGATGTGTTGTAAGCATGCTTTGCGCGTTGTCAGGCGGTGTGTGTCAGTTTATCCCGATGAGCGACTGGTCGGGCAGTTTGCCCATGTCGGGGAAGTCCATGAATATTATTCTCACGTTGCTGTAGTCCTTATGGTCGTACTCGGCGTTGTTTATCGCGACCGCAATCACGCCGTGATCTCTTCTCCATGTGGTCTTGTAGTCGCACCTGTCGGTAGTGACGTATAGCATGCGGTTGTCGTATGGCACCGGATTCTCGAACACCTCTATCGACGCGTATGGCTGTCCCATCTTTTTGGTGAGCAGTTTTTTCATGTCCTCATAGTCGCCCGACAGTTCCGGCCATGTGTCTCTGAACGGCAGCGACACGGCTACGCTTGTCACCCTTTTGCCCATGTTGACAGAATAGACATATATCTCGCAATCCTTGTATCCTCCGAAGTCGCCTTTGAAAATGGCGACCCCTTCTTCTGTCACCTTAGAGAAGGTGAGGCCTTTTTTTATCATCTTGTTCACAAAAGAGTTGAGTGTGCCTGTTATTGGTGTCTCCATAAACTCGAGATGTTTCAGCGTATCAGTTCCGGCAGGCGGTATCTGCGTCTGTGCCGCCGCCGTCAATGTGAGCGCGAGGCATAGCAACAATGTCATTGTACGTTTCATATCATTCCTTCCCTTTATGCTTGTGGTTCAGTAGTATGTGCCATTCGTATTTGCCGCAGGCATCCCCGCAGCTTGCAGACTGTTTATGTCTATTATTATTACAAAGATAATGCAAACGAGTGGAAAGAGAGCTTGCTCTTACTTTCCCGAGTGCAGCTTATCTTATACAAAGATAAGAAAAAAGCATACAAACGGTATATTCTGCCAATATAATTTAACATATAATAGCCGTAAAAATACGCCTCATGACTCTAATTGTGACTTTTACGTACCTTGAAAAAGAGAGAGATGTTGTAATAATACTGCGCAGGCAAATGTTAAAAAAAACACCTTTCAAAATGCCGGAAAATGTCCTTAGTTTTCTTTATGTGCGATTATGGCGTGAAAAAGGCGATTTTTCGGAATTTTGTCAATTGCTTGTGTGTCAGCCGATTGTGCTGTTATTGCTTATGGATATGGTATTGCCGATGATGCGGAAGAGGCTTTCCGGCATTGCGAAACGGTGCTTTCGGGTTTCCGGTAAAGCCTCTTTCATGCATCAGGAGAGGCTTTCCGGCAGTGCGATAAAGCCTCTTTGGCAATTCAGAAGCCTTTTCGGAGACACGGAAGACACACCGGAGGAGTGTGCCGAAGTGCAAAAACGGTGTTTTGGGAATATTTCCGATGTGTTCCGGAATTGTTAATTTTGAGTCGGGTTTTCATTAATGCAAGTTAAAAAAATAGCGTCCGACGGATGTTTTCAGAGTCTGGCACGCTGACAATACGGGGCTTTGGGCTATCTTTGTATAAGATAAGCTGCACTCGGGAAAGTAAGAGCAAGCTCTCTTTCCACTCGTTTGCATTATCTTTGTATAAGATAAGCTGCACTCTGGAAAGTAAGAGCAAGCTCTCTTTCCACTCGTTTGCATTATCTTTGTAAAAGATAAGCTTCGGCTCGGCAATATCAAGTCCGGTAAAACGAAGTTTTCCCGTCTTGCTGCTGCTCTCGCCTTGCATTATCTTTGTAATGTGTAAGTCTTATTTGTATACATTAAAAATAAGGAGGACATACAGAATGAAACTGCTTGTGATAGAGGATGATGCTGACCTTCGCGAGATAATCGTGAGGTCGCTGGAGAAAGAGCGTTATGTGGTGGAGACTGCCGCCGACTGCGCCACGGCACGCATGAAGGTGTTCGTGTATGAGTATGACTGCCTGCTGCTCGACATAATGCTGCCTGACGGCAGCGGTCTTGACATCCTGCGCGAGATGTCGGCGCGGGGACGGAAGTGCAACGTCATAATACTCTCCGCCAAGGATTCGATAGAGGACAAGGTTACGGGTCTTGACCTCGGAGCGGACGACTATCTTGCCAAGCCATTTCATCTCGCAGAACTGCACGCGCGCCTGAAAAGCGTCATGAGGCGCAGCCGCAACGACGGGGATAACGTCATGAGGATGGCAAACGTGTGTGTGCACACCGACAGTTTCATGGTGGAGGTGGACGGAAAGCCCATGGAGTTGGGCAGAAAAGAGTATGACATACTGACCTACTTCATGAACCGACCCGGCAGACTCATAGAGAAGCAGATGCTCGCGGAGGCAGTGTGGGGCGACTATATCGACGTGGCAGACAACTTCGACTTTGTATATGCCCAGATGAAGACCCTGCGCAAGCGTCTCAGGGCAGCCGGTGCGGGCTTGGAGATAAAGACAGTCTACGGTTTCGGTTACAAGCTTGTGGAGATATGAGACTTATAAACTACATATCGCTTCGCCTCTCGCTGATAGCCGCCGTGGTGCTGGGCTTCTGGTCGGTGTTCTTCTATTTTGCCATCATAGACGAGATAAACGACGAGGTGGACGACTCTCTGGAGGACTACGCCGAGCTCGTCATACGCCGCGCTCTTGCCGGAGAACCGCTTCCCACCGCCTCAAGCGGCTCCAACAACCAGTATTACCTGCGCGAGGTGTCGGCTGAGTATGCCGGCAGCCATCAGCACGTGCGCTATGAGGACCGCACGGTTTATATCAGGGAAAAGCGCGAGTTTGAGCCCGCGCGGGTCATCACCTATATATATACCGGTGACAGCGGACGCTTCTTCGAGGTGGAGGTGTCGGTCCCGACAATAGACAAGGCTGACCTGAAGGAAGCCATATTCTATTGGCTTCTGTTCCTTTACGTAGCCATTCTGCTCGGTTTTGTGGTGCTCAACCTTGTTGCCGTGAAGCGCAGCATGCGTCCGCTGGCTGTGCTGCTGAAGTGGGTGGACGACTACCGGCTGGGTCGTGAGAACCGCAGACTGGACAATCCGACTTACGTTACGGAGTTCAGAAAGCTGAACGAGGCTGTGGTGCGCTCCATGAAACGCAGCGAACAACAGTACGAACAGCAGAAAATGTTCATAGGCAACGCCTCTCACGAGATGCAGACTCCGCTCGCCGTGTGCCAGAACCGCATTGAGATGCTGCTCGACGACGGCAACCTCACCGAGCAGCAGATGGGCGAGCTGGTGAAGACGCTCGGCACTCTCGGTCAGCTGTCGAGGCTCAACAAGTCGCTCCTTCTGCTCTGCAAGATAGAAAACGGGCAGTTCACTGATGTGGAGGAGGTGGACATGGACACGCTTGCGGAGCAGCTCATGGGCGACTACGGAAGTGTGCTGAAGACGCGCAACATTGAGGTGAGCGTCGTGAGAGAGGCGCACTGGCATGTGAGGATGAACCCCATGCTCGCATCGGTGCTTGTGGGCAATCTGCTGAAAAACGCCTTTGTGCACAATGTGGACGGCGGACGTGTGGAGGTGAGCATAAACGGCCATGGCATGACGGTGGCAAACACAGGCAGCGGCGGAGCCCTTGACAGCACAAAGATATTCACCCGTTTCTATCACACGAGGGGCATGAAAAGCTCCACGGGCATCGGTCTGTCGCTGGTGAGTGCCGTGTGCGGGCTTTACTCCTTCGGCATAGACTACCGTTATGAGAATGGTATGCATAGGTTCGAGGTGACAGACAGGCGCGGATGAACATCTGTCCGGAGACGCCTTGATGCGGTGACTGCGGCGGAAGGGGCAGACTCTTGTTCTTAATAAAAGTTAATATCGAGGTAAAATCCCGTTATTTCAGATTCATTTCAGATTCACTTCCCAACTTTGCGGTACGGAAGTCAGAACGGCAGGAAGCGGTCGTCAGACAATGCGGCAATACGGTTTCTGATCCGAAGAGAGGACAACAGACGAAATAATAACCCTTAAAAAGAAATGAATATGAAAAGATTTATGAAAGTCGGCATCGCAGCATTACTCTGCCTGTTTGTAGTGAGTGTAAACGCAGTGGCTTCAAACGACAAGCCTATAGAGGTGTCGCAGCTTCCCCAGGCGGCTCAGCAGATTCTGAAAAAGGACTTCGGCAAGATGAAGGTTGCGCTGGCGAAGATGGAGTCGGGACTCTTCGACACAAGCTATGACATCATATTCACCAACGGCGACAAGGTGGAGTTCGACGGCAAAGGCAACTGGACAGAACTGAAATGCAAATACTCGCAGGTTCCGGTAAGGCTCATCCCGCAGGCTATAAAAAAGTATGTGAACGAGAATTATCCGTCTGCAAAGGTCATAGAGATGGAGAGAGACCGCAGCGAGTATGACGTGAAGCTTAGCACAGGATTGGAGATCACGTTCAACAAAAAGTTTCAGGTGATAGACATCGACAATTAAACCAAAGGCTGATATTATGAAATGGAGACGCCTGTGGTGAACTATTTCAACATCGAACAGGAGAAACACGTCAAGCCGGATGTGGGGCTTCTCATAATGGAAGACGGCACTTTGTAGGGGTGAAAAGCGTTTTCTCCTGACAAGACATAATGAAAGGAGGTTGCAGCCGGATGTGGTCTGCAACCTCCTTTGTATATTCCACAATTCATGCATGCGTTTCTTCGCCCAGCATTGTGCGTGATGTGCGCATATGCGTGTGCGCTCATCTGCCTTTGGGATAGCCCACAGGATTGTTGAGAAGCGGCAGAGCCGTGTCGCCGAGCCGCAGTATCTTCTTCAGCGCGGCGGTGTCCATGGTAGCCCTCGGAACCGTGACGAGTCCGTTGCCTGCACAGAACAGGCATATGTTCTGCGACACATAACCGGCGTCCATGGCGGCTGTCATGCGTGTGCGTTCGTTCTTCGCGTCGCCCAGCCTCGACAGTTCGGACACGAGCACGAGCGACACGGGGAAACCGTTGACAAAGTCCTGACCTCCCGCAACCGCGCTGCGGTGGTCGCCTTCGGTGATGAGTTGCAGACGGTTCTCGGCGGCTACATATTTGTATGCGCCTTTCCGGCTTATCACATACACGTCGATGTCCTGACGGTTGAGTGCCGACGGAGCCGTGCGCTTGTTGTCCGAGGTGCGGTTTATGCCGTTGGCAGCCCAGAGAAGGTTGGACAGGTCCTCCTTGCCAAGGTCTTTGTCGGCACACTCACGGTGCGACTGTCTCTGTGCGAGCGATTTCATTATGCTTGCCCCCTTGTCTGTGTCTGGCGGCAGAAGCGTTATGTCCTTGTCGCTTTGTGCGGTTGCGCATGATGACAATACTGCCATCATGGCGGCAAACATCATCTTTTTCATGTTGCGGTTGTTTTAGTGTTGATAAAAAACGGATGGTACAGCATGATGCGCCCATGCCGTGACCATCCGTCGCGATGTATGTCTCTGTAGTTTATTTACAGCTTGGAGTCCACGGCTTCAGTTGCTTGAAGAAGTCGTTGCCTTTGTCGTCCACAAGGATGAAAGCGGGGAAGTCCTCAACGTGTATCTTCCATACGGCTTCCATTCCGAGTTCGGGATATTCCACGCACTCGATGCTCTTGATGCTGTTCATGGACAGGACGGCAGCCGGTCCGCCGATGCTTCCCAGATAGAATCCGCCGTGCTTCTTGCATGCGTCGGTGACAACCTGTGTGCGGTTGCCCTTTGCTATCATCACCATCGAGCCTCCGTGGTCCTGGAACTCGTCAACATATGGATCCATGCGGTTTGCCGTTGTCGGTCCCATCGAGCCGCACGGCATTCCCTCCGGAGTCTTGGCAGGACCTGCGTAGAGCACTGGATGGTCCTTGAAATACTGCGGCAGGTCTTCTCCTGCGTCCAGACGAGCCTTCAGTTTGGCGTGTGCTATGTCGCGTGCCACGATGATTGTGCCGTTGAGGCTGAGGCGTGTGGATACCGGATACTTGCTCAGTTCCTTGCACACTTCGCTCATCGGACGGTTGAGGTCTATCTTCACGGCGTTGCCTTCTCCTGCCTTGCGCAGCTCCTCAGGTATGAGTTCGCCTGGATTGTCGTCCAGTTTCTCAATCCATATTCCGTCCTCGTTTATCTTAGCCTTTATGTTGCGGTCGGCTGAACAGCTCACTCCGAGACCTATCGGGCATGACGCTCCGTGGCGCGGAAGGCGTATCACACGTATGTCGTGTGCGAAATATTTTCCTCCGAACTGCGCTCCCAGTCCAATCTTGTGGGCTTCGTCGAGGAGCTGTTTCTCCAGTTCCACGTCGCGGAAGGCGCGTCCAGTCTCGTCACCGGTGGTGGGCAGGTTGTCGTAATAGTGGGTTGAGGCGAGCTTGACAGTGAGGAGATTCTTCTCGGCAGACGTTCCGCCGATGACGAATGCGATGTGGTAGGGAGGGCAGGCTGCCGTTCCGAGGGTCTTCATCTTCTCAACGAGGAACGGTACGAGAGTGCCCGGGTTCTGTATGCGTGCCTTTGTCTCCTGATAGAAATAAGTCTTGTTTGCCGAGCCTCCGCCTTTTACGACACACAGGAACTTGTATTCGCAGCCCTCAGTAGCCTCGATGTCGATTTGTGCGGGGAGGTTGCAGCGTGTGTTTATCTCCTCATACATTGAGAGAGGAGCGTTCTGTGAGTAGCGCAGGTTTTCCTCGGTGTATGTCTTGTATACACCTTTCGACAGTGCTTCCTCGTCGCAGAAGCCAGTCCATACGTGCTGTCCCTTCTCGCCATGGATTATGGCTGTGCCCGTGTCCTGGCAGAAGGGAAGCTTTCCCTTGCATGCCACCTCGGCGTTGCGGAGGAATGTCAGAGCCACATATTTGTCGTTGTCGCTTGCCTCGGGGTCGCTCAGTATCTTAGCAACCTGTTCGTTGTGTGAGCGGCGCAACAGGAAGTTGACGTCGCGGAATGCCTGGTTTGCAAGCATGGTCAGTGCTTCCGGACTTACCTTGAGGATTTTGTTGCCCTCAAATTCACCGACACTCACACCTTCTTTTGAAAGAAGATAGTATTCAGTGTCGTCCTTGCCCATCTGGAACATGGGCGCGTACTTGAATTCTGGTGTTGTTGCCATAATGTCTGTTTTATGTAATAAGTGTTGTCTTGTTGTCTTTTATGCAGTGTGTGCGAAATCGTCCGGGAAATACTCCGTACGCTTTCAGAAGAGTGGCTTTCCGCTTACGGGTGTAAGCCTGAACGCTGATTGCAAAGTTATGATTTTTTTTTGAAACGCGGTTCTTTATTTCCGCTTTATTAAGACGGGTTTCGTTTTTTTCTCACTACCGTATTTATCATGTTTTCATATCATGGCTACGATACGGCAGGACGGTTGTGTCTTGCAGATAAATAAGCCGCAACGGGATGCCGGAGACAGTGAATTATAAGAGAGTCGTGGCATATACAGTTGTCTGTCAGTCATAAATTTACATTCACGTTTCACTATGTTTATATGCCCACACCGTGCGGAAACTTTTATGCTTTTACCGGAATGGGTTCGGCTGAAACGCGTTCAGGGCATTCCGGATGGATGCTTTATAGCTGTCATACATTTTTCTGAATATTCTGAAATATAAACAAATAAATGTTTAGCGCACCGCGACCCGCCATTATTAAATATGTATTCCGTAGCACGCTGTGGGTAAATGGGTTGTGGAAATGAAACTTTTTACTTAATTTTGTGCGCATGGATAACACAGCCATACAGTAATTCTGCATTTTATTATGACAGAGTACGTGGCGGAAAACACAAAAAACGATATGATGAGAAATTATCAGGAGAAATTAAGTTACAGGCTTATCATGCCGTTGCAGCATTTTATGAATCAGGAGAAGTCGGGCGGCATAGTGCTCGGCATAAGCATTGTCATTGCGCTTGTATTGGCTAACTCTCCGTTGAGCGACAGTTATTTTCACTTCTTTGAGCAGGAGTTCGGCTTTCTGTTCAACGGTGCCGGTTATTTCAATTTCGATTTGCACCATTGGATAAACGACGGTCTGATGTCGATGTTTTTCTTTGTTGTAGGTCTGGAACTTAAACGAGAGTTCATCGGAGGGGAGCTTGCCGATGTGCGCAATACGATACTTCCGATAGGGGCGGCGATGTTCGGGATGATTGTGCCGGCACTCATCTATTATCTGTTCAATCCTCACGGTGACGTGTCGGGAGGGTGGGGGATACCTATGGCTACGGACATCGCGTTCTCGCTTGCCATACTTTATGTGCTTGGCGACCGTGTCCCGCTGTCGATAAAGGTTTTTCTTACCACTCTTGCCATTGTCGACGACCTCGGCGCGGTGCTCGTGATAGCGTTTTTCTATACTTCGGACATATCCCTGCTCAGCATCGGTGTGGGTGTGGCGTTCCTTATGGTGATGTATGTTGCCAACAGACTGGGAGTGAAGAACGTCATATTTTACGGGGTCGTAGGCATTTGCGGAGTGTGGACAGCCTTTCTTATGTCGGGCATACATGCTACCATCGCCGCTGTGCTCGCGGCTTTTATGATACCTGCCGACGCCCGCATAAGTGAGCCTGCCTATATGGCAAGGGCTGAGAAACTCATAAAACGCTTCCGCAATGCTGAACCCAACAGTGTGTCGACCCTCGAGCCTGAGCAGGTGGAGATAATAGGACGGATGATTGGTGATTCACGTGACGCCATCCCGCCGTTGCAGCGTCTTGAGCATTCTCTGCATCCGCTGGTGTCTTTTATCATAATGCCTGTATTCGCACTTGCCAACGCAGGCATATCGTTTGAGGGTATTAATCCGGCGGATGTGTTTTCAGACAATGTGGCGGTGGGAGTGATGCTCGGTCTGCTTATAGGAAAACCGTTGGGCATATCAGCCTCCGTATTGCTGCTGACACGTATTGGAATAGCACGCATGCCGTCTTCGGTGACCGTCAGAAGGCTTTTAGGTGTGGGCTTTCTTGCGTCTATCGGCTTCACAATGTCTATGTTCATATCCACTCTCGCTTTTGTAGACGAGGCTTATCTCATACATGCCAAGCTTGGCATTTTCGCAGCTTCTATTGTCGGCGGAGTGGTAGGCTATGTGCTGTTGAAGAAGTAGTGAAATACGTAAAAGCAGGAGTCCGGTCGTAATGTGGTACGACCGGATTTTTCATTTTTATTTGGTAAATGTGTGATATAATATAAAATAAAATTCGGATTTTATCGTTTTACAGTTTAAGGTAAAAGGATAAATGTATGAAAATAAGGAAAATTCTGGAGATAAAAGAACTTAGACTGCGAAAGAAACGTATCATTGCGATGATTGGCAGTATTGCGGTTATAATCGTAGCGTACGTCATTCTCACATGGCCGGAGAAGAAGACGCCTGATGCTCCGATGGTTTCTGTAGAGCCGGTGGGCGTGGAAGATGTCGAGATATATGGCGACTACGTAGGCCGTGTGCGTGCCCAGCAGTTTGTAGAGGTGCGTGCTCGTGTTGAGGGATTCCTTGAACGCATGGCATTCGAAGAAGGTACTTATGTCAGGAAGGATCAGGTTTTGTTTGTCATAGACCAACGGCAGTATAAGGCAAAGGCTGATAAGGCGCGTGCCCAGCTGCGTAAGGACTCGGCTTTGGTGCGCAAGACAAAGCGCGATCTTGACCGTATACGTCCGCTGTTCGAGCAGAACGCAGCCAGCCGTCTTGACCTCGACAATGCCACGGCAGCCTATGAGACAGCTGTGGCAAGCATGGGTATGAGCCGCGCCGACCTCGATCAGGCTGAGCAGGAACTCAGTTACACCTATGTACGTTCGCCTATATCAGGTTACATCAGCGAACGTCTTGTCGACCTCGGCACGCTTGTCGGCACGGGCGGAAAGTCTCTCCTGGCTACCATTGTAAAGAGCGACACGGTGCTTGTTGACTTCAGTATGACTGCGCTTGACTATCTTAAAAGCAAGGAACGTAACATCATATTAGGACAGCGTGACTCTTTGAGGTCGTGGCAACCGTATGTCACGATTACGCTGGCGGACAACAGCACATATCCGTATAAGGGTTTGGTGGATTTTGCAGAGCCTCAGGTAAGCCCAAAGACAGGCACGTTCTCGGTGCGTGCGGAAATGCCTAATCCGGACCATGTGCTTCTTCCGGGTCAGTTTACAAAGGTTCACGCCCTCCTTGATGTACGTGAAAATGCCACCGTTGTGCCCCAGAAGGCACTCATAATAGAGAAAGGTGGGGCTTTCATCTATGTGATGAGGCGCGATTCTACGGCAGAACGCCGTTTCATAGAGCTTGGACCGGAGTTCGACAACAAGGTTGTGGTGGAGCGCGGGCTTGCACCCGGAGAACGCATAATAAGCGAAGGATATCATAAACTCACGCCAGGCATGAAGGTGCGTGTGGCTCCCAGGCAGATGAAAAAACAGCGCACGAAAGCCAAATAACCAAAGCATATATAGCCAATGAAAGTAAATTTCTTCATAGACCGACCCGTATTCTCAATCGTTATATCTGTACTTATTGTCATTGTCGGACTTATCGGACTCACGATGCTGCCAATTGACCAGTATCCGCAGATAACTCCTCCGGTGGTGAAAATAAGCGCCTCTTATCCCGGAGCAAGCGCACTTACGGTGTCGCAGGCAGTGGCAACGCCTATCGAACAGGAACTGAACGGTACTCCTGGAATGCTTTACATGGAATCGAACAGCTCAAACTCAGGTGCGTTTTCGGCTACTGTAACATTTGATATATCGTCAGATCCCGACCTTGCGGCAGTAGAGATACAGAACAGAATTAAGCTTGCAGAGTCCCGTTTGCCTGCGGAAGTGGTGCAGAACGGTATAGAGATAGAGAAGCAGGCGGCGAGTCAGTTGCTCACTATCTGCCTTACGTCGGACGATCCGAAGTTTGATGAGATATATCTCAGTAACTTTGCCACATTGAACGTGCTCGATCTGTTGCGCCGAATACCCGGAGTGGGGCGCGTGTCTAATATCGGAAGCCGCTATTACGCCATGCAGATATGGGTCGACCCTGCGCGTTTGGCGAGTTTCGGACTCACTGTGCAGGATGTACAGAACGCTCTGAAGGACCAGAACAGAGAGTCTGCCGCAGGCGTTTTCGGGCAACAGCCGGTGAAGGGACTTGACTTTACGATTCCCATAACGGCACAAGGACGACTGTCGTCATCGGCACAATTCGAGGAGATAGTGCTCCGAGCCAACGCCGACGGGTCGTTTATCAGATTGAGAGATGTGGCGCGTGTGTCGCTTGAAGCTCAATCATACAATACCGAGAGCGGCATAAACGGAGGCAATGCTGCCGTACTTGGAGTCTACATGTTGCCTGGAGCCAATGCCATGGAAGTGGCTGAGAGGGTGAAGGAGACAATGGAGAACATAAGTAAAACGTTCCCTGAGGGAATGGAATATGAGATTCCGTTCGACATGACGACTTACATATCAGAGTCTATCAATGAAGTGTACAAGACGCTGTTCGAGGCTCTTTTTCTTGTAATAGTTGTCGTTTTCCTGTTCCTTCAAAGCTGGCGCGCCACCGTAATACCGCTTGTCGCCGTTCCGATTTCTTTGATTGGAACGTTCGGATTCATGCTTATATTCGGCTTCTCTCTCAATATGCTGACCCTGTTGGGGCTTGTTCTGGCTATCGGTCTTGTTGTGGATGACGCCATAGTGGTAGTAGAGAATGTTGAGCGTATTATGGAAGAAGAACACCTGAGTCCGTATGAAGCGACAAAGAAAGCCATGAACGGACTTACAGGCGCGCTTGTCGCAACTTCCATGGTGCTTGCCGCCGTGTTTGTGCCTGTAAGTTTTCTGTCCGGCATAACAGGACAGCTGTACCGCCAGTTCAGCGTTACAATAGTCATATCTGTGCTTATCTCCACGGTCGTTGCTCTTACGCTGAGCCCGGTAATGTGTTCACTGATACTTAAACCGGCAGATAAGAGCAAACCGAAAAACCGGTTTTTCACTGCCATAAACCGTTGGCTGGACTTCGGCAACACCAAATACCTTTCCGGAATCACAAATATTATAAAGCATCCCAAGCGTTGCGGCATAGGCTTCTGTATGGTTATAATAATGATTTTCATACTATACCGCCTTACACCGACAAGCTTTCTGCCTGCCGAAGACCAGGGATATTTCACCGTGGAGCTTGAAATGCCGGAGGGAACTACGCTCGAACGCACGCGCACTGTCACCAATCGGGCTATTGACTATCTTATGAAAGACCCGTCAGTGGAATACGTTCAGAATGTAACAGGTACCAGTCCGCGTGTCGGAACAAGCCAGACGAGAGCCCAACTCACGGTTATTCTGAAAGAATGGAAGGAACGCGACAACACTACAATAGGCGATATCATGGCTGGAGTGAGCCGTGAACTGAAGGAATATCCGGAATGCAAGTTCTATCTTTCAACCCCTCCGGTGATTCCGGGACTCGGTTCCTCCGGCGGATTCGAGATGCAACTCGAGGCTCACGGGGACGCTACATATGACGACTTGGTGCAAGCTGCCGACACGTTGATGCATTATGCCTCAATGCGCAAGGAACTGTCAGGTCTCTCCTCATCGTTGCAGGCGGAGATTCCACAGCTTTATTTCGATGTCGACCGTGACAAAGTGAAAATGCTCGGTGTCCCTATGGCAGACGTGTTCTCTACAATGAAGGCATACACAGGGTCTGTATACGTCAACGATTTCAACATGTTCAACCGTATATACCGTGTCTACATTCAGGCGGAAGCTCCTTACCGTGAGCACCGCGACGACATCAGCCTGTACTTTGTCCGTGGTGACGACGGTGACATGATTCCCCTTACGGCTCTTGGTACGACAGAATATACCACCGGACCGGGCAGTATAAAGCGTTTCAACATGTTCAACACAGCCGTCATACGCGGCACAGCTGCCCAGGGATACAGTTCAGGTCAGGCTATGGAAGTGATGGAAGAGCTTGTCCGCAAGCACTTGCCTGATAATATAGGATTGGAGTGGAGCGGTCTGTCTTATCAGGAGAAACAGGCTGGAGGACAGACCGGAATGGTACTCGCACTTGTGTTTTTGTTCGTGTTTCTTTTCCTTGCGGCTCTCTATGAAAGCTGGAGCGTCCCCGTGGCAGTATTGCTTTCGTTGCCGATAGCAGCCTTAGGGGCTTATATCGGTATCATTATGTGTGGACTTGAAAATGACACTTATTTCCAGATAGGGCTCGTTATGTTGATGGGACTCGCCGCGAAGAACGCCATACTTATAGTAGAGTTCGCAAAGGATGAGGCTGACTCGGGAGTCAATCTCTTCAAGGCTGCACTGCATGCCGCGCGTCTTCGTTTCCGTCCTATCCTCATGACATCGTTCGCTTTCATACTTGGCATACTTCCGATGGTGATTGCCTCCGGTCCCGGAGCTGCCAGCCGGAGAGCCATCGGTACCGGAGTCTTCTTCGGTATGATAGCTGCCGTGACCATCGGAATATTGCTCATACCGTTCTTCTTCATAACAATATACAGAGGAAAGATAAGGTCACGTAAAGAGAACAAGCCAAAGGCATTACAATATAAACAAACATTATGACTCATAAACGGAAATACATATTGCATGCTCTCGTGATAATCGCATCGGCGGTTATTGTCGTATCGTGTAAGATAGGTCATCATTACACACGCCCAGACGTGGAGTTGCCCGTGTCGCTGACCGAAGAGGAGAGTGCGGATTCGGCTTCTTTTGCCGACCGTTCATGGACTGAAATCTACACAGACTCCATTCTGCAGAATCTCATTAATAAGGCACTGACATACAATAAGGACATGCTTATGGCAGCCGCGCGTATTAAAGAGCTTGCGGCAATGAAGCGCATCGATTACGCCAAGATGTTTCCTTCGCTCGACTTGCGTGTCTATGGCGAGAAAGAACAGGACAATTACGGCGGTGACAATCCGTCGGACGACAACCAGTTCGACCTGAAAGCCAACATAGCATGGGAGGTTGACCTGTGGGGAAAGCTCCGTTGGAACCACGAGGCAAGCAAGGCTGAGTTCATGGCTTCTATAGAAAACCGCCGTGCACTTCAGATGAGTCTCATCGCGCAGGTGGCTCAGGCATATTATGAACTCGTGGCACTCGACAACGAACTGTCCATCGTAAGGCAGACTGTGACGGCACGACGGGAGAGCGAGCATCTTGCACGCATACGCTATGAGGGCGGGCTCACCTCGGAGGTTACATACAGACAGGCGCAGGTGGAACTCTCAAAGACTGCCACACTATTGCCCGATCTTGAAAGGCAAATCACCTCCAAGGAAAACGAGATTGCCTTTCTCACAGGCGAATATCCACACCATATCGCGCGCGCTACGCTTCCTCAGGAGGTCAGCTTGCCTGACAGTCTGCCCGTAGGTCTGCCGTCCTCGCTTCTGGAACGGCGTCCGGACGTGCGTGAGGCTGAACAGAAACTGATAGCGGCAAACGCCTCTGTTGGTGCGGCATATACGAGCATGTTCCCCAACATCACGCTCACCGCCAGTCTCGGAGCTGAGAGTGAGGAGTTGAAAGACCTGCTGAGCTCACCTTATCATCTGATAAGTGTCAATCTGTTGCAGCCGGTATTCGCCATGGGCAAGAACCGCGCGCGTCATAAGGCTGCCAAGGCTGCTTACGAGCGGGCTGTGTATGCCTATGAGAAAACCGTGCTGTCAGCGTTCAGAGACGCATTCGACGCTATTGCGAACTTCAATAAGATAAAGGAAATATATCAGACACGATACCATCTTGAAAGTTCTTCGAAGACAGCACTCTCGCTCGCTTTGGTGCAGTATGTCAACGGAGCGATAGGCTATATGGACTTGCTCGACGCGCAGCGTACTTATCTTGACGCCCAGATAAGCCTGAGCAATGCCCTGCTCGACAGCCAGCTTGCGACGGTGAACCTTTACAAGGCTCTTGGCGGAGGATGGGAACGGAGCGGGAGCGGCACGTCAAAGAATACTGAATCCGGGCAAGACAACGGTAAGTGAAGATGATGTACGATGACGTAAAAAGGCGGTCTGACCCACTGTTCAGACCGCCTTTGCGCTTTTATCACGAATCAGCCGTTATGCCTCGTCCGTATTCCGTTCTTTTGTCACACATCCTTTTCCATTCTTTCCTCTTATATGTTGCAGGCTGTGCAGGCATAAAGTGAGAGCCAGAATGGCAGCGTCTGTGTGTAAAGTATGTGAATGACGGACATACATATATAAATATGTGTATGGCGTTATGACAGCCGGCACGTGTCAAACCATACCGGTCTGTCCGGCTTTAATATCCGAATATCTCTTCTGTTGTCAGGCGTTTTACGGGAGCTATGCGCTCGAGCGACTTTATGTCGAGGTTCTTCTCATCGCCCAGAATCAGGTATCTGTACGGTTTGCCCGCCATGGTTTCCTTCTCAAAGTCCACCATGTCTTTCATCGTTATTCCCGGCAGAGCGTTGTATATCTTCTCGTTTATGTCGTAATCAATGCCCATTCGCTGTGCCGCAAGATAGGCGTTGAGTATCGAGAATTTCGTGGTGCGCTGTGCAGCCAGACGTTTTGTTATTGCCTGTTTTGCCAGTCCGAACGCCTTTTCAGACTGCGGGATGGTGTCGATAATGTTGTTGAACGTGCGTATACAGTCCATCATCTTGTCGTTCTGCGATATAATCTGAGTGCGGGCGAACTCATTGTGGTTCTTCCTCCCCGGCGTGTTGTATGTTGCCCATGCGCTGTATGCCAGTCCGCGGCTCTCGCGCAGTTCCTGGAAAACCACCGAGTTCATTCCTCCTCCGAAGTATTCGTTGAATATTTCCACTACGGGCTGCTTCTCCGCCGACCATTTCCTGCCGTTGTTGCAGTACTGTGATATATAGGCGTTTTTGGCTTCGTATGGAGCTATCATTATCTCGTTCTCAGTCGTCTGTTGCTCTGTGTATTCCTTGCCTGCGGGCACCTGAGCAAGCTTTCCTGCCGTCCGGTGCTTTTTCTCTATTACGGATGCCAGCTCGTCCACGCTGTACGGACCGTAATAAAGCACCGTATGCTCATATTTGCTCAGGTCTTTGAGCAAACCGGTAAGCTCCTTCGGATTCTTGTCTCTGAGTTCCTGTGCGCCCGGAATGTTGCGTATCCTGTTGTACGGACCGTAAATGCCGTAGTAGAGCAGGGCTGAGAAATTGCCTGTCTGGTTCAGTTTGGCGTCCTTGCGGTTCTTCAGTTCCGACTCCACATATTTGTTATATGCCTCAGAGTCAGCCTTGGCGTTTGCCAGAATGTCCTCCATCAGCTCGAGAGCCTGCGGAAGGTTGTCGTTCAGACCGCTGAGAGTGACGGTCGTCATGTCCGTTCCCACGCTTATGCCATACGAGCATGCCAGTTTGTAGAACTTCCTTTTGATGTCTTCCGCCGACATCCTGTCCGTCCCGAGATAGTCTATATACGATGCGGCTAACGGCAGCCACTTGTCGCTTTCCTCTCCGAACGCATAGTGGAACGCAAGTGTGAAGCGTCCGTTCTCGGTGTTGCGTACATACAGGATGGGCAGTCCCTTCTTCGTGCTGCTCTTTGTCAGGTCTTTACCGAAGTCGATGAAGCGCGGCTGTATAGGCTCGCTCTTCGAGCTGATTATCTCGCCTACGAACGCGCTCTGTTTGTCGCGGTTGGCTGGAATGGGCGTTATCTTCGGCTTGTCAATCTTCTTCTGTGTGGTGTCCTCGCCCTGACGCTTGTACACTGTGGCGTAGTTTTTTCCGAAATGACGTGCCGCGAATGACGTGATGTCCTTCTTTGTGATGCCTGATATGCGGCTGATGCGGTTCACCACATCATCCCATTTCTTCCCGTTTATGAATGCGTCGACAAACATGTCAGCGCGTCTCTCGTTGCTTTCCATCGCCTTGTAGAAGTCCAGACGCATGTTGTTGACCACCGACGGCAGCAGGTCGTCGTCGAAATCACCGCGTTTCAGCTTGTCCATCTCGTCGAGCATCAGCCTTCTCACATCGTCGAGCGACTGTCCTTCGAGCGGCATGCCGTAGAGCAGAAACTGCGAGTATTCGTTCATGTTCGATGCAAACGCTCCCGTTCCAAGGCACTTCATCTTCTGGTCTATGTTCAGGTCGAAAAGACCGGCATTGCCGTTCGACAGCATCTCGGCTATCACATCGAGCGTGTCACACTGAAGTGACGAAGCCCCGTCGAACTTCCATCCCACCATTACGCTCTCCGCCTCCTGCCCCACGACGGTGCTGTCGACGGGTGCGTTAAGGTCGCGTTCCGGAGCATATTCGGGGAAGGAGAGGCTCCTGTTGGGCTTCCATCCTCCGAAATATCTCTCTATCGTGTCCATCACCTTGTCGCAGTCGAGATCGCCAGCCATGCATATAGCCACATTGTTTGGCACGTAGTAGCGTCTGAAATAGTTCTTTATGTTCACAATCGACGGATTCTTCAGATGTTCCTGCGTGCCTATCGTCGTCTGTGTGCCGTAGGGATGGGTGGGGAAGAGCAGCCTGTTCATCGCCTCCCACATCTTGTTGTTGTCTCTGGTGAGCCCCATGTTGTACTCCTCGTACACCGACTCCAGCTCGGTGTGGAAACCGCGTATCACCATGTTCTGGAATCTGTCGCTCTGTATTCTCGCCCAGTTCTCCACCTCGTTTGCCGGTATGTCCTCCACGTAGCAGGTCACGTCGTTGCTCGTGTAGGCGTTGCTGCCCTCCGAGCCTATAGCCGCCATCAGTTTGTCATACTCGTTCGGAATGTTGTACCGGGCAGCGAGCTGCGACACGCTGTCTATTCTGTGATACTGCGCCTTGCGCTGTTCCGTGTCGGTCATGGTGCGGTATGCCTCATACATGTCCTGTATGGTGTCGAGCAGCGGAGCCTCCTTTTCAGCGTCCGACGTTCCGAAGCGTTTCGTTCCCTTGAACATCAGGTGCTCCAGATAGTGTGCCAGTCCTGTCGTCTCAGCCGGGTCGTTGCGGCTTCCGGTGCGCACGGCTATGTAGGTCTGTATGCGCGGTTTCTCCTTGTTTACCGACAGATATACCTTCAGTCCGTTGTCCAGAGTGTATATTCGTGTCGCCATCGGGTCACCTTCCACCGATTGGTACGTGCGCCGTTCTGACTGTGCGGTGGCGCACAGTGCAATCAGGCAAAAGACTATTATAAGTTTCAGTTTCATTATGTCTTGAATTTGTTGTGATTATTATCCTTTTCGTTTTTCCGTGCCGTTCCGGAGCAGGAGTGAGTGGGACTGTCCGGGCGTATGCGGAGTCACATGTAGAGTTTCTGGTTCTCGAAGTCAACCTCACGGTCGAGCTGGTCGTTGAAGTTGAGAAACACCTCTTCCTCTATGTCTCCGAGCGCATACTCCTTGCGCGCGTCCTTCTTTATCTCCGCAATCCATGCGCGCCGCGCCGTCACGTAGTCCTGTCTTATCTTCTCGGCGTCCTCCTCTGTCAGTGTCTCCAGACCGTAGTAGTCGAGCATCATGCGGTAAGTCCACGCCCAGCGGTATTCCGGATAGTTGTCGTTTATGTCCCTGAAGCGTTCCTCCACTCCCTGTGTGGTGTCTATGGTTCCGTCAATGATGTCACTGATGAGGCGTTGTTCCTCCGACTCGGGAAGCAGAAGTCCGGACAGGTCGTTCCAGTTTCCTGTGCCCGTATCGGTAAGCGGCTTCTCGAGGATGTGGCGTTTGAGCACGGCTCCCATATATATGCGCAGGGCTATGTCGTAATACTTGATGCCCTTTCTCAGTGCGCTTGCCTTGATGACATATTCATGATAGTTGTATGTGGACACGTCGTCGCCCGACGCCTCGCGCAGACTCTCGAGAATGCGTTTGCCCCGCAGTATCTCGCCTACGGAGAAAGGACTGAGCCAGTCGAAGTTTACGATGCTCTTGCGCCCCCCGTGCGCCCTCATGTCACGTTTGGGCCACTTGCGTATGTCACGGTAAAGTCCGACTGTGGTGAGGTTGCGTCCCGGCACGAGATACATGGTGTCGTTGTATGCAATGAGATAGGAGAAAGGCAGGTTGCGCGTGTCGGGATGATACATCAGTTTGCCGAAGCACACCGAGAACGTGCCTATGTTGGCAGGCATCAGCAGGTATGCGCCGCTGGCGGTCTTTGTGCCGCGTTCCATCAGTCCGTAGTGCATGGGTCCCATCTTGTAGGCATGGTTGCTGAAGTTGGTGGCGGAGCCTGCGTTGTAGAACGAGAACATGCCTCCGATGAGCAGCGAGCTCTTGTGATGGCTTGCCGTGAAAGGACCGCAGAAGGCTGCGCACGCCTCGCCGTTCGACATGTAGCTGTTGGCGAAGAACACACTGCTCGACGCCGTGAAGCCGTTGCTTATCTGGCAAGCCTCGCCCACGAAGCAGTCCTGCATCTTCACACTGTTGATTATGGAAGACCCGTCGGAGATGATGGAGTTCTCACATATCACGCCCGTACCTATGAACACGTTGGCGTCGGATGAGCTCATGATGGTGCAGTCGCTCAGTCTTGACGCTCCGCTTATCTCGCAGTCGTCGTATATCACGGTGTTGGTTATCTCCTTCGTGTTCACTATCTTCACGTTGTTGCCAATTGTTCCGCACTCGTGTGAGTTGCGCTCTATCTCCTCGTTGATGAGCCTCCGTATGGCATCCTTGAGCGGTTTGTTGGCAGCGTGCTTCACCATGAACGCGGCAAACTGGCTGTTCAGTCCGTGGAAGAGCGTCAGGTTGCCGTTTCCCACCTCGTTGAGCACCGATATGAGATTGCCCTCTCCGTATGTCGCTCCCTCGGTTGTCTCCATGGTGCATACGTTTGATATGTAGCAGTCGTCGCCTATGACATAGTTGTTGATGTAGTTGCCAATGTTCTCGATGAGGCAGTTGTCGCCTATGGTTACATTGCGCAGGGTGGCGTTGTTGATGCCCGAGTGCTTCACGAATCCCTTGCTCACCTCCACGCTTTTCTCAAACGTGCCGAGCCTTATGGTGCCGTAGAACATCACGCGGTGGAAGTAGTTCGCCTTGAAATCCTCCGCCACGCTTATCGCCGACCAGTCCTCAGCCCAGCAGCTGTTGTCCTCCAGCAGTCTTATTTCCTGTCCGGTAAGTTGTCTGTAGTTCATAAAGTGTCATTAATATTTAGTCTTCGTACGGTTCTTCAATGTTGTAGAGAAAGTCGTTGTAAGGATATTTCTGCACGTGGAGTTCGCGCACCTTCGTGTAGAGAACGTCCCTGAACTCGTCTATGTTCTGCTTTTTGCGTGCCGAGATGAATATGCAGTTCTCGTTGAGCCGTGCCATCCACGTGCGCTTCAGTTCGTCGAGCGTCACGTTCTCCTTTGTCGGCGGCGTGAGGTCGTCGTCGTCCTTGTCCACCCATGTGTAGTTGTCTATCTTGTTGAACACAATCATGCTCGGCTTGTCGGCGCATCCGAGGTCTTTCAGAGTGTTCTCCACCACGTTTA
>OGGT01000371.1_pt1 | contig 25429 bp, 22 predicted proteins | sample 1571311 | NCBI WGS metagenome assembly OGGT01 (sample SAMEA2581931, study PRJEB24529) | metagenome | biome: Human gut stool | place: China | collected 2011
GGCAGCCGCCCCTATCGGTTCCACCACACCGCTGAGCGACCCTATCGCGAATGAGCGCGTGCGGCTGTTGCCCTCCGCGCGAAGCGGCATTGATATGATGGCACCCTCGGGTATGTTCTGTATTGCTATTCCGAGCGACATCGCCATTGCCCCTGCCGCCGTTATGCCTGCCTCACCCTGCATCGCTCCGGCTATCACCACGCCCACCGCCATGCCTTCGGGCAGGTTGTGGATGGTGACGGCAAGCGAGAGCATTGCCGTGCGCGAGAGACGGCTGCGCGGTCCTTCGGGAGCGGCTCCGCCTATGTGCAGGTGGGGCGTAAGATAGTCGATGGCAAGCAGGAAGCCTATGCCGCACAGGAAGCCTGTGGCTACCGGCATCACCTTTACCCATCCCTCGCCGCCGCTCATTTCCATGCCGGGTATGAGCAGCGACCACACCGAGGCTGCCACCATCACTCCCGAGGCGAATCCGAGCAGCGATTTCTGCACAAGCGCCGGCATCTCGTGCTTCATGAAAAATACGAACGCCGCGCCTGTCATCGTGCCAAGCAGCGGCAGTGTGAGTGCTATTATAAGTCCTTCCATAACTGTTACGTTTCTTTTTATGTGTCGTTAATATACGTGTCGATGCCTGTGAGGCGTGTCTTTCTTATGCCGTCACATGCGTCGTCCGTGCTTTATGCCGCGACACCGATGACGCAATCCGCGTGTCATTGCCACTGTCGAGGCTATAGCTTCTGCAAAAATAATAATTAATTCCGATATTCGCGACATTACGTGCTTTATACGTCCGTGATGTATATTTATGCATCCCGACTTGACTTTATTTTGACAAAACAAATCTTCAAAATAGAAGCTGTAATACCGTAAAACGTGAATAAAAAGTGCATTTAAATGCTATGACAGGGCTGAAAAGCGTCGCATACGGTGTGGAAAAGACTTTTTGATGTGACTGGAAGGGCTTTATGGCGATGCATTAAAGCCTTTCTTGTGTTGCGGAAGAGGCTCTTTGATAAGACGGAAGAGGCTTTTTGGCAGTGGTGGAAAGTGTTTTCTGTGAGACGATTCTTGGTAAACGGTTGGTTGCCAGGGATTTACTTGTTCTTTGCGAGAACCGCGTGTATGCGGGCGAGAATGCTTTTGTGCGAAACGGTGGCACTCTCGTTGAGTTGGGAAAGACGGTTTATGCATAATCGGCGGACGGAATTGCATGAATATGCAGGATTGTTTTTGTGCGGTGGCGGTGCAATCTGTGTGGGGCAGATGGCGGTCGGGCGGAATAAAATGTGTAATTTTGCACTCTGCCGGAAGGTGCTCCGCGGCAGACGGGTCGTCACGTGCCGGATGTAAGGACAGACGGTGCGATGAATGCAGGCGGATAATGCGGAGCGTCCGTACCGTTGATATATAAAAACAGGAGAGATATGGAAAACCTATATGTGAAGCAGTTTCCCGGGCTCATGTCCGGCAAGAAGATAATGTATGTACACGGATTCGGCTCGTCGGCGCAGTCGGGCACGGTGACGCTTCTGCGCACTCTCATGCCTGATGCCACCGTTGTGGCGCGCGACATACCCATACATCCCGCCGAGGCGATGGACATGTTGCGTGCCATGTGTGAGGAAGAGAAGCCCCATCTCATCATCGGCACGTCGATGGGAGGCATGTACACGGAGCAGCTCAAGGGCTACGACCGCATCCTTGTGAACCCTGCCTTCCGCATGGGCGAGACCATGACAAAGCATGGAATGACAGGCAAGCAGACGTTCCAGAACCCCAGAGCCGACGGTGTACAGGAGTTCATCGTCACCAAGTCGCTTGTGAAGGAATATGCAGAGGCTACGTCCCACTGCTTCGAGGACATCACTCCGGAGGAGCGTTGCCGCGTTACGGGACTGTTCGGCGATGAGGATCCCGTTGTACACACGTTCGATCTGTTCCGCGAGCATTACCCCGAAGCCATACACTTTCACGGCGGTCACAGGCTCACCGACAAGGTCGCGCTACACTATCTCGTGCCCCTGATACGCCGCATAGACGACCGTCAGGAGGGCAGGCAGCGTCCCACGGTGCTCATAGACATCTCCACACTTGCCGACAGCTACCGCAACGCCACGGCAAGCATGCATAAGGCGTATGAGGCTCTTATCGAGCGATATGATGTCTACGTGGTGGCTCCTGCGCCGTTCAACGACCGTGGCAGCATGGCTGAGACGGTGGAGTGGGTGGAGAGATATCTCAGCGCTCCCGCCCACGACCGTGTGGTGTTCGCCAACCGGCGTGAGGTGCTCTACGGCGACTATCTCATCACCGACCGTGAGAGCGACGGATTCATCGGCACCACGGTGGTGTGGGGAAGCGACGAGTTCAAGACGTGGGAGGAGATAATAGTCTTTTTCGACCGTCTTGGCGGACAGTGACGTCATCGCGTGTGCTGTTCAGGAGATGATGGTGAATTAAGGGCGTCTGCCAGTTAGGGATAAAAACAAGTCCGGAAGGATGTTTACTGTAATAATCATAATGCTTTGCGGTGTGCTTGTCGGGCGTGTCGCCGGCATGAGATGCCGTCCTGCGGTGTCGCGTGTGGTGACAGCGCTCATATGGATTCTGCTTTTCATGCTTGGCGTGGAGGTGGGAGCCGACCGCCGCATCACCGGTAATGTGCTCACACTCGGTCTCGACGCGCTTGCCGTTGCGGCGGGCAGTGTCGTGGGGTGTGTGCTGTTCTCGTGGGTGATGTGGCGTATGGTGCGCGGAGAAGAAAACGATGACAGGAAATGAAAGGAAGCATAATAATAACCCTTTTCTTCGCCGCCGGAGTGGCGTGCGGCGTGACGGAGCTCATACCAGAAGGCTTTGTGAGCAGCCGCACGAGCTATTTGGTGCTGTGCGCCCTTATGTTCAGCGTCGGCATGTCGATAGGTTGCGACTCCGCTACGCTGCATAGCTTCAGACGGCTCAATCCGCGTCTTGCCCTCCTTCCGCTCGTAACCATCGCCGGTACGCTTGCCGGCAGCATGGCGTCATCGCTCGTCCTGCCCCACCGCACGCTTTCCGACTGTCTTGCACTCGGCTCAGGCATGGGCTACTATTCGCTTTCCAGCATATTCATAACCGGGTATCGCGGAGCTGAGCTTGGCACTGTGGCACTCCTTGCCAACATCCTGCGTGAGCTGGCTGCGCTGCTCCTCGCGCCTTTCCTCGCCCGCAGGTTCGGCTCTCTGGCACCCATCTCCGTGGGCGGAGCCACCACCATGGACACCACGCTGCCCGTCATTACGCGCAGCGTGGGACAGCAGTATGTGGTGTTGTCGGTCTTTCACGGTTTCGTGACCGACTTCAGCGTGCCGTTTCTCGTCACGTTCTTCTGCACGCTCTGACCGTCAGTATTCGGTCTTCTCGCCGCTTTCCTCCCACATCCTGAACGCCTTTATCGCCTCGTCAGGAAGCAGCAGCTCCATCTTTTTCTGTCTCTCGTCGGGCGGCAGAGGTATTTCCTGATAGATGAAGTCGTCGTCGAATCCTATCTTTGCGGCATCCTTGCGGTTGTTGGCGTAGTATATCTTGTCAAGACGAGCCCAGTATATGGCTCCCAGACACATGGGGCACGGCTCGCACGAAGTGTATATCTCGCACCCCTCCAGACAGAACGTGCCCATCTTTGCGGCGGCGCGGCGTATGCAGTTCACCTCCGCGTGGGCGGTGGGGTCATTGTCCAGAGTGACGCTGTTTGACGCCTCTGCCACTATCTCGCCGTTTCGCGCGATGACGGCACCGAACGGTCCGCCGCCGTTTCTTACGCTTTCTTCCGACAGGGCGATTGCCCTGCGCATGAGTTCTTTCTTGTCCATAATAGTCGTTTTTATGTCCATTCCTTTCCGGAATGTGTTGTTCATGTTTTTATAGTCCGTTTTTAGTGAGCCGTTAACCGCGCACAATCCTCATGTATTCGTCATAGCTGATGTGCCGTCCGCCCATCGACTTGAGGTGGGGCGTCTCAAACTGGCAGTCTATCATCGCTCCGCCGTGCTCCGTCATGTAGCGGGCGAGGTGTATGAGAGCCAGCTTGCTCGCGCTCGGAACAAGCGAGAACATGCTCTCTCCGAAGAAACATCTGCCCAGACAGACGCCGTACAGTCCGCCCGCGAGCCTGTCGCCGTCCCACACCTCCACGCTTGCCGCGAATCCCTGCCTGTGCAGTTCCTCGTAGGCTTCGGTCATGTCTTTGCCCAGCCATGCCCCCTCCTCACCCACGCGCAGTTGTCCGCAGGCGGTTATCACGCTGTGGAAGTCGCGGTTTATGGTGACAGTGTACAAGTCTTTGTTCATGAGTGTGCGCATGGAATGCGACACGTGAATCTCTTCAGGGAATATCACGAAGCGGTCCATGGGGCAATACCAGTGTATCTCGTCCGCCCACCGGAAGGCATACCATGGGAATATCCCGTTGGAATATGCCAGTATGAGGCGGTCTGTGCTCAGGTCGCCGCCCACGGCGAACAGCCCGTCGGGATCGCCGAGCCTCGGGTCCGGGAATGCTAGTCGTTTGTCTATGCGGAATATCATTGTGCCAGTGCCGGTCTGTCGTCAATTATGTCAATCTCCGCCTCACCGCCTTTGGCAAGCCGTCCGAAGAGAATCTCGTGTGTGAGCATGGTCTTCAGGTGGCGGCTGATGATGCGGTCGAGCTCGCGCGCACCGTATTCCTTGGTGAATCCCCGCTTCAGAATCCACTGTCGCGCAGTCTCGCTGAGCTTCATGGTGATGTTCTTCCGGCTGAGCTTCTCCTGCAGTTCGCCGAGCTTCTTGTCCATTATGAGTGTCGCCATGTGCATGTCCATGTCGTGGAAGACCACAGTGGCTGACAGCCGGTTGATGAATTCGGGCTTGAAGGTCTTCTTCACCTGTTTCATCATTGCGTCGCCCTGCGATATTCCTCCGGCAAATCCCACCTGAGCGCGCGACGCATACTGCGCCCCGGCATTGCTCGTCATGATGATCACAACGTTGCGGAAGTCAGCCTTCTGACCCTTGTTGTCGGTGAGCCGGGCATAGTCCATCACCTGCAGAAGGATGTTGTAGATGTCCGGGTGAGCCTTTTCTATCTCGTCGAACAGCAGCACGCAGTTGGGTGTCTTGCGTATGGCGTCGGTCAGCTGTCCTCCGTCCTCATAGCCCACATATCCTGCCGGTGAGCCTATGAGCTTCGCCACGGTGTGCTTCTCGGTGTATTCGCTCATGTCGAAGCGCACGAGCGATATGCCGAGCTCGGCTGCGAGGACGCGCGCCACCTCCGTCTTGCCCACTCCGGTGGGTCCTACGAAGAGCAGGCTTGCCAACGGTTTGTTGTCGTCGAGCAGCCCCGCCTTCGCCATCTGCACCGCTTCCACCACCTGGCTCACGGCTTCGTCCTGACCGTAAATCCTCGCTTTGATGTTCTGCTCGAGCGATGCGAGTCTGGTGTTGTCGTCCTCCTTCATCACGGCGGCGTCTATCTTGCACATCTTCATGAGCACTTCCGTCATCAGACTCTTGTCCACCAGCTGCCTTTCCCCTGCCGAAGGGTGTGTGGCGCGGTATGCTCCCGCCTCGTCGATGAGGTCTATCGCCTTGTCGGGAAGAAACCTGTCTGATATGTGTTGCGCCGCCATCCTCACCGCGTAGGCAATGCTCTCTTCAGTGTATTCCACTCCGTGAAACTGTTCATACTTGTCTTTCAGTCCGCTGATTATCCTTATCGTCTCCTCCACATCAGGCTCGGCGATGTCTATCTGTTGGAATCTGCGCACTATGCCCCGGCTCCGCGCCATGTGCCGGTTGTACTCGTCGTAGGTCGTGGAGCCTATGAAGCGTATGTTGCTGTTCTCCATGTACGGCTTCAGCATGTTCGAAGCGTCGAGCGCGCCGTCGCTTCCCCGTCCGGCTCCCATCATGTTGTGTATCTCGTCTATGTACACAATGGCGTTTCCCTCGGCTGCTATTCCGTCCATGACGAGCTTCATCCTCTTCTCGAAGTCGCCCCTGAACTGGGTTCCGGCGAGCATTGTGCTCATGTCCATCTGGTAGACATGGCATCCGCGCAGCCTCTCCGGCACGTCCCCACGGACTATTCTCGCCACGAGACCGCGCACCAGAGCCGTCTTTCCCACGCCCGGCTCGCCTACGTGCAGAGGGTTGTTCTTGTCCTTGCGGCACAGCACCTGTATGGTGCGTTCCAGTTCCTCGTCGCGCCCTATGAGCGGAGTGAACGAGTCTGCGATGTCGTTCATGCAGGTCACGAGGCTTCTCCACGCCTCTTTCGGATGCTCCTCCTGCCTGTTGTCCTCGTGCTGTGACGGGTGCGTGGATATGAGCAGGCTGATGAAGTCGCCCACGTTGTCGCCGAGATACTTGTTCAACAGCATAGTCGCCTCGGAGTCTGTGAGGTTGAGCAGTCCCACTGTGAGGTGCGGGATGTCCACCCTTGCCGCCTCCGATTGCTCCACCTGGGCTGTCGCTATCTCCAGCATCTGCCCCAGCTGTACCGATGCCTCCGGGCTGTATTCGGCTTTCCCGGGCACGCTTTCCACCGTATCCATATACTCGTTGAGCTCCTTATACATTTCCTCCACGTCGCACCCCACGGTGTAGAGAGCCTCTATGAACGGTCTGTAGTTGAGCAGTGCCATGAGCACATGCTCCGGCATGACAAACTCCTTGCGCTGTCTTTTGCAGTAGGTTAGCGCGAGCGAAAGTATCTTGTTCAGATTTGCGTACTCTTCCATAATCTATTCCGGTTGGCAACTGAACCTCAGCGGGAAATTCTGTTCGCGTGCCATGTGTGTCGCCTTCTTTATCTTTGACAGCGCGACGTCATAGCTGTATATCCCCACAACGTCCTGTCCGTTGCGGTGGACGTTGAGCATCATACGCTCAGCCTCCTCAGATGTCTTGAAGAAAACCGTCTTGAGCACCGTCACCACAAACTCCATCGTAGTGAAATCATCGTTGTGTATGATTACCTTATACCTTCTGGGCTCGCACGTTCCGGTGTGTTCGCGTTCGCGTATGGATGATTGTTCCTTTGCCATGTTGACTGTTCTTTAAAATGGGCTGCCGTGTGAGGGCAGCGCGTTAGTTGTCTGATGCAAACTTACTGATTTTTTCCCGACCTTCCAAACATGACATATTAAAATATGGCGGAGCACAGGCTGTATACATATATTATATATGTTGATTTCAAAATATGTAAGTCTTTTTCAGAAACTTTCGTTAAATTATGACTAACTTTGCGTTCTGCCGTACTCTCCGCAGGTGTGCCGCGTGTCCGTGAATGTGCGGTGTGGCAACGTGGTGTGGCACATGTAGGGAAGTGCGCACGCTGAGGCTGACGTCCTTCCGGCAGTGTTGTGCGGCGTAAAACGCACGATAAACGACTCTTAAAATGACAAATCCTGACAACAGATATGTGAATCCGGAAACACATCCGGCTGACTCCCGTTACATCCGGTGCCGCGTGCGGATCCATGACTCCGCTTCGTTCACTGTGGTGACAGGCAATGATGGAGACGGCAGGGAGCTGCGCGTGTCATACGGTGCCGCGCCAGGAGGTGACGAGTATGGCTATCTGCGCGGTATACTACGCAAAGGCATGCAGCTCAATCTGCTCGACACGCGCATGGCGGACAATAAGGTTGTGGCGGGCGAGATAGTCGTCGAGCCCGATTTTCTGGTAGACATAAGCTCGCTGGCGGCATGCTTCGAGGACTTCGGACACCATCCGCTGCTCTACACGCTCAACCGTCTGAAAAAACGCCCTAACACATATCACATCATACTCGGTAACTTTGCGGGCATGGTGCTCGACGATGTGATAAACAGCCCGCACTTCTCTCTGAACGACACAATAAGGAAAAACTTCCGCGAGAAAGCCATAGAGTATGCCTCGTGCGGTGAGTTCAGCCCGGAGACATTCAAGAAAGAGGCTACCGCACAGGCACGTAACATCAGGCAGACAACATCAGCCCTGTTCGGCATATACGACAGGTCGAAAGTGCTTCTCGAGCCTTCGTTCGTGTGTGAGATGCTCGGTGTGCAGGGACGTGTGGACATGATGACGTCCGACAGACGCATGCTCGTGGAGCAGAAGTCGGGCAGAAACAGATACATAGAGCTTGGCAGGCAAAACGGCAGCGGCGGAAAGTATCTTGAAAAACATTATGTCCAGCTGCTGCTTTATTACGGAGTGCTGAAATACAACTTCGGTCTGGACGGGCAGGACATCGAGGTCATGCTGCTCTACTCGAAGTATCCGATGCCCGAGGGACTCATACGCACGAGACATCTTGAGGCTGAACTGCGCGAGGCAATAGCCTTCCGCAATCTCGTTGTGGCGCAGGAGCACGCCATGACAAGCGACGGTTTTGCCTCGGCGATAGACCGGCTGACGCCCGAAACGCTCAATGTGAACGGCATGAGCGGTTTCTTTTATGACAGATATCTGCTGCCGCAGCTTCAGGAGGTGACCTCTCCGCTGGCGTCGCTCCCACCGTTGGAACGCGCCTATCTGTGCCGCATGATGACCTTTGTGCTCAAAGAGCAGCAGCTGGCGAAGACGGGTTGTCTTGCTGGAGCGGGCTGTAGCGTGGCTGACATGTGGCGCATGAGTGTGGAGGAGAAGCTCGACGCCGGAAGCATGTACGTGGGACTGGAGCTTGCCGGACTCGCAATAAACGAGGCGACAGGCAGCTACGACATGCTGACACTCGACGTTCCCGACTGCGGCGACGACTTCTCGCCCAACTTCAGGAGCGGAGACATGGTGTATGTATACGCTTATGCGGAAGACGAAAAGCCCGACGTGCGCCGGAGCATATTGTTCAAGGGCGTGATGGTGAGCATAGAGGCGGAGCGCGTGAGAGTGTTTCTGAGCAACGCGCTGCAGAATCCCGACGTCATGGCACGGCGCGACAGCCGTGGCAGACGGCTGCTCTACGCCATTGAGCATGCCGGAAGCGACGTGGGCGGGGCGGCGGTCATGCGCACGCTCTTCGACTTCGTCACCTCTCTGTCCGAACGCCGCGCCCTGCTGCTTGGCGCGCGCTCACCACGGCGTGACACAAGTGTGAGGCTCACGAAAAGCTACGGCGGCTATTTCGACCCGCTTCTTCTGCGCGCCATGCAGGCACGCGACTACTTCCTGCTTGTGGGTCCTCCGGGCACGGGCAAGACCTCCACGGCAATGCGCTACATCGTAGAGGAGGAGCTGGCAGCCGACGGGGAGCCGTCGGTACTGCTTACGGCATACACCAACCGCGCCGTGGACGAGATATGCTCCATGCTCTGCGATGCGGGCATCAGCTTTCTGCGGCTCGGCAGCGAGTACAGTTGCGACGGGCGGTTCCGCCCTTTCCTCGTTGGCAACATGGTGGAACAGACACCGCGTCTGGATAAACTGAAAGAGCGGCTCATGGCTGCCCGAGTGTATGTGGGCACGGTCACGACGCTCATGTCGCGCCCTTACATCTTCGCCCTGAAGCGTTTCGCGCTCGCGGTGGTCGACGAGGCGGGGCAGATAACCGAGCCGGGACTCGTCGGACTGCTCTCGGCGCATAGTCCGGAGAGTGCGGACGAGCCTGCGATAAACCGTTTCATACTCATCGGCGACTACAAGCAGCTGCCGGCGGTGGTGCAGCAGAGCGTGGAGGAATCTGCCGTGAGCGAGCCGTGCCTTAACAGGGTGGGGATAAGAAACTGTCGCGACTCGCTGTTCGAGCGGCTCGTAAGAACAGAACGGGAAGCCCGCCGCGAGGACTTCATCGGAGTGTTGCGCCGTCAGGGACGCATGCATCCGGCAATAGCAGCCTACGCCGGAGCGATGTTCTATGCCGACGAGCGTGTCCTCATCAGACGGAGGTTCTTCCGGGCTATCCTGTTCCGCCTGCCGACAGACTTGACGAGGTGCTGTCGAGGGAGAGGGTGATATTCATTCCGTCGGAGAAGGGCGGTGGCGGCGGACGCTCCGACAAGGTGAACGCCTGCGAGGCGCGCATCGTAGCCGACCTCGTGGCGCGCATCCGACGCATGGCAGGCAACGGGTTCAGCTGCGAGAAGACCATAGGCGTGATAGTGCCTTACCGCAACCAGATCACCATGATACGCCGCGAGATGGAACGCCGCTGCCCCGGTGACGCTCCGGACATATGCATCGACACTGTGGAACGATTCCAGGGCTCGCAGCGCGACGTGATAATCTGCTCGCTCACGGTGAACAGCGACGCGCAGCTCGGTTTCCTCACGGCTAACAGTTTTGAGGAGAACGGACGTGTGATAGACCGCAAGCTCAACGTGACGCTCACCCGAGCGCGCCGCCAGATGATTCTCACGGGCAATCCGGAGATACTCTCCGGGAGCGATGTGTACGCCGGTCTGATGGAGCGCATCAGGCGTGACGGCAAGTATATGAAGTGGACTTTGTGAACGGAAACACCGTCCTGCCGTCACCTTACAGACAAGACGGGGATGATGGACAATACGATGCGGACGGACGGCTGCCGCTATTGTTGTCTTGTTTGTCACCATACGGGGCGCAGACTCCGCCAAAATTGGTGACGAAAATAAAAAAAGATGAGTAAAACCTTTGAACGTATTCTATTTTATTCTATATTTGCGGAAGAAACGAATATGCCGTCTGTCCGACGGTGCGGAGTCTGAAAGACGTTTTGAATGACATTCTCATGGTTTCCGGACAGACATCAGGCATGACGAGGCTGAGAGATAATCAACCCTGTCAGGAGACCTTCCGGCAGGAGAGGAAAGTTTAATTTAAAAATATAACCATTATGAGAAAAGTTATTATCATGGCAGTTCTGATGCTTTCATCAGTAGCCGCATTCGCGCAGCGTCCTGTCGGCAGTCTGACAGTACAGCCCAAAATCGGTATGAATTTCGCAACTCTTACGAAGGCGGACGACTCAGAGTCAAGAATAGGACTGGTTGCGGGAGCAGAGCTCGAATACCAGATTTCCGACATCTTCAGCATCTCCGGAGGAGCGTTGTATTCCCAGCAGGGATGTGAATGGTCTGAGGACGGCAGAACAGAAACAAACAAGCTTGACTATATAAACATTCCTGTATTGGCAAATGTCTATGTGGTGAAGAATCTGGCAGTAAAGTTCGGTGTACAGCCGGCGTTCAATGTGAACAGTAAGGCGAAGGCTTCACAGGGCGATTCGAGCATACAGGGATCCATCGAAGGAATAAAGACGTTCGACTTCTCCATTCCTATCGGTCTGTCATACGAGTACAAGAACATTGTGATAGACGGACGTTACAACTTCGGTCTGACCAAAGTAAGCAAGTATTCTGACTGTAAGAACAGCGTGTTCCAGCTGACATTAGGATACAAACTTGATATTTAAATAGGGTAATAGATAATTTTTTTCCAAATGTTTGATATTCCAAGAGGGCGGTGTCGGGAGACATTGCCCTCTTTATTTTATATCTGCACACGCCGCGTAACCACGTATCGGTTACCATACTTCATCCTTGTTTCGTACTGATGTCAGTAAGATTGGTTTCTGGTCTCATCGGAGATGTGGCGTGCTGCATCCGGAAAAAGCGTGAGGCAAGATGACGGCGGCAGTGAGGAAGAGGAATGGGACGGTCTGCAATAAAGTAAGAAAACGTCATGACTGTCTGATGACCGGTTATGGGTGAAGTCGCATCCGACACATGGCAGAAACGGATTCGGTTGTGTGAATACAATATGAAAGATGGTGACAGGAACGGATTCAGAGAAAGGAAACATCGTATTCCCGTCATCTTACATACAAGACAGAAATGAGCGACGCCACGGTTGGGATGGATGGTCTGTCGGTATTATTGTCTTGTTTGTAACCAACCGTAGCGCGGACCCGACAAAAGTGGGTGGCGGACGCAAAAAAGTCGTGTAAAAGCTTTGAGCGTATTATGTTTTTATTCTATATTTGTGGACGAAATGAACATGCCGCCTGTCAGCCGTGCGGAGCGCGGAAAGCGTTGTGAGCGACGTTTTTATGGTGTCCGGACAGACTTCAGACATGACAGGGCTGAGAGGCATCCAGCCCGGTAGGGAGAAATTCCGGCGGTATAGTAAAGTTTAATTTAAAAATTTAATCGTTATGAGAAAAGTTATTATCATGGCAGTTCTGATGCTCGCATCAGTAGCCACATTCGCGCAGCGTCCTGTCGGCAGTCTGACAGTACAGCCTAAAATCGGTATGAACATCGCAAATGTTACGAAGTCGGACGGTACAGACTCAAGAATAGGACTTGTTGCGGGAGCGGAACTCGAATACCAGCTTACCGACATCTTCAGCATCTCCGGAGGAGCGTTGTATTCACAGCAGGGATGTGAACTGTCTGAGGGCGGCGGTACATTGACAAGTAAATTAGACTATATAAACATCCCTTTATTGGCAAATGTCTATGTTGTGAAGAATCTGGCGGTAAAGGTCGGTTTGCAGCCAGCGTTCAATGTGAACAGCAAGCAAAAGGCTTCAAAAGGCGATGCGAGCGCACAAGAAGCCCTTGATGGAACGAAGACGTTCGACTGCTCCATTCCTGTCGGTCTGTCATACGAGTACAAGAACTTTGTGATAGACGGACGTTACAACTTCGGTCTGACCAAAATAAACAAGCATGCGGACTCGAAGAACAGCGTGTTCCAGATAACATTAGGATACAAGTTTGATATTTAAATAGGGTTACTGATAATTTTTTTTTACAAATATTTGATATTTTGAGAGGGCGGTGTCGCGAGACATTGCCCTCTTTTTTGTATCTTTCCACACCGCGTAACACCTGATAGGTTATCAGACTTCGTCCTTATTTCGTACTGTTGTCATTAATATTGGTTCCTGCCTTCATCGGAGATGTGGCGTGCTGCATCCGGAAAAAGCGTGAGACAAGATGACGGCGGCGGTGAGGAAGCGTGATGGGGAGGTCTGCAATAAAGTAAGAAAGCGTTGCGGCGGTATGATGACCGGCTTTTGGTGAAGCCGCATCCGCCGCATGACTGGCAACGGATTCGGTTGTGTGAATACAATATGGAAGATGGTGACGGGAACGGATTCAAAGAACGGAAATACCGTATTTCCGTCACCTTACAAACAAGACAGAAATGAGCGGCGGTACGGTGCTGATGGAGGGTCTGTCGGTATTATTGTTTCGTTTGTAACCAACCGGAGCGCGGACCCGATAAAAGTGTGTGACGGAGGCAAAAAAGTCGCATAAAACCTTTGAGCGTATTATGTTTTTATTCTATATTTGCGGACGAAAGAAACGTGCCGCCTGTCAGCCGGACGGAGCGCGGAAGGCGTTGTGAGCGACGCTTTCATGGTGCCCGGACCGGCTTCAGGCATGACGGAGCGGAGAGGCATCCAGCCCCATCCGGATGAATTCCGGCAGTGGAGGACAGTTTAATTTAAACATATGAATATTATGAGAAAAGTTATCATCATGGCAGTTCTGATGCTCGCATCAGTAGCCACATTCGCTCAGCGCCCTGTCGGCAGTCTGACATTACAGCCTAAAATCGGTATGAACATCGCAAACCTTACCAAGGCAGACGGTTCAGACCCAAGGATAGGAGTTGTTGTGGGAGCAGAGCTCGAGTATCAGCTTACCGACATACTCAGCATATCCGGAGGCGCGCTTTACTCTCAGCAGGGAGCCGAGGGAGACGCTTTGGATGAAGACGGAAACAAACTCGGCGGCACGGCAACCGTGAAGCTTGACTATATAAACATTCCTATACTGGCAAATGTATACGTAGTGAAGAATCTGGCTGTCAAGCTCGGCATACAGCCGGCGTTCAATGTGAACAGCAAAATGGCATATTCTAATGGCGACATAAGTGCTCAGGGTAAGTTGGACAATATCAAATCATTCGATTTCTCTATTCCTATCGGTCTGTCGTACGAGTACAAGAACGTTGTGATAGACGGGCGTTATAACTTCGGCTTGACCAAGATATCCGACCTTGAGAGAAGCAAGAACAGCGTGTTCCAGATAACATTAGGATACAAGTTTAATATTTAAATATAGTAATAGTTAATTTTTTTTTTCCAAATGTTTGATATTCCGAGAGGGCGATGTCGCGAGACATTGCCCTCTTTTTCATGTCAGTCGGAGCTGCGTAATCTGTATCCGACGTTGCCGCGGTGACGGGGCGGATGCGTGCGAGTCATGAGTGTGTCACCCTGCTCATGCCGCGTTCCGTGCCGCCGCCATGCCTGTGGGCTTGCTTTCATGTACGCGATGTGTGGTGAAAGATGCTGTAAATGCAGAAAGCATGATGATGGTGGTTGCGCGGAAGAGGAACGCAGGTGTGGCGGTAAGGTGAAAAAAACGCTTTGACGGTGTGACGTCAGACCGTAGGTTCCGCATCGCAGGCAGTAAAGAATTTTGACACTTGAAAATCCTGAAACAGCTTTTTATATCGGCGTCATGACCCGTCCGTATCGCTTTTCCGCACGTGTTTCCGGGCGGAACGGTTTTTACGGTGAGGGTATTCTTGTGGGTCGGACTTGCGGGAAAGCCTTTTCCGCATTGCCGGAGACACCCTTCCGTGGTGCGGAACGGGCTTTATGGATGTGCGAAAGAGGCTTTCCTGCACTGCGAAAGAGGCTCTTCCGTATGGTGAGACATGCTTTTCCGCAATGCGGAGAAGTGCTTCCTGTCGGGATGTTTTCGCTAATGCGTTGTGTGTCAACGGTTTGGCATGATGCTCTGAAAATCGTTTATTTGCGTCCTGATGTTCCTTCCGATGCAAATAGAGCGTTCTCGCGGACTTATGGGTGGGCGGAAGTTCGCGCGCGTTGGAGTTTTGTTCGTCTTCGTACGACGCTCGGACACTGCCTGCACAGGTGCGTAATCACGCAGCCGTATGATGTGTGGCGTTGCGGAAAGGATGCGGAACAGGCGCATGTTTGAGGATTTGTCGTATTTTAACAAATTCTCCCTTATTGTTATTAATTGTATAAATATTTGTGCCGGAGGAAATAAATTCATACCTTTGCATCAGAATATTATTTATGGGGACAAAGGATAAGGAATTCCGACGGCAGGGCTCGCGTGTCGGAATTCTGTCTTTTTTGTCCGCTCAGAAAAACTAACTTATTAAATTTCAAGATTATGGCTTATATGTCACAAGAAGGCTACGAGAAGCTCGTTGCCGACCTGAAACAGCTTGAAGCTGTGGAGCGCCCAAAGGCATCGGCCGCTATTGCAGAGGCCCGAGATAAGGGTGACCTGAGTGAGAATTCCGAATATGATGCAGCCAAAGAGGCTCAGGCTCATCTGGAAGACAAGATAAACAAGCTGAAACAGACCATCGCCGAGGCAAAGATCATCGACACATCGCGCCTCAGCTCGGACATGGTGCAGATCCTGTCGAAGGTGGATATGACCAACATGACCACAAAGGCGAAGATGACTTATACCATCGTGAGCGAGAACGAGGCTGACCTGAAAGCCGGAAAGATATCCATCAAGACTCCTATAGCCCAGGGACTGCTCAACAAGAAGGTGGGCGACGTGGCTGAGATAAAGATTCCGCGCGGAACGATAAAGCTGCGCATAGACAACATCACGATAGAGTGACGCATGAGATAATGACAGGTTTTAAAGCGTAAGATTATGGGAATATTTGCAAAGATTGCGGCGGGAGAGATACCGAGCTACAAGTGTGCCGCCAACGATGAGTTCTATGCGTTTCTCGACATCAACCCTATGGTGAAGGGACACACGCTTGTCATACCGCGCCGCGAGGTGGACTACATCTTCGATATGGAGGATGACGAGATAGCGCGCTTTCAGGTTTTCGCCAAGAAAGTGGCTATGGCGATAAAGGCTGCGTTCCCTTGCGTGAAGGTGGGGGAGGCTGTGCTGGGGCTCGAGGTGCCTCATGCGCACATACACCTCGTGCCGATGCAGTCGGAGAAGGACATGAACTTCTCGGCTCCGAAACTCAAGCTCAGCGATGAGGAGTTTGCCGGTATAGCGGCGAAGATACTCGCCGAGTATGAGAAAATAGCCGGATGACACGTCCGCAGGAATAAGGAAAATGCCTTATGCCGCACTTCTTGTGACGCGGCATAAGGCATTTTCAGTTTGTGGCGGGTATGTGCGGGCGTGTGTCAGATGTATTTGTCGCCTTTCTTCATCTGCACCTCGTTGACGAATTTGCGCACAAGTGCCGACGAGTCTTCCTTCTTGCATATGAGCAGCACGTTGTCTTTCTCCGCCACGATGAATCCTTCCAGACCGTTGATGATGGCGAGCCGCTCTTTAGGAAGCTTTATCACGTTGTTGTGGGCGTCGTCTATCATCACGTTGCTGTCCACCACCACGTTGTCGCCCTCGCCCTTGTGCATGGCTTCGTATATGCTGTGCCACATGCCGAGGTCAGCCCATCCGAACTCACATCTCATCACAGCCACATTGTCGGTCTGCTCCAGAAAACCGTAGTCGAGCGACAGGTTGGGATATGAGGGGAAGTTCTCGCGTATGAAGTTCTGCTCGTCCTCGACGGTGAAGTCGGGATGCTGCTCGTCAAACGAGGTGAGGACATGGGGCAGTATCTCGCCGAATCGCTTGAAGCCATAGCGCGCGTTGGCGAAGAAGAGACCCGTGTTCCAATAGAACTCTCCGCTCTCCATGAATATCTTTGCGAACTCCCGCTCGGGCTTCTCGGTGAACGACTGCACCATGAAGACATCGTTTCCCACCGGCTCGCCTGCCTGTATGTAGCCGTAGCCCGGCTCGGGACGGGTGGGCTTCACGCCCATTGTGAGTATGCAGTCGTGCGTGCTCACGAAGTCAAGTCCTTCGTTTATGTTCTTTGCGAACATTTCCTCATTCTGCACTATCTGGTCGGACGGTGTGATGACGATGCTCGCCTCCGGATTGGTGTGAAGTATCCTGTGGGTGGTCCATGCCGCGCTTGGCGCCGTGTTGCGGTGTATCGGCTCCGCCATGATGTTCTGCTCAGGCAGTTCCGGCAGCTGTTCCTTCACTATGCCGGCATAGTTGATGTTTGTGTTTACATATATATTCTCATGCGGAACAATCTTTGAGAAACGGTCGAATGTCTGCTGCAGCTGTGTGCGCCCGCATCCGAAGAAGTCTATGAACTGCTTCGGATACTGTTCGCGGCTCCACGGCCATAGCCTGCGACCTTTTCCTCCTGCCAGTATAACGCAATAGTTGTTTTTATGATTATTTCTCATGACGTTTGGGTTTATATATAGTTTACTTCAGCTAAAGTACAAAGTTCCACTGATACAGCCAAGACTTTTATATTTATTTTAAGAATAACCACGAATTATAAGATATCGTGTCACGGCTTGCAAGATATCGTATTACGGTTTATAATATATCATGCGACGGCTCATAAGATATCTCCTCGCGACTCATAAAATATCGTATCGCGGTTTATAAGATATCGTGTCATGGCTTGCAAGATATCGTGTCACGACGTTCTGCAGCCATGTACCCCACAGAGCCCGGCAGCTTCTCCGCTTCTGAGGTGACGGTGCGGATGGGGCGCATCAGGCATACGTTGCCTGTATTGTGGCACTTACGTACGATGACTCCGGCTTTCCCGACCGCTTTTATGCGCCTCATTGCGCCTCGCCTCGTGCCTCTTCACGCTGCATGGCACATTGCCTTGAACCTTTTCTTTCACCATAATACGCTTCCTCCCTTTTCATAATACGCACCATTCCTTTTCATAATATGCATCCTTCCTTTTCATTTAAAACCCTATTCCCGTTCTTTTTATGCAATGCTGCCATACATCATAAGCCCTGCCTGTATTTTTCTTTGCCTCTACCGGTGCCTTCCTTTACCTTTTCCGATATCTTCCTTTTATTCCGCCAATGCCTCCCTTAACTCCTGCCAATATCTTCCTTTACCCCCGCCAATGCCTTTCTTATTCCCTTTCAATGTCTTTCTTTACCCCTGCCAATATCTTCTTTTGTCCCTACCGATGTCTTCCGTAAAGCAAAAAAATGCCTGTTTTCTTTGTTATTTCGGAATTAAACACTACCTTTGCACACGCATTTATGCCCAGATGGCGGAATCGGTAGACGCGCTGGTCTCAAACACCAGTGGAGCGATCCGTCCCGGTTCGACCCCGGGTCTGGGTACAAGGATAAAGGATAAGTGTTTGATAATAAACAACTTATCCTTTTTCTCTTTTAAAGATGCTCCCGTTTTGTTCCCATGCAGAACATTGCATCAACTATTTTAAATGCAGTTAGATATGATTAGGTCTCTGCCTCTATAAATAGGATTTATTGCTGCTAATGGAGGACATTCTATATAAAATAATTTGAAAAATGCAAGAAGTAGCAGCAGAATCTCATAGTTTTATGCTATCTTTGCAAATAAAAAAGTGCTTTATGGATATAAGAAAACATATTACGACATTAGGCTTTGTTCCAAAAGATGGAACAAAAGGCTTATATCATAAGGTATATGTTGATTATGCCATTGAAGTTGATTTTGATAGGCAAGCCATAAATTATGGCAACAAAATCGTTGCAGAAAGTCGAACAACGCAAAATTTTTCCCAGCCAGAAAATCTTGTTGTATTAGAGTGTATTGACCGTTTATTGACAAAAGGCTATAATCCTCAAAATATAGTTTTGGAGAAAACATGGCCATCTGGACATGGAACCTCAGGGCGTTTAGATATTTGTGTCAACCGAGAAGATGGTACACCTTTTATGCTCATAGAATGTAAAAGATATGGGAAATGGTTTGATGATGAGCTAAAAAAAATTCACAAAGACGGAGGGCAGCTATTTACCTATTTTCAACTTTCAGGGGGGAAAGCTGATGTTATTGTGCTGTATGCTTCGGAAATTAGGAAAGGCAAGATTATTTATAGAAATGAAATTATTAAAATAGAAGACGAATATAGAAGTGGTGATGTAAAAGATATCTTTGAAAAATGGAACAAGCTAACAAAGGATAACGGTATCTTTGACACATGGGTAAAGCCTTATAACTTCCAAAACAGAGCATTAACCAAAGAACAATTGAAGGAGATTAAATCAGAAGATTCCAGTTTTATCTTTAATCGTTTTTTGGAGATATTACGCCATAATGTCGTATCTGACAAGGGTAATGCTTTCAATAAGATATTTACGCTATTTTTATGCAAGGTCTATGATGAAACGACTTCTAAATATGGAGAGGAACTGAAATTTCAATGGCTGGAAGGGCGCGATAATAATGTGGATTTTCAGTTACGCTTAACTGACCTTTATGCTAAAGGTATGAACAGATTCTTGGATAGGAAAGTTAGCGATTTTGATAAAGAAGATTTCGACAAGCGATGTAATGGTTTAGACTCTAATATAAAAGATTATTTATTAGAGGAAGTAAAGAAACTACGGCTTGAAAAAAATAACGAATTTGCATTTAAAGAAGTTTATGACCACGCTTCATTTGAAGAAAATGCGAAAGTGGTTAAAGAAGTTGTAGAATTATTACAAGGATATAGAATTCGATATAACAAACGGCAGCAATATTTATCTGATTTCTTTGAATTATTGCTTACTACTGGCCTCAGACAAGAGGCTGGGCAATATTTCACACCTGTGCCTATTGCTAGATTTATTATCAAGAGTTTGCCATTAGATGACTGTGTAATCAAGAAATTAGCACGGGAAGACGGCGAAATTTTACCTTACATGATTGACTATGCGGCAGGTAGTGGACATTTTATTACAGAATATATGCACGAAGTGCAAAATATTCTAAATTATTGCGATGAAACAAATTATATTGATGAAACGCAGACACAGATAAAAGTATGGAGAAACGACCATTTTGGATGGGCACCAACTTATGTATATGGCATAGAAAAAGACTACCGCTTAGTTAAGGTTGGGAAAGTCGGATGCTATTTGCATGGTGACGGATTGGCTAATGTTATTTTGAGTGATGGACTTGCTTCTTTTGTGAATAAGGAATATAAGGGGATATTACATAAAGAAACTGATGATGGAAAAAAGAATAATCAGCAATTTGATATTTTGTTGAGTAATCCACCGTATTCTATTGCTTCATTCCGTCAAACAACGCGAGATTATTATACAGACAAAGAGTTTGAATTATATAACTCATTGACAGACAACAGCTCCGAAATTGAATGTCTTTTTGTAGAAAGGGCAAAGCAACTATTAAAAGAAGGTGGTGTAGCTGGTATTATATTGCCAAGCTCCATATTAAGCAATACTGGCATTTACACAAAAGCCCGTGAAATGGTTTTGCGTTATTTCGATATTATTGCCATTACAGAATTGGGAAGCAATACATTTATGGCAACTAATACAAACACCGTAGTACTGTTTTTGCGTCGCAAAGATAACTATCTTGCTGATAATACGCGAACAAGTGTAGAAAACTTTTTTCGGACACTTAATGATGTTACAATCAATGGTATAGAAAAGCCTGTAACACATTACGTCACCCATGTATGGGAGGGTATTACGTATGCAGATTACTTAACTTTGCTTCAAAATAACCCTAATGATAAAGTAATAAGTCACGAAATATATTTAGATTATCAAAAAAAATATCCTGCCAAAACGAAAGAAAAATTCATAGAAACAGTTTTGACAGTTGAAACCGAGAAACTGCTTTATTTCATTTTGGCTTATCCGCAGCAGGTCGTGATCGTGAAAAGCGGTGAGAAAAATGAGGAAAAACAGTTTTTGGGTTATGAATTTTCCAATCGCCGTGGAAATGAGGGTATTCATGCGATTTTACGTGGTAAAGACATTGACGAATGTACTGAATTGTTTGACACCCAAAACTATGATAATCCAGACAAAGCGAGTACATATATTTATCGTGCTTTCAAAGGAGACTTTGCAAGTCCAATAACTGAAAGTATGAAAAATCATGTCTTTCGGATGCGTCTTATAGATATGATTCCGTTTGATAGAGTTCCATTTGAAAAGAATATTTCGTTGGCGCGTAAAAAAAAAGATAAGTTTAGTTTTAAATGGAATAATATCCGCATAGCGGATTCCACCATGGATATTCAAGGCAGTTGTGAGAAAATCCCAGCTTATGACATAATGAAACAAGGAAAGTTTCCTGTTGTGACTCAGGATGCTTCATACTTATTTTCTGGATTTACAGATAACCAGAATCCCATTACAGACATTCCACTTGTTCTATTTGGGGATCATTCATGTGCAGTCAAATATATAGATGTCCCATTTTTTAGAGGATCAGACGGAACAGTTTTATTAAAGCCTAAATCCGACTTTATAGTTAAGTATTATTTTTATGCATTAGAATATATTGTCAGTCAAAATTTTACAACGATAAAATACGAAAGACATAATAAAGCACTTCAAAATCTTTATATTCCATTACCTCCTAAAAACATTCAAAAGGAAATAGTAGAAGATATTGACCGAATAGAAAATAATGTTGCCAATGCAAAAAGTCAGATTGAGTATTTAGAAGCTAAAATAGAAAGCATACTATTGAGCTTGCAAGGGGGCATGGTCTCATTAAAAGACATTACTTCATTTGCAACATTATCCATTAATTTTAGCAATATTGCTCCAGAGACATATGTAACAACTGACAATATGCTTCAAAATAAAATGGGCATTATCCCGTTCACAGGAGTTGCGAATATTAATTCTATAACGTGTTATAAACCGAATGACATACTAATTTCTAATATACGTCCATATCTTAAAAAGATTTGGTTTGCTGACAAGGATGGAGGATGTTCGAAAGATGTAATTGTTCTAAGGTCGATTAATGAAACTTTGTATCTCCCCAAATATATTTATTATATGTTACGCCGTGATGTTTTCTTTGAATATGTCATGGAAGGAAAGAAAGGACTTAAAATGCCACGAGGGAACAAAGAGGAAATAATGAAATTTAGGATGCCTATACTTCCTATTGAAAAGCAGCAAGAGATTGTAGAACGGATTGAAAAATTGGAGGATGAAATAAAAGCCGCTCGTTACGTTATTGAGAATGCAGCGACTCAAAAACAACATATACTCAATAAATACCTATAATAATGAAAGAAATAAAAAATACGCAGCCCAATAAGTGTAACTCATTGGAAGATGTGTATCATTCTTTAATGAAGAATGCACAAAATAATATTCTAACGTTTTCTCAATGGGAAAAGACAGGAGATGTTTATAAACAGTATTCGATTTATGATACATCAAAATATGAGACAATGTTATCGTCAAATACCATAATAAAGAAATAGAATTATGCCAAGTTGGAGCGAAATAGTAACGGATATAGATTCTTATTCCAATGTTGGAATGGAGTTGGATAAAAAACGAAAAGAATATTTTGAAAAAATAAATTCTATTACAGGACGAAATGTAATAGCTTACTATTCAGGTTGGTTGAAAAAGCCAGATGCACCTCATGTATCTATCGATGATCAAGACAAAAATGCATTTATGACAACAGTATACAAATTGGATAGGGCAAAAGGACTTGACTTAATATTACACACACCTGGAGGTGATATAGCAGCCACAGAAAGTATTGTCACTTATTTAAAAAATATGTTTCATGGTGATATAAGGGCATTTATTCCACAGATTTCAATGTCTGCAGGTACAATGATTGCCATGTCTTGTAAGGAAATAGTAATGGGAGAGCAATCATCTCTAGGACCAATAGACCCGCAAATGGGAGGGATTGCTTGCCAGGCCGTTATTGATGAATTTAAAAAAGCTGTAGATGAAGTTGCAACTAAACCAGCTTCATTGGGACTATGGCAAACAATCATATCAAAATATCATCCGACTTTTTTAACCGCATGTGAAAATGCTATAAATTGGTCTGCTCAACTTGCAGAGCAGTGGTTGAAAGAAGTTAATCCGGATATTGACATTCAAAAAGTAAAAGATGTATTCTTAAACCATCATAATAGCTATTCACATAGTAGGCATTTATCAAAGCAAGATTGCAAAAATGCAGGATTAAATATTGTTGATTTAGAAAACAATCATGATTTGCAAGATGCCGTTCTTAGCTTGCATCATTGTTATATGATTCTTTTTGATAAATTTTTGATTTCCAAAGTTGTAGAGAACAATATAGGAGGAAGATATATGCAAAACTATATAGCAAAATAAGACACTGCCTTAAATGATATTTATGTGTTAACCAATATATCCTTAAATTGATAAAGAAATTAAAGTCCAATAGATTGCTAAATGTAACAACCTATTGGACTTTAGTTATATTTTATTTTTCCACCAATGCACATACACATCCCGTATCGAAATCTCATGGTTAAGATAAGCCCGACAGATTTCTGTCGGAAGCGTATAAGCCGGATAATCGGCAACTTTGAAATGCCAATAGATACCTCGATTGTCGGGATAAATCTTACAGTTATGCCGTTCGCAGAAAAGGCGTTCACCTTCTGCGGTATAAAGGTAATAGCTGGTCGCCGCTTTCTGTAATTCCGTGTTCTTCTCTTGAAGCTCACGTACTTTTGCGGCAAGTTGTTCCCGCTGTTTTTGCTCGGATTCATAGGCAGATAAATCCATTTCACGCCATGTGCCAGTCTTGAAATATTCGTTGGTATGGTTGATGTATTCTCGGATAGCATCCATTACAAAAGGTAAGCCGTGGATATTGGCCAGCCGTGCAATCTGGTTGAGGTTGACTTGCATCTTATAGCTGATGTTGGCTGTGCGCTTTATCCGCTCGCTTTCCTCTAAGGAGAGTGCGGCTGACAATTCTTTGCCCAATGCTGCCTCGCGGATGAACGCCGCAACAGACAGCCGTGCGGCATTGGCTTTCTTCTCAACTACGGCATACTCAACTTCGCTGAACTGTATTTCCTTGCGTTTGGTGCGTTTGTTCCCATTTTCTGTTTTCATCTTCTGTGTCCTCCTTTTCGTTGTTTGTTTTTGTTCTTATCACGGTCAAGCGTGTTATCGCTGCTGCCGCTGCCTGTGCCTATTCGGGCAACTGTCGGTTGAATGATAAGTTCGGTTATACCTTCCATTAGATTGCCACTGATTGATGACGTTGCACTTTCTCTATCATTGCTTGCTGTAGAATCGGAATTGGAGTCTTCATTGGATGCAGGGTTGCTGTTCCATTCGATATAATTCTGGTATCTGTGGTTATGTATTTCTGCAGTCCGACTTTCATTTTTATTGGTGTCCTTCTTGTCACCCGTTTGCATCCTCTTCCGATGATTAAATGGTGTCAGTCCCCATTGTTCCGTCACGGAAATGGATGCTCCCTTTGCCGCCTTTCCGATGTTGGCAAGATTGGCGCGTGTGCCGTCATCCAACACCACGTTCGCCAAGAAGTGAAAGTGTGGATTCTTGTCGTCCTTGTCGTGATGGCGACCGACAATAAATTGGTCAAAGCGATAGCCATGCCGTTCCATGTGCCTTATCCAATCTCCAATTATTTCTTCGGCATGAACTTCAAGCATAGCCGTGTCATTGACATGAAATGAGATTGGAATATGTACGGCTTTCACTTTTAGTGACGGACGCAATGCGTACTGGCGATTGAAGTCTTCGGTGAGTATGCCAATATCGGTAAGGCCACTCACTCCACGGGCAATGACTACGTGCGCCCCTTTCTTGGGATTGAGGATGTAGTCGATGGTCTTACCCGGATTCTTGCTGTATCTTACTTTGTTATCATTCTGCGTTTCTGTTTTGATGGGGAGGGGTGGCAGCGAACTTCGCACCACAGATGCGTATGATACGTATCTTGGTACCGCTTGCCACCCCTCCATACATTATTGCTACTTCTGTCACACCGTCCGGTATTATGGTCGTGATGTTTGAAACAGATTCCACTGTTGATTTTGTTGAATCCGTTGAGCGAAATACGAAAAGAGGGAAGAAAAAGTAGGATATTTTACATCGGATAGCGTTGTCAACAACCGATTTTCTCTTTTGGTAGGCAATGCTTTCCGTTGAAATCTGTTGAGGATGTTGTTGAATCATATAGGCCATATACATACGTTCTTTCTTATGTTTCATCAGACTCAACAAATTCAACGGTAGTCTTTCAACTTTTCACGGGTAACGGTATAAAAGCGTCCCACTTTCTTGGATGATGCGGAATACTTCTGCCCCGGCAACACGGATATTTGGTAAGTGGAATAAGACAGCGCATTGGGAGCAGGCTCCAGTTTCCAGCATTGTTGCAGGACATTCCTCACCTGATGGCGTTCCACTCTCACCATCGAATAGTTGAGCAACGCCAATAGGTCGTTGATGCAGAAATCCACCACATCCACCTGCATCGTGTCCATGATGTCAAGCAAGAGTTCTGCCATATCAAGCTCAATGCGGCTACGGTTGCAGCGGATGATTTTCTCCAATGCTTCCGTGCG
>OGGT01000372.1_pt1 | contig 25406 bp, 18 predicted proteins | sample 1571311 | NCBI WGS metagenome assembly OGGT01 (sample SAMEA2581931, study PRJEB24529) | metagenome | biome: Human gut stool | place: China | collected 2011
CAAAGGGTATCACAAGCAGTGCCTCTGATATGTTGGTAGGTAAGATTGCCGGTGTTGACGTACAGACTGGTGGCGGTCAGCCTGGTTCTGGTGCACAGATTCGTATCCGTGGTGGTGCCTCTCTGAATGCTTCTAATGACCCTCTCTACGTAATCGATGGTTTGGCTATTGATAATAACAATCTGAAGGGTACAAGTAACGTCTTGGCGATGATTAACCCTAACGATATCGAAAGCTTCACTGTATTGAAGGACGCTTCGGCAACAGCCATCTATGGTTCTCGTGCTTCTAATGGTGTCATCATCATCACCACCAAGAAGGGACGTGCTGGTCAGAGACCTACCGTTACCTATAATGGTGATGTTACCTTGTCAACCATCCAGAAGAAATATGAAGTGATGAATGCCAGCGAATACAAGCAGGCTCTTACCAATCTGGGTATTGACACTAGCGGTTTGGGAACTGCCGATACCGACTGGCAGGACGAGATTTTCCGCACTGCCATCTCTACCAACCACAACATCAGCATACAGGGTGGCTTGAAGAATATGCCTTACCGTGTTGGCTTAGGTTTCGAAGACAACAACGGTATCGTTAAGACCAGCTGGATGAAGCGTTTCAACACTTCTGTCAATTTGGCTCCTTCCTTCCTCGACAAGCACTTGAACATCAACTTCACAGCGAAGTATATGTTCGAAAAGGATCGCTATGCCAATTTTGGTGATGCCATCGGTGCAGCGTTGACCATGGATCCAACACAGCCTGTTCGTGTAAACGATGAGATGTACAATACTGTAGGTGGATATTTCCAGTATCTGGACAACAAAGGCGACAAGATTACAGATCCTAACTGGACAAAGATAGCCAAGAGTCAGGTTCCTCAGAACCCTGTAGCTCTCCTCAACAACCAAAAGATGATAGCCAATACTAATGACATATCTTCAAACTTAGAGGTAGATTATAAGATTCATGGCTTCGAAGACTTGCATTTGCACGCTGCCATCGGTGCACAGTACACTGATGCCAAGCAACATAATGATATTAACAAGTATTCATCATCCAACAACTATTTTGGTTGGTATGGTACTGACCATCAATACAAATACAGCATCGAAGGAAAAGCTTTTGCTGAATATGCCCACAAGTTTGGTGTACACGACATCGACATCATGGCAGGTGCTGAGCAGAGCCACTATCACAGAACAACCTATAACTTCGGAAGCGGTATCGATGAGTATTTGAGAGATACCAATCCAGAGTTAAAAGATGGAGAATGGAACTACGTGAATAACCCACAATATACGGCAAACACCATGTGGAAGAGTCACAACTCTTTGGTATCCTACTTCGGACGTTTCAACTATAACTTGCTGGATCGCTATTTGCTTACAGCAACCTTCCGTGCCGATGGTTCTTCTCGCTTCAGAAAGGGCAAGAAGTGGGGTTATTTCCCTGCAGCAGCCTTTGCCTGGAAGATCAACAACGAGTCTTTCTTGAAGAATGTAAAATGGATTGATGAGTTGAAGCTCCGCTTGGGTTGGGGTATGACAGGTCAGCAGAATGGTATTGACGACTTCTACTATACTCCTAAATATACCATCAGCGACACTTATGCACAGTATCCATTTGGTGACAAGTATTATCAGACCATGCGCCCAACAAGATACAACACTGAGCTGACATGGGAAAAGACCACAACCTATAATGGCGGTCTTGACTTCACCGCTCTCAATGGTCGCTTCGGCTTCAATATTGATGGTTACTATCGTAAGACTACCGACCTTTTGGCAACAGTTTCCATTGCCGGTGGTACCAACTTTGGTGACAATCTCTTGAAGAACATCGGTGCTGTAGAAAACTATGGTGTGGAATTGGCATTCAATGTGAAGCCTATCGTCACTAAGGACTTCGTGTGGGATGTAACCTACAACGTAGGATGGAACCACAATGAAATCACAGAGTTAGAGGCTGGTTTGCAAGACTGGGTTTGGACAGGTAGCAAGGTATCTCGTGGTAACAACACATTGGTACAGGTGAACAAGGTTGGCGAACCTCTCAATTCGTTCTATGTTTACCAGCAGGTTTACGACGAGAACGGCAAGCCTATTGAGGGACTGTATGTTGACCGTGATGGTAACGGCAAGATTGATAATGACGACCGTTATTGCTACAAGAGCCCAGCTCCTGATGTCATCATGGGTTTCACCACCAAGTTCATCTATAAGAACTGGGACTTCAGTGCTGCCTTCCATGCATCTATCGGCAACTATGTGTACTACGATTTCTTGAACTCAAAAGCTGAGTTGATGAAAATCAACGATACCAATCTCTTCAGAAACACAACTGCAGAGGCCGTCAATCTTGGCTTTAAGGGTACAACAGATCTCACCACCAATACCAGTGACTACTTTGTACGCAATGCTTCTTACCTGAAGTGCAGCAACATGACTTTGGGATATAGCTTCCCAGCATTGATCAAGGCAGGTGCAGAGAAGATTTGCAGCGGACGCATCTTCTTCACCGTACAGAACCCATTCATCATTACCAAGTACAAGGGTATCGACCCAGAGGTAAGCAGTGGTATCGACAGTAATCCTTACCCACGTCCAATAAGCTTCCAGCTTGGTTTGAATCTTAACTTCTAAAAATAAAAAAGGAGACAATTATGAAAAAAATATTTATAACGACTGCAATGGCGAGTGTTTTGTGCATGGGCTTTGTCTCTTGCGCAGACGAACTGAATATCAAATCCATTGACCCACAGTCTACCCCAACATATACAGTAGAGGGTCTCTTGGCCAAGCAGTATGCTACTCTTGGTCTTACTGGACAGAAAGGTCCTGCTGGTTCAGCAGACTTGAGTTGCGATGAGGGTGAGAGCGGATTCATCCGTACCATTTTCAACCTGCAAGAGTTGATGACTGACGAGACAGCATGGGCATATCAGGCCGATAATGCCATCGCTCCTATCACCAATTTAAGTTGGAATAGCGGTAATGACCGTGTAAACTGGGCATACCAGCGTCTCATTTTCGACATCACCTTGTATAACCAATTTATTGCTGAGCAGACTGGCAAGTTAAGTGATGAACAGATTGCAGAAGTTCGCTTCCTCCGTGCACTGAACTACTATTATTTCCTTGACCTGTATCGTAGGGCTCCATTCAAGCTCACTTTCGACGATAGTCTCCCTACCGAGAAAAAGGGAAAGGATCTCTACGACTGGTTGGATAATGAGTTGACCACCATTGAGCCTCTGATGGCTGAGGTGGGCGCTTATGATAACAGTGAGAATTTCGGACGTGCCGACCGTGGCGCAGCATACGCACTTCATGCCCGCTTGGCTCTTAACTCTGAAGTTTATACCGATGGTAAGGTGAAGGACTACCAGAAGGCTATCGATTATTGCGACGAGATTATCAACAGCGGTAAATACGATCTTTGTCGTGAAGCAAAGAATGGCTATAGCGGTTATCAGCAGTTGTTTATGGGCGACAATGACTGCAACCCAGAGGCTATGAAGGAAATCATCTTCCCTATCCGTCAGGATGGTTTGAAGGCCCGTGCGTATGCAGGTACCACTTACCTCGTATCGGCATCCACTATCGCTGGTATGCCTTATGCAAGCACAGGTGACCCATGGAAATGTATGTTTGCCCGCGAAGACTTGGTTAAGAAGTTCATCCCTGACGGGAAAATTCCTATGGCTACTGTTGATGATGTCTTGAAAAATCCTACAAAAGAAGAGGTGATTGCAAAAGATAGCGAGAAGGGTATCGGCACTGCTGACGTAATCGCAAAGGCTCAAGACGATCGTGCCCTGTTGTATATGGGTGTAGGTGGCTGCGAAGAAGGCAAAGTTCGTACTATCAATCCAGGTGAGGCTATCACAGGTCCTCTGAATGGTGCATCTTTTGTAAAGTGGAGCAATCTCCATGCAGATGGTTCCACACAGCACGATCAGAACTATTCAGATACAGACTTCCCTATGTTCCGTTTGGCAGAAATCTATCTGACCCGTGCAGAGGCTAAGTACCGCCTCAATGGTAGCCAGGACGGTTTGGAAGACATCAAGAAGGTTCAGAATCGTGCCAATCGTACTGATTTGGCAACAACTGTAAATGATCAGACTCTTATCGACGAATGGTGCCGTGAGTTCTACATGGAAGGTCGTCGCCGTTCAGACTTGGTTCGCTTTGGCTTGTTCACTGGTTCTAAGTATCTCTGGAGTTACAAGGGTGGTGCAGAAAATGGCGCAGGTATTCCTGCATACTATGACGTCTATCCTATTCCAGACAATGAGATCAAAAACAATCCTAACATGCATCAGAACCCAAAATATTAATTGTTTGGAAACCAGATTTAATTAAATGAAATCAATTATGAAAAAGATATTCAAATTCATGTTGCTGCCAGCATTGGTACTCCCTTTGCTCTTTACATCCTGTGATGAAGACAGAGACAGCAACCCTACATTGGACCTGAGTCATCTTGCAGAGGGATTTGTATTGAACACTCCTGCTCTTGCAGAAAACAATACCTACGACTTCTACAATGCAAAAAACTTGGTACTGACATGCTCTCAGCCAAATTATGGTGGAGTACCTTACCCTGTGAAGTATTATGCACAGGTTTCTATCGACCCTGAATTCGTCAACGATCCTAATGTCACTCATAAAGAGTTGGCGACATACGCAGAGAATCCAAGCAGTTTGGATTTTAATGCATACGAAGCAAACAAAGCTGTTGTATCTCTCTTCCGGGCTGCCAATCCTGAAGCAAATATTCCAGAGAAGATGTCTGTTTATATCCGCCTTCGTGCAGTCATTGGCGGTACTTTGAATCAAACCTTGGGCGAGACCTATTCAAATGTCATCACCTTGCCTTCTGTGAAGGCTACTATTCCTGACGCTAAGTTCACAGAAAACCTCTTCTTGACTGGAAGTTCTATCCAGGAGCCATGGGAGAGTTGGAAAACTATTCCTCAGGTATATGACATGGATGGCAATTACTATGGTATCATCTACGTGCCAGCTGGTGGCGAATTCAATTGGGGTACTGAGATCAATGACAAACTCGGCATCAACCAAATCAAGGAAATCAACGATGTAGCTGGTGCAGGTATCACTGCAGGTAACGACCAAAACCTCAAGGTAGCCAACGCAGGTTGGTACACTCTCCACTTCAAGGGTAAGATTTCCAAAGACAAGAAGAACATCAACTGGACACTGAATGTTTACAAGACTCAGGTTTGCCTGATTGGTGCTTGTATTGGTCAAACTGATTGGGGCTTTGCTAACGAAAATGCTCTGACACCTCCAGACGATCCAAGTGGTGATTGGGTTTCTCCTGCATTCGCTGCCGGCAGCGAACTTCGTGTTGCTGTCAAGGTCGGTGACATCGACTGGTATCGCACAGAGTTCTCTATTTACAAGGGCAACGTGTTCTGGCGTAAACATAATATTATAGACAGTTGGGCAAAGAACGTGGGTTCAGATTACTCTGTAGCTACCACCCCTGGCAAGAAGTTGTATGTCAACTTTGATACAAATAAAGCTGAAGTTAAATAATTTAAGATGAAAGCAAAATGAAAAAGAAATTTTTATATAGCTTAGCAGTCTTGGCAAGTGTTACACTTGCCAGCTGCAACGGCGACTACGATGATTGGGCTCAACCACAGCACAATCCAGAGGAAGAAGCCATCACGATTCCTGGCTTTACTGCAACACCAGTAGTTCAGGACATCGACTTTGCCAATGTGACAACAGATAGTGTCAGCACCTTCACATTGAGCGAAGCAGCTCTTCCTGAAGGTTTTACACTTGAGAATGCTCGCTTAGAGATTATGCCTCAAGGAGAAGATAATGCAATCAAGAAAACCGTTAATTCAAGCATTGAGGGTAAGTCCGCTGTTGCAGATCTTTCAGAAGTAATAGAATCTTATTATGGCAAGCGTCCTATAGCTCACTCTTTTGTTACCCATGTTTATTTAAATGCGATGAAAAATGGTGATGCTGTTCTTATTGATGCTGGTGAATTTAACCTTGCGATGACTCCAAAGGCTCCGTTCATTGACTCTGGCTACTATATGGTTGGCCTAATGACAGATTGGAAATTGGATACCAATCTCAAATTCACTCACTCAGATAAAGACGTTTATGAAGATCCAGTATTTACCATTATGTTTACTACAACAGCCGATAACCAATATTGGAAGATTATTCCTCAGGGTAATGTAGATGCAGGTAATATTTGGGCAGTAGAAAACAATCCTAAGGGTGTTGTTGGTGTAGAAAAAGATGGTGACGACGCAATGAGCGGTACACTTCTCACTACTACTTCAAAGGGTGAAAAGGCTAACGCTGGTAAGATTGCAAAGGCTGGTATCTATCAGATGACTATCAACATGATGGACTACACTTATACCATCAAGCAGATTGCACCAGAATACTATCTTGTTGGTAAATTGCAGGGCTGGTCACCCGAACCTGAAAACAAGACCTGTCTCATGTATGCTGAGTCTGCTATGGTTCAGAGTTATACTACTCAGTGGAACGACGATGCAAACCTGAAGATTTGGTTGGGTAGCGACTTTGGCGTTTGGGCCAATGCTTATGGTAGTGCAACAATGGCTGACGCCAATACCCCAACAGGTAGCTTAAAATCTGACAACAAGGCTGGTGCTATCATTTGCCCAGAACCAGGTGCATTCTATACGTTCACAGCCGACTTCTCTACCATGACCTACAAGTGGACTAAGCTTGAGAATCAGAATCCTACCGAATTCGAAAATGTTAGTCTTATCGGAGTTGGTGGCAAATGGGGGGACAATGACGACGTTGACATGACCCAGGTTACTCCTCACAACTGGTTTATCGAAACAACTCTCCCTGTAGGAGGATTTAAGATTCGTGCTAATCACGGTTGGAATGCAGGTGGAAACTGGGGCTACACAGCAGATCAGAAGTTCACTTCTACAGGTAAGTTGTTCAACGATGGTGGCAGCTCAGATATCAAGATTGCAACTGCAGGTAAGTATCGTATCTTCTTCAACGATATTACTAACGAGTATGCTATCATTGCTGTTGCAGAATAAGCATTTATTTTATTAATACATTATAGGCGGCTCTCAATTCCGGGAGCCGCCTATTTTTTTCTTTCTCCCCATCCTTTTCAAGTATTTTTTCCCTAAAACCTTGGAAGTTACGAGGAAAAGTCGTATCTTTGCAGAAGAAAAGCTGCACTCGGCAAATTGAAAGCAAGCTTTCTTTGCGCTCGTTTGCATTTTCTTTGTCCCAAAATCCGTATGCCTTCTGTTAGAAGACCAAATTAAAACATTACTCTATGGATAGTTTGATACAATATAACAATGCTGTCAACGCTATAAAGACAGCCATACTTCAAGGACAATATGAAGCAGCCAAAGGTGTGAACCGCATACAACTTGCTTTATATTTTGCCATCGGAAAATATCTTTCACAACATACCCGCAAAGGAGTATGGGGCGAGGGCGCATTAGCAGCCATCAGCGAACAACTTCGTAAGGAACTACCTGGTCTTCGAGGATTCTCGGAAACTCAAATGAAGGATATGAGACGTTTTTATGAAGCATGGAATATGCTTGACAGCAATTCGGCGGTTGCAACCGCCGAATTGTGCTTTGAGAATTCAGCGGTTGCAACCGCTGAATTACAAAATAGTGAAAATCAGATAGATATATTCCATACTTTATCTATTTCTAATATTCCAGATTTTCCTGTTGAGGACTTCTTTAAAGTACCATTCACACACCACTCTGCCATCATTAGTGGACCAAAAGAAACTTCGGCACGCTTTTATTATATTCACCGCACTGTAGAGGAACATCTTTCCGTAAAGAAGCTCCGCCAACTTATAAAGGAGGATGCTTACCATAGCCAAGGACGCATGCCTAACAATTTTACCAGGACCATCAACAATCCTAGGGAAGCTCGACGTGCAGTAGAAATGTTCAAGGATGAATATCTACTTGACTTTATCAATGTAGAAGAGATTGGGGAACGCGAAAAAATAGATGTCGACGAACGAGTTGTAGAACAAAGCATCGTTCAGAACATTAAGAATTTCATCATGACCTTTGGCAGAGACTTTGCTTTCATCGGCAACCAATACCATTTGGAAATCTATGGTGTTGAACAATTCCCAGACCTGCTGTTTTTCAATCGAGAATTGAACGCTATGGTTTGCATAGAGCTAAAACTTGGCGAGTTTAAGACCTCTTATCTTGGGCAACTTTTTGGCTATCTCCAAATTCTCGACGACAAGGTGCGTAAGCCACACGAGAATCCGTCTATTGGAATCATTCTTTGCCAATCAGCAAACTACTCTTATGCAGAATATGCTGTTCGAGACTACAGCAAGCCGATGGGAGTCGTACCTACAAGACGTTGGATGACATGCCTGAAAGGTTACGCAAGGCTTTGCCTGATATGAAGAAAATGATGGACTTGCTAAAAAACAAGGAAGAATAATATCCCCCTAAACATTTGGAGATTATTAGAAGATTAAAGAATAACATTCAATAGGCGGCTCTCAATTTCGGGAGTCGCCTATTTTCTTTTTCTCCTCCCCCTTTTCAAGTATTTTTTCCCTAAAACCTTGGAAGTTATGAGGAAAAGTCGTATCTTTGCCAACGAATAGCTTAAAAAAAAGAAATTATGGGACATCAAGAAGATATTGTAAAAACAGAAAGTAAAATCATTGTCATCAGGGATACGCAAGTCATCCTTGACAGAGATGTTGCGGAATTGTATGGAGTAGAAACCAGAGATATAAACAAAGCGGTTAAAAATAACCCCAAAAAGTTTCCCCCTGGTTATATTATTGAACTGAATAGCAGCGAGAAACAGGAACTGGTGGAAAATTTCCACCGGTTCAATACCCTCAAGCATTCCACTGTTGCACCTCACGCATTTACTGAACAAGGACTTTATATGCTTGCCACAATTCTGAAAGGTGATTTAGCCATCAGTACAACCATTGCCATCATTGATACTTTCACTCAACTTCGCAAATTGGCAAGAACTATAGATAAGGTGAATGAAGATGCAAAGGAGCATGGTATTTTACCAGACAAAGCAACAGAAGGTAAGATACAAGCTGCCATGAACGAAGTCTTCGCAGATAAGCTGCCATTAAAAATGCGCAGATTGACTTTTGGGGTAAATTTAGGAGTGCTGAAATTTTCTATAGAAACCACAAGAGAATCTAAAGAATAAAACAACATAAAAAGGAGTGAAGAATATGAACATGTTTGAACAGATGCCATTCAGCGAGAAGTATCCAGTCTTCCGCAAGTTGGCAGAAATAGGCGACCTCCGCAAGCTCTCCCGAGAGGAACTTGAGCTTTATGACGAGGACATCAAGAATATGCGTGATATATATGCCACCAGAAAGTTTGATGAAAAGAAAGGGATGGAAATAGGTATGGCGAAAGAAAAGCTAGCCACAGCTCGCCGCCTTCTGTCAATGGGCCTTTCTGATGAGCAAGTATCAACAGCCACCGAACTCCCACTGGAGGAAATCCAGAAAATGAAGGAATAAGAAGAGATTACTAGGCGGTTCTCGAACATATCGGGAGCCGCCTATTTTCTTCTCAAAAAAACTTTTCCACCCTAAATCCTTGTGGGTTTCAGAATAAAGTCGTATATTTGCAGACGAAACATTCTTAAACTTAGAAAACATGGAACAAGAGCATAAGCAAGGAGAATAGAGCATAGGTAACTTTCAAAAGTATCCTGTATTGCTGAAGCAGATAAAGCAACGCATTTCTTTTGCCCAACAGAAAGCCATGTACGCAGCCAACGAGGAGCTGCTACGCATGAATTGGGACATAGGTGAAATGCTTACCAAAAGCCAAGAGACTGATGGTTGGGGCAAGAAGACATTGCAGCGTTTGGCAGTAGACTTAAAGAACGAGTATCCTGAAAAGAAAGGATTCTCCTTAAGAAACATGCAGTGCATGATGCAGTTTTACCAGGAGTATAACAAGGAGCTAACTTGGGTAAAAATGCATAATTATGCAATTACGCAACCATCGGTTGCGCAATTGGAAGGTAGTAATAAAGAACTACCTATCAAGCATTTATCTTGGACTCACAACATCATCCTTATCCAACGAGTAAAAGATATAAAAGCTCGATATTGGTATATGATACAATGCATAACTAGTCATTGGTCTAAAGAATACTTGACAGAAACCATCAAGCTGGACTATTATGGCAAGCATGGAGCATTGGCTAATAACTTTGCCACAACCCTCCCTGCAAAGGAAGCCCAAGAAGTTCAGTCTTTACTAAAAGACCCTTACATCTTCGACATGCTTACCTTTACTGAGCAATATGATGAGCGAGACATTGAAATCGGTCTTATCAAGCACATAGAGAAATTCCTCGTAGAAATGGGGGCAGGCTTTGCTTTTATGGGAAGACAATATCACATTGAGGTCTCAGGTGATGACTATTATATCGACATGCTGATGTATAACACATTTATGCACAGGTATTTAGTAATAGAATTGAAATCCACAGACTTCATGCCCGAATACATCGGTAAGCTCAATTTCTATTGTTCTGCCATAGATGACACGCTTTGCAGAGAAGGCGACAACAAGACTATCGGCCTGCTTCTCTGCAAGACCAAAGACAGAATAAAAGCAGAATATGCACTTCGTGATATACAGAAGCCAATTGGTGTATCCGACTATGAATTAGGTCAAGCTCTGCCGAAAGATTTTCGCAGCAACCTTCCTTCCATTGAAGAAATCGAAAAGGGACTCAACGAATGGAATCAAGAATAACATCCAATAGGCGGCTCTCGAACATATCGGGAGCCGCCTATTTTTTATCTCCACCCTTCTATTTTTACTACCTCGTACCAGAGTTTTGTTCCTCACGACGGCACCTTTGTGCCCTCGCTATGGCAAAGGAGTGCCCTCGGGAGAAACTTTTCACGACATCCTCAATGCAGATATCCCCATACCTTGTTGCAATTGTGACCACCTCCATAACATTCAGCTTTAGTAGATAATTATTATTAAAAAACTAGAAAACATTTGGCTATCTCGTTTTTTATTGCGTAATTTGCGTTGCGTAAAAAGCGCAATGAACGTTTGTATAATGAATGATAACAAGATATGGCAAGATTGAACAATCCTTTTGTGGTATATGGCTATAAGGGCGCAGAGTATTTCTGCGACCGCCAGAAAGAGACGGAGAAAATGATTTCTTCGCTGCATAATGAACGTAACATCACGTTGGTTGCCCCACGCCGTATGGGTAAGACGGGATTAATTCATCATGTATTCCATCAGATGGAGGAGCAATACGCGGAAGTGAAGTGTTTCTATCTCGACATCTTTGCCACCAAGAATCTGGAGCAGATGGTGCAACTGATGGCTTCTGAAATCATCGGAAAGCTGGATACTGTTTCCCAATCAGCCCTTCGGAAGGTACAGGAATTCTTCAGCAGCTGGCGTCCTACTCTGACGATAGATGAATTGACAGGCATTCCTTCTTTTTCTTTAGACTTGAAACCGAGTGAAGGGAAGGAGAGTTTGAAGCGAATCTTTGAGTATTTGAAGCAATCGGGAAAGCGATGCTACATTGCCATTGATGAGTTTCAGCAGATATTAAGTTATCCGGAGGATGGGGTTGAGGCGATGATCCGTTCTTATATCCAGTTCTTGCCGAATGTATATTTCGTGTTTTCGGGCAGTCAGCAGCACATGATGCAGGAGATGTTTCTGTCGGCAAACCGTCCATTCTTCCAGAGTTCGCTGGTGTTGTCTTTGCCTTGCATCGGGGAGCAGGTGTATCGGGAGTTTGCCAATCGCTTGTTGGCATCTCAGCACAGGTCGATAGATGAATCTACCTTTTCTTATATTTATCAGCAGTCTGATCGTGTAACCTGGTATGTGCAGTCGATATTGCATGGCATCTACGAGCATGCTTCTTCCGAGATTACGAAGTCTCTGGTAGATGAGGTGATTCTGGAGCAGATTGAGGAGCAGGCGATGACTTATCAGAACTATTGTGCCTGGCTAACCGAGAACCAGCAGATGCTTTTGGGGGCGATAGCTCGTGAGCATTTGGTATCTTCGCCGTTGAGCCAGCAGTTTATCAGCACCCACCATCTTCCAGCTACGAGCAGCGTGAAAACGGCATTAAAGGCATTGGTAGATAAGCAGCTGGTAAGCAAGACTCCGACTGGCTATCTGGTTAGCGACCGCTTCTTTGCGAAATGGCTGGTGAGAGGAGGAATCATAGCCAACTGAGGAAATGAAAATTACGTCCCGATGCAGCATTTGCTACGTCCCGACGCAGCAAAAGATGCGTCCCGACGTAGTAACAGATACGTCGGGACGTAATTTCAGGAGCATCCTGGTAATCATCAAAAGAGCCTCTTTCGGATCAGGTTCAGAGGGGGTGGCAACAGGTGGTAAGCGGCTCCGCATTTATACCTTGCCCTTTATCGTAAAAGTTCTTACCTTTGCACCATAATTTTAAAAGCAACGAAATTATGAGAGCAACAGAACGTTATGAGAGGGCATGGAATGCCTTCCAGATTCATTTGAATCATAATCCAAAAGCCAGTTTGATTCCTTTTTTAAAGGAACGGCATGTAAGCCATCGCTCGATGCATAGATGGATGTCAGAGAAAGGTTATTCTGTTAGGTTAGCCAAACAGCAGATTCGTCTGCTTCAGGCCGAAGCCCGTAAGGAATGTTCCGAGGCAATAGCCAGGGACACTGGGATGATGTTCCTTCCCATGGAAATGCCATCCGAACCCGTCTGTCCAGAGAACTATCTTTTTGGCATAACCCTAACCTTCCCAAATGGAACGATAGTCACCATCAAGAAAGGTAGCGCCAAATCTGTCATGCATCTGATGAAACTTTATGAAAAGGAGGATATGCTATGTTTGGACTAAACGAAAATACCCAGTATTACGTCTGCCAGCGATATGTCCGAATGAACATGGGCATAAATGGTCTGTACCAGATTGTGAGGACGGAGATGGAGCTGCCGCCACTCGGTGGTGCCGTCTTCATCTTCTTCTCAAAGAACCGCCAGCAGGTAAAAATGCTCAAATGGGATGGCGACGGTTTCCTGCTGTATCAGAAGCGACTGGAGCGAGGAACCTTTGAATTACCATTCTTTGATCCCCAAAGCAAACAATGCAAAATGCCTTACAAGACGCTATCTGCCATCATGAGCGGAATTTGCCTGAAAAGTATGAGATATAGAAAACGGCTTAATCTTTAGGTGTGTAAGACTGCGTTTAATAGCTTGTATATCAGCAAGATAGTAAAAATAAATATCTGAAAATCCTTGCATATCTCGATATTTTTTCGTACCTTTGCACTATGAAAAAGGACGAAATTATAGTACTTTTAAAGGAACAGCTTCAGCTTGCAAACGAGCAGCTTCAGCAAGCTAATGCTACGGTGAGTTCGTTGACTACACAGGTCAACGAACTCATTGAACGTATAAAGTCATTAGAAGAACTACTTGTCCAGAAAGGAATCGCCATTGACAAAGCGAATCGTCAGAACAAGGCACTCGGCAAGCTCGTTTCAGGCAAGAAGTCCGAACGTCAGGAAAAGAATCCACAAGCCTCGATGACCCAGGAGGAATTTGACAAGAAGAAAACAGAGCAGGCCGAAAAGAGAAAGGCACGCAAAAACAATGGTGCCAAACGTGACATGCATTACGAGATGAAAGAGGTGCATGTTACGATAGATCCAGTCATGGATGCAGAGCTTTTGAAGACGTTGCGTCTCTTCGGGACTCGTACCTGTATACGTTACAGCATGGAACCCATCAAGTTCATCAAGACCGTGTATCACATAAACACTTATACGGATGGAAGTATCATGTATCCGGGGAAGACTCCGCCGGCTCTGTTGTTGAATTCTTCCTATTCACCTTCCTTTGCAGCAGGTCTCCTGGAGATGCGATACATCTATTCCATGCCGGTAGAGCGAATTACCAAATACTTTGCCGACAATGGGTTTACGTTAAGGAAAGCCACGGCAAACAAGCTGATTGCCAGAAGTGCCGATGTGCTGGAAAACTTCTATAAGGCTATCTGCCAAGTAGTGTTGCAGCAGGATTATGTATCGGCAGACGAGACATACCATAAAGTGCTGTTAGCCAAGACAAAGCCTACAGACAAGGGGTCGAAGAAAGGCTACCTCTGGGCTGTAAGTGCGCCTGAACTGGGACTTGTCTTCTTCGTATATGAGGATGGATCACGCTCTGAGCAGGTCATACTTAACGTATTCTCTGATTATAAAGGTACCATACAGAGTGATGCATATGCTCCTTACCGGAAACTGGAGTCGGATGCTTATCCTGACATTATGAGAATCGCCTGCCTACAGCATGTCAAGAGAGATTTCATCGACTGCGGCAAGGAAGACAAGGATGCTCAGGAAGTCGTAGATATCCTCAACAGATTTTATCGAGAAGACAAAAAACATAAGGTTGGGGTAAATGGATGGACCGTTGAAGACCATCTAGCCTATCGGCAGTCATATGCACCGGACATTTTACAGGATTTATTGGAGAAACTGGAGGAAATATCTTCCAGAAAGGATTTGCTGCCCAAGTCTACCTTGGCGCAGGCGGTCGGTTATGCCCTTAATGAATATAATGCCATTTGTGACATCTTCAAAAGAGGTGATACGGCTCTCGATAACAACTATATTGAGAGAATCCAGAGGTACATATCACTATCAAGAAGAAACTCAATGTTCTTTGGTTCGCACGAAGGAGCAAGCCGGGCGGCTATCCTATATTCCATCGCCATCTCATGCAGGCTGAATGGCATTAATCTATTTGAATACATATGCGACGTAATAGAAAAGACTGCAGAATGGCAACCCAATACCCCATTGGAAAAATATAGAAACTTACTTCCTGACCGATGGAAAAAGCAGTAACAGCATTAGTTTAATCAGCTGTTACTGCTTTTTTGAATTATGCAAGGTATAAACGCGGAGACGCTTACAACAGGTGGCAATAAGGTGGCAATAAGAATACCCCTTATTGCCACCCGTTATTCGTTTATAATCAATGAGTTAAGCGCGAGCGTGGCAAATGTTGCATTAAAATGAAAAAAATAATTTTTCTTTTAAAGAATTCGCCTTTTGATGTAAGCTGATGAAATCATGTACGTCATTGCGCAAGTTCATACGTTTCATTGAGTTGAAGGATACGACTTCGCTGGGTGACGGATTCGACTTCGCTGGGTGGAAGAGGCAATTTCGTTGGCTGAATGAAGCACTTGATGTTGCAGAATGAAGTGGTTGAAGTAGCTGAATGAAGTGGTTGAATGAGGCGGTTGATGTTACTGAATTTTCAACTATAAGTTGACTCAAGTTTCGCAAGTCTTGCCCTTTCAGGGCGTACTGCTTCATGGAGCTTTTGGGCCTTCAGCCCGTACTTGAACCGCATGCGAAAGTTCAGTTACCATATAAAATGCTAGTGCGTACATACTGCCTCCTTTGTTGGCTCAAATAAGTCCTTATATCCAAAGAAGATGTTTCCATCTGCGGTTTTTGCGGAAATGACAATTCCTACGAAAGGATTGTTCTCAACTTCAATCACTTCGCCCTGTGTCCAGTCTTTGGCATGTGTCAAGTCTGGAGATATTAATACTTTGTCGCCAGTTCTCATATTCACAAAAATATAAATGTTGTACTTATTCGGTGCAAAGAAAATGCAAACGAGCGCAAAGAAAGCTTGCTTTCAATTTGCCGAGTGCAGCTTTTCTTCTGCAAAGTTACGACTTTTCCTCGTAACTTCCAAGGTTTTAGGGAAAAAATACTTGAAAAGGGGGAGGAGAAAAAGAAAATAGGCGACTCCCGGAATGGAGGAGAGCCGCCTATTGAATATTGTTGTTTCGATGATGAAACGAAGGATTATTTATTCTTTGATTTCCCAATGACCACCAAATGTAGAAGAACCAACACGCTCTATTCTTTTTTGAGCCTTTAGCTTTTCTATGTGTTTTTGTATTGCACTTGCCTTGATACCTATTTTGTCCACGAGTTCTTGTCTTGTTATATACGGATTGTCTTTTATTAATTCAAAAACTTTTTCAATGTTTTTTGGTAATCCAGTTTGACCACCAGTTTGACCACCAGTTTGACCACCAGTTTGACCACCAGTTTCATTAGGAATAGGTAATCGTAGTTCTACCTCTTGTAACTCGTATTTATCTATTAATTCAGGCTTACCCCAACCTGCCTTTTGCCAAGCAGAGATAATTTTTGGAAATCCAGAACCTATATTCTCACCATATCCTATCATACGGAGCATATTCTGTATTCTTGGGTTGCGTGCTTTTGAAACCCCACCTTCATAGATGTTTTCTATCGGAAGTTTCAAATTTCCAGGATTCCGTAAGCATAGGCAGTCATCATGCTTTTCTATTCTTAAGATACCACTATCCAAGAATAGGTCAGAGTGAATAATCGAGTTGGTAAATCCTTCTCTTACAGCTTTCATTTGTGGTGTGTCATCTACACGCTGATAACCTTCCATATGAAAAGGGTGAGGTAAGTCGAATGTCAACTTAGGCATAACAATTCTAAAGAATTGATACAAGTTGTTCTCCCAACGCCCATCGTAAGTTAGTCTGTCTCTATATCTTTCCTCACCTTCTAGATGGCTCATGTCGAGATAGTCCATGCGAAAATTTCCAAATCGCTCCCTTATGGCTAACCCTGTTCCAAACATCATTAGTCCTGCTACCGTCAGTCCTTCTTTTCCTGTTTGTCTATTCTTAGTATATCCACCTAAAAGTCGCAAGAATTCTTTATCGTCCTTATCGTTCCATTCATGGTCGGCATTTAGTATTCTGAATTGATTACGGTAACCATGGAGTGTATTTGTATCAATGTCATCCAGAGTAAAACCATCTAGTAATCCTCCGTCATTGCCATCTTCGTTAGCATCACGAATCATGGCTCTTACTTCCATTTCTGTGCAATGGTAATCACCTTCATGGTTGCGTTTGAAGGAACCTTTGTAAGGATTTTCATTTAAGAAGACAGGCTTCATTCGCCAATCTGCTTGTGGCACGTGGATACATATAATAGATTTCCCGTCTATTGTATGTACCTCTACATCTGAGTCAAGCAAAATGTTTCTATTTACTTTGTTACTATTGATGGTGTTCCATAAATCAGAGATAAGCTTAGGGATATTGTCAACTCCGATGATAGTAAAACGTTTGGCAACATCCGTTTCTTTTCTATTTTCGTCTATACCTAATAATATATAGCCACCAATAGTGTTGGCAAAAGCGGAATATGACTCCCAAACAGATTTTGGGAGCTCCGTCTTTGCTTTTTTGCATTCCAGGGTAAGTCGTTCGCCTTGGGCAAGCATTTGCTTAATTTCTGTTTCTGTCATGCCTTGTCTTTGTTAGTTGGTGGCAAAGATACGACTTTTCCTCGTAACTTCCAAGGATTTAGGGGAAAATGTGGGGATGATGATGATGAAAAAATAAGTGTTTCTTTTCGGGGCACCTGCATAAACCTGTGTTTAGGCATAAATGTTAGTAAGTCTAAACAGGAAGAACTTGGGAAGCCTTTCTTACGATTGACGTTTTGCGGAGCCGCTTATCATTATATTACGGTTGTACAACTAAAAGGGTTATAGTTGTACGACTATAAAGCTACGGTTGTACGACTAAAGGGTGTATAGTTGTACGACTAAAGAGGTTATAGTTGTACGACTAAAGAGGTTATAGTTGTACGACTAAAAGGTGTTGTCACTAGGCTCAGCAGAGGTGCTGACTGCAGTCAGCAGACCTGCTGACTAGGCTCGGCAGAGCTGCTGAGCCTAGTGGCTATGCCTGAGAAGGTATATTCCACAGGGCAGACGCATTAAATATTTTACACCAAAAGATACAAGTTATCACATTATTATATATATGCATCATCTTTCATTGAAGTCAAAGAATGCGAATTCAACAAGCAAGTGCAAAAATCCATCCCATTGTCTGTTGTTATGGACTTTATTTTTTCTGAAAATTTTATACCTTTTCGTCATGAAAATCATGGACTATTAGCGTTGGCACAATTAATTCTGCCATCAGAGATACTTTCAAATTTTGAAGTAGTACGTGTAGAAGAAGAGGCATCCCTTATTCGCATCTATCTTGATGAATCAGTTAAGGCTGATTATAAAGAGAACCCTTTGATTGAATCTAAAGGGTTCTGTCATGCCGTAACTATCCGTAGCTTCCAAGGCTTTTGGGGAAAATGTAGGGATGATAATAAAGAAAAATAGGCGGCTCCCGGAATTGAGAGTCGCCTATTGATATTTAGTTTATTTGATGAAGCAAATGCTTACTTCTTTGTCATCACACATTTAGCAAAGCCTTCAGCCCAAGCATAAAGCTTGATGTCGTAAGTACCTGCTTCTACAGTGATGTTTCCACCATTCTTTGTTGTGAGGTTATCTAACTCTCCACCCCAACTGATGGCCCAATCGTCGTTGGCGCGGAACTTGATTTCACCAGCACTCAATGTGATGTTTTTAACTTCCCAGTAGCCATTAACTTCCTTGGTATCTTTATTGTAAGGAACGTAAGTCATATCTACGTCTGACTCCCAACCATTAGGTGATGCGCTACCAATGATTCCAATAGATGTAATAGGAGTCAGAGTGTAAGTTTTCTCAGATAAGTCAACATCTACCTGATAGTAACCTGCAGGTTCTGTAATAGTGATGTTGGCTGCATCTGGAGCTGTATTGAAGTCTGCGCCATAGTTGGTGCCCTTCCACTCTGGCTGAGTACAGAACTTGAAACCATTCTGGTTCAGGTACATGTAACCAGTGAATTTTACACCATCTTCACCTGCGAGATAGTCATTTGTTGCCCAGCCATTAGCATCGCCTGCCATATAGAGGATAGGCTTGCCTACAGAGTAAGACAGGTTGTTCATGTCGAGAGTTACAATCCATGTACCAGTACCTACGATAACCATTGACTGTGGAGTACCCCAGCTGTCGCCAGTATAATAGATTGTACCAGAAGCATCTTCGCTACCGTCTTTCTCGCAACCCAAGACACCTGTGTTGATAACATCCCAGTTGCCGGTTTCATCCCACTTGCTACCTTCGTAGAACTTAAAATAGTTCTTATCTTTCTCTGTGGTGACCTTGAGCTGGTAAACACCATCAGACACTTTGTTCATCCATACAGGTTCTTTTGGCTTCCATCCATTGCCATTAACTTCACCGAGCATGTAGTAACCTTTCTCATCAATAGCAGGAGTTGGGGATGGCTTAAGTTTGGCTGTAGTCGTACCTACGGTATTGATGGCAACGGCATCACCTGATGCCAAGTTGGCAGAAACCTTTGACTCAACGTTGATGTCACGAGCAACGCTTGCGCGTGATTTGTTCTGGCTGCAGAGAATCTTCTCCAATTCTGTTGCGTCTACCTGAATGCTGTTACCGTTGATTTCGCCTTTAATGGCTTCGCCATTTACTTTCAAGTCTTTGAGTGTGAAACCTGTAACATCTGCATCTGATGAATTGACTGTGACGAGATTGATAATACCGTCATCGTCTGGCAAGCTACTTTCAGCTTCAGTACCTGCTGCGAAAGTAATTCCGTATTTGGCAGCTGAGGCCTCCTGTGGATTGGTCTGAGGATTAGCCCAATCATCGTAGTCGCCGTTGCAGCTGGCAAGTGTAACACTTGCCAAGACTGCTAAGCTATATAATAATGTTTTTTTCATTGTGCTTTGGTCTTAATTATTTAACTTCTGCTGTGTAATTATCAAAGTCGATATACAACTTCTGTCCAACTTGGGTAGTTACAGAGTAATCTGCGCCCTCAGTCTCAGCCCAGCTGTTTACGATATCATATCTACGCCAGAAGACGTTGCCCTTGTAAAGAGTGAACTCTGTACGATACCAATCTAATTTGCCTACCTTGACAGCTGCGCGAAGCTCTGCGCTGGCAGTGAATGCTGGAGAAACCCATTTGCCATTCTTATCTGCTGGAGCTGTCAGAGCATAAGCGTCATCAAATGCCCAAGTACCAGACATCTCGACACTACCACCTAAGATGTAAACCTTTGTTGGGTAAACAGTCAGTGTCCAGTCAATATTCTTCTTGTCTTCTGTAATCTTACCCTTGAAGTGAAGAGTGTACCAACCTGCGTTTGCTACCTTGATTCTATGCTCTTCACCTTCTGAGATACCGGCGTTGGCCTCATCGTTGATTTCCTTGATACGGTTGTAACCGCGGTCGTCATTGTTCTCGGTACCCCACTTGAACTCACCACCAGCTGGCAAGTAGATTATACCATAGTAGTTACCTTCCAAACCAAAGACCTTAGGAATTGGTTTCCAACTCTTCCATGGATCCTGGATAGAACTACCAATCAAGTAGAGGTTGTCAGTGAACTTAGCATCAGGAGCCTCATAAGTAGCCTTCACAGAACGCAAGGTGATGGTATTTGAGAATGTCTCGCCCAAACTTGTATCAGTAGCGTCTCCAATCACAGCACGCAAGCGAATGTAAACAGGCATTTCTGCAGGAACACTTGTATCTGGATTTGCAGCTTGGAAGAGAGCTACTATAGCGTTGTTTATTTCAGTTGCATTAACTTGCATATCGGCAGTTCTATAGAATGTCGCTAACTCTGTGTGAGTTGCAGTACCATCGCTGACGAATGCTGGATCGATAGATACCTGTACGTAATATCTCATAGAGTAAGGTACTCCACCATAGTTTGGCTGAGAACATGTCAATCTTAAACTTTTTGCACTGATGAGATCGTAAGTATTGTTTTCTGCTACGGCAGGAGTGTTCAATACAAATCCATCTGCAACATGACTCAAGTCCAATGTAGGGTTGCTGTCTCTGTCATCATCGCATGATGTAAAGAGCAAAGGGAGTACCAATGCTGGCAACAGCATGAATTTGAATATCTTTTTCATAATTCTTTCTTTTTTAATTTAATCTGTTAACCTAACAATTAGTATTTTGGGTTCTGTGTCATGTTAGGGTTGTTCTTAGTCTCATTACCTGGGATAGGGTAGATATCGAAATGCGATTCAATACCTGCACCATTAGGTACACCACCCTTGAAACTCCAGAGATACGCTGAACCACTGAACAAGCCAAAACGAACCAAGTCTGAACGACGGCGGCCTTCCAAATAGAACTCACGGCACCATTCGTCAATAAGGGTCTGATTATCTACTGATGTAGCTTCTGTCCCACGGTGAGCACGGTCCTGAACTAACTTGATGTCAGCCAAACCTTCCTGACTGCCGTTGAGACGGAACTTAGCTTCTGCTCGGGTCAGATAGATTTCTGCCAGGCGGAACAATGGGATGTCGGTGTCTGAAAAGTTCTGGTCATGCTGTGCTGTACCATCTGCGTGGAAATTGCTCCACTTTACGATAGCCGCACCGTTCAGAGGGTCTGTGATAGCATCACCTGGATTGAGTGTACGAACTTTTCCACTTTCGCAGCCACCTACACCCATGTATAACAAAGCTCGGTCGTCTTTTGCCTTTGCTATAACAGCGTCTGTGCCGATGCCTTTCTCATTATCTTTTGCGATAATCTGATCCTTTGTTGCATTAGGTAAAACATCATCTGTAGTTGCCATAGGAATTTTCCCGTCAGGGAAGAACTTCTTAACCAAGTCTTCGCGTGCAAAGATACATTTCCAAGGGTCAGCGGTACTTGCTGATGGCATGCCAGCTTTGGTGCAGGCTGCTACGAGATAAGTAGAACCGCCATACTGGCGAGTCTTCAAACCATCCTGACGAACAGCAAAGATGATTTCCTTCATAGCCTCTGGATTGCAATCATTGTCGCCCATGAACAACTGCTGGTAACCGCTGTAGCCATTCTTTGCTTCGCGAGAAAGGTCATATTTGCCGCTATTGATAATCTTGTCGCAATAATCGATAGCCTTCTGGTAGTCCTTAACCTGACCATCTGTATAAACAGCTGAGTTAAGTGCCAAACGAGCATGGAGGGCATAAGCTGCACCACGGTCGGCACGTCCGAAATTCTCGCTGTTATTATAAGCACCCACCTCTGCCATCATAGGCTCGATGGTAGTCAACTCGTTGTCAAGCCACTCGTAGAGATCCTTGCCGCTTTTCTCAATAGGGAGATTGCTGTCGAAGGTTTCCTTGAAAGGAGCCTTGCGATACAAGTCGAGGAAATAATAGTAGTTCAGTGCACGGAGGAAGCGGACTTCTGCAATCTTATCTTCGCTCATCTTACCTGTCTGCTCGGAAATAAACTGGTTGTACAGGGTGATGTCGAAAATTAATCGCTGGTATGCCCAGTTTACTCGTGCATTACTCTTATCCCAGTTCATGTTGGTAATAGCGGCAATACCTTCATTGTCTTGCCATGCCCACAAAATTTCGTCTGTCATTAATTCTTGCAAGTTGAAGACGGTACGGATAAATCCGCTCTCACCCTCGTCTCCACTCAAGTCTGCTGAACCAGCAGGACCTTTCTGACCTGTAAGACCGAGGGTTGCATACTGTTTAGCCAAGAGGCCCTCCGCAGTATATGTTGGGGAAGACTGTGGATCAATGGACTTGATATTCAGTTCGTCTGCGCATGAGACAAAGCCCATGCACAACATACTTGCCATTGCAGTCGTTATAAATAGTTTTTTCATAATTGTCTCCTTTTTTATTTTTAGATGTTAAGATTCAAACCAAGCTGGAAGCTTATTGGACGTGGGTAAGGATTACTGTCGATACCACTGCTTACCTCAGGGTCAATACCCTTATACTTGGAAATGATGAATGGGTTCTGAACTGTGAAGAAAATTCGACCACTGCAAATCTTCTCAGCACCAGCCTTAATCAATGCAGGGAAGCTATATCCCAATGTCATGTTTGTACACTTCAAGTAAGAAGCATTGCGTACGAAGTAGTCACTGGTGTTGGTTGCTTTTGAGGTTTTACCCCAGAAACCAAGATCAACAGCTTCTGCTGTAGTATTTCTGAAGATGTTGTCTTTATTGAGGTCGGCTAAAACTGCCTTCTCGTTCAAGAAATCGTAGTAAACATAGTTGCCGATAGAGGCATGGAATGCTGCACTGAAGTCCCAGTTCTTATAGATGAACTTGGTGGTGAGACCCATGATTACGTCAGGAGCTGGGCTCTTGTAGCAATAGCGGTCGTCATCATCGATTGTACCATTTCCGTCGCGGTCAACATACAGACCCTCGATAGGTTTGCCGTTTTCATCATAAACCTGCTGGAAAACATAGAATGATTTGATAGGCTGACCTACCTTGTTTACCTGAATCTTGGTGTTGTTACCACGAGATACTTTATCTCCAGTCCATACCCAGTCTTGCAAACCTGCATCCAATTGTGTGATTTCGTTGTGGTTCCATCCTACGTTGTAGGTTACATCCCATATGAAGTCCTTTGTAACAATAGGCTTGACATCGAATGCCAATTCAACACCATAGTTTTCCAAAGAACCAATATTCTTCAGAAGCTGGTCGCCAAAGTTAGTACCACCGGCGATGGCAATTGTTGACAGAAGGTCGGTAGTCTTACGATAGTAACCATCCACATTCATACCGAAACGACCATTGAGAGCGGTGAAGTCTAAACCAGCATTGTAGGTTGTTGTCTTTTCCCAAGTCAATTCAGGATTGTATGCTGATGGACGCATGGTTATATAATATTTGTCACCAAATGGATACTGTGCATAAGTATCGCTGACTGTATATACAGGAGTATAGTAGAAGTCTGGAATACCATTCTGCTGACCAGTCATACCCCAACCCAAGCGGAGCTTCAACTCATCAAGCCATTTTGCGTCCTTCAAGAAAGGTTCGTTGTTAATCTTCCAAGCAAAGGCTGCAGCAGGGAAGTAACCCCACTTCTTGCCTTTTTTGAAACGAGAAGAACCATCGGCACGGAATGTTGCTGTAAGCAAATAGCGATCTAACAAGTTGTAATTAAAACGTCCGAAGTAAGACACCAATGAGTTGTGAGCCTTCCACATGGTGTTCTTCTGATACGTTGGACTATATATATAGTTCATTTTACCATCTGCTTCAACGAACTGAGGATTGTTGTCTCTCAAGTACTCATCAATACCACTTCCGTAGTTATAGCCTGTTCTGTGGTAGTGGCTCTGCTCTGCACCTGCCATGATGTCGATATCATGAACACCGAACTTGTGTGCATATTCAGCAAAAGCTTTTCCTTCGATGCTATATTTGTATTGATGGTCAGTGCCATAATATCCAAAATAGTTGTTAGAGAAGGAATACTTGGAAATATCTTCATTCTGCTTACCATCTGTATACTGGGCACCGATGGCAGCATGCAAATGCAAGTCTTCGAAGCCATGAATCTTGTAGTCTACCTCAAGGTTTCCTGAAATATCATTAGACTTTGCTATACACTTGTAGTTGTCGAGAACTGCAACTGGGTTCTGTGTAACTTGAGAGGCAGCCATCTTCTTCCAATCAGGATCGCTAATCTGGTCGCTCTTGTTCTGCAAGTACTGGAAATATCCACCAACGTATTTGTAGTCTTCACCATTTCCATATACAGGCTGTGTAGGATCCATTGACAATGCATTACCGATAGCATCACCAACTTTTGCATAGCGGTCCTTCTCGAACATATACTTTGCTGTGAAGTTGAAGTTCAAGTGCTTATCGAGGAAAGAAGGAGCAACATTGACAGATGTATTGAAACGCTTCATCCATGTTGTCTTGACAATACCATTGTTGTCTTCGAAACCTAAGCTGACGCGATAAGGCATATTCTTCAGACCACCCTGAATACTAATGTTGTGATTAGTAGAAACAGAGGTGCGGAAAATCTCATTCTGCCAGTCTGTATCGTAACTGCCTAATGTGCTTGTGTCGATACCAAGAGAGGTAAGAGCCTGCTTGTACTCGCTGGCATTCATCACATCATATTTCTTCTGGATGGTTGACAGTGTTACGTTGCCATTATAAGTAACAGAAGGCTTCTGACCAGAACGTCCCTTCTTGGTTGTAATGATGATGACACCATTAGAAGCACGGGAACCGTAAATTGCTGTAGCAGAAGCATCTTTCAATACAGTGAAGCTCTCGATATCGTTAGGGTTAATCATGGCTAAGACGTTACTCATACCCTTGTTGGTATTGTTGTCAATAGCCAAACCATCGATTACGTAGAGAGGGTCATTAGAAGCACTCAGAGAAGCACCACCACGGATACGAATCTGGGCACCGGTACCAGGCTGACCGCCACCAGTCTGTACATCTACACCGGCAATCTTACCTACCAACATATCAGAGGCACTGCTTGTGATACCCTTTG
>OGGT01000387.1_pt1 | contig 24535 bp, 18 predicted proteins | sample 1571311 | NCBI WGS metagenome assembly OGGT01 (sample SAMEA2581931, study PRJEB24529) | metagenome | biome: Human gut stool | place: China | collected 2011
TTGTTGCTCAGGAACTTATAAATAAAGTTAAATTATAGTGTTGCGGAATTAAGGGTTATTATTTGATTGAATATTAATAGACTTGAGAGTTTACAGGCTGCAAAGTTAGTGCAAATCGAAGACAATACAAAACAAGTTCACTTATTTTTTATTGTTGAGATGCAGCCTAACTTATCAAAAGGTAGTGTAAAAATCCGATTAAGCGAAACAAATGGAAATTTATTTACATTTGTGAGCGTTAGGATTTTATATAAATCGAAGACAATACAAGAATTGCAAAGATAAGAATTGCAATTCTAAGTTCACTTATTTTTATTGTTGAGATGCAGCCTAACTTATCAAAAGTTAGCCTTAACACCACAAATTCTCATCGTGCACCATACGCCGTCCGATCGGACACCGAACGCGACCCGATTGGGCGGCGGACGGAATCTGATCGGACGGCGGACGCAGAACGATGACTTATTGCGAAAGAAATCAGGCTATTATTATGCCTTATTTCCGAAACCTGCGTTGTTTTTTCCACCGTTTAATGCAAGAAGAATTTTTCCAGCACACGATACCAATAATCCCACGAATAGCCTACGGAAGGATGGTTCACCGCCATCGTCTTCACACGTCTGCCGTTGTTCAGGAGATAAGCGCCCGTCGCCGTACTGCATCCGTCCACTACTATCGGCTCGCCGTCCTGCCATCGCTCGCCCGGCATCTTATCCCAAAGGCGCTTGCCACAAACGACGACATACTCGGGCTGATACTTGTCGAGCGCCTCGCATACCTCCGTCGGCATAATGCTTGCCGACGAAGGGCTGAAAGAATATGTTGTTTGCCATAAGTTAGAACCATGAACTAATCCAATCATAAACTATAGAACCCAAGCTGATAGATGGCTGGTAGATATCTGCAAAACAGAAGCTATCTATCAGCCTCTAACTCACTCCCCAACAACGCGTTACACGCCTGCTGGGAGATATGGCGGATTTTTTCGTTTACGGCAATTAAAATACTTGCATTGATGGTATCTTTTATTATGCTTACAAACTTTGTAAGTAATAATCTCTACAAACCTTCTCGCAAGAACTTGCGGAGATGAATGTGTGTTATGCCATCATCGTCATTCTTTGTAAGAAGCGGTGTCATAGAGATAACATACTTCGGATAGTTGTCCTTAATAGAACGCAGATTGCCAAATTCTCTTTCACGTGTAGCTTGCTCCGCTATAATGAACGAAGCCTGCACATAGATACGTTGTCCTTCTGGCTTTGTGCATACAAAGTCTATCTCACCAGCCTGTAGCTGTCCTACATAAACCTGATAACCAAGTCGGATGAGATGTTCATATATAATATTCTCTATAACCTTCTCAATATCTCCTTCCCTTGTACCACCAGCTATGGCATTTCTTACGCCATTGTCCTCAAAGTAAAACTTATCATTGTTCTCAAAGACGCGCTTACCGTGTATGTCATATCTGTTAACCTTATGCAAGATGTATGCTTCGCATAAGAAAGAAATGTAATTGATGACAACAGAAGAAGTGATTGACTCGCCTTGCGACTTCATATATTTTGCAATACTGTTAGCCGATATCAACTTTCCTATATTGTCAGCCAGAAAGCGTACCAAGTTCTCAAGAAAAGGAACGTTTCTTATCTGGTTCCTCATTATCACATCCTTCAGAAGCACGGTATGGTATATATCTATCTGATATTCTCTTGCATCATCCTCTTCCAAACCGATTTTTGCCAGACCAGGCATTCCTCCATATTGTATATACAAAGACAGCGACTCGTCATTGTCTGAAAGATTATGAAACTCCAAGAACTCATTGTAACTGAGAGACTGTATATAGATTTCCTTATATCTGCCTCCAATGAGTGTACTAAGTTCGTTGCTCAGCATACTGGCGTTACTACCCGTTATAATGATGTCCGTGTTTGGTTCAGTGCGAAAGCTGCGTACGGAGCGTTCAAACTCCTCTATGTCTTGCACTTCGTCAATAAGGATATAATTGTACTTGTCGTTCGCCCAATGCTTTTCAATATATTCATTGAGATCCCGATAAGTCTGTATGGCATCATATTGCCACTTCTCCTTATCTATATAGATAACATTATTGTCTGAATCAGCCATCTTTTCATCACGTATCATTTTCAAGATACAGCTTTTACCAACACGACGCTGACCAACAAGCACTATTATCGTTTCCTTCCCAAGATATTTCTCTATCTTGTCAATGTATGATTGTCTCCTAATTGTTGCCATATTTATTCACTATAAAAGATATTTTCCGCAAAAATAGTAAATTTATCTTTTATAAAAGACAAAACAACTAAAAATCCCGCTTTTATCTTTTATATTGAATAAAATATTGTTCGACACATTTATTATACGTAAATTTTGATTACAACAAAGCGATTTCCGCTTCGATGTTCTCTGGGGTAAAGCAGATGGCTTTCAGCTCCACCTTTTCAAACACTTGTTTAGGCTTCACTTGAAAAAACCTACTCATAGTAATTCGTTTTTTAGGTTATACTATAAATGCCGTTTGCACGGCATTACCTGTCAAAGGGCAAAGTTAGGGTAAAGTGACGAACCATACAAGTCCATAATGGTTCATAGGTATAAGAACCATACCATTTGTCTATTTTTCTGATATTGTTTTTCCGGCAAGTACCAGGGCACGCTGGCGCAGATAGCTGTGCAGAGTGAAGCCGTCAGCCTTGACACAGTTGAGGAGGGCGCGCTTCTGCATCACCACCTCTTTGAGCGCTGGGAACACATCGTTGTAACGTTTCTTCACGTCCTTGTTCTCGGTCTTCACCGATGTCTTCTTCACAAGCTCCTCCACATCGGTAATCTTTCGAGCGAAGTAGTCGGCACCCTTCTTCAGACGTTCCTGCAGCAGGGCATTCGTCTGATAGTCGGCAGAAGCGATTACGATCTGACTGTACTGCAACTTGAAGCGCTCGGCTACATCCATAAGTTCGGTCTTTATAGTGCCCGTGCGTGCCTTGTATTCGGCGATGAGTTTCGGAAACGAACGGCGGAAATGTCCGTCGAGCAAGTCGAGCACACGGTTGAAGGCATCCATGAGCGGGCGGAAGTCGAACAGTTCGCTCACTACCGACAGATAGTAGTCGCGCTGCAACTGTTCTATCTGTCCCTCGCTCGGCGTGTGCTCAATGGCGTGCGTGGCGTATTCGTCAACAGCCTCATCGCGAATGATAGCCGCCTGCGGTAGTGGTGCGCTCAGCACCATACCCTCCAGTGTGCGACAACGCGAGAGAGCCACGTATGTCTGTCCGTGGGTGAAGGCACGCTGCACGTCGATGATGGCGTGGTCGAACGTAAGGCCCTGACTCTTGTGAACGGTGATAGCCCATGCTGTCTTCACGGGGAACTGCGTGAATGTGCCTTCCACCTCCTCGCTTATCTCGTTGGTCTTCTCGTTGAGCACATAGCGCGTGTTGTCCCACTGCTCGGGCTGCACTCGGATATTCTCGCCCGTGTCCTTCGCTGTCACAATAAAACCCTCGGCATCTATCTCGGCAATGGTGCCGATCATACCGTTGTAGTAAGCCTTGTCTGCCGACGAGTCGTTCTTCACGAACATCACCTGCGCACCGGTCTTCAGCGTGAGCGTCTCGTCGGTCGGGAAGAGCATCTCTGGATACTTGCCTTCGATGGTGGCAGTGTAGGTATAGGACTTACCGGGGAGCAGTTCAAGCTCGTGGTCGTTGATGCGCTGCGCCTGCCAGTTGTGCGTCGTAAGACGTATGTAGCCGTCATCCTTGCGCGGCTTGAAGTCGGGTATATAGCGCGAGTTGAGTGCAGAAAGCACAGCGGCATCGGCACGGTTCTCTCGTACCTTATTTAATATATCGAGGAAACGCTTGTCGCTCTGGCGATACACCTTAGTGAGTTCCACGATGGCGTAGCGTGTGCGTTGCAGGGCGAGCGACGAGAAGAAATAAGGCGTGGCGTAATAGCGCGAGAGCATCTGCCACTCATCGTCTTTTGCTACGGGAGCAAGCTGACCCAAATCGCCGATCATAACCATCTGAACACCGCCGAACGGCAGGTTGTTCTTGCGGAAACGGCGCAACACGCTATCTACAGCGTCGAGCAAATCGGCACGCACCATGGAAATCTCGTCGATGACGAGCGTGTCGATAGAGCGTATTACGTTAATCTTCTGCTTTGAGAAGCGGAACTGCTGTTCCTTAAGATTATAGTTGGGTATGAACGGCGCAAACGACAACTGGAAGAACGAGTGAATGGTCACACCCTCGGCGTTGATGGCAGCGATGCCCGTAGGCGCAACAACCACGATACGCTTCGATGATTCCTCCTTCAGTCGGCGCAGGAAGGTGGTCTTTCCCGTGCCTGCCTTACCGGTGAGAAAGAGATTGGTGTTCGTTGTCTCTATTATATCCCAAGCGAGTTGCGTTTGCTCTGTCATTTCCTATGCTGATTAATGGTTGTTTAATGTGTATTCTGTGTGAACAATGAATTACAAAAGTAGTAATTATTTTTTGTTTTTTACGCTTTTACAATTTAAAATATGTTTTGTGGCTGCGTGGTACGGGCAAGATGCCCATACTTCCTACTTTTTAGCGTTTTACTTTTTTACCATTCTACTTTTTTCAGTACCTTTGCAAGGTAAAAGTAAAAGAGTAAAAATTAAAGGATATGATAAAAGCCCTGTTTTTCGACGTAGACGGAACGCTCGTCAGCTTTAATACACACAAGGTGCCGGAATCTACAATTGAAGCACTTCGCGAGGCACACAAGCGCGGCGTGAAGCTCTTCACCGCTACGGGTCGCCCACGTCAGTTGCTCAACAACATCACGGAGGTGGAGGACATCATGGACGGTTTCATTCTTACCACCGGTGCTCAATGTGTATATGGCGAAAAGGTAGTGCGCCAAGACCTCATTCCAACCCATGAAGCTGAGGCGATAGTCGACTTCTGCAACCGTCTCAGCGTGCCGGCGGTGGTTGTGGGCACAAAGGATCTGCAGATCATCAACCGCAACGACAGCGTGAACCATGTATTCTACGACATGCTGAAGGTGACGTACAACAAGTTCGACGTGCCGGTTGAGGAGGTTATAAAGCAGGGCATACTGCAGATTACGCCGTTCCTCACCGAGGACCAGGAGCACACTATCCTACCCCACGTGCCAGGCACAACGTCTGCACGCTGGTATCCTGCGTTCTGCGACCTTACGTCTGCCACAGCCGACAAGGCGAACGGCATCCGCGCCATTGCCGAGCACTTGGGCATCAACATCAGCGAGACGATGGCGTTCGGCGACGGCGGCAACGACCTTACGATGTTGCGTGCAGCGGGCGTTGGCGTCGCTATGGGCAATGCGCTCGACGAGGTGAAGGCGCACGCCGACTATATCACGAGTAGCGTAGATGAGGATGGTATAACGAATGCACTGAAACACTTTGAAATCATTTAAAAGTAAAAGAGTAAAAAAGTAAAAGGGTAAAAAGATAGGGTGCGGAATACGGGCAAAATGCCAACATCCAATTCTTTTTACTCTTTTACTTTTTTACCTTTAATTTTTCCTTTTTACCCTTTTACTCTTTTACTTTTTTACTTTTATAAGAGTGGTGAGAACAAGCGCACGAACGACTCCGCCAGACGGTGCATGAACGGGCGTTTCCGTTCGCCGTTCACACTCAGGAAGTCTACACATTCTTGCTCATCACTTATAAAGATTTCCTTCATTCGCAATGCCGTTGTGCGGTCGTAGATAAAGACGTTGGCTTCAAAATTGTTCTCGAAGCTACGGAAGTCGATATTTGTAGAACCGCAGGTACAGAGCGTGTCATCAGAAACGAGCAGTTTGCTATGGTTGAAGCCGCCTTCATATAGCAATATCTTTACACCAGCCTCTATCACCTCCGTAACAAACGACATCGACGAAAGTTCAAGCAGTCGCGAGTCGCTATGACGCGGAATCATCAGTCGCACATTTACGCCGGCAAGTGCTGCCGTGCGCATGGCGAAGAGCACCTGCTCAGTAGGCAGGAAATAAGGCGACTCCATGTATACATAGTTCTTCGCCTCAAGCAGTATGCGCACATAGCCCTGCATGATGTCCGGCCATTTGGCAATCGGGCTGCTCGTCACTACCTGCATCAAGCAGCTGTTCTCTATGCGCCACGGCATCGGCGGATAGTATTTAGAGTTGGTGACGAGTGTGCGGTCGACGAAGTACCAGTCGACGAGGAACGTACGCTGCAGGGCGTACACCGCTCCACCACGTATTCGGACGTGGGTGTCGCGCCACGGCAGTTGTCCGCCATACAGGCCTTTCACATAGCGCAGGGCTATGTTCATACCACCCACGAATGCCTCAACGCCGTCCACGATGCACACCTTGCGGTGGTTGCGGTAGTTCACCTTGCTCGTAAACGCAGGGAACTTAACAGGCATGAAGGCGTTGACATCAACCCCAGCACGGCGCATACGCTCGAATAGTGAGCGTGGCACACGCCAACATCCCACATCGTCGTAGATGAGACGCACCTCTACGCCCTCTTTCGACTTACTGATGAGGGCGTCTGCAACAAGCCGTCCGAGTGCGTCGTCGGCGAAGATGTATGTCTCAAGATGTATATGCTTGCGTGCCGAAGCTATCGACTTCAGCAATGCGGGGAAGAACTCGTAGCCGTCGGTGTAGAATTCCACCTCGTTGTCCTTGAACGGAAGAGCAAGACTTTGGTTGGTGAAGAGTTGTATGAGCGAACGGTAGTCGTCGGGCAACGTCAATTGGCGTTGCTCTACGAACTCGAGCATCGACCGCTTCGACAACTGATCAAGCGATCGCTGCGATATAAACGTCATCTTACGAGTGTTACGACCGAAGAATACGTAAAGTATTATTCCAACAATGGGCATAAAGAGTAGCACCATCACCCAGGCTATTGTCTTTGCCGGCTGACGGTTGTCCATCAATACTGCCAGCATGATGCTGACAATAATGAAGACGTAAGCTAATATGAATACCCAATGGATGTAGAACATTATGCTATAATATTATTTCCCAACAACCGGGCGAGCTGCGAGCGCAGTTCGTGTGCCGTCTTGTATTCCTCCATCAGCTGCTGCAGGCGTTCGGGGTCGTTCACTGCGAGCGATATGTCGCGCTTCAGGTCGCGCAGGCGCTGCTCCAGATAGTCCATACGGAAGTCGTTGAGCAGATGCTCGGTCTGTTGGCGCAGTGCTTCGATGCGGTTCTCCTCTTCGACGCGTAGCTCGTCAGCATTCTTCTCCTCGTCGGCACGTGCTGCCTTCTGCTCGTCGAGCAACTGATACTTGTCCATGCAGAGGTCGGTAGCTATGCGCGATATCTCGATATCCGAATGGTGAAGAAAGAACTGCTCGGCACAGAAATTCTCGTCGCCGGCGTGGTTCACAGCCTCGTCAAGGATACGCGAGTTGAGCGGATTGGCAAACTTCAGTCCGTCTACACCAAGGTTATAGGCTATGTATTGCGCCACGTTAAGGTTCACCGTCGTGCCGTCCTCAGTCTCTACATTATTATATATGACAGTATCGCCATTGCGCACAATCAACTCTACGAGCATCTGCTCCACCTTCGATGCCTGCTGCAAAGGGGAAGGAGAGTTTTGAATATTGAGTTTTGAGTTTTGAGTCGTCGGTTGCGTCGTTTGCGAATTGTCCGATGAGGAAGCGGTTGCCTCGCGGTTGCTGCGTATAAAGTTGTTAAGCGTGTTGATGAGCGTAGCCTCGTTGATGCCCATACGCACCGAACAGTCGTGCAGATAGGTGTCGCGCAGGATAGGGTTCGTTACGAACGATATGCTGCGCACTATAGAGTTGATTGCCTCCGAACGCTTCAGCGGGTCGCGCTCGCCACGCAGCAGCAGGTCGGTCTTGAACTCAATGAAGTCGGTCTGATGCTCTTCGATGTACTTACGGAATTCGTCTGCCGAATGCTTGCGTGCAAACGAGTCGGGGTCGTCGCCGTCCGGCAGCAGCAACACCTTCAGGTTCATGCCCTCCGAGAGCAGCATGTCGGTACCGCGCAGCGCAGCATGTATGCCTGCCGCGTCGCCATCGTAAAGTAGGGTGATATTCGACGTGAAGCGGTGCAGTATGTGTATCTGGTGCACCGAAAGTGCCGTACCGGAGTTGGCCACTACGTTCTCTATGCCGCACTGGTGCATGGAGATAACATCGGTGTAGCCCTCCACCATGTACACACGGTCTTCCTTGGCTATCGCCTTCTTAGCCTGATAGATGCCATACAGCTCGCGGTCTTTATGGTAAATATCCGAGTCGGGCGAGTTGACATACTTCTGGTTCACACCCTTTGTGCGCGAGTCGAGCAGTCGTCCGCCGAAGCCCACCACCTTTCCGCTGATGCCTATCCACGGGAAGATGACGCGTCCGGCATAGCGGTCGATTAGTTCACCACGGTCGTTCTTGTAGCAAATGCCGGTCTTCAGCAGGAAGTCTTCTTTGTAGCCCTTGCGCAATGCTTCCTGCGCTAAGGCACGGCGGTCGGTATCGTCGTAACCCAACTGGAACTTGCTGACGATGTCATCGCGAAATCCGCGACTGCGGAAGTACTGCATACCGATGGCTACGCCGTCGGCGGTGTCGTGCATGAGGTGCTGGAAATAAGAGGCAGCCCACTCATTCACGATGAACATGCTCTCGCGTTCGCTCTGCTCTCGCTTCTCATTGTCGGAGAGTTCGCGCTCCTTTATCTCGATGTGATACTTTCGTGCGAGCCATCGCAACGCCTCAGGATAGGTCATCTGCTCATGCTCCATGATGAAGCCGACGGGGTTGCCGCCCTTGCCGCATCCGAAGCAATGGCAGGTGCCGCGTGCAGGCGACACGTAGAACGACGGGGTCTTCTCGTCGTGGAACGGGCACAAACCCTTATAGTTGCTTCCACTCTTGCGAAGTGTAACAAATTCTGACACCACCTCCACAATGTTGGCAGCGTCTTTTATCCTTTCTATCGTTGCGTGGTCTATCATACAAATGCGAAGTTACACATTTTTTTCCATTCCGCAGTGTTCACCCACACGTTTTAGCTCCGCACTTACTAAAATTAATTAAAAGAGCCCTGCCTATTTTACCAATCAACACAAAATAAGTAACTTTGTACTGATGTATGAACAGCAACATACACCTAATCGATTTTACTAAAAACAAACATAACAATGATTAAAAACAATCTCCTTCTCACAGCACTCTTCACTGCCGCTTGCGGTAGCGCCTTTGCGCAGACCGAGAGCTTCGACCTCAACTCGCAGCGTGGTGAAAAGCAGGATGTGAACATGGTGCCGGGCAAACTGCTCGACCACCATGGTATCGTCGTAAACCCAACACCGCACAACCTCAACATGGACATGCAGACTTGGACCGACCTCAGCGCCGGTGTGAAGCTCATCGACAAGGCGGGTAAGTTTACAAACGACATCGATTTCCTCAAACAGAATGCTAAGGGCACTCCGCTCACAATCGTCTTCGGCGAGAAGCAGGCTAAGAAGGCAGGTCTGAAGAAGATGGTGTCGGGAGCATACCTCCTCACTGTCGACAAGAAGGGTATCAACATCGTGGGCTACGACGAGCGTGGCGCGTTCTATGCTTTGCAGACTCTGCGCCAGATTGTAGAGAGTCCAGCAGCGCAGGGCAAGGTGCCGGCACTCACCTGCAACGACTATCCCGACCTGCCATTGCGTGGCGTTGTAGAGGGCTTCTACGGCGAGCCATGGTCGCATCAGGTGCGCCTCTCGCTCATCGACTACTACGGACGCAACAAGCTCAACGAGTATGTGTACGGCCCGAAGGACGACCCATATCACAGTTGCCCCAACTGGCGTCTGCCCTACCCTCCCGAGCAGGCTAAGAACATTCACGAGCTCGTAGAGGCTTGCCGCCGCAACCGCGTCGACTTCGTATGGGCTATCCACCCGGGTCAGGATATCAAGTGGAACGAGGAGGACTATAACAACCTCGTAAACAAGTTCAACCTCATGTATGACCTCGGTGTGCGCTCATTCGCCATCCACTTCGACGATATCGACGGTGAGGGCACTAACCCAAGCAAGCAGGTGGCTCTCGTAAACCGACTCACCAAGGAATTCGTGAAGGCTAAGGGCGACGTTGCTCCGCTCGTTGTCTGCCCTACCGACTACTCGCAGCTTTGGGCAAAGCCGGGTCCTGACGGACCGCTCGCTATATACGGCAACGAGCTCGACCCTGAGGTACAGGTATTCTGGACTGGTGCTGTGGTTTGCTCTGACCTCACCAAGGAGACTCTCGACTTCGTCGACTCTCGTATCAAGCGCCCGGCTTACTACTGGTGGAACTTCCCCGTTACCGACTATGCCCGCCATATCATCATGCAGGGCCCGACATACGGCTTGGAAACCGACATCACAGAGAAGATGACTTCTGGCGTACTGTCTAATCCGATGGAGCACGGCGAGGCTTCGAAGCTCGCGCTCTACGGTGTGGCTGACTACAACTGGAACGTAGCCGACTACAACGCTATCGACAACTGGGAACGCGGTCTTGTAGACCTCACACCTGAGGCTCACGAGGCTTACCGCACATTCGCCATCCACTCTTGCGACACCGAGACGGGCTACCGCCGCGCCGAGTCGTGGGAGACAAACACCTTCCGTCTTGCCGACTACTCTGACAAGGCTTACAACGACCTCTATGCAGAGTTCGACCGCGTCGAGAAGACAAAGAGCACTATGGAGCGCGACTGCAAGAACCCGCTTCTGATGAAGGAACTGAAGCCGTGGCTCGTAGAGTTTGAGAAGCTCGGTGCACGTGGCAAGAATACTCTTGAACTGATGAAGACTTTCCGCAGCGGCGACGCTACAAACTTCTGGAACGGTTTCGTGGCCAACCGCATGACTAAGGAGGCTCGCGCCGCTTACGAGAAGCACAAGCTCGGCACAATGAAACTGCAGCCGTTCTACGAGAACGCTATGGACGACATGGCTCAGGAGTTCTTCAAGAACCTCACTGGTGAGGTGCCTGCTTTCTATAAGGGCATGGGCACTTACCCGACACTCGCTACAACTCAGAGCAAGCTGATGTTCGACAACGACTCTACTACATACTACCACTGCGGTCAGAGCCAGTCTACTGGCGACTGGGTGGGTGCCGACCTGGGCACGGTTCGCGAGGTTCGCGAGGTGAAGATTCTCCAGGGACGCAACTCGGTAGACGATGTCGACTACTTCGACAACGTAGTGCTCGAGGCTTCTGAGGACGGCAAGTCGTGGACACAGCTCACCGGCGAGTTGCTCAAGACCTACATCATCCATTGGAAGGGCGAGCCGGTAAAGGCACGCTACGTCCGCATCCGCAAGGCCGTGTCTGAGAAGAAGAGCTGGATTGCTGTGCGCGAGTTCATGGTTAACCCCACAACTCCTGAGAGCCTCAACTTCAAGGTTGAATCAGCAAATCTCGACGCTGCCATGTTCGGCTTCGACAAGAACCCCGTAACATCGTTCCGCAACAGCGGCAAGACTTCGTTCTCTGTCGTTCCTGGCACAAAGGCATACACCATGCTCCTCAATGTAGAGCCAGGCAATGCCGTTAAGTTCAATCAGTACGACAAGAAGGGTAAGCTCCTCGCTTCTACCGACATCAACAACTCGTTCTTCAACGTCAACCTTAACAATAAGGCTGCGAAGGTAGAGATTGAGGGCAACGTAGAGGTGTTCGAGATAATCGCTAAGTAAAAAAAACGGATGGTAAGCCATAAACAGCTTGCCATCCGTTTTTTTGTTATAACTTTTTTGCAACAATCCCAATAAAGCCTTAACTTTGTACTCCGAAAAGATTTAAGGATAATTATTTATGGATTTTAATTTCATCGGGACTATCTGGTCCCTTCTTCCTCCCGTCGTGGCAATTGCGCTTGCACTGAAGACCAAGGAGGTATATTCTTCGTTGTTCATCGGCATTGTGCTCGGCGCTATATTATACAGCATGTCGATGGGCACTGGTTTTGAAGGCTTCTTGATCCATTTGCTCAACGACACCGTTGGCACGGGAGCTGATGCCAAGCAGTACGGTCTTATTTCATGTCTGTCCGACCCGTGGAACGTAGGCATCATCGTGTTCCTTGTCGTTCTGGGTTCTATCGTGTCGCTTATGAACAAGGCAGGCGGATCGGCTGCTTTCGGTCGCTGGGCTTCAAAACACATCAAGACAAAGATAGGTGCGCAGATTTCGACTATCATTCTCGGTCTGCTCATCTTCATCGACGACTACTTCAACTGCCTCACAGTAGGTTCTGTGATGCGTCCGATAACCGTACGCCATGGCGTGACAAAAGAGAAGCTCGCCTACCTTATCGACTCCACTGCTGCCCCTGTCTGCATCATATCGCCCATATCGAGCTGGGCGGCAGCCGTGTCGGGTTTCGTGTCGGGCGGCGAGAATGGTCTGGCATTGTTCTGTCAGGCTATACCGTTCAACTTCTACGCTTTCTTCACTATCATCTTCATATTTATGATTGTGTTGTCGGGTTTCGACTTCAAGGCGATGAGCAAGTACGACGCACGTCTGCAGGAATGGTACGAACGCACCGGCGGTCAGGTGGATGAGGTGATTGACACAAAACTACAAATCGTAGAACACGGTGTGGGTGCCAAGCAAGACAGCAAGAAGCCTGCAACGACAAAGGGTTCGGTTGCCGACCTTGTAGTGCCTATCTTGATGCTCATCGTGTTCTGCATGGCTGGCATGGTTTACTCCGGAGGATATTTCGACGCAACGAGCACTTGCTACCACAATTTCGTAGACGCGTTTGCTGCAAGCAACGCTTCTGTCGGACTGGTTATCGGTTCGCTTGCAGCGTTGATTCTTACAATAGCAATGTTCGTGGCACGCCGCACGTTGAAGTTCGACAATGCCATGAGTTGTCTTATAAAAGGCTTCGAAGCGATGGTGCCTGCCATACTGATTCTCACCCTTGCATGGACACTGAAAAGCATGACCGACTCACTTGGCGCTGCCGAATACGTGTCGGGCGTTGTGGCAAGCACGGCTTCTGGTCTGCAGATGCTGCTGCCGGCTATAATCTTCATCGTTGCAGCGTTGCTCGCCTTTGCCACCGGCACCTCTTGGGGAACATTCGGCATACTCATCCCTATCTGCATCGCCGTATTCCCTGCTACCGCTCCGCTGCGCATCATCTCCATCTCGGCGTGCATGGCAGGTGCAGTCTGCGGCGACCATGTGTCTCCAATATCCGACACCACCATTATGGCATCGGCAGGTGCCGAGTGCAAGCACGTTCACCACGTGTCTTCGCAGCTGCCGTACGCCCTGACTGTCGCCGCCGTGTCGTTCCTCACCTTTGTCGTAGCCGGCTTCACGCAGCAGCTCGGCATCGTAGCCAGTGCTACCATTTCCTGGATCTTAGGCATAGCAATGCTTTTCTCTGCACTATGGGTGCTGAGAAGAATCAGTTACAAGCAATAAATCTACCATATCTATCAGCAGCGACGTAACAAGCTGTATAGAAACAAAATAAAGGCTGACAGATAGGCTGACAGATAGCTAAAAACATAAGTTATCTGTCAGCCTATCTGTCAGCCTTTATAATATTTCCAGCGCAATGGCAGCGCACGCCTCAGCATCTGCCAGAGCGTGGTGGTGCTCTGTTAAGTCATAGCCACAGCGGGCTGCTATAACGTCAAGCGTATGACGACCTTTGGGCCAGACCTTGCGCGAGGCGATGCAAGTGCAGTAGAAGTCGTAGTCGGGATAGTCCATTTGATAGACGCGGAAGACGGCTTTCAGGCAGCTCTCGTCGAACGCCTTGTTATGCGCCACGAGCGGAAGCCCCGCTATCTTCGGCTCAATCTGCTTCCATACTTCGGGGAAGACCGGCGCACTGTCTGTATCAGAAGCGCAAAGGCCATGCACCTGACTGCACCGGTAGTTGTAATACTCTGGCTCTGGCTTGATGAGCGAGTAGAAACGATCCACCACCTCACCTCCTCTAACAATAACCACGCCAACAGCGCATACCGAAGAACGCTCATTGTTGGCGGTTTCAAAATCTATAGCTGCAAAGTCTTTCATTGTTGCAAGGTCATTTTTTATTTGTTCTACGTTAGTAACGAAATACAAATATACAGTTTTTTTGTGGCACAACTACTTCTTTTAATATCTTTATCACAGATACTCGTGCAAATAAATGTAAGTTCACATCAAATACTCGTGCAAATAAATGTGATTTCCATAAACTCATACGCTATAAAAACATAACAGAAAAGCCTCACTTGCCACTGATTTGCAACAAAACCGAGGTCATATTGCCCATGATTTGCAACAAAATTTATAGCTATTGCCACTGATTTAAGACAAAAAAGTTGTATCTTTGCCCATGAATTAAAACAAACGCTATGTTCAAACGCAAGATATTAAGCAAATTAGAAGCATGGAAAAAACTTAAAATGGAGTTATGCAAACCACGGCATAACTCCATTCTTATTTTAATTAACCTTATCTAAAGATGTCAAAAAAGAGTAAGTATAAAATGCACATACGCTCAAAAAGAATACAAACTATTTGGCAAATAAAGTTAACGAAAAAACCAACGTCTATTTGATGTAAAAGGTGAAACAATAGGCATTGCCATCCACGGAGACGTCAACAACCACATTTCCTTTCTTCAGCGTTGCCCACTTGCCATCAACCTCCGCGGTTTTGAAATGGAACTTGTTCCTTAGTTCCGATTTTATGTAGTTATAGGCACGTTTGTTGTAGACACGAATCGAGACGAAAGGCCCGAAACCAACGCTTCCTGCTATAAGCACAGAAAAATTACCCTTACCATATTTAATCGGACTGCCGTCTGCCGCCACCATACAATTCTTATAGTAGACATCCTCATAATAGAAGTCGTTCAACTCAGGGTCGTGATAGCGACCGCGAAACGCATAGCCGCTATTTTCCGCAATCTTTTTAATACCAACATTGCCCTCTTCAACACTCTTTATCAGCTCACCAATACTAATGATATCATTGAAAGACGCACGCTGCGTAGCAACAGTCTGCTGCGCACCAGTCATAGAGGTGTGGCTATAGCAGCAAAGTGTGCTAATTATGAATGTCAGAAAAGATATTAATGCCTTCATATTGTATGGTTTAAGTAAATGTTTTATTGACGCTGCAGTGTTTGCATTCTTCGGATATAATGGCTGCAGGTTCTCTGCATGTTCTTCAGTGTGTTGCGCTTTCTGCGCTTGGATTCTATTACTATCATTATTCAAAGACTTTTTCGCCAAAACGGTTTATGATATCAGATTTGATTTTAGATGGAAGTTTTTCACAATATCTAAAAGCCATGTTTCCAATATCTGTTACACTATTCGGAATATTGATACTGGTGAGTGAACTGCATCCATGAAAAGCACTATCTCCAATATTTGTCACACTATTCGGAATATTGATATTAGTGAGTGAATCGCACTGCGAAAAAGCCCAATCCCCAATATTTATCACACTATTTGGAATGTTGATTTTGGTGAGTGATTTACAGTCATCAAAAGCCCAATCTCCAATATTTGTCACACTATTTAGAATATTGATGTTAATGAGTGATTTGCATCCCCTGAAAGCCATTTTTCCAATATTTGTCACACTATTTGGAATGTTGATTTTAGTGAGTGATTCACTATTACAAAAAGCGTTATATCCAATATTTGTCACACTATTTGGAATGATATAGTTTTTTTCTTTAGATCTGTACGCAATAAGTGTGGTTTTATCTTTATTAAACAAAACTTGGCGTTCATATACAAAGGCTTTTGACTCATTATACAAATCACCACTCCACCCGAGAAATGAATTACCATTCATATTAACTACACTACTTGGGATTGTAATCTTAGTGAGAGATTTACACCCCGAAAAAGCTATATTTCCAATATTTGTCACACTATTCGTAATATAAATGCTGGTGAGTGATTCACACCCCACAAAAGCGTAATCTCCAATGTTTGTCACACTATTTGGAATATTGATGTTAGTGAGTGAACTACAACCCCAGTATCTGTTATTAGTTGATTATCAGTATTATACGCTCTAAACGGTAGAAAAGTGGCAGTATGGATTCTGATTAGATACGAAAAGGTGAAGATTTAACGTATTTAACCTCCATTTACATCATTTCCAGTGTCTGAGTATAGTATTTCTATCATTTCGTTGGCTATTTTGTGGTCAGCGATTCGCATAACATTGTTTGTTTCCGAATTGTAACCAAAGAAGTTTATGTTCCCATACCAGACAATAGATTTGTCAATGATGGCGCATTGCAGAGTTTGTTCCTTGTTGCACACCACATCCATTCCTGTATTTTTAAGTTCTATCTCATTAACCCCTTCCTCTTTGATATGTACAGCCACAGTAACGCCATTATGAATAATGTTTGCAAGTGTTGACATGATAACTGGCTTGTATTTGAACTTTACTTTTGGGACTGCGATGATGACAGAGTACTGGGCTTTTGCCAAATCATTCCGAAATGTCGCTTCGTAATTGTTTCGTTCGTATATCAGCTCTTGGGGATTTTTGTCAAGTGTGGATGATGTCACATACTTTCCGTATCCTGCTCTTAAATACCCTTTCAGCCGTTTACGATACATAGAGTCACAAAGTGTGACATGAACATCCACATAATCATAAATACGCACTTCGTTCTTTCCTGCGTATTCCCTATGCAAACGCCCAGCATATTGCTCCACATTTCCTTTCCAAGCTATAGGCATAGTAAGGAACAGTGTATCAAGGCGAGGATAATCAAAGCCTTCTCCTACATACTTTCCTGTAGCAACAATCACAAGTGATTCTGATGTGGGCATTGATTGTAGATTTTGTAATGCAAGACGCTTTTCTTTAGCAGAATCAGCTCCAATGAGTTGAATGACATGGTCTGCAAATGGAATAAGCATTTGTGCCAACGCCTTGACATGAGCAGTACGAGTGGTTAATACCAATGGGGTACGACCTTCTTGAATGGCAATTCTTACATCTTCTACGATGAACTCATTCCTAACCTTATCTTCGGACAAGTCTTGTGTAACCTGAACGTAAGTCTTGCTATCTGACGAAATGTTTCGGAATGATGTAAACCTTGGAATCAACAAACGTTTAAATGTTTGATTTTCCATTTGGCTCTTGGCATCAGCTGTGAATCTTATCTTTCCGCATTGCATGAAAATAATAGGTTGATGCCCATCCTTTCTGATAGGAGTTGCTGTCAAACCATATACGTATGTAGCTGTTACTTGTCGAAGCACTTGCTCGAAGCTGACAGAGGATACATGATGACATTCATCTACTATCACCATGCCGTAATCCTTGACAAAAGGCTTCGCTTCACCATCGCTCAAACAAGATTGTATCAAAGCTATATCAATGATGCCATGCAACGTGTTCTTGCCTGCATATAAACAACCAATGACCGAAGAATTCTTTTTCCTTCCTCGTTTGGCTGCAGGCTCTTCGACGATCTCATCTATCTTGAGGAAAGTTTCCAACCGTTCTTTCCATTGTTCCAGCAATGCCTTGTTATGAACAAGAATTAAGGTGTTCACCTTTCTCCTTGCAAGCATTCCGATGGCAAACACAGTCTTTCCAAACGCTGTTGTTGCTGATAATGTTCCTATATTATGCCCAGAAAAAGCTTCCATTGCATTTTGCTGTTCTTCCCGAAGAGATCCTCTGAATGTAACATTGATATTATGCCCATGATTTGTTTTGTCTGAGATCACTACCTTTACTCCATGTTGTGTTAGAATACCACAAACAGCATCTTCACACCCACGAGGAAGGGCAAGATAATCATCTGTCATTTCCGAACATGAAATGATGCGAGGGATATTATAGGTAGAAAGGCGCATACCTTGCTTCTCATAAAACTCCGGATTACGGAAAGCTGCTATGCGTTTGAATATATTCACACATTTGGCAGATAGACTTGCTAAAGGGGCATAAAGCATATTCGCTCTTGTCAGAACGATTTGTTTTGGATAGTCTTCAGATTGCGCAGCATCCATATGAGGAGTCTCCCAAGGTTTCTCCTCACAGGTCTTTGATAGTTCTCCTAATGTTGGCATTGCATGCAGCTGTAATAACAAATCAAGTTCTACCTCTGATAGCTTATGGATTTGCGACAACATTTCCCATTGGTCGGCATACGCATTGAAGTCTTCATTAACGAACACGCTGTTTCCTTTGCGTCGAGCCATACCTTGCAATGGCAAGGCTACAAGATTGCCTAGTCCTCCTTCAGGCAAGGTGTCTTGGTTTGGAAAGAAACGGTCGTATGACTTGAAAGACAGGTGAGCATCACAACTCATCGCCTCTGTAAGAATGGCATTTCCCAACTTGCGTGCCTTGAAAGCAGTTACTGGTGTTTCAAAGAAAATCCATACGTGAGCACCATTGCCAGAACGTGAGCGTTCGATGTAGCAAGGTACATTCCAAGTTTTGCAAACATTTACAAAGGCAAGTACATCATTCTTGTAACCATGCTCGCAACTCTTGTCATCAAAGTCTGTACAAAGGAAACTGCAAGTGTTGTCCTTTCGTATTGGATAAAGTCCTATAACATCACGTCCCCATGCATCCTTTCCTGCAAGATGATTGAAAAAGTCGTTGTATGCCAAAGGAGCGAATTGCCTGTTGGGACAATCCGCACATTTGTACTTTCGCTTGTCGCAAAATTCACGATTCCATTCCCTCGTGCATACAGGTTGGTAGCCTGACTTTTGAGTCGTACTACTGTACCAACGCTTGGCAAAGATATCATCACGACCTTGAAAAACACTACGAAATAGCGCAACCTTTTCCTGTAGACTCAGCTTTGAATCTGTATGGAATATGGCTTGTAGGCTTTCTTTCGTTGTGACATTAGGCTCGGTTACAATGTATGGTATTCCATGCACATCAAGAATTTTTCTTAACCTGGCATTTTCTTTCTCTAATTCTTGAAGCTTGGCAATAAGCTCATTTGCATTTAGTTGTTTGCCTGTATCCATAGCGGTTCTTGTTCCCAACCAACAGGGAATCCAAGAGCTGCCAGGTCTATCTCTGGAAACTTGCTGAACAAATTGTGCATTTTGTCAAGCATGTCATTGTTGGGAGAGATGATGTCAAGGAAATACTTGATGATGCACATGTTATAATAGATTCTTCGCTTGTCCGCAGGAATAGTAATCCAAGGACGAGTCATGCCTCTCATATCATTTGGAATAATCTTGTTGACTTTGTTCCAAACACGAGCGTGATGACAACAAGCGTTGCGAGTAAGCGTAAGCACAGAAAGCCAAGACTCAAACACTGGAGCATGAAGGCAGAAACGCTTGGCGATCTGCTTTTTGAGTCCTTTATCTTTCAAGTTCCTGTAGTACATATTCACGCTACCCATTGGGAGAAGTTCACCAAGAATCCATGCTGGTGGAAAAGGTTCTGTATATGTTCTTTTGAAGTGTTCTATAAAGTCTTCAGTAGAACGTTCATACTCCTTCGACAACATTGCCATACTATTGACGAAAATGGACTGATCACGAAAATGTGCTGAATTGGTAAGCCAATATATATCACCAGTCCGTTCAGCCGTCATATTCATTACGGCTTCTCTTACAGCAATTTCGATCTTCTCAATCTCGTTAAAAAGGAGTAAGCGCAACTTTTTGTCAAAGCGATAAAGCATCATCACTTTGTTAAATGTAGCACCTTCCTTATACAGATGAAGAATCTTTGGAGTCTTCAACAAAGGATGCATATACGCAGACAATCGATAATAGCCAATGCTCTCCAAATACAATTGAGCCTTTTGCCTATCATTGATTATCAATCCACGATTTTCCAATAAGGTTACAAGTTCTCGTGGAGTCTTGTAATCTTTTCCAAAATTTCTCTTTGTCATAGCTTATAAACAAAAAAGCCCAGCCTATTTAAGCATTGTAAAGAGGCTCGGCTGGAACTAACGCTGCAAAAATACAAATAATCATTGATAATACAAACTTTTCGGCAAGAAAAATCATACGAAAGTGGATTTCCTTGACATATTTATATTTAATAATGTTAAATCAGACCTTAAAATCACACTTTGCCAGCAAGACAAAGTGGTTTCCAAGATAAAAGTGTTATCTTTGTAACGTCTAACCCATACCGAAAGCCTCGATGGGCAGAGGTTGGGCAGACATATATACATATAAGGCGTAACTGTACGCTTTGGTTTTGACTTGTTAGAACTTCGCAAACTCTCAACTGTTCGTCAAAGACAAAGCAACGGGAACGCCTCATGGGGTGTATTATATACAGTCCTCATTGGCTTCGGACGATTCTATTGTTCGTTGTCAAGGGTGCTTTCTATATACTTACACTGGCGTGGGGCTTTCGGCGTTGCTCGTTTCGGACGAACAGGGCAATGCGAAGGCCTTAACAAGTGGAACGAGTGACAGGACTGGCTCCACGCTTTCATGTATATACAAATGAACGATTATAAACATAGCCATACGGATGCCAGATGGCTGCAATTCTTTTCTATTATGGGCATCCCTAATGAAAAATCAACATTGGAAGCGTTAAATAACTACCAAGGATATGATGTAGTTGTTCGCGAGATGATTTCGAAAGAGATTGACCGTCAGTATTCATTTATGAAGTGGAATATTGTCGTTCAAACCTTTTTGTTTGGAGCTATCACCCAACTAAAGAATGACAAATATCTTTGGGTGATAATCGTCATTGGATTATTAGCATCCATAAGCTCGTTCATTACATATTGGGCAAGTGAAGCTAAGGTTAAAAGAATCCTTTACTTTTGGGATGGATATAGAAAGCTTAAGGGACTTTCGTATTTTGCATTTCCACCTGTATGGACTAATCCTACAGAAGATACAATTTCCCAAACTGAGATAAAGGAAATATTTGGCGAATATAAATTAGGTTGGTCGCGCAAGTTGTGTTTAAAACTGATATTGCCAAAATCTTCTCCTTTTATATTTGTTCTTGCATGGGGGATAATTTTGTATATTAGCTATATAATGTAGCCTAATTTTGTTCGCTATAAAACGGGGACAACTATGGCTGTTATTCTACGGAACGAAAAAGGGTTTACTAACAAAAAATCAATTCTATGGCACTTCTAATGCAAAAGAAATGGGTGAGAGGATGCCTAAATACATCATGTCTTATGAAAAAGAGAATCATATACATATTATTAATATTTTGTTCTGCAATTACATCAACAGTAAATGCGCAAAATGTTACAAGAACTACACAGGTTGACGAAAACAATGGCTTTAGATGGGTTCTTGTAGAAACGTCAAATGGTTATGGGGCAGAAACTTTAGATGGGAAGGTTCTTATTCCTGCCAATTATAATAGTATACATTATGTTGGCAATGCTGGCTATCGTGATTATTTCTGTGTGGAAGATAGAATTCTAAAAAGAGTAAAAACAGGTTCAGAGTTCACGGATCATCATATTGGCATATATTCTTCTACGGGTGAGTGTATTATTCCAACAACACGAGGGTATAGTGGTGTTTGGGGGCAAAAGTCTAAAGATAGTAATCAAGTGTTTTATAAATTTGAAATATATTTTGACAATGTGGAAATTGATGGTATTTGTGACGTTCATGGTACTGAATTATGGTCAAGCGATACAGAAGGAGATCGATATAGTGACATAAAATATTCCAAATCTAAAGGTTTTTATTATTTAGACAAAAATGGAGAAAACAAAGAATTAAATATCTTTTTGCCATCCAGTGATGTTACATTTAAATCTTATGCGTCAAGGTTCCAAGCAGTCAATATTGACAATAGAATTAGGCAAGCAAAAAAACAATGGATAGAGATTGATGGGAAAAAGAAAAAACTCCATCTTGAAAACTATGGTTACAAATGGTACGAAGTGCAAAAAAACAACTTCACATGGGCAGAGAATATAGACGGCGGAATTATTGTTCCTCCAAGAAAATTCAGTTGGATACGCTATGATTATAGTACATATACAGGTGGTTTTTTTGTTCGTTCTATTCAAGATGATGGTGATTATCGTCAAGAAGCTTATACGAAGGAAGGAAATATACTGATACCGGAGTCAAGAAAATATCTTACTATAGGCATTGACAATCCTAAACAGAAATATATATTCGTGCAAGGCCTTAACGGTATAGGCGTTGTTGATATGAATGGATTCGAAGTTGTACCACCTGAATATAAAACATATACATACGATGGGTATGATTTTGAAGGAACGAAGAAAAATGGGAAAAAAGTTTATTTGTCAATACATAAACGCCCAACACCAAAGCAATCCTCTCAAATATCAATGTATGGAGGTTACTATGCCAACATGCCTTGGTTAATGATGCCTGGTTTTAATTATACTCCAACTTGGGATTATTGGAGTGTACCAACAACACAATGGGCAAATTTCCCTGTTTATGGCGGTGTAGGTGACTATGTACCGACTAACACAACAGACCCCATCGTAAATTCGGGAGCAAGTGGTAATTCTTCAAGAAAATGTAGCTATTGCAATGGCACTGGTCAAAAAGCAGTAGATCAAAGTACTGCAACATTTGGTTCTAACGACCCCATCGTTCGTTGCAATATTTGTGGAAGGAATACTCATCGGTCAACAGGACATTCACATGTCACATGTGGACAATGTGGAGGAACTGGTAAAGCAAGATAGATGGTTACAATGTGGCAAATCCGCCTATACTTTTAAAAAGGCAGATTTGCCATTATGTTCAAAAAAACAACTTGCGCAAAACTTCTATAATGTTGGGTGGTCATCGACTTAACCCTTTTCCCTTTCTTGGTTTCACCATCCTCGTTGCTTGCTGCAGACAGCGTCTTATCCATTCTATCTCATCTTCGTCCTTCTCACGTCCCCAGTCTTTGGTGTCGCTACCGCCTCCGCCTTGGCTTTCAGCAAAGTTGGTAGCCTCGTTGACGTAGCCGATGTAGAGGTACATTGCACAATAGATAATTTTGTCGCCATAATTAATGAAGTCCATTGCAAAGCTGTCGTCAAATAGGCTGCTGTCGTGAATGCTCGTCATACGAGGATAGATGTCTGCTATCTCTGCCAACGCCTTCATACCAGCCTGCGCCCATATTTTATTGATCATCTGTTGCTGGTATGAAACAGCTGTTTTTTCAAAATCGGCTTTAATCTCCCTGTTTCTTGCTTCGATGTGGGAGGTATTCTTCTGCAACTCATCAAGTTGCAACTTAGCCTGCGCAAGTTTCATCTTTTTGTCGTTCAATTTGTCACGAACATCCCAGAGTTCCTTTCTGGTGGCGGTAATCTTTGCCTTTATCTCAACAGCATCACTAAGATGATTCTTCATGTAATCTTCAAGTTCGGCTATGGTCGCTTGTTTCTCTGCTTCCGCTTTCTTCAAATTGCTGACCATAGTCTGCAGAGCCTTGATTTTTGTCTCTGCTTTTGTGATGCTACGATTAAGACCAGAAAGAAGCGTCTTCTTCATGCCTACTTCATTTGACAAAGTGCGGCATTCATCAGCCAACTCCCTGCGATAAGTTTCTGTTGACTTGTGCTTAGCTCCAGTTATGGTGATGTCATCACCACGCTCCAGTCCATACTTTTCATTAACCTCTGCAAGTCGGCTATGAAGTTCTCGCATCCTTGTTCTTGCTTGATTCATGTCGTTTCCACCAAAAAGATCTTTTGCGCTCAGTCTGCCGTCCTTTGTAATGGGGACAATGACTGCATGTGCATGAGGATTGAGTTCGTCTAAATGAACAATGAACGAAACGACATTTTCTTCACCAAACTCCCGACAACAAAAGTCATATATGTCCGTTGCCCATCTGTCTATGCCACTGCAACTGTCAACATCCCAGTTGTTGCCGTACTCACTGATTGCCTGGTCGCCAAATGCAAGTTTACGCATCTGCTCGCGATTACCCCCAAAGACAATGCTCACGGCACGGTTTGATGTGGCATTCACTCTGCCTGTCACTCTGTTCTTGATGGCTTGCTCGATTTTGTCTGTTATAGACTTGTTCTTGTCTATTGGTCCAAGTTCTCCGCCTTTCGACACCTGAAAGTTAAGTCGGGTGCGGCTACGGTCATAGTTGTACTTCGGATCGTTCTCCTTCCTTGAAAAGAGATCATCGCCCCAATTACGCTGATGCTCATCGCTGACAGCAACGCTGAAAGACTTGACCTTTTGAATGTCCATCATCTGTTTCTTATTATCGCTCATAAAATTGCTTGTTTTAATTGATTGTACATATGAAATTCAGCTTGCTGTACACATATAATGGCTGTTTGCCCTAATTACTGAGCTTGCTCGGTGTATTAGGCTCCACCCAAGGGATATGTTCGCAAGCGAACTCGTTATAACTGCTGCCAGTAGTGTTATGGCTCTTCCACCAACACCAACCCAAGACTGTCTATTAGATGCTGGAGTGGCGGATGT
>OGGT01000390.1_pt1 | contig 24466 bp, 22 predicted proteins | sample 1571311 | NCBI WGS metagenome assembly OGGT01 (sample SAMEA2581931, study PRJEB24529) | metagenome | biome: Human gut stool | place: China | collected 2011
TACCTACATGAATGAAGAAGGCGTGTATATTATAAATCTTATGGATTTTTTGCGCAATCCGGAGAAATACATGGAGGAGAGAATATAAAACCATAATATTCTTAAACCCAAATCGGTCATTAGAACGTATATATTTGAATAAATCTTCATTTCACATACTCTCCGGTCTGCTTAGGCGTTTCTGTAGGCGTCTTGCTCATCGCTACGACTTCGTCGAAACGGCGGGCAATCCACTCTACATTAACGCATAATCAAAAACCCGAGTCTAATGACCGATTCGGGTTTAACAAATAATATTTTGTTATGTCTCTTCAATTCCGCAACCTTATAGTTAAATTCAGTTCATCTTATCCAATGCCGCCTGCATATTCGCTTTCCCCTTGATCAAGGCTGTTTTCCCCTGTTCATGCCGACTTACGCACATAGCTCCTCCTTACCCCCATAAAGGATTCCCAACGACCAGCCCTCGAAAACGTCCGCCTCATCCAGGAGTGATGTTGAAGGCGGACCAATAGTGCAGCCACCTGTCCCGCGTGTAGATGTCCAGTGTCCATTGCCTTGCCACGCGACCCCCATTCCACCGGGACAACAATGAACGAGAATACAAACCGCTTCAAGCGGCTTCTCATGTCGACGCGGTGGAAGACACGACAGGCCTTGTCCGGTAAATACTGGCAGGAGTTCTTCAGCATGGCGGCAAAGAGCATGAACACTGTGTTGTCCTCCATCGTCGAGAAGGGAAGGTGCGCCCAGCCGAAGTCGTTGTTCTGCACGTCGAAGTTCTTCTCACACACTCCCCGTTGGATGTACTTGTTGTCGACCCGCTCCTCTGCGCTGTCGTGGTCGTTGGTCAGTATGGCACGGTAGATGTCCTCCATGCCTGGAAGTATTTTCAGACAATTGAATAATCTGTTTATGAATATCGGCAATTGACACATACTCGCGACGACCGTAGGAAGACGCCTGTTACGTTAACATTTTTATGTTAACAGTGTCCATGAATGCCACTATGGATAACCGTCTGATTTCCAGCGCGTTGTTAAACGGGCTTTTCGGGCGTCCGAAACATACCGTTCCAGCCTCTGATACAGGCTGTTCCGCAGTTCAGAACAGGCTGTTTCACGTCATGGTATGGTACATGCGGTGAACCGAATAAATGAGAGCGTTTTTAAGTTGCATATTTGTAAGTATGGCAGAATGCAGATATTCATAATATGTTTTTATGTCATGGTTATGACAATTTGCTTTCCGGCAGTATTGTTTGTATACTTATACTGTACATAAAAAATTGTTTCATATATAATAATATCTAAATTTATATACATCCGGAATCGGACACTCTTTTTGTCCGGTTGCCGGATGTTTGTTTCATGTAAGGCAATTATCGGCTATCCGGAGACCAACATGTATGGCGGCAGAACATAATCGGGATAAAGTATGATGGCAGATCCGGCTTTAATGAAACATGTCTAATTTCCGGCAGGACCATGGTTGTTTGCTTTTGTCAACGCCTTGACACACTCCGCTTTCAGACGTTCCGAAGGTGTGCTGATCATAATATATTTCAAGAGCGTGGCGTTTTCCTTCATGCAGATATCGGTTATGAGACGGCACGCTCTTTCCGGAGGACATCCCATTTGCTGCAGTTCCTCGAGACCTTCGATGATTAGTGCCGGATGCATCAGAATGTATTTGCAAAGCGAATGGATGTAGATTCTTTTGAAATGCTCCGTGTCCATATCATTAAGATAATGTATGGCTTGCGCATATACCCATAGTGAGTCACGGCATGCCTGCATGTCGTATCGGTCGGATGTGCTCGTGTTAATCCTGTCCCAACAGTATATTGGTGTCTCGTCTACGGTGAAGTGTTTTAAGTTTTTACCCAGCATTATGTTGAATGGAAAGTCGTTTTGTTTTCTGGTGGAGTAGAAGTAGAGTCCATGCTCTTGTGCGAACTGTCTTTTCACCATTTTACTCCACGGTCCCACAATCCCGTATCTCATCCTGTTGTCGTATTTTTGTGGATCGGACTTCCATTTCATGCACAGTTCTGCCACTTTGTCCGCCGTGCTTTTGTGACTCCCTTTTCCGGTGGGAGGGAAAAACACGGCGTCGTATGTTTCATTACATGCGTAACGGTCAAGAACCGTGCCTAATGATGGTAAAAAATAATCATCCGCATCAGCAAACATCAGCCATCGCCCACGCGCCGCTCTCATCGCGTCGTTTCGTGCCGCACCGCCTCCTCCGTTTGTGTCTCGGCATAAGAGACGCGCTTGCCGTGTCCTGTTCCCGCAACATTGTCGGACAGCCTTCAGCTCATCTTGCCGGCTTGCGTCGTCCACCACTATAATCTCCGTGTCGTCGCGTGACGGGATGGTGTCAAGCAGGCGTTGGAGCAGTCCGGATGTGTTATAATGCGGGATTATTATGGAAAAAGCAGGCGCTTCGGACGTTGGTTTATCAAGTATCAGGGGTGTCATGTCTCGTTAAATTGTATGTTATGTCGATAAATCCATTCAGTGTCTATTATGTCTGTATGCTTGTACAGCCTGATGCAGAGTGTCGTTAATGATGTCGGCTTCACTCCTTTTCGGGTATTTTCTTAGCATGTGTTCTTTAGCCAGTCTTCCCATCTGGCGTGCCGCATCCGGGTTTTCGAGCACGAATGACATATGTCGTGCCATCCCCTCAATGTCACCTTCCTCAACCAGAAATCCTGTCTTGTTATGGATTACAATGGTCGGAATGTCACTGTGTCTGGTTGAGATGACCGGCACTCCTGCTGCCTGTGCCTCCATGATGGCGACGGGTGAGCCTTCCGAGTCACCGTCGTGTGCCGTAATGGAATGCTGCACATAGGCGCGGGCGTGTGTGAGCAGCTCGCGGAATTTCTCTTGAGTGATTCGTCCGGGAAATGCCACCTGACGGTCTATTCCCAAAAAACGGCACAGTTGCATGGTGTAATACAACAGCTCGCCTGACCCAGCCATGATCAGCTGTGCCTCCGGATGTTGCTTGCATATACGGGCAAAAGCCAATAATAACGCTTGCGGACATTTCTTGTATACAAATCTGCCGCAGAACAAAAGGATCGGTCTGTCTGACTGTCCTTGTAGCTCATAAAAAGATTCTTCCGGCAAACATGGCGAGTATACCAGCTTCTCCGGCGGACAGCCCGCCTTAACCAGACGGTAGGAAAGGAAGTGGCTTACCGAGATGACGGACGTAGCGTATGCGAAGAGCTGCCGGTAGACTTCCTGATGCTGTTCCACCACTTTCCTTTTAGTGATGTCATATCCATGAAAGCACGGCACTAAGGGCACACCGGCTTTCTTGCATACTGACAGCATGGCTGCCGCAGCAGGACCGAATTCGGCAAACACCACGTCAAAACGTTCTTTCTGTATCCATCTTGCGAGCAACCTGTCGTAAGGAGAGAGACCGTTTCTTGTACGCCGTCTCAAACTGTAAGCCATCCTCCACAATGGCAATGTTAATCTCGTCCATGCGCTGTCGCGGTGTCTGCTCAGCCAGTCTTTCATGTCGTTGACCAGTATTACATCACCCGAGATTATTTTCACGTGTGAGTATACGAATGTCGGTGTGCTGGCTACTATGTCTACAACAAGTACGCGGAGTGTCTTGCCGGGTTGCGTGTCCGTTCTGGTATTTGCCAAGCCTGAAATCATATTGTGATGTGTAAAATATATTAATGTGCAAAGATAATGCAAACGAGTGCAATTAGAGCTTGCTCTTACATTGCCGAGTGCAGCTTATCTTATGCAAAGATAATGCAAGGCGAGAGCAGCAGCAAGGCGGTGAAACGCAGTTTTACCAGGCTTGATATTGCCGAGCCGAAGCTTATCTTATGCAAAGATAGTTATTTAATATATTGAATAAGCGCATATTACATTAATATTAACAAAATAATGATTATTGGATTTATGTGACTGTAGCAATGTCTTCAACAATTCATGACAGACAGTTGCCGTCTTTGTATGTTTGTGTGGAAAAGAGGTAACCGCCAGCGGTAATCGTGTAATTGATTGTGTTGGTGATGTGTCATTTTGTAATCAAATTTCTATAGTTTTCTTTCCATATTTCAATTTTTATTATTTATCTTTGCATCTGTTAATGTAAAAACGGATATATATGAGCAAACTGATAAAACCTGAAGGATATAAGGCACTGCTTGATATGAAACGCACGGAGCAGGGGATAAAACTTATAAAGGATTTTTTTCAAGAGAATCTTTCTACTGAGTTGCGCCTCAGCCGTGTCACAGCACCGCTCTTCGTCTTGAAAGGTCTCGGAATAAACGACGATTTGAACGGAGTGGAACGTCCTGTCACGTTCCACATAAAGGATCTTGGTGAGGCGGAGGCAGAGGTGGTCCACTCGCTGGCAAAGTGGAAACGGCTCACTCTGGCGGAATATGGCATAGAGCCGGGATACGGAATCTATACCGACATGAATGCCATACGCGCGGATGAGGAACTGGACAACCTGCACTCGCTTTATGTAGACCAGTGGGACTGGGAAGCTGTGATAACATCCTGCCAGCGCAATGTCGGGTATCTGAAGAATGTGGTGGAGCGCATTTATTCAGCCATCCTACGCACAGAGTATCTCACGTGTGAGACCTATCCGGAGCTGAAACCGTTTCTGCCGGAGAAGATACACTTCATACATAGTGAGGATTTGCTCGGAATGTATCCGTCTCTTTCTCCTAAGGAACGCGAGGATGAGATATGCAGGAAATATGGTGCGGTGTTCCTTATGGGTATAGGCGGAAAACTGTCGGACGGGAAGAAGCACGACGGACGCGCACCCGACTACGACGACTGGTCTACACCTGCAGACGACAGGCATGCCGGTCTGAACGGTGACATACTGATATGGTATCCGCTGTTGGGACGTTCTTTTGAATTGTCATCAATGGGAATAAGAGTAGACAGGGAGGCGTTGCTGCGCCAGCTTGCTCTTGAAGGCAAGGAGGACAGAGCGCAATTGTATTTCCACCGTCAGCTGCTTGGCGGGAAACTGCCGCTCAGCATTGGCGGAGGTATAGGGCAGAGCCGTCTGTGCATGCTGCTGCTTCACAAGGCTCACATAGGTGAGATACAGGCAAGCATATGGCCTGAGGATATGCGTGAAGAGTGCCGTGAGGCAGGTATGCCGCTCATTTAACCAGAATCATCAGGCTTAACACGTATTTTGTGCTGCTGTCATACGGATTTGTTTCTGTTTTTATCGTGGATGTGGATGACAACATCGGTAAAACATGAAAGACAAGATGACGGCAGCAGAGAGCCGGAGGAATGGGCGGATGGCAATAAAAAGTGGATTTACGATTGGCTTTCCAATGCCCGATTTTTATATGGAGACAAGGAAAACACCTGCTGTTTATGTATGGTGTTTGTATGATATAATATGAGAAAGACAGCAGAAACGTGTGCGTCGTTGCGTCGTTTCTGCTGTCTTTTATCATGTCGGCTGTTTGTCAGGCAAGCTCAAGATTGAGCGTTGCGCACATTTTGTCGACGATGGGGTTTTTCTTTCTCATTTCATCGAACATCTCTTTAGGAGTGAGCATCGGACCGACTTCCTCAGCCTTTGCCAGCTTCAGCTCTATCTGTATGTTTCCGTTGTGCAGAGCCTCTGCCAGCGTAGCGCGTATCCGCCCTTTTATCTCATTCACCTGATCGAGCAGGTTCTGATTGTCTACAGTAAGCTCGATGTTGGGATGTCTGGTGATGCGTGGTGTCATGTTGCGCATGCGTGACGCAAGACCTATCATCTTTGGCGGCATCCGCTTGCACATGGATAGCCATTGCAGTTCGAGAAAGTCCTGGTCGAAAGTCTCGTTCTCGTCTTTGTTTTTTACCTCCGGTTCCTTTACGGCTTTTATTTCGGTTTCCGATTTTTTTATTCCGGCAAAAGTTATTCCGATGTTGTCAAGCTTCAGTTTTTTTGTCATCGGATTAGGTTTGACAGACTCTTGCGCTGTCGGCTCACTGGCAATGGCAGCCGCTTCAGCAGTCCGTTCTGTCTTATAACTGAGCTTTTTCCCCGCCACAGCCACCTGCTGAGCCGTTTTTGGACGGGACATGACAATGTTCTTAAACAGGGATTTCAGTCGCTTGGGGCTACGCCCCGCGCCCGGTGTGTCGTCGTCGGGCTGTGTTATTTGTGCCACCTGTATGAGTGTCAGTTCTACAAGCAGCCGTTTGTTGCTGCTCTGACGGTAGTTGATGTCACACTCGTTCATTATCTTCAGTGCCTTGTATAGGAATTTCACCGGACATTTAGCCGCCTGTTCCACGTATTTCTGTCGCTGCTTCTCGCTTACTTCGAGCAGAGTGACAGTCTGCTTGTCCTTAGCCATAAGCACGTTGCGCATGTGTGCGGCAAGACCTGTTATGAGGTTGCCTCCGTCAAATCCTTTGGCAATTATGGAGTTGAGCAGCATCATTATGTCTGTCACCTTGTTCTCGAAAGCAAGGTCGGTGATGCGGAAATAGTTGTCGGAGTCAAGCTCATTTAGGTCTTCTATTATCTTCTGATATGTAATGTTGCCCTGACTGTAGCTCGCTGCCTGGTCGAATATCGACAGTGCGTCGCGCATGCCTCCGTCCGCTTTCTCGGCTATGAGTGCAAGAGCTTCCTCCTCATAAGTTATGCCTTCCTTCTCAGCCACCATTTTCAGATGGTCGATGGTGTTCTGTACGGTCATCCGTTCAAAGTCGTATATCTGGCATCTGGAGATGATTGTCGGCAGAATCTTGTGCTTCTCTGTCGTGGCAAGAATGAATATCACATGTGCGGGAGGTTCCTCAAGAGTCTTCAGAAATGCGTTGAACGCAGCGGTGGACAGCATGTGCACCTCGTCTATGATGAACACCTTGTAGCGTCCCACCTGCGGTGGTATCCGTGTCTGGTCCATAAGCGACTTGATGTTTTCCACAGAATTGTTGCTCGCGGCGTCAAGTTCGAAGATGTTGTATGATCTCTGTTCGTTGAAGGCACGGCAACTCTCGCACTCGTTGCAAGCCTCTCCTTCGGCGGTGGGGTGCATGCAGTTTATTGCCTTGGCGAATATTCTGGCACATGTGGTCTTGCCGACACCTCTCGGACCGCAGAACAGGTAGGCGTGTGCAAGCTTACCGCTCTTTACCGCGTTTTTCAAAGTTGTGGTGAGAGCGGATTGCCCTACAACCGAGTCAAACGTTGCCGGTCTGTATTTTCTTGCCGAAACAATGTATTCTTCCATACGGTTAGTGAAAATATTTTATTTGTTTTTATATGTCGTATTCTGTTTTTTTATTGTATTCATTCAGTGCAAATGTGATGCTGGCTGTCGCAGTGCTGACTTGCTTTTTATTGTCGAACCGCCGCTTATCTTATGCAAAGATAATGCAAGATGAGTGCAACGTCAAGACAGGAAAACGCAGTTTTACCGGGCTTGACACTGCCGAACCGATGCTTATCTTATGCAAAGATAGTGAAAGGCTGGCGCATTGCAAATTAAAAAGTGTTGTTTTTTCTATATTCGCAGATATTGTACAGTATACGATATTATGCCAAATCAGAAGTTGAAAAATAAATAACAGATTCTTTATAATCTGATGCTATAGATATGGATTACATCTGAGAACCGTTATAATATCGGTTAATTTGGAAAGGCAGCTTATACATATTATATATATAACCGTTTTATGTAAAGTTATGTTTTTTTTTACATCATAACTGGTCAAAAATGATTTTTTTTAATTAAGTTTGCATCCAAATAATCATTAATGAAACGTTTAGTACCAATAATCAATCTCATCGGACACTATAAATATGTCATTACGATAGTAGTGGGAGTGTTGGTCGTGGGCTTTCTTGACGAGAACAGTTTCGTCAGGAGGGTGCAGCTCGAATTGCAGATAAGCGATATGAATGCGGAGATTGAGAAATACCGCTCCATATACGAGTCTGACTCAAAACAGCTCAGAGAGCTGAGGACAAATCCGGAAGCCTTTGAGAAAATTGCCCGCGAGCGTTATTTCATGAAAGCCGACGATGAGGACATATATGTGCTGAGCGATGACAGTAAACCGGAAACAGATAACGATGAAACAGTTGAGTAGGACTCAGAATATAATATTCCTTGTCGGAGGAGTGCTGATGGTGGTTGGAGCAGGATGCTTCGCCTTTATGTGGCAGCAGGAAGTAATGTGCTGGATATATCTTGCAGGTGCTGTGATGTTCGCTACAATGCAGATGATGCAGACATATGAAGGCAATAATATCACTGTGAGGAGGCTCAAGAAAATAATGACAACGGCAGACATATTCTTTGTGCTGTCCGGTATTCTTATGGTTGATAATGCATACAGGTTCATGCAACAGGTATTCACAAACTATGTGGCGTATTTCCAGTATGTGTTCAACAAGTGGGTGTTGCTTCTCCTTGTGGCGGCTGTCCTTGAGATATATACAATGCACCGCATTTCTGCAGAGTTATCCAAAGAATGACAGTATGCTGAAAAAAATCTATAAAAGATAACCTATATCATTTAAATAGAGTAAAAAAAAACTTGAACTTCAATAATACATATTATCTTTGATTCCGCAGATGTAAAACCGCTGATTCTATGAACAAATTGATATCTTACTTTTTATTTATTGTGCTTTTTTCTTCTTGTGCGAACACATACGATATTCAAGGCACATCAAATGTTTCTACACTGGATGGAAGGATGCTTTATCTGAAAGTCCTTAAAGACAACGAATTCAAGAGTCTTGACTCATGCGATGTGGTGCACGGGCAGTTCAGATTCTCTGGAACGTTCGATTCTGTGTGTATGGCAAACATCTTTATGGATGAGGAAAGCATTTTGCCGCTTGTTCTTGAAGACGGAGATATAACAATAAAGCTGAACACCACACAGCAGACTGTCAGCGGAACACCTCTCAATGACGAACTTTTCAAGTTTTTCAGCAAATACAGCCAGCTCAATAACCAGAAAGCCGAACTGCTCCATACGCACGACAGGGCGATAATGGACGGCAAGGACATGGACGAGGTAAATGCGAAGCTGATGGTAGAGGCGCAGAAACTTTCTGTGCAGGAAGACAAGCTTATCACCACATTTGTGACAGAGAACTTCAACAATGTGCTTGGACCGGGTGTGTTCTTCATGGTCACTGCCGGACAGCGTTATCCGGAACTGACTCCATGGATAGAGGACATCATGAGCAAGGCAACCGATAAGTTCAAGAATGATGCGTATGTAAAGGACTATTATCGCAAGGCTCAGGAAAACCAGGCGATAATGAACGGTATGAAGGACGCGCCTGAGGCAGAGGCTGTCGTGTCTGAAACGCCTGCGCCGGACGCGGCTCCTACACCCAACGAACTGGCTAAACCGGCAGACAAAAAATGAAAACACTGATATATGGCGGCATAATCGTTAACGAAGACAGGAGCCATTACGGCTCGCTGGTGATGGAGAACGATGTTATTGCCGAGATAATAGAAGGTAAGGAAATCCCCTGTGGCAACTATGATAGGAAGATAGATGCCACAGGGCTTTTTGTCTTGCCCGGGGTGATAGACAGCCATGTACATTTCCGCGAACCTGGTCTTACTGCAAAGGCAGACATTGGTACGGAAAGCGAGGCTGCGGCATACGGAGGGGTCACGACGTTTTTTGATATGCCCAACACTGTGCCTCAGACGACATCTGTTGATGCTCTCGACGCCAAGTTCAGAATTGCGAGGGAGAAAAGCCATGTGAACTACAGTTTCTTCTTCGGGGCTACCAACAGCAATACAGATGCATTGCAGACGCTCGACCGCCATGTCGTGCCGGGTGTGAAACTGTTTATGGGGGCAAGTACAGGCAATATGCTCGTTGACAGCGACGACTCTTTGCGCAAGATATTCAGTAATGCCACAATGCCGGTAATGGTGCATTGTGAGGATACCGGCATGATAAATGCCAATATGACTGAGGCAAAGTCGCGCTACGGCGATGATCCTGATGTGGCTCTGCATCCGCTTATCCGCAGCGAGGAGGCATGTTACGCCTCGTCATCACGTGCCGTCCGGATGGCGCGTACTTACGGCACACGGCTGCACGTGGCTCATGTCAGTACGGCGAAAGAGCTTGAACTGTTCGGTCATGACGGCAACATCACTGCCGAGGCAGTCATTGCCCATCTGTTCTTCAGCGATGAGGACTATGCCCGTCTTGGCACAAGGATAAAGTGCAATCCGGCTGTAAAGACCGCCTACGACCGCAGCGAGCTGCGCAAAGCCCTCTCTTCAGGAGCCATATCCACCGTAGGTACTGATCATGCTCCGCATCTTCTCAAAGACAAGGAGGGCGGATGTGCGCGTGCCGCATCAGGTATGCCGATGATTCAGTTCTCGCTTGTCACGATGCTCGAACTTGTCGATAATGGTGTGCTGGACATGGAACGGCTTGTCAGGCTGATGTGTCATAATCCGGCGGATATATTCGAGGTGAGAGGCAGAGGTTATCTGCGCAAGGGTTATAAAGCCGATATCGTGCTCGTCGGTCGCGACCGCAGGTGGACTGTGACCGGTGATACGGTCAGAAGCAAGTGCGGATGGAGTCCGATGGAAGGGCATGCATACGACTGGCGTGTGGTGAAGACAATCTGTAACGGACAGGTTGTCTACGATGACGGAACGTTCTATGACAACATTCGCGGTGAACAGGTGATGTTCAGATGACAGCATTGTTTGAATATAATATAAACGATGTCAGACCCTACATAAACTGGGTTTATTTCTATCATGCGTGGGGACTGTCCGGTAAACCGGCAAGTGAGAAGGCTGCATTGCGCTCAGAGGCGGAGACGATACTTGCTGGTTTGGGTGATCTTTATCATACGCATGCCGTTTTCGGTCTGTTCCCTGCCAACAGTGACGGCGACGACATCATAATAAACGGAGTACGCCTTCCTTTCCTGCGGCAGCAAAACCGTAAGGCGGATGGTGAACCTAACCTGTGCATGGCAGACTTTATCCGTCCTCTGTCGTCCGGTGTATCAGACAGAATAGGTGTTTTCGCTACATCTGTCGATGCCGGAATGGAGAAATATCATGGCGATGACGACTATCTGAAAATGATGTCGCAGACGTTGGCTGACCGTCTTGCTGAGGCAACGGCAGAGAAACTGCACGAAGACGTGAGGCGTCGTTACTGGGGATATGCAGAGCATGAGAATCTGTCCGTCAGTGAGATGCTGAATGCCGGATATTGCGGAATACGCCCTGCGGTGGGCTATCCTTCAATGCCGGACATGAGTCTGAATTTCATTCTGTCAGAACTTGTCGATATGCCTAAGATAGGAATACGTCTGACCGAAAGCGGAGCTATGCAGCCTCATGCGTCTGTATCGGGTCTGATGCTGGCACATCCCAAGGCTGTCTACTTTGATGTCGGACACATTGGTGAAGACCAGTTGCGCGACTATGCGTCACGCCGCGGCATACCGGTAAGGATGATGCGCCGTTTTCTTTCAGCCTGTTTGTGATATGTAAGAAGTGTTGATTATATAAAAGTGATTTTATAGTGATAGCCAGGATATATATATTTATTGTATTGGCAATAGTGTTGCCAGATGTCTACTTGTATGTCCGCTATCTGCGACACCGTACCGATCTCGGAGTCTTCCAGCATATGTTGTGGTGGGTTCCGGGCATAATCATGACGGCATATACAGTCGGTCTCTCGCTCATAAGAGATTTCGCACCTGGTAATATGATGTGGCTCAATGTCTATCTGTTCATGTGCGGTCTTGTCATAGTGCCCAAACTGCTGTTTGTCACATGCTCATCCGTCGGGCTTCTTTTGCGGCGGCTGTTCTCGCTTAGGCGCAACTGGGGCAACTTCGTTGGCATAGTGCTCGTGCTTTTCTCTTTATACATGCTCATCTACGGTTCCACTGTAGGTGTCCGCAAGTTCACTGTCAGACATGTCAGTCTCTATTTCGACGATCTTCCTCCGGCTTTCGACGGATACAGGATAGTGCAGTTCACCGACCTCCACGCCGGTTCTGTAGAGGCGGAGGTTCTCGAACGCACTGCGGAGACCATCAACTCGCTTGATGCCGACGCTGTGGTCTTTACCGGTGACTTGCAGAATATGCTGCCAGACGAACTCCGCCATTATGGCAGAGAATTGTCTTCGCTGAAGGCAAAAGACGGAGTGTTCTCTGTGCTCGGCAATCATGACTACAGCTTATATGTGAAAGCCGATACTTCTGTCTGCAATGCCAACGAGCGCAGGCTCATCGCTCTTGAGCGCGGTTATGGCTGGACGCTTCTTATGAACGAGCACAGAGTTATACGCCGCGGTTCCGACTCCATCGTCATTGCAGGTGAGGAAAACGGAGGCAAAGCCCCTTTCCCTAAAAAATCCGACCTTAAAAAGACGCTTGCAGGAGTATCGTCTGACGCCTTCATCGTGCTTCTACAGCACGACCCTTCCGCATGGCGACGTTACATATTGCCATGTTCGGATGTACGCCTCACACTCAGCGGTCACACACATGGCGGACAGATAAGCATGTTCGGCTATCGTCCCACGCAGCTTTCAGGCACAGAAGACAGCGGACTATACCGTGAAGGCAACCATTTCCTGTATGTATCTACAGGCGTAGGCGGTCTGGTTCCGTTCCGGTTCGGAGTCACTCCCGAAATAGTTGTTTTAACTTTGCATAAAATAAAGTAAACAATAAAGTCATACATGAAGTATTTATATCGAGTCTATCAGCTGTGCGTCGCACTTCCCCTTATCGCAGTTCTTACAGTGCTTACTGCCGTTACGGTGATTATAGGATGTCATGTCGGTAACGGACATTTCTGGGGCTATTATCCCGGAAAGTGGTGGTCGTGGTTCATTGTCCGCATCTTGCTTCTTCCGGTTAAGGTGGAAGGGCGTGAGAATCTCGACAAGAACAGTTCTTATGTGTTCGTTTCCAATCATCAGGGAGCGTTTGACATCTTTCTCATTTACGGATTCCTCGGACGCAATTTCAAGTGGATGATGAAACGCCAGTTGCGCAGCGTGCCGTTTGTAGGAAAGGCGTGCGAGGCTGCACACCACATATTTGTGGACAAACGCGGTCCGAGCAAGATACGCGAGACCTACGACAAGGCGCGCGACACTCTTAAGGACGGCATGTCGCTCGTTGTATTTCCGGAAGGAGCGCGCACGTTCACCGGTCATATGGGCGTGTTCCGCCGTGGTGCGTTCATGCTTGCCGATGAGCTGCAGCTGCCTGTCGTGCCTCTCACCATCAATGGTTCGTTCAACGTCATGCCCCGCACCCGAGACATGAAATGGGTCCGCCGCCATTCCTTACGTCTGACCATTCATAAGCCAATCATGCCGATGGGGCAGGGACCGGAAAACATACGCCACGCGGAAGAGACAAGCTATGATGCCGTGATGTCAGGGCTTGTGCCGGAGTATCAGGGCACGGTGGAGAATCCTGATCAGTGACCCGACTGGCGGTAAAAGCCTTGATGACGCACAGTTTATTTCATAATATAAACTTATTTTATGACGCTACAGCTACATACTATGGTTTTTTTTGTGTAAGTTTGCAGTGTCAACAAGAAGGATATTAGGATGAGTCACAGTGACAGTGTAATAATTATACCTACATACAACGAGAAAGAGAACATCGAGAAAATAATCAGGGCGATATTCGCTCTTGAGAAATTCTTCCATATACTTGTTATAGATGACGGCAGTCCGGACGGCACAGGGGCAATCGTCAGGCGGCTGATGGAAGGAGAGTTTTCCGACCGCCTTTTCATCATTGAGCGTTCCGGAAAGCTCGGACTGGGCACTGCTTATATCACAGGATTCAAATGGGCACTGCGTCACGACTACGAATACATCTTTGAGATGGATGCCGATTTCAGCCATGACCCTGCCGATTTGCCGCGCCTTTATGCCGCGTGCCACGATGAGGGCTACGATCTTGCCATCGGCTCGCGCTACGTTAGCGGTGTCAATGTCGTTAACTGGCCTATAAGCCGTGTGCTCATGAGCTATTTCGCGTCACGCTATGTGCGTTTCGTCACAGGTTTCAAGGTGCACGACACCACAGCAGGCTTCAAGTGCTACCGCCGTCGTGTGCTCCAGACAATACCGCTCGATGAGGTGCGCTTCAAGGGATACGGATTTCAGATTGAGATGAAATATACGGCGTATAAGATAGGTTTCAGGATAAAAGAGGTGCCGGTCGTTTTTGTGAATCGCCGTGAGGGGACGAGCAAGATGAGCGGAGGAATCTTCGGCGAGGCTTTCTTCGGCGTGATGCGTCTGCGCTGGGACGGCTGGTTCAGAAAATATCCGAAGATAGCAGAATAATGAAGATAAACGATATAAAGTCAGTATACGGCGCATTGCCGCAGTGCGGTGCCGTGCTTCAGGCTTTGTCGGGCGACTCTGTACGTACGCTTTTCCTGCAGGGACTTTCGGCTTCGGCTGCTCCCGTTTTGTTTTCAGCCATAGCAGAGAAACTCCGCAAGACAGTAGTGTTCATCCTTCAGGATGCTGACGAGGCAGGCTATTTCTATCATGACCTTACGCAGATAATGGGGCAGGACGACGTGCTTTTCTTTCCGTCCTCCTATAGGCGTGCGGTGAAATACGGTCAGCGCGACGCTGCAAACGAGATATTGCGCACTGAGGTGCTCAGCCGTCTGTCGCGCCGGAAGGATGGGAAGAGGACTTCGCTATACATCGTCAGCTGTCCGGAAGCCGTGAGCGAGCTTGTCGTCTCCAAGACACGGCTCGACGAGCGCACGCTTACTCTTACTGCCGGACAGACCGTAGACCTTGTCGAGATACAGCGCATGCTGCGTGAGTTCGGCTTTTCTGAAGTCGATTATGTCTATGAACCGGGACAGTTCGCCGTGCGCGGCAGCATAATGGATGTCTATTCCTTCAGTTCTGAATGGCCCTTCCGTATAGATTTCTTCGGCAATGAGATAGAAACAATACGCACGTTTGAAGTGCAGGACCAGCTGTCGCGCGACAGGCGCGACACTGTAGAGATTGTGCCCGAACTGACACGCACGGCAGACGAAAAAATGCCTTTCACCTCGTTTCTTCCCCCCGACACGCTTCTTGTCGTTAAGGATATGCTTTATCTGCGCGAGACTGTCGGGCGTATATATCAGGAGGGCTTCTCGTCGCAGGCAATGACCGAGCGGCTCGAGGGAGCCACCGAGGCTGAGCAGGCTGAGATAATGCGCGACATGCGTCGCGACAACCAGCTTGTCAGCGGTACGCGTTTCTCAGAGGAGGTGTCATCCTTCCGCCGCATAGAGATAGGTCATAACGCCACGGGCACGCCTGATGCCACCATCTCGTTCAACATCACTCCGCAACCGCTTTTCCACAAAAACTTCGATCTTCTCACCCGTTCGCTCGAAGACTACCGCCTTATGGGCTACAAGCTCTATATCCTTGCCGACAGCGAGAAACAGACAAAGCGTCTGCGCGACATCTTCGACAGCGACGAGATAAAGGCGCGTGACTATGACATAAAGTTCGAACCGGTGGACAGGACACTGCACGAGGGCTTCGCCGACAACGACCTGCGCGCATGCTTCTTCACCGACCATCAGATATTCGACCGCTTCCACAAGTACAGCCTGCGCAGCGACACGGCGCGCTCCGGCAAGATGGCTCTCACTATGAAAGAGCTTCAGGAAATGGAGCCGGGCGACTTCATCGTGCATGTGGACTTCGGCATAGGCAAGTTCGGGGGACTTGTCAGAGTGCCTGCCGGAGACACATACAAGGAGGCAATACGCATCATCTATCAGCGCGGCGACATTGTGGATGTGTCTATACACTCGCTTTACAAAATATCAAAATACCGTCGCAACGGAGCCGGAGACCCTCCACGCCTGAGCACCCTCGGCACCGGAGCGTGGGAACGTCTGAAAGAACGTACCAAGAAACGCATAAAAGACATAGCGCGCGATCTGATAAAGCTCTATGCCAAACGCCGTCATGAGAAAGGCTTTGCGTTCAGTCCTGACACGTTCATGCAGCATGAGCTTGAGGCAAGTTTCCTGTATGAGGACACTCCCGACCAGATAAAGGCGACGCAGGAGGTAAAGGCAGACATGGAGAGTCCGCGTCCCATGGACCGTCTGGTGTGCGGAGATGTAGGTTTCGGCAAGACAGAGGTGGCAGTGCGCGCCGCTTTCAAGGCGGCATGCGACAGCAAGCAGGTGGCAGTGCTCGTGCCTACCACGGTTCTGGCTTTCCAGCATTATCAGACCTTCCGCGACCGCCTGCAAGGGCTTCCAGTGCGCGTTGACTATCTATCGCGTGCGCGTTCGGCAAAACAGACACGTCAGGTGACAGAAGACCTGAAGGCTGGAAAGATAGACATACTTGTGGGAACACACAAGCTTATAGGCAAATCGGTGGAGTGGCACGACCTCGGACTGCTTATCATAGATGAGGAACAGAAGTTCGGAGTGTCTACCAAGGAGAAGCTGCGCAAGCTCAAGACCAATGTGGACACGCTCACAATGTCTGCCACACCCATTCCGCGCACCCTGCAGTTCTCGCTCATGGGAGCGCGCGACATGAGCATCATGCGCACACCGCCTCCCAACCGTTATCCCATACAGACAGAGCTTGCCACTTACGGGCATGAGATAATAGCCGACGCCATAAACTTCGAGATGAGCCGCAACGGACAGGTCTATTTCGTCAACGACCGCATATCAAACCTGCCGGAAATAGCCAACCTCATACACAAATATGTGCCTGACGCACGTGTGGCGATAGGACACGGACAGATGAACCCCGACGAGCTGGAGAAGATTCTCATGGGATTCATGAACTACGACTACGACGTGCTGCTCTCCACCACAATCGTGGAGAACGGCATCGACATATCCAATGCCAACACGATAATAATAAACGACGCCCACCGCTTCGGTCTGTCAGACCTTCACCAGATGCGGGGCAGGGTGGGACGCTCCAACCGCAAGGCGTTCTGCTACCTGCTCGCGCCTCCCAAGTCGGTGCTGACACCGGAGGCGCGCCGCCGACTTGAGGCTCTCGAGACATTCTCCGACCTCGGCAGCGGATTCAATCTTGCCATGCAGGACCTTGACATACGCGGTGCTGGCAATCTGCTTGGAGCCGAGCAGAGCGGATTTATGGAAGACCTCGGCTATGAGACCTATCAGAAGATTCTCAATCAGGCGGTCACCGAACTGAAGAACGACGAGTTCGCCGACATGTATGCCGAGGAGATTGCCGGAGGCAGACAGCTCACAGGTGACGACTTTGTGGAGGACTGCGCCGTGGAGAGCGACCTTGAGATGTATTTCCCCGACACCTACGTACCGGGCAGCAGCGAGCGCATGCTTCTCTACCGCGAGCTGGACAACATCGCCGACGACCGCGAGCTGGACGACTACCGGAAGAGACTCATCGACCGTTTCGGTCCTGTGCCGCATGAGGGAGAGGAACTCCTGCATGTGGTGCCGCTGAGGCGTCTCGGCAAGCGTCTCGGATGTGAGAAGCTCATACTGAAGCAGGACAGCATGCGTATGCAGTTTGTCTCCAACACGTCAAGCGCCTACTACAAGAGCCGGGCTTTCGACAAGGTGCTGCGTTACATTGCAGGCAATCCGCGACGCTGCAATCTGAAAGAAATCTCAGGCAAGCACATAATGATTGTCACTGGCGTAAGGACTGTGGGTGATGCCGTGGCGGTATTGCGCGAGATAGACTCCCAATAATGACATTTCCTGTAATCATTCTTCACTGAGCCTGTGCTGAAAAGGCTTCTTGTGACTGCATTGTAAAATGTTGTAAATTTAAATTTATATGATGAAAACTGATATAATCAAATGCCTCCTACCCATTGTCTTTGTCATCGTTCTGGCATGCGGATGTAAAGACAAACGTCAGCGGGCGATAGAGCTTAACGACAATGGAGTGGAACTGATGATGACTTTAGTTCCGGACACACTGGAGATGGCTCTTGAATCGTTAGACAAGGCATAGCTACCGATTCCACTTTGATTACTCCTTACTTTAACAAGGCAAATTGTCTGATTAATCTGAATAGGAAGATGGAAACTATCAGAACTTATGAGTGATATCTGCATATAACAGACAATGTTGAGGAAATTGCCAGTGTTCTGTTTAATGTGGGTAAGACTTATGACGGTATTGGTGACAGTATTAAGGCTGACGGTTACTACCGCAGGATTTTGAATATGGAATCCTTATTGATGAAGAGTGCCAAAGGGAATCCGCATATGAAAATGTTTCTTATCATGATAAAACATTATATGCATATGGACAAGGAAGCAGAGGAGGAATTTAATATATTATATGAGAAACATAAAGCAGATGTTGATTCAATGACGTGGAATCGTTATCGTGAAGTATTGAAAGTGGATAGGATGTGTCATTACGTAGTACGTAGAATCCAGTGACAGCTTTTTATTGATGTAGTCCGCTACATCTTTGATAAAGCTTAATACAATCCGGCTGACATAAGCACGAAATAAGAATGGAAGTCTAATGACCGATTCGGGCTAAAATGAGAGAATATGAGAAAGTTATCAGCACTAATTATATCAAAAAAAGAAGTCGATAGGTGCCCAAAGGCATTATGTCTCAAATGCCTCCTACTCATTGTCTTTGTCGTCGTTCTGGCATGCGGATGTAAAGACAAGCGTCAGCGGGCGATAGAGCTGAACGAAGAAGGATGGAAACTGATGGGAACATGGATGCCGGACTCACTGGAGATGGCTCTTGCTTTTTTTGATAAAGCCATAGACATGGATTCCACATACAGTGTGGCTTATGTTAACAAGGTGCAATGTCTGAATAGTTTGAACAGAAGAGCGGAGATAATGAGTACGATGGAAAAGGTTTATCGGAATGCTGACAGCAAAAAACATAAGATGCAGGCTTTGTTTTCTATCGGTACGTATACGGCACACTGGGAGACAGTGTGAAGGCTGACAGCTGCTTACGCAAGGTTTTGGACATGGAACCGGAGGTTTTGAAGGAGTTAGGAGGTGACCTGTATGAGGGAATGGACTTCATCTTTGTCAGACATCTCCTTGGCATGGACAAAGAGGCTCAGGAATGTTTCGACAGAGTGGAGAGGGAATATAAGGAAAAACACGACACGATGGGATGGAATTTTTATAGAAGAATTCTGAAAGTCGACAGACGTACTTTGCTGAGGGGACAACAGCAGGAATAGGGATGAAGAGCTGACAATAAACCTTAAATGTACAATCAGCATTCTAATGACCGATTTGTGTTTAATACTTCTTATACGGACGTGTCCCTGCGTTGACCGGCTTTTTCTGTTTTATGTCATAGTCGGTTATAGCCGGACGCCTTCCCTCGTTCACGATGGTCTGTGAGTATTTCCTGCCGAACCGGTTGGTGAACACCACCTTTATGGTCTTGTATCTTCCGTTGGGCTTTGCCCTGAAGAGGTGTCCCGTCTTGCACATCTGTGCGGGCAGAGGTTTTGTGCGCATGAACATCTCATCGTCGTCGCTGGTCTGTTCCATGCGCCCCATGTACTTGCCGTCCTGATACCATGCCACGCGGCAATGAGGGTCCCAGTCCCATATGTTGGCAACGACATATTTGCTCTGCGTGCGGAACTCGCCTGGCTTGTAAAGCCGCATCTGGTAATCGTTCGGGCGGTTTGTCGCCTTGTAGCTCCATTTTATGGCTGTCCCGCTGATGTCGGCTATCAGATAGCCGTTGGGTGCTCCGCAGCGGTTCATGTTGCTTGTCCACCATGCTCCGCACGCGGCTCCGATGTTGTGCTGGTAGAGCCGTTCGGTCACCTCCACGTTCTCGTAGAAATGAGTGTGCCCGCAGAACACGTGCACGTTGCGTCCGGCAAGCACCTCCTTCAGCTCTTCGGCATTTGTTATGTTGTCCTGCTTCTCGTTGGTGTTCCATGCCGGAGCGTGCATGTTTATCAGGATGAGCGCGCTGTCGGGCACGTAGCTGAGGTCTTTCTTCAGCCATTCCATGTCGGCAGGCATGATAGTCTCCTCATATTTGTGGCTTCCTCTGTAGCTGATGTTGTTTATTGTCACCACATGAGCCTTGCCTATGTTGAACGAATAGTTGAGTGGTCCGAACTGTCGGCAGAAGTTCTGTTCGGCATAGCGCGTCGCCCCGGGCTGCATGTTTGCCGCTCCGGCATACGCCTTGTTGAAGTCGTGGTTGCCGATGCATTGGAAAACGGTCATCCGGTCGTTGAGCATGGTCGTGGCGAACTTGCTGAGAAAGGTCATGTTGTCGAATACGAGGTCGCCCAGCGTCACCGCCACAACCTCGCCTGTTCGCCTTAGCGAGTCTGCGCTGTGCATGATGTCCCTCATCGTCTCGGTCGTCCAGCGTTTCATGTCGTCGTGAGTCCGCACTTGCGGATCGGATATGGCGATGTAGTGGAAGCGCGTCGCGGGTTTTTCGCGCCGGTGCAACACGAACACGTTCTGCTCATCACTCATCGCCGCCCGCACGTCTTTATAAAAACCGTGTGCCAGTCCGTTGGCAGCCGGAAGCGCGTATCCGGACGGTGTGCTTATGCTGATGAATCTGCATGCGAGTGTGTCTGTCGGCAGGGTCCATGCCCCTTTTCTGTCTGTTGTGGTGAAGTTGATGCCGTTGTTCACCACTACGCCCTTTATGCCACGTCCTGCCTCGTCTTTCACGTATCCGGTGATGGACACTGAGGTGGTGTCTCCGGCTTTCATGCTCATGAGTCCCACAGTCAGGAAAAGGTATAACAGCAGTTTCTCTTTCATATCCTTATGTTTTTATGTGTGTTCTTTTCTGTTTCGGGAAAACATGATGGCGGTCTCCTGCACGTTTTACCGGCACATGCTTGGTGACATGGTGTGGACGTGCCACTTTCCCTTTCTTTCCCGCGCGCCGCTTATCTTATACAAAGGTACAGATTATTTTTTTCAAAACATTTTCTTTAATGTTAAGATATTGTCTTTCTCGCATAATGCTCTGTCCGCGGCAGTTCGACGGTTGCACTTATGCGTACTTTCAAGTATTTTTATGCACTTATGAAAGTAAAAAATATTGACAGCTGAGATTATCAGAAGAGAGACAGAGAAACGGTTATATGTGTATGTAAAGCGTATTCATATTCATTTTCGGCTCATGAAAAACACTGTCGCGGCACGGAAGAGCCTTTCCTGCATTGCAGGAAAGGCGTTGTTGTGGTGTGGCAAAGCCTGTTTTGTGGTGCGGAAAAGGCTTTACCGGACTGCGAAACGGGCTTTATGAGATGACGGTAAAGGGTATGAAAACAATCTGTAGGGTGTAAACGGCTGAGTAACAGGGTGTTTGCGTATGTGCTCAAAACTCCGGAATTTGCTACAAATCGGATTGTTGTGAGCCACGGCGGCATTCTCGTGAAGTTGACGTTGGTAGGATAATCGCCTGTGGTGATATATATTGTATGTTTGTGCGATTAATAAAACGTCTGTTAACCGACATCCACAGATGCGATGAAAACAGTAATGATAAAGCGTTGAGGCTTTCTTATGGGATGATGATGCTGACGCACGGGCACCGCTCACCGCATGCCGTCGTGACGCCTTATGATGAAATGTCCCAGTCTGTGGCTCACTCCTTTGCGCCCGAGAGAGCGGAGCACATACATCCCCTCAGGCAGACGGCTCACGTCGGCAGTGTTGCCTTTGTATTGCCGCGTGGCTACGATGTCGCCCTGCAGCGTCTCAATGGTGACAAAAGATGCGTCGAGCACGTTGCTCTTCTTTGGCAGGCTGAGCCGCTTTCCGTCGCATTCGAGCAGTCCGTCGGGCAGTCTTGCTGGCGTCGCGTCGCAGTCAGTGTGTTTCTCCTGAAGCGGTCTGCTCTCGTTGCCGTAGCGGTCTGTTGCCGTCACGGCATAGTAGCGCGACGGGTCGCGAGGTATTATTATACCGGTCTTGCGCAGTCTCACCATGACAAGGTTGCGCGCGTCATCAGTGTTCACCGGATATTCGCGCGAGCAGTACACATTATACATTATCTTGGTGGTGTCCCTGTCTGTCGGCAGCCACGACAGTCTTTCCACGTCTCCCGCGTGCCTGTCGCGGCTCAGCGACGACGGCGGTTCCGGCTGGGCGGTGCTCTCCCATGTCATCGGCGGTATGAGGGCAGGGTAGCGGCAGAACGACTCGCGTGCGAAAGAGTATATGCCTTTCACGTTGTCGGTGAAGAACTTGCTGCGGAAGTAGGCGTGCCCCATGCCGTAGTGGCGCAGTGTGAGCATCTCGCGCGTGATGTCGGAGAGCGGCCAGTCTTTCTCATGCGGTGACATGAAGTATATGCCAAGTCCCGGAGCCACTATGCGTCCGTAGCTCTGCTCGCTCCAGTCGAGGGCGAAAGGATAGAACTGGTTGCCCCGGAAATACATCATCGGGAACAGTGCGTCCATAAGTCCGTCGCGCAGCCAGCCCTGTGCGTCCTGGCAGACACGTTCGTAGGCGTTCCATCCGAAACTGCTGAACCTGCTCAGGTCCTTATATTTTCCTATGGGCGAGCAGCTCATCTTTACCCATGGCTTCATCGATTTCACCCTGTGGCTTATGGCTCTCACTATGTTTGTGATGTTGGCGCGTCCCTGCTTACGCGACACCTTCATGGGCCACGTCTCGTGATAGCGGATGTAGTCGAGGTGTATGCCGTCAATGTCGTAGTTGGCTGTTATCTCGGCGCAAAGGTCTGCCAGATATTCGGCTGTCTGCTGTTTCTCAGGGTTCATGTATCCTTCCGCTCCTATCTTCCGTACGAGTCCGGGATGGCGTTTGCGCAACCTGGCACATCCGGCGGAGTTCCATTTGCCTACCGGTATTGCCACCACCCATGCGTGAAGCTCCATGCCCCGGCTGTGACACTCGTCAATGGCGAACTGCAGTGCGTCGTATCCGGGACTCTTGCCCGACTTGCCCGACAGACATCCGTCCCACGGCTCGTATGCCGAGGGATAGATTGTCGTGGCTCTGATGCGTGTCTGTAGCAGCACGGTGTTTATGTTGGCGCGCTGCAGACGGTCGAGTATGGCGCGCAGCTCGTCCTTCTGCCGTTCTATGGAACGTGCTGAGCCGGCATGGCTGTGTGGCCAGTCTATGCCGCCTATTGTTGTGAGCCATACGGCTCTTACCTCATATTTGGGTTGTGCGGCGGCGGTGAGTGCCGCAGTGATTATTGTCAGCAGAATGGTGAAAAGTCTGTTCATCTGATGCGTTCTTTAAAATGGTATGCCGGTGTCGCGGCTGCCGTGCGCTATTGTGTATGTTTCTGCAAATGATATTCATTTGTTCTTTACAATGATAATTCAAGGCGGGTGTGGCTGCAAGACGTTGAAACTGAGTTTTACCGTGCTTGATATTGCGGAGCCGCCGTTTATCTTTACATAAGATAAGCTGCACTCGGCAATGTGAGAGCAGACTCTCATTGCGCTCGTTTGCATTATCTTTATAAAAGATAAGCCGCACTCGGCCATGTGAGAGCAATCCCTCATTGCGCTCGTTTGCATTATCTTTGACAAAGATAATTATATTTTTCGGTTTCTCAAATATATTGTGTATTTTTGCATCGTAATGGCTTCCTTATGCATACCGGCACATCATTAGCCGGAGTAGTAAGGCTGGTATTGCACCTTGTGGGTATGCCCCATATTTATTGATAATGTTATTTTTATTATTATGAGAAAGAAATTGATTGCGATGATTGCGGCCCTCTGTATGGCCGTTACGGCAAACGCTCAGTTTGAGCAGGGTAAAGTGTATCTCGGCGGTTCGCTCACCGGTCTCAACCTCAAATACTCGGGTCTCGACGAGCTGAGCCTCGGACTGCAGGCGCAGGCTGGATATATGTTTGACGACAACCTCATGCTGCTCGGACATATGGCGTATGACCATAGAGGCGGAAAGGCGTCAGACGACCGTCTGAGCGTAGGCGTGGGAGGCCGTTACTATATAGAACAGAACGGAATATACCTCGGTGTGAACTGCAAGTACATACACGGCAGTCATGGCTACAACGATGTTCTGCCTGGCGTTGAGGTGGGATACTCGTTCTTCCTGAGCCGCACCGTTACGGTGGAGCCGGCGATATACTACGACCAGTCGTTCAAGAAACACAGCGATTTTTCCACAGTAGGACTGAAGATAGGCTTGGGCGTATATCTTTTCACAGACTGATATATGGACAGCTCATATCCGTCCCTGCTTTTGGACAAGGCTGTGGGAGAACTGGCAAAGCTGCCGGGCATAGGACGAAAGACTGCCCTGCGGCTTGCTCTTTATGTGCTCAGGCAGAGCACGGAGGATGTGGACAGACTGGCGTCGTCGCTC
>OGGT01000402.1_pt1 | contig 23976 bp, 17 predicted proteins | sample 1571311 | NCBI WGS metagenome assembly OGGT01 (sample SAMEA2581931, study PRJEB24529) | metagenome | biome: Human gut stool | place: China | collected 2011
AGCAGCCACCCAGGGTATGACGAGTATCGCTATAACCTTGGCATGATCGGCCATGACCCCCATGAGCTTGCGGCGTTTCTCTCTGCTGTCTTGCAGGGCTATACACGCCACAGCGCACAGGCAGAGCTGGAGCGTGTGTTTGATGCACAGTATCAGCTCACGCTGAGAGAAGAAATTCAGATTCGCACTTACACTGACGAAGATGGGGATGAGCATGAATATGAATATCGTATTCTCCATGTAACTTTAACAAGCCGTTCCATTGTCTCTCTTGCGCCAGAACTACTGACTCCGGAGCAGATGGAGATGTACCAGGTCTACCGACAGACTATGGGCAATAAGCCGCTGTTGTTTGGTGGCGGTTCTCCCGATACAGGTGTTTCTGAAGATTTGACTGGTGTTGAATTTATCAATGGCACCCGCCCCGGCAATCCGCAGCTGGTGGAACTGGCGAAAAGTCAGGTGGGCAATGTGGGAGGACAACCTTATTGGAGCTGGTACGGCTTTGACTCCCGTGTGGAATGGTGTGCCTGCTTTGTATCATGGTGCTATGGTCAATCCGGTCGAACGGAACCACGCTTTGCTGGTTGTCAGTCTCAGGGTGTTCCGTGGTTCCAGTCTCATGGACAGTGGGGCGCACGAGGATATGAAAACATCGCCCCCGGTGATGCCATTTTCTTCGATTGGGATCTGGATGGTTCCGCAGACCATGTGGGAATTGTTGTCGGCACCGATGGCAGCCGTGTTTATACCGTGGAGGGAAATTCCGGCGATGCCTGCAAGATCAAAAGTTATGACCTGAATTATCAGAGTATCAAGGGCTACGGCCTGATGAACTGGTAACAGAGATTTTTTAGAAGGAGTGATAGACGATGGCAAAGAACAAAATTGAACGCATTGACCAGGAGATTACAAAGGTCCGCGAGAAGATCGCAGAGTATCAGGAAAAGCTCAAGGCGCTGGAGGCACAGAAAACCGAGGCAGAAAATCTGGAGATCGTCCAGATGGTGCGCGCACTGCGTATGACCCCGGCTCAGCTGAGCGCCATGCTGTCCGGAGGCACAGTTCCCGGCAGTTTGGCTGATGACAACAACGAACAGGAGGAAAACAGCTATGAGGAATAAACGATTGCTCCGAACACTTTCCGCCATTTGCCTGACGCTGGTTCTGGCATTGGGCTTTACCGTTCCCGCTTTTGCCCAGGGCGCAGCGCCGCCCCCGGCAGAGGATACCACCAATGACAGCAATGTGGTGGTGGAAGAAACGGAAAAAGCACCTCCGCTGACCCCGGATGGCAACGCCGCTCTGGTGGATGATTTTGGTGGCAACAAGCAGCTCATTACCGTTACCACCAAGGCAGGCAACTATTTTTATATCCTGATCGACAGGGCCAACGAGGATAAAAAGACTGCTGTTCACTTTCTGAACCAGGTGGATGAAGCGGACCTGATGGCACTGATGGAAGATGGAAATGCCAAAGAGGAGCCGCCAGCTGTGTGCAGCTGCACGAAGAAATGTGAAGCAGGGGCAGTTAATACGGCCTGCCCGGTCTGTGTAACTGATAAGAGTAAATGTACGGGCAAAGCACCGGAACCTCCGGCAGAAACACCGGAGCCGGAAAAAGAGAAGCCTGCCGGACTGAACCCGGCTGTCCTGATCCTTCTGCTTGCTCTATTTGGCGGCGGTGGCGTATTTGCCTACTTGAAGCTCGTTAAGAATAAGCCTAAGACCAAGGGCAATGACAGCCTGGACGATTATGATTATGGCGAGGAAGATTCCGAGGAATGGGAAACCGAAGATGAGGAAGTCCTTGAGGATGGTTTTGAGGGTTCTGACCCTAATGAGGAACGCGATAGAGCAGATTGAACCATTTGAGCGTAGCGTATTTCAAATCATTGCGGGATAAGGGACAGAGGACAGGGAGAAATTCCTGTCCTCTGCTGCTCTACTCACTCTCTTACTGTAAATCCACACCCAAAATCAGCACATGGTCAAAAAAAAGGAGGACCTCACAATGAACACATGGAACTGGTTATTACACTTTCTGATTATTTTTGATCTGGTCGCCTTCGGAATTTACTTTGGAGGAGACATTCTTTTCACTGCTATCAGCAAAGTTCAAAAAAAGTCAAAGAAGGACGATGACTTGGATCTTTATGATTTTGAAATTGAGACCGCACCCCAAAAGCGCTCTTTATGTGTGGACTCAATCCGAATGCTTTATTCTGGTGAGATAGATGAATTTGTGGAAAAGGAACTGTTGCCTGATGCAGCGGAGACCATGAACGCTTTATCTGAAGCTGAAAAAACAGCAGTTAGCCTGTTACTAAAAGCTTATATCGGTTTTTTGAGCGAAGAAGCAACGGTAGATGAACAAAGTTTTCCCATGGTTAAGGAACTGTTGTCTTATACACAGGGCAGCAAAGAAGATGGTGAAAAAGATGCCATAGATTGTCTGATGGAAGATACGGTCAGCAGAACCCACAGACATCGAGAATATTACAACAATTATCAACGCTATCAACTGATGCAGGTGGATAAAGAGCGTGTGATTATGGCCTGCAATATCATAATCAATGATTTGATTGGCAGGTTGTACCGATATGATTATCGCTTTGGCTATGACATTACACTTGCCTCAGAACACAGCATTGCAAAAAAACTGTCTGATAATTGGCAGAATGAATGGGAGGTTGAAGATTATGAAGCTGGTGATTGCTGAAAAACCATCGGTTGCACAAAGTCTGTCGGCGGTGATTGGTGCAACCGCCCGTAAGGACGGGTATCTGGAGGGCAACGGCTGGCGTGTCAGCTGGTGCGTGGGCCATCTGGCCGGTCTTGCGGATGCAGACAGCTATGACCCCAAGTATGCCAAGTGGCGATATGATGACCTGCCTATTCTGCCGGAGCATTGGCAGATGGTGGTGGGAAAGGATAAGAAAAAGCAGTTTGATATTCTCAAAAAGCTGATGAATGCCCCGGATGTGACGGAAGTGGTAAATGCCTGTGATGCCGGACGCGAGGGCGAGATGATCTTCCGTAGCGTCTATGAGCTGGCAGGTTGCAAGAAGCCGATGAAAAGGCTCTGGATTTCTTCGATGGAGGACTCCGCCATAAGGGAAGGCTTTGCAAACCTGCGCCCCGGTGCGGACTATGACGGACTTCGGGATGCTGCCCTCTGCCGTGCCAAGGCCGACTGGCTGGTGGGAATCAATGCGACAAGGCTTTTTTCCGTGCTGTATCACCGAACCCTCAACATCGGGCGCGTGATGTCCCCAACGCTGGCGCTTATTGTCCAGCGAGAAGCTGAGATCGACACCTTTAAGCCGGTTCCCTTTTATACCGTGGCGCTGGAGCTGCCCGGTCTTACCGTATCCGGGGAGCGCATGGCGGATAAAGCTGCTGCCGAACAGCTGAAAGAAGCCTGTCAGGGTGCAAATGTCACAATCAAAAAGGTGGAGTGCAAGGAAAAGTCCGAAAAGCCGCCTGCCCTCTATGACCTGACTACTCTGCAAAGAGATGCCAACCGCCTGCTTGGATTTACAGCCCAGCAGACCCTGGACTATCTGCAAAGCCTGTATGAAAAGAAGCTCTGCACCTATCCCCGTACTGACAGCCGCTATCTGACCGGTGATATGGCAGACAGCCTGCCGGTGCTGGTGAATCTGGTTGCCAATGCTATGCCGTTTCGCAAAGGGATCGCCATTACCTGTGATCCGCAGACGGTCATCAACGATAAGAAAGTAACCGACCACCACGCAGTAATCCCTACCAGAAATCTCAAGGATGCAGACCTTTCTGCCCTTCCTGCGGGAGAAAAAGCGGTGCTGGAGCTGGTGGCCCTGCGTCTGCTGTGCGCCGTAGCCCAGCCCCATATCTATTCGGAAACCGTTGTGATTGCAGCGTGTGCCGGTGGGGAATTTACCGCCAAAGGAAAAACGGTGAAGCACCCCGGATGGAAAGCACTGGAGGACGCTTACCGTGCCAAAATGAAGGATGCGGAGCCAAAAAAAGAGGGCGCAGAGAAAGCCCTGCCGGAGCTGACCGAAGGACAGACCCTTTCGGTTTCTGCGGCAATCGTCAAAGAAGGCAAAAGCAGTCCGCCCCAGCACTTTACGGAGGACACCCTATTGTCCGCGATGGAGACTGCCGGAAAAGAGGATATGCCGGAGGATGCCGAGCGAAAAGGTCTGGGGACACCGGCCACCCGTGCCGGTATTTTGGAAAAGCTGGTATCTGCCGGTTTTCTGGAACGAAAAAAGAGCAGGAAAACGGTGCAGCTTCTCCCTTCCCACGATGCAGTTTCCCTTATCACAGTCTTGCCGGAACAGCTGCAATCTCCGCTTTTGACTGCCGAGTGGGAGTACCGACTGGGCGAGATCGAGCGCGGGCAGCTTGCCCCGGAGGAGTTTTTGGACGGGATCAGCACCATGCTGAAAGACCTGGTGGGAACTTATCAGGTCATCAAGGGAACTGAGTACCTGTTCACTCCGCCCCGTGAGGTGGTGGGCAAATGCCCTCGCTGCGGCGGTGAAGTTGCAGAACTGCAAAAAGGCTTCTTCTGTCAGAATGATTCTTGCAAATTTGCAATCTGGAAAAATAACAAATGGTGGGCTGCCAAGAAAAAACAGCCGACCAAGGCTGTGGTGTCTGCACTGCTGAACGATGGCCGTGTCCGTGTGACGGGCCTATATTCGGAGAAAACCGGCAAGACCTACGATGCCACTGTGGTTTTGGAGGACGATGGACAGTACGCCAACTTCAAGCTGGAATTTGACCAGCGGAAAGGAGGCAGCCGATGAAGCTCTCTTTAGTGGAACGGGAAACCATTCTCCTCTATAACCAGGCAGAACCAATGGCTGAGGTCTACACCCACGATCCCCGTCTGATGGAGAAGCTGGATCTGCTGGCAAAAAAGCACCCCGACCAGATCACCCGAAAGGACGCCCATAACTTTACCGTCCCCAAGCGGTGTGTATCAGTCAGGGAGCCATACAGCGCAGAACGCCGCAAAGCCGCCAGTGAGCGTGCGAAAGCTGCCGGATACCAGCCCCCTGTGAGAAAGTCCAGCAGTTAAAGGCACATGGCAGAGAATGTATTTGAAGCAGTCAAGCAGTCGGTCAGCACCAGAGATGCGGCAGCGTTTTATGGGATCGAGGTCAAACGAAATGGCATGGCCTGTTGTCCCTTTCACGATGATAAGAACCCCAGCATGAAGCTGAACGAGGAATATTTCTACTGTTTCGGCTGCGGAGCTACTGGCGATGTGATCGACTTTACCGCAAAGCTCTTTGACCTCTCCCCAAAAGAAGCGGCAGAGAAATTGGCACAGGACTTTGGCCTGATCTATGACAGTCAGGCCCCTCCCCGCAGGAGGTATGTCCGGCAGAAAACCGAGGCACAGCAGTTTCGTGAGGATCGGCAGCGGTGTTATCGCGTACTGTCCGATTACTACTATCTGCTGAAAAAATGGGAAGCCGACCGTTCTCCCAGGACACCGGAGGAAGAACCGCACCCCCGTTTTGTGGAAGCAATCCAGAAGAAAACCTATGTAGAGTACCTGTTGGACCTTTTTCTTTATGAAAGTGAAGAAGAACAAAAGGCATGGATTGCAGAACACACAGCAGAAATCACACACTTGGAAAGGAGATTGAAAATCATGGCTGAGAACAAACCCACCAACCGAGAGCGGCTAAGGGAAATCACAGATGGCATCGAGCAGGGCATCAAGGAACTGTTTGAGAGTGAAAAGTATATGCGCTATCTGTCCGTCATGTCCCGCTTCCACCGCTATTCGGTAAACAACACCATGCTCATCTATATGCAGAAGCCGGACGCTACATTGGTAGCCGGATACAATAAGTGGAAAGACCAGTTTGAGCGTCATGTAAAAAAGGGCGAGCATGGCATTACCATCATCGCTCCCACACCGTATAAGAAGAAAATCGAGGAGCAAAAGCTGGACCCAGATACCAAGGCTCCGATTCTGGATAAAGACGGAAAGATCGTCACAGAGGAAAAAGAAATCGAGATCCCCATGTTTCGCCCGGTCAAGGTCTTTGATGTGAGCCAGACCGACGGGAAACCTTTGCCGGAGCTTGCTTCCTCCCTTTCCGGCAATGTGCCAAATTATGAGGCATTCATGGAGGCCCTGCGCCGCAGTGCGCCGGTGCCGATCACTTTTGAAGCAATGGCCGCCGATACGGACGGCTATTTTTCTGCCGATCATCAGAAAATCGCCATTCGTCAGGGCATGAGCGAGGTGCAGACGGTTTCGGCCACGGTTCACGAGATTGCCCACAGCAAGCTCCACAATCAGAAAAAGATTCAGATTGCCAATGACGAGCAATATCAGGAGATCGAGCTGTTTGATAAACCCGGTCTGTTCTCCAATGGGCGGATTGTCCGTGATAATCTGCCGGAGGGCGTTTATTGCTATGACCTGCGCGGTTCTGACTACGACCCCGGAGAGCCGGTCTGTGTAGAAGAACAAGTGGTTGTAAACCATGCAGGTTCCGTTCTGCTGACAGATCCGCTGGAGCTGGCGGAAAATGGACGCCTGATGCTGACCGAGGAAGAAGGGCTGAATTTTGTTGGCGGCTTTTCTACTCTCGCCCAGTTTTTGCAGGAACAGAAGAAAGACCGTCACACGGAAGAAGTAGAGGCTGAAAGCATCTCCTATGCGGTCTGCAAATATTTTGGCATTGAGACCGGAGAAAACAGCTTCGGCTATATTGCAAGCTGGAGTCAGGGCAAGGAACTGAAAGAGCTGAGAGCCAGTTTGGAGACCATCAACAAAACCTCCGGCACTTTGATCTCCGACATTGAGCGCCACTATAAGGAAATCTGCAAAGAGCGCGGAATCGACCCTCATGCAAAGGTAGAGCCGGAACCCGCCCCGATAGAGCAACAAGAAGATGCCGCTAAGGTATCTGATAGACAGCAGACCGGCGATCTGACCTACTATGTAGCAGAGTGCATGGAATTTCCAAACCTCGGAGAATACCACGATAACCTGTCTTTGGAGGAAGCTGTCCGCATTTATCAGGAGATTCCAGCAGAGCGAATGAACGGGATCAAGGGCATTGGTTTTGAGCTGAAAGACGGAAGCGACTATGAAGGACCTTTTCCGATTTTGACCGGCCAGACCATTGACCTGGACACCATCCAGGCAATCGACTATTACCGTGATAATCCTCTGGTGCAAAAAGCGGTAAAGGAACTGGCTGCGGCAATGCCAGAAATGGAAGTGCTGGGGGCGGACGCCAACCAGCAGGAGGCTTTGTTTCTGATCAACGATACTACCTATCTTCATATCCAACCTTGTGACAGCGGATGGGACTACACTCTTTACGATGCTGCGTCCATGAAAGAGCTGGATGGTGGTCAGCTGGATATGCCGGAGATTTCCCGCATGAAGGCAGTTCTCCAGATTTGTGATGACAACGATTTGGGCAGAGACTCGGTAAAATACGCACCGTTGTCCATGATTGAGACCTTGCAGGAAGCTGCCTACCAGCAGATGCAGGCAGAGGCCAGTCAGATGACTGCTTCTTCCCAGCTGCCGGAAGCACAGGAGCAGGCACTGGATGAATACCCCATGCCGGATGAGCAGGTCTCCACACCGGATATGCAGGAATATGGCTACTCCTATGATGGGATGCTCCCTGTTACCAGAGAACGGGCGCTGGAACTGGATGCCGCCGGTTTGACCGTCTATGTGCTGCATGAGGACAATACGGAGAGCATGGTGTTTGACCCGCAGGAAATCATGGATCATGGCGGTCTTTTTGGCGTGGACCGTGAGGAATGGGAGAAAAGCCCTCAGTTCCACGAAAAGGTCATGGAGCGTCAGGAACATCAGCAGGAACGCGAACAGGCATTTCTCTCTCAGAACAGAGATTGCTTTGCCATCTATCAGGTAAGTCGTGACGATCCGCAGAATGTGCGCTTTATGAATCTGGATTGGTTAAAGTCCCATGACATTTCCATAGACCGCAGCAATTATGACCTCATTTACACAGCTCCTCTGAGGGAGTCTGGCACTGTGCCGGAGCAGCTGGAAAAACTCTATCAGCAATTCAATCTGGAAAAACCCGTAGACTTTCACAGTCCCTCCATGAGCGTCAGCGACATCGTTGCGATCAAACAGGACGGTAAGGTATCCTGTCATTACTGCGACAGCGTTGGTTTTACCCAGATCCCCGGATTCCTGCCAGAAAACCCGCTGAAAAATGCGGAAATGATGCTGGAGGACGATTACGGCATGATCGACGGTATCATCAACAATGGCGCAAAAGAGCCTACGGTGGCAGAGCTGGAACAGCAGGCCCGAAGCGGTCAGCCCATTTCCCTGATGGAGTTGGCAGCCGCCACCCATCGGGAGGAACGGGAAAAGAAAAAGTCCGTCATGGAGCAGCTGAAAGGCCAGCCCAAGACAGAACACAAAAAGACAGCACCCAAAAAGAGTGCGGAAAGGGAGATTTGATATGGGAAACTTTACTTTTGAGGAAATGAACCTGATGTGCATTTACAATACCGGCAGCCGCACCGGATTGATCGACAGCCTGCGTGAGATGCGCGGCGAGCTTTCGCCGGAGGAAACGGAACTGAGGGAGCTAACCGACAGCGCCCTTACGAAGCTCTGTGCGATGACCGATGAGGACTTTGCCCAGCTGGAGCTGTACCCGGATTTTGACCAGTAAACACCATAACCGCAGGGATGGGGTGGCAATTTGCCACCCCACCTCTTTACCCCAAAACTGAAAGGAGGACAGAACACTATGCCAACCAAAGCTGAACTATATGCACAGATGGCGGACAAGGTGGCAACACAGCTCACGGGGAGCTGGCAGGAATGGGCAGGGTTTCTCACCACTGCTTCCCGCCTTTACAAGTACCCGTTCCATGAGCAGCTGATGATCTATGCCCAGCGACCGGACGCCACCGCCTGTGCGGAGTACGATTTGTGGAATGAAAAGATGGGCCGGTATGTAAGGCGCGGTTCCAAGGGAATCGCTCTGGTGGATGATTCCGGGGACAGACCTCGCCTGCGTTATGTCTTTGACATTTCCGACACCGGAACCCGTGAACATTCCCGCACTCCCTGGCTGTGGCAGCTGGAGGAGCGCCATCTGGATTCGGTGCAGGCCATGCTGGAGCGCACCTATGATGTTTCCGGTGATGACCTTGCCGGACAGCTCACGGAGGTAGCCGGAAAACTGGCTGAGGAATACTGGACGGAGCATCAGCAGGACTTCTTCTATATCGTTGACGGTTCCTTTTTGGAGGAATATGATGAGTATAACATCGGAGTGCAGTTCAAGGCAGCCGCCACCGTCAGCATCACTTACGCTTTGATGTCCCGCTGCGGACTGGAGCCGGAACGCTACTTCGACCACGAAGATTTCATGGCGATCTTTGATTTCAACACCCCGTCCACCATCGGGGCGCTGGGAACAGCGGTCAGCCAGATCAACCAGCAGGTGCTGCGGCAGATCGGCGTTACCGTCCGAAATGCAGAGCGCGAAGCCAACCAAGAAAGGAGCAAACAAGATGAACAATCCCATGACCTATATCCAGAACGGAGACTATCTGATTCCCGACCTGAAGCTGAGCCAGCAGCCGGAGAAACCCCTGGGCAAGTACGGCAGGATGAGGAAAACCTACCTGAAGGAACACCGTCCCATCCTCTACAACCAGATGTTGCTGAGCGAGAAGCTGTACCCGCACCTTCTGGAGATCGACGAGACCGCCCAGAGCAGACTGGAGCAGATGATGCCCCAGCTGGCGAAGGAAGCGGGAGCCACCGAGGAACTGAAAGCCAGCGATCCCATGAAGTGGGTGGGGCTGATGAACACCTGCAAAGCCCAGGCAGAGGAAATCCTGATGGCGGAGCTTATCAACAGCTGACCCTAAACCTGTTCCTCTCCGAAGCGGAACAGATCCAATCCATAGATGAAGCAGAGAATGTAGCGCATACATCCTCTGCTTTTTCTTTTGCCCAAAATGATATTGACCATGTGCTGCGTTTGGGAGGCAATACAGATCGTCAGAGGGAGCGTGTGGTTGCAGCCTTTGAAAAGCAGAAAACCACCGCTGAGATTGCCGAGATACTGAAAACGCTGTACCACGGCGGCAATGGCCTTGGCAGTGTGAGCGCATGGTATGCCGAGGATGGTATCCATCTTTCCCATGGGAAGTCTGTCCGTTATGACAGGTCTGCCCAGGTCATTTCCTGGGAGAGCGCCGCAGAGCGTATCGGGGAGCTTTTGGAAAGTGGTCAGTTTGCCTCCAATGTGGAGCTTGCAGAAGCGGCAGGCTATGAACGCTCCCTCCTTGCAGAAAAGCTCTGGTATCTGTATCACGATCTCAGTGAGGACGCCAGAGAAGCCGGATATTTGTCCTGCCTGTCAGAGATCAAAGGCAATGGTTTCCCGGAGGAGACCCGCCGCCTGACGGAGCAGCTGAGTGACCCGGCTTTCCGCCAGACCCTCAAGGAAGAATACGCTGCCTTCTGGACTGCCTATCAGCAGGACCGTGACCTGTTGCGTTTTCACTATCATAGACTGAGGGAGATCTGGGAGAACCTGAAGGACCTTGACCTGCCACGCAGGACCTTTTCTTCAGACCTTTCCCAAGTGCCAACCGTTCAGCACTTCATTACCGAGGATGAGATCGACGCCGCCATGACCGGCGGCAGCAGTTTTGCCGGAGGAAAAGGCCGTATCTATGCGTTCTTCATGGAAAACCATACGGATAAGGAAAAAGTGAGATTCCTTAAAGACGAGTATGGCATTGGCGGACGCTCTCATGCCCTGTCCGGCGCAACACACAGCGGCGAAGATCACGATGGGAAAGGACTGCACTATAAAAAGCAGGACTGCCCGGATGTTCACTTGAACTGGGAAAAGGTTGCCAAGCGCATTACCTCACTTGTCCAGAAAGGCCGCTATCTTACCGAACAGGAACAAGCGCAGTATGACAAGATCCAGGCTGAAAAGGATCTGGCAGAAGAAGATGCCATTCAAGCCCAGCAGCCGGAGATAGAGGAAGAAACGCCAAAGCCTACCCTTCGGGAGCAGTTTGAGCAGTATAAGCCTGTGGTGACTGCCGCCATATCTGAGGATGTGGCATATCGAAATGCCTGCGGTCATTCCGACCGTGAAAATGCTGTCATCGAGGGCAATGCCGCTGTGCGCCGTGCGGTTCTTGGCTCTAAGGATATGGAGCTGATCCGCCTTTATTCGGATGTGCCGGAGTTCCGCCAGCGCCTGCACCGGGAAGTGATCGACGAAACCTATCCAAAGCTCCATGAGCTTCTGCGCCCTCTTTCTCAGGAAGATATTGATACTGCCCTTTGTGCATGGAACGGCAATATCGAGAGTAAACACGCTGTCGTCCGTTATATGAAAGACCATGCAAGAGAAAAAGATACCGCTGCATGGCTGGCTCAGGAATACGGCGGCAGTAACAGCAACAGCCTGTTCGTTGTCCGTGCCGGCAGCCCGGAGGAAACGCAGCTGCCCTGGCCGAAGGTACAGCGCCGGATTGCCCAGCTCATTCAGGAGGACCGGTTCTATACCGAAGAAGAACAGGATCGTTTTGACAATATCGACCCTATCGCCATCCGGGAAGCCCTGGAGGAAAGAGGGATCGTCAACGGACAGGTGGCAGACCCGGAAAAACTGGACAATGCCCCGTTTATCCAACAGGTGATGTCAGATGCAGAGCAGATCGCAGCTGCCGAGACAGAACAGACTTCCGAGGTTTCCATTTCCGATGAGGAATATGATGCAGTTCGCCGCCCAACTCCGCAAAGAACATCCTATGACCCTGCTGCCCCGGTCTATGCCGTGGGCGATACCGTGTATATCGAGGATGACGCCTATCAGATCACCGAGCTGCGGGATGACACCGTGCAGCTTCTGCCCACCGGCATGGTATATCCCATCTATCGGGCAGAGCGCAAAGAACAGTTCGAGCAGCTGCTTCGGGCAGACCGCCGCAATGCTTACTATACCGAGTTTCTTCCTATTGACCCGGACAAGGCAGATCAGGACTTGCGGGATGTATTGGCTCATGGACTGATGGATGAAGCGGATAAAAAGCAGATTTCCACGCTGCTGCAATCCGGCAGGAGCAACAGCGAGATCGCCTACTGGCTGAGCAGAGCCTATTCCGGTGAGATCGAGACACTGAATCTGGAGACCGGCGATATTGCCGATTACCGTACCACGGCACAGGGCATAGAACTGGAAGTCATGGATGCAGAGGAAAAGCGTCTGGCTATGCTGTATTTCCGCTGGGATGAGGTTGCGCCTTTGCTGCGCGGGATGTATGCCCGTCAGCTGGATGGCTTTGGACAAGAACAGCCCCAACCGTCTGCCGAATCCCCAGCCTTTCATTCCGAGACCGTGGCCGTCTATCCGGGCGATAAGAACCATCTACCTTATGATGTGGTGGTGGAACGGTTGCATATTGAGGAGCCGGAGCCGCCAGCCCCTGTAACAGAGCCGGAGAAAACCTTTGAGGAAGTGTTGGATGAACACCCGGTTTCCATTCAGGTCAATGGCCAGTGGCAGACCTTTCCCAATGCCAAAGCTGCCGAGGAAGCCTCCTATGAGGAATACAAGGCTAACCTGCGCCGCAATGCAAAAAACTTCCGCATTACCGATGAGCATTTGGGCGAAGGCGGTCCGAAAGCCAAGTTCCAGGCAAATGTCAATGCGATTCGTTTGCTGAAAGAGCTGGAAGCTGCCGGACAGCAGGCAAGCCCCGAACAGCAGGAGGTTCTTTCTCGATATGTGGGCTGGGGCGGTCTCTCTGATGCGTTTGACCCGGAGAAACCGGCATGGGCTTTAGAGTATGCCCAGCTAAAAGAACTGCTGACCCCGGAGGAATATGCCGCCGCCAGAAGCTCTACCCTCAACGCCCATTACACCAGCCCTACGGTCATTCAGGCCATCTATGAAGCGGTGGACCGTATGGGATTTGAGACCGGAAATATTCTGGAGCCATCTATGGGTGTGGGCAACTTCTTCGGTATGCTGCCGGAGGAAATGCGAAACAGCCGTTTGTACGGTGTGGAGCTGGACCCGGTTTCCGGGCGTATCGCAAAGCAGCTCTATCCCAAGGCGGACATCACAGTAGGCGGCTTTGAGACCACTGACAGGCGTGACTTCTTTGACCTTGCCATCGGCAATGTGCCTTTTGGTCAGTATCAGGTCAATGACAAAGCCTACAACAAGCTGAATTTCAACATTCATAATTACTTTTTCGCCAAAGCACTGGATCAGGTGCGTCCCGGCGGTGTGGTAGCTTTTGTGACCTCCCGCTATACCATGGACGCCAAGGATTCCACCGTGCGCCGCTATCTTGCCCAGCGTGCCGAGCTGCTGGGAGCGATCCGTCTGCCTAATGACGCGTTCAAAAAGAATGCCGGTGCCGAGGTTGTATCGGACATCATCTTTCTCCAAAAGCGGGACCGTCCGCTGGACATCGTGCCGGAATGGACTCAGACCGGACAAACGGAGGATGGGTTTGCCATCAACCGGTATTTTATCGACCACCCGGAAATGGTGCTGGGCAGACAGGAGCCGGTAAGCACCGCTCATGGTATGGATTACACCGTGAACCCTATCGAGGGACTGGAGCTTTCCGACCAGCTGCATGATGCTGTGAAGTACATTCATGGCACTTATCAGGAGGCAGAGCTGCCGGAGCTGGGCGAGGGCGAAGCCATTGACACCTCCATTCCTGCCGACCCAAATGTGAAGAACTATTCCTATGCCATTGTAGACGGGCAGGTGTACTACCGGGAAAACAGCCGCATGGTGCGCCCTGACCTCAACGCCACCGCCGAAGCCCGTGTGAAAGGTCTTGTGGGACTGCGTGATTGTGTGCAGGAACTGATCGACCTTCAGATGGATGCAGCGGTTCCAGACAGCACCATTACCCAAAAACAGGCGGAACTGAACCGGCTCTATGATAGCTTTTCTGCCAGATACGGTCTCATCAACGACCGTGCAAATCGGCTGGCCTATGCAGATGATTCTTCCTATTACCTGCTCTGTGCGCTGGAAGTTATCGACGAGGACGGAAAGCTGGAGCGCAAGGCGGACATGTTCACCAAACGGACCATCAAGCCCCATCAGGCAGTGGCTACTGTGGATACGGCAAGCGAAGCACTGGCGGTGTCCATCTCGGAAAAAGCCTGCGTAGATATGAGCTATATGAGTCGGCTTACCGGAAAAACAAAAGAAGAACTGGCCGGAGAGCTGCAAGGCGTGATCTTCCGTGTACCGGGACAGTTGGAGAAAGACGGCACACCCCATTATGTGACTGCTGATGAATACCTTTCCGGCAATGTACGCCGCAAACTGCGTCAGGCGCAGCGGGCGGCACAGCAGGACCCTTCTTTTGCAGTCAATGTGGAAGCTCTTACCGCCGCCCAGCCCAAAGACCTGGATGCGTCGGAAATTGAGGTGCGTCTGGGCGCTACCTGGATTGACAAGGAGTACATCCAGCAGTTTATGTACGAGACCTTCAACACCCCGTTTTATCTCCAGCGCAGCATTGAGGTCAACTATTCCTCCTTTACTGCTGAATGGCAGATCAAGGGGAAATCTTCTGTATCCTACAACGATGTGGCAGCTTACACTACCTATGGAACCAGCCGTGCCAATGCTTATAAGATTTTGGAGGACAGCCTGAACCTGCGGGATGTCCGTATCTATGACACCATAGAGGACGCAGACGGAAAAGAGCGCCGCGTACTAAACGCCAAGGAGACCACTCTGGCTGCCCAAAAACAGCAGGCTATCCGGGAAGCCTTTAGGGACTGGATCTGGAGAGACCCGGAGCGCCGCCAGACTTTGGTGCGCCAGTATAACGAAGAAATGAACTCTACCCGTCCCCGCGAGTATGATGGCAGCCATATCACTTTTGGCGGCATGAACCCGGCCATTACCCTGCGGGAACACCAGAAAAGCGCCATCGCCCATGTGCTGTATGGCGGAAATACCCTGCTGGCACACGAAGTAGGCGCGGGCAAAACCTTTGAGATGGTGGCCGCTGCGATGGAAGCCAAACGCCTGGGCTTGTGCCAGAAATCTCTCTTTGTGGTTCCCAACCACCTGACTGAGCAGTGGGCATCGGAGTTTCTGCGCCTCTATCCTTCTGCCAACATCTTAGTCACAACCAAAAAGGACTTTGAGACCCATAACCGCAAGAAGTTCTGCGCCCGTATTGCGACCGGTGACTACGACGCCATCATCATGGGACACAGTCAGTTTGAGCGTATCCCCATCAGCCGGGAGCGTCAGGAACGGCTTCTCTATGAGCAGATCGACGAGATCACCGAGGGCATCGCAGAGGTGCAGGCCAGCGGCGGCGAGCGTTTTACCGTCAAGCAGCTGGAGCGTACCAGAAAGTCTCTGGAAGCCAGACTGGAAAAGCTGCAAGCCGAGGGGCGAAAAGATGATGTGGTAACTTTTGAGCAGCTGGGTGTGGACCGGCTGTTTGTGGACGAGGCCCACAACTACAAGAACCTGTTTTTATACACAAAAATGCGGAATGTGGCTGGTCTTTCCACATCGGACGCGCAGAAATCCTCCGATATGTTTGCCAAGTGCCGCTATATGGATGAGATCACCGGAAACCGTGGCGTGATCTTTGCCACCGGCACACCGGTCAGCAACTCCATGACCGAGCTTTACACCATGCAGCGTTATCTTCAATATGAACGCCTGCAAGAGCTGAACATGACCCACTTCGACTGCTGGGCTTCTCGATTTGGGGAGACCGTCACAGCATTGGAGCTGGCACCGGAAGGCACCGGCTACCGGGCAAGAACGAGATTCAGCAAGTTCTTTAATCTGCCGGAGCTGATGAACCTGTTCAAAGAAGTGGCCGACATTAAGACTGCCGATCAGTTAAATCTCCCTACCCCGGAAGTGGAATACCACAACATCGTGGCGCAGCCTACCGAACATCAGCAGGAAATGGTCAAGGCCCTTTCGGAGCGCGCATCGCTGGTACACAGCGGAACCGTTGACCCGTCCCAGGACAATATGCTCAAGATTACCTCGGATGGCCGCAAGCTGGGGCTTGACCAGAGGATCGTCAACCAGATGCTGCCGGATGAACCCGGCACAAAGGTCAATCAGTGTGTGGACAACATCATGCAGATCTGGCGGGACGGCAAAGCTGACAAGCTGACCCAGCTGGTGTTCTGCGACATTTCTACACCACAGGCAAAAGCTCCTGCAAGCAAGGCGGCGAAAACGCTGGATAATCCACTGCTTCACGCACTGGAAGGCGCTGTGCCTCTGCCGGAGCAGGAACCGGTCTTTACGGTATATGACGATATTCGTCAGAAACTCATTGCCCAGGGGATGCCTGCCGACCAGATCGCTTTTATCCATGAAGCCAATACCGAAGTGCGGAAAAAGGAGTTGTTCTCTAAGGTCCGTACCGGTCAGGTGCGCGTTCTTTTGGGCAGCACCGCCAAGATGGGCGCAGGCACCAATGTGCAGGACCGTCTGGTGGCACTTCATGACCTGGACTGTCCGTGGAGACCGGGAGACCTTGCCCAGAGAAAGGGCCGTATCGAGCGCCAAGGCAACCAGAATCCCCTTGTCCATGTGTACCGCTATGTGACCGAGGGAACCTTTGACGCATACCTCTGGCAGACGGTGGAGAACAAGCAGAAATTCATCAGCCAGATCATGACTTCTAAATCGCCGGTGCGCTCCTGCGATGATGTGGATGAAACAGCCCTCAGTTTTGCCGAGATCAAGGCTCTGTGTGCTGGAGATCCCCGCATCAAGGAGCGTATGGATTTGGATGTGGAGGTATCCCGCCTGAAGCTGATGAAAGCCGACCACCAGAGCAAGCAATATCGTCTGGAGGACCAGCTGCTCAAATACTTCCCGGAGGAGATTGAAAAGCACAAAGGTTTTATCAAGGGCTTTGAATCCGATCTGGAGGTTTTGACAGCTCACCCGCACCCGGAGGACGGTTTTGCTGGTATGGAGATTCGTGGAGACCTGCTGACCGATAAGGAGAACGCCGGTGCAGCCCTTTTGGATGCCTGCAAGGAGGTCAAAACCTCCGATCCGGTGCAGATCGGCAGCTACCGGGGCTATGCCATGTCTGTGGAATTTTCCGCTTGGAAACAGGAATATACGCTCCTGCTGAAAGGACAGATGACCCACCGGGCAACCCTTGGTACAGACCCTCGCGGAAATCTTACCCGTATCGACAATGCCCTCGCCCAGATGCCCCAGCGTCTGGAGGCGGCAAAGGCCCAGCTGGATAACCTCTATCAGCAGCAGGCTGCCGCAAAGGAGGAAGTCGGAAAGCCATTCCTTTATGAAGAAGAACTGAGAAGCAAAAACGCCCGTCTGGTGGAGCTGGATACCCTGCTCAACATCGACGGAAAGGGGCAGGCACACACCGAGTCTGTTGTTGCCAAAAGCACACGGCCTTCGGTGCTGGATAACCTAAAACGCCCGGTGCAACCCCGCAGTACAGACAAGAAACCAAAACAGCATGAGGAGGTGCGATAACATGAATACCAACGATCTGAATACAGCTCTTTATGAAAAGATGGCCGCTGAGCAGGACAAATACAGGGACTGGCTGAAAAGCCAGCCCCCGGAAGAAATCCTGCACCACACCTATGAATATACTGTCCGTGAGGATATTGTGATGGCAATGGAGGAACTGGAGCTGACCGACGCCCAGGCTCAGGCGCTTTTGGAATCTCCTTCGCCGCTGGAAGATGTGTACCGTTATTTTGAAAAGCTGGAGACCGGCTATATGGATGTGATCCGGGACAGTATTGAGAACCGTGCCGACGATGTGTGCAGAGCTAAAGAGGAACTGCGAACAACACCGGTCTATCCCCACTCTGCCGCCTATGCGAGAGAACATGGGGAGCTGGAGCAGTACCGAGCTTCCAACAATGTAAATCTCCAATGCAAGGAGTCCATTGAAGCGGCGGTGCGGGAACACTTCGACGGAATGTATCTCAGTCACGATGCGGCAAAGGGTGTGATCGAGACCTATGGCATGGAGCGTGTGGCTATGGTTCTGGCTAACACCGTTCAGCTTCAGGACTGGGATGGGCGCTACTCCCGACGCAATAAGGAATGGGCTAAGACCATTCCCAACGAGAACCCCGAAACCGTCCGTTGTGGTTATGTCCTGAACAGCCACCCTGCTGTGCTGGATGGCTTTATTGATCTGGTGCGAGAAGAACAGCAGCGTAGCCGTACTCAGGGAGAAAAACTGCAACCGTCCCGCCCCTCAGTACGGGATAAGCTCAAACAGGAGCTGCCCGCCCATAAGTCTGCTGCCCCGAAGAAACGGGAGCCGGAGCGATAACTATGGCAAAGCGTAAGCGGGATATGCAATTAAACTTTAGAGTTTCAGCGGAGGAGCTTGCTGTGATTGAGCAAAAAATGTCTCAGTTTGGAACCTCCAACCGTGAAGCCTATCTAAGAAAAATGGCGCTGGATGGGTATGTAGTCAAGCTGGAGCTGCCGGAGCTGAAGGAGCTTGTTTCCCTGATGCGCCGAAGCAGCAACAACTTAAACCAGCTGACCCGTAAAGTGCATGAGACTGGGCGGGTTTATGATGCTGACTTGGAGGATATATCCCAGCGGCAGGAACAACTGTGGGAGGGTGTGAAGGAAATCCTTACCCAACTCTCCAAACTTTCATAACAGGGATAGATACTCCATTTGCGGAGGGAGGAACGGCGTTTCTTCGCCGCACCTTCCTCCGCTTTTTCTTTTTGTCTGTATCCTTGTCTTTTGCCTGTCCGTACCGGATAATATGAGTAGAATAAGAAGCGTAGCAAAGGAGTGAAAACAGATGCTGACCTTTGAAAAGGTGCTGGAGATTTTTGCGGATTACCTGACCGCAGACGAGACCATAGAAGTTTATATCAGCCGCCATGGATGTGTAAGAGTTGAATTTGACCAAGATTTTCACTATTGCTCTGGCGAGGTGTGCCATACTCCCAAGGAACTGTTCAATCTCTTAGCTGATGATTACCGGACTTATGTGGAGATTGAACTGACCAAAGGCAGACGGGAGTTGACGGAAGATGATGAGAGAGAAGCGGATGCCCTGTGCAAACGGTATCTGGAGCGTTGGAGGGAGGAACTGGAATGAAGATTTTGAAATGCTTGCTGATGATTGTAACTGCACCGGTCATTTTGGTGTTGACGCTTTTTGTCTGGCTCTGCACGGGGCTGATCTACATATCCGGTCTGGTGCTTGGTCTGCTCAGCACTGTAATTGCTCTGCTTGGCGTGGCTGTGCTTATTACCTATTCCCCGCAGAATGGTGTGATTTTGCTGGTTATGGCATTTTTGATTAGCCCTATGGGGCTGCCGTTGGCTGCAATCTGGCTGATGGGTAAGGTGCAGAGTTTGAAATTTGCCATTCAGGATTGGGTTTATGGATAAAAAATACGCAAAGCCACAAAATGCCAAACACCGTCTGTTAAATTTGGAAAGAGAAACTATATATCCACGACTTTACTTTTGAACTAATATTGAATATAATATTAGTACGAAAGGAAGTGACATGATGGGACAATTTGAACAGCTGGATCAGATGCTAACAGAACAAGAAGGAATGCTGCGAACATCACAGGTCGTATCTTCTGGAATTTCAAAGCCGGTATTTTATGATTATGTGCGTTCACGAGATTTGGATAGAGTTGCACATGGGATTTATCTGTCCAAAGATTCCTGGGTGGATGCCATGTATCTGCTTCATTTGCGATTTGAACAAGCAGTATTTTCACATGAAACAGCTTTATTTTTTCACGATCTGACAGACCGTGAACCAATAGAATATACAGTTACGGTCAAAACTGGATGCAATCCAAGCAAAATGAAAGCAGAAGGCATTCAAGTTTTTACGATTAAAGCAGACTTACATGATGTAGGACTTACAACAGCGAAAACTCCGTTCGGGCATACTGTGCCGGTTTATGATATGGAGCGAACGATCTGTGATTTGCTCAGAAGCCGTAGCAGAATTGAAATTCAGACCTTTCAGGGAGCACTGAAAGCGTATGCCCGTAGAAAAGATAAGAACCTGCGAGCTTTAATGCAATATGCTGGGATGTTCAAGGTGGAAAAAATTTTACGACAGTATTTGGAGGTACTTTTATGATAAAAACAGCAAGGCAGCTTAAAGATTTAATACGAAACCTTTCCAGAGAAAAATCCGCAGATGCTCAGATTTTAATGAGGAACTACATGATGGAGCGTTTTTTGGAGCGTATTTCTCTTTCTGAGTATCGTGATAAGTTTATCTTGAAGGGTGGTATGTTGGTAGCGGCTATGGTTGGATTGGATGCCCGCTCTACGATGGATTTGGATGCAACCATAAAAGGAGCTAATGTTAATGTGGAGGATATTGAGAATCTAATTTCATCAATCGTAACTGTTCCGATTGATGATGGTGTTAAATTTCAGCTGAAAAGTATTTCGGAGATTATGGATGAAGCAGAGTATCCGGGGATTCGTGTCAGCATGAGTACAACATTCGATGGTGTAGTGACCCCTTTGAAAATTGATATTTCTACGGGAGATGCAATCACTCCAAGAGAGGTTCGGTATTCATTCAAACTTATGCTGGAAGATCGCTCCATTGATATTTGGGCTTATAATTTAGAAACTGTGCTGGCAGAAAAACTGGAAACCATTATTACCAGAACCACAACCAATACCCGCATGAGAGATTTCTACGATATTTACATTTTAGAACAGCTGCATGGAACCACGCTGAACCCGAAAATTTTACATGATGCGCTTCTGGCAACTGCTCATAAACGGGGATCGGAGAAGTATCTTAACCAGGCTGAAGAAGTTTTTGACGAAGTGGAAAATGATTCGGTTATGCAAAAACTTTGGGAGGCATACCGTAAAAAGTTTTCTTATGCTTCTGATTTGGAATGGGATGTGATTATGAAAGCAATTCGCAGGTTATATGTTCTTTGCGAGAAGGGCATCAGCTTATGAAAAAGCATGGACACTATTGTAAAGTTTGTGGTGAATACAAAGCCAACGAAAAATTTTCAGGCAAAGGTCATGCATCCCACATTTGTAAATCCTGTGCTTCGCTACCAGCAGAAAAGCAGGCTGAACTGATGACACTGAATCGTCTTTTGAATCTTCCATGGAGGCTATCGAAAGAGCAGTTGTCCTGGCTGAAAAATCGACTAAAGGATAGGCGGCCTGATGTCCGTGCATTGGCGCAAGAGCAATATGAAATGAGATTTCCACCAAGACACTTAGAAGATGATGAGTTCAATTTTTTCGATGAAGAAAGTTTTATAGAATAGTGAAAGCGGTCTGCTATGGCAGGCCGTTTTCTTTTCGGGAAGGAGGTCTGACCTATGGCAACCACGAGAATCATGCCGCTTCATGTCGGCAAGGGCCGCACAGAAAGTCGGGCGATCAGTGACATCATCGACTATGTGGCCAACCCAAAGAAAACAGATGACGGCAGACTCATTACCGGCTATGCGTGTGACAGCCGGACTGTGGATGCGGAGTTCCTTCTGGCAAAGCGGCAGTACATTGCCGCTACCGGACGAGTGCGCGGCGCGGATGATGTGATCGCCTATCATGTGCGCCAGTCCTTCCGCCCCGGCGAGATCACCCCGGAAGAAGCTAACCGGCTGGGTGTGGAATTTGCCAAGCGATTCACCAAGGGCAATCATGCCTTTGTGGTCTGCACCCACATAGACAAGTCGCACATTCACAATCACATTATCTGGTCATCGGTCAGCTTAGAATATGACCGGAAATTCCGAAACTTTTGGGGCAGCACCAAGGCAGTCCGACAGTTAAGTGACACCATCTGCGTCGAAAACGGACTGTCCATTGTGGAGAATCCGAAACCTCACGGAAAGAGCTATAACAAATGGCTGGGCGATCAGGCAAAGCCCTCTCACCGAGAGCTGCTGCGTGTAGCGATTGACAACGCATTATCACAAAGTCCTGCTAATTTTGAGGAACTGCTGAAGCTGCTGCAAGAGTCCGGCTGTGAAGTATCAAAGCGCGGAAAATCGTATCGTTTGAAACTCCCCGGCTGGGAGAAAGCCGCCCGAATGGACAGCCTGGGCGAAGGATATGGATTAGATGATTTGCAGGCGGTTCTCTCCGGGAAGAAAGCGCATACCCCACGAAAGAAAATAGTTACACAGGCAGAGACGCAGAAGGTCAATCTGCTGGTGGACATTCAGGCAAAATTGCAGGCAGGAAAAGGTGCTGGCTATGCGCGATGGGCTAAAGTTTTCAATCTGAAGCAAATGGCGCAGACCATGAACTACCTATCAGAGCATAACCTGCTGGAGTATGCGGTTTTGGAAGAAAAGGCTGCGGCTGCCACGGCACATCACAATGAGCTTTCGGCGCAGATCAAAGCGGCTGAAAAGCGCATGGCAGAGATTGCTGTTCTGCGTACTCACATCGTAAATTATGCCAAGACCCGTGAGGTCTATGTGGCCTACCGCAAGGCCGGCTACTCTAAGAAATTCCGGGAGGAACATGAGGAAGAAATTCTGCTCCACCAGGCTGCTAAGAATGCCTTTGATGAGATGGGCGTCAAGAAGCTGCCCAAGGTCAAAGAGTTGCAGACGGAGTACGCGAAATTGCTGGAAGAAAAGAAAAAGACCTATGCCGAGTACCGGCGTTCCCGTGAGGAAATGCGGGAGCTTTTAACGGCAAAGGCAAATGTAGATCGAGTGCTGAAAATGGAGGTAGAACAGGATGTTGAAAAAGAAAAAGACCACGGCCAGCGGTAAGCTGGTCCTGGTCAAAAGCGTTCGCAGAACGCGCAGCCACAGAATGAAATTCTGTGTTCAAAGGGGCTTGGGGGCGCTGCCCTCAACAAGCAAGCGGAGAGGAAAATCACGGAGGGATTTTCTTCTCTGCGGGCCTGTGTGTATTAACACAGGCATTGCTTGCCTCTTTTCTCCGAAAATGAAAAGAACCAGTGAGAGAATCGTTAAATTTCACTCACTGGCTCAATTCGTTTCAAATTTTTTTGACAACTCTGTCAGTTCTTTCACCGTTTCCTGGGTGTGATGCAGCAGGGTGTCACGCATTTCTGGCGGACAGCTGGAATAAAGCATTTTCATCTGATTGACACCCTCATCCTCCAGAGAAACATCTGGATTTATAAGTGTATCTAAAGAGATGTGCAGGACCTTTGCCAATGCTCTTAAAATTAAATAAGAAGGATTCATTTTCCCCTTTTCGATATTGGCGATTTGCTTTACAGAAACATGGCTCAAATCAGATAGCTCCTGTTGTGTTAGCTCTTTATTCTTTCGGGCTTCCCGCATTTTTTGCCCTAAAGCAGTTAAATCATCAATCGGCATAATCATTCACCTCAAATATATTTTATCGTTCCGATTTGCACAAAGGAATAACCTTATTGTGCTTGATAACAGGACTGATTATGCTGATTCCTTTTTGATAACATGGTTGCTCCATGATTATGGCGTTTCCGGCTGCTAATTGAACTATGAGGATGAATTGCAGATTTCAGCTTTTAGTTCGTTGCCAAACGAGAATGATATAGAATGCGGTAGGGAGGCTATCAGTTTTATTCGCTCATCTATGAGCCGTTTTTTATTCTCTGTGACATAAAAATTCATCTGGATATTCCGTTTCCGATTCGCCATGCGCTGCTTCCGTTCTTCATAAGGGTTTGGGACTATCCCAACAAGCAATTTTGGATTTTCGGGCAAGGGACCTGAAAATCTCAAAATTCGCAAGCGGGTACTCGCTTGCTGTGCTTGCTACCGTATCTTATCCCTACTTATAAAGCGTTTCGGAAGCCTCAAAATGCCCGCAAAATAAGAAAAACAGAGGATGTTCAGACACCCTCCGTTTCTTCATTCGGCTTTTCAACTTTTAAGGCCCCGTAAAT
>OGGT01000412.1_pt1 | contig 23600 bp, 19 predicted proteins | sample 1571311 | NCBI WGS metagenome assembly OGGT01 (sample SAMEA2581931, study PRJEB24529) | metagenome | biome: Human gut stool | place: China | collected 2011
CAGATCCTTGGCCGTGCTGCCCTCGGGCAGCACGCCGTCGATGCGGATCAGCATCGTCTTCGCCAGACGATAGACGAGCGTCTGCGTCGCGAGAATGTGCTCGATTTCAGAGGTCCCGATCCCGAATCCGAGGGCGCCGAGCGCCCCGTGGGTCGTGGTGTGACTGTCACCGCAGATGACGACCATGCCGGGACGCACCAGTCCCTGCTCGGCCACCACGACGTGCTCGATGCCCTGATGCGGGTCGTTCACGCCGTAGAAGGCGTCGATGCCGTTGCGACGGCAGTTGGCCTCGAGCGTTTCGGCCTGACGCAGCGAGGCCGCGTCGGCAATGACGCGCGGCGTGACGTCCGCGCTCGGAATGATGTGGTCCACGACGCAGAGGTGCGCGTCGGGAACGGGCGCCTTCACGCCTCGCTCGACGAGGCCCGCAAACGCCTGCGGGCTCGTGTATTCGTTCGCAAAATGCAGATCGACATAGAGCAGCACGGTGTTCGCGTCGATCGCGCGCACCACGTGCTTGTCGAGAATCTTCCGGTACAGAGTTCGGGCCATCGGGACTTCTCCAAACATCATCCGCCTCAGGGCCTGAGGAGAGGCGGCTCATTTGTAGAAAATTTTACACCTAAATATAGATTTTCGTATAGGAATTGTCCCCTGCCCGATGTTGCAATCCGAATCCGCCGGCCCTCGGATTTCGAAGGCGACGTTCAGCGCACGAGCTCGTAGGGCCACTGAATGACGCCGAGGAAGTTGCGCACGTCGCGGTAGCCGCTCGCCGCCATGATCCTGCCGCCGATGTCGCTGCGTCGGCCCGAGCGGCAGTAGATGAGGACGGTCTTGTCGAGATCGGGGCATTCGGGAAGCGTGCGGCCCATGCGGATTTCGCCCAGAGGAACGTTGATGGCGCCGGGCACGTGGCCCGTGGCGAACTCCGAGGGCTCGCGCACGTCGAGGATGACGACGTCACCGTCGTCCATCATGGCTCTGGCTTCCTCGGGAGTGATGGTCGAGAAGCCTTCGGAATTGCGATCGTCCATATCGGACCTCCTGAATGTATTTTTCATAAAGAATCGGCACGCTCCGTGCGTGCCGGATGCGTGCCGATTTTAGCGCAGGCTCGGGCTGCTTCAGTCGTCGGCGCCCGCCGCCTTCACCGCGGTCTTGGCGGCCGCGGCCTTCGCGTCGAGTGCGTCAAGATATTCGGGTGTGATGTCGCCCGTGACGTAGCGGCCGTCGAAGCACGAGCAGTCGAAGGACTCGACCGACGGGTTCATGTCGCAGAGCACCTTGTTGAGGTCCTCGACGGGCGGGTAGATCACGGCGTCGGCGCCGAGGATCTTCGCGACCTCCTCGGCGCTCTTGCCGTCGCCGCAGAGCAGTTCGGAGCGCGTCGGCATGTCGATGCCGTAGACGTTCGGGAACATGACGCGAGGGGCGGACGAGGCCACGAAGACCTTGACGGCGCCGGCCTCGCGGGCCATGCGCACGATTTCGGTCATGGTCGTGCCGCGCACGATGGAGTCGTCGACGAGCAGGACGCTCTTGCCCTCGAACTCGACGGGCATGGCGTTGAGCTTCTGGCGCACGCTCTTCTTGCGGACCGTCTGGCCGGGCATGATGAAGGTACGGCCCATGTAGCGGTTCTTGATGAAGCCTTCGCGATACGGCAGTCCGAGCACCTGGGCGAGCTGCTGGGCGCACGGGCGGGCGCTGTCGGGAATCGGCATCACGACGTCGATGTCCTTGAGGTCGACGGCCTCCCTCACGTGGTCGGCGAGGATCTCGCCCAGACGCAGGCGGGCGGCGTAGACGTTGATGCCGTCGATCGTGGAGTCGGGACGGGCGAAGTAGACGAACTCGAAGGCGCAGGGATGAAGCGAGGGCTCGTCGGCGCACTGCGAGAACGAGACGTTGCCCTCGAGGTCGATCCACATGGCCTCGCCCGGCTTAAGGTCACGCTCGGTCTTGAAGCCCAGGCCGATCATCGTCACGGACTCGGAGCTCACCATGTACTCCGTGAAGCCGTTCTCAAGCTTGTTGGAGCCCCAGCAGATCGGACGAATGCCGCAGGGATCGCGGAAGGCGAGCATGCCCTTGCCCGCGATCACGGCGACGCAGGCGTAGGAGCCGCGAACACGGCGGTGCAGCGCGCGAACCGCGTCGAAGACGGCCGTCTTCGTCAGCCGCCGGCCCTCGCTCGTGGCGCGGGAGAGCTCGGAGGCGAGCACGTTGAGAAGAACCTCGGAGTCGCTCGTCGTGTTGAGGTGGCGGCGGTCCGTGTCGTAGAGTTCGCGGCGCAGGTCGTCCGCGTTCGTCAGGTTGCCGTTGTGCGCGAACGCAATGCCGAACGGCGCGTTCACGTAGAAGGGCTGGCATTCGTCAGGCGACGTCGCGTTGCCCTGAGTCGGGTAGCGGACGTGGCCGATGCCGATGCTGCCCGTCAGGTCGCGCATGTTGCGCGTACGGAAGACGTCACGCACGAGGCCGAGCCCCTTGAAGAAGTGAAACTGAAGGCCGTCGAGTGTCGCAATGCCGGCGGCGTCCTGGCCGCGGTGTTGCAAGAGGTGAAGCGCGTCATAGACACGCTGGTTGACCGGCGTGTCGGACATCAGGCCGATAATCCCGCACATGATGCTTGTTTTTCCTTTAGCCCGTGCCGCACCAACGAGGGATCGGCGGCAGGCTGTGATTGAGGAGAGTTGAGAGAAAAAAGTCGTCTAAAAACGACCAAGGGGACCATGCATGTGCAAGGTCCCCTTGATGAAATTCGTCACAATCCCGTCACCTTCGTGCCTCTGAGCGCCCGAATCCACTCGGGCATGTAGGGCATCGACCACTCGATCACGGTCTCGGCAGGTCCGATCATGACGGACTGCTGCCACATGCGGCTTGAGCTGAGCGACTGCGACAGCCCGAAGAAGAACACGCAGGCGGCCACAACGATGATGCCGCGCACGAAGCCGAATGCCGCGCCGAGGATGCGGTCCTCGAAGGTGAGTGCAGCCACCTCGAGCATCTTGCGCAGAATGAAGCCGAAGAGCCCGACGACGAAGAGGCAGGCCACAAGAATCAGAACGGCCGCAATGATCACGCGCGGAATGTAGCCGATGCTATCGAGCGGAATGCGGTCGGCGATTTCACCCGCGAAGCTCATGCTCAGCATGAAGCCGGCCACCCAGCCGACGATCGAGAGCACTTCGCGGATGACGCCGCGCATGATGCCCACCACCGTCGAAAGAACGAGCAGGGCACAGATGATCCAGTCGATTTCAGTCATCTTGAAAAAGGCTGCAGAATTGATGAAGCCGTTACTATAGCAGGAATGGGGGCGGGCGTTCGGGATATCCCGCCCCTCAGGCGTTTACGAGCCGGCGGGCGCCTAGGGATTGTTGCCGACGATGAGCTGGCCCGTGTGGCCGTCGAGCACAAGCGTACCCTGAACGCCACGGGCCTCGTCGCGGGTCGCGTAGTTGCCCACGCGCACGCGCCAGAGCGTGCCCGCCTTCTGGCTCACCGAAACCTTGTAGGCCGGATAGCCCTTGGCGGAAAGCTCCCTGACGAGCTTTTCGGCATTGCGCTCGCTGCTCGTCGCGAGCACCTGAACGTAGAAGCCCTTGCCGTCCGTGGCGGAGCTCTTCTTCGCAGGCTTTTCCTCGGCCTTCTTGGGCTCGGGCCTGGCGGCGGGCGCAGGCGCGGGTTTGGCGGCCTCGGCCTTGGGCTCGGGCTCCGTCTTCACGGGCTGGCGAGCCTCGTTGGCAAGGTTGGCTCTGGAGGTGGACTGCTCCGCGGCGGCGCCGTTAGCCGTCACGTCGACGTCGCCCGAACTGCCGGGCAGGGCGTTGAGCGTCGTCCTCGCCGTTTCGGGCACGGCCGGAATCTCGGTCGAGACGGGCGGCTTGACGTCCTGCTCCCTGTCGAGCAAAAGCGGCGAGACGACGATGACGCCGAGCATCAGGGCGGCGGCACCCACGAGCCTGTAGCGGGTGCGCTGGCGCTGGACAAGGATCTCCTCGTCGGGCACGTCGTCCTCGACCTCGTCGGAAAGCGGCGCGGCCTTCCTCTTCATGAATCCGAACGCAGGCATCCTGAGACGCTTCTTCCCCGTCGGCTCCTCGTCCCCTGCGGGCGCGGCGGCCTCTTTTTCGTCCCGTGAAGCTTTCCGAGGGGCGTGAACTGGCGCGGCATCCGCCGCGCGGGGCGCGAGGCGCGGCTCGATCTTGGCCGCAGGCTGCGGAGCCTTCGGCTCGACGAACAGGGAGCCGCGCGGTGCAGACTCGGGAGCGGGTGCAACAGGGTCCGCAGATGCTGCGGGCGCCGCGGGAGAGTAAACGGGAGTCTGAACGGACTCCGGAACGGGCTCGGCAGCGCGTTCGGGCTCGACGAGCGGCTTTTCCTCGCCCACGACGTTGAAGGCCGGCGGATCCTCGCGGACATCCCAGGGGGAGGGCTCTCCGCCTTCGCCTCCGAGCTGAGGCTCGATGCGGGGCGCTTCGGCGGCCTGTTCGGCCGGCTTCTCTTTTTTGAACGGATTGGGAAACTGCATGGCGTGTGGCCCCTCAGGTGGTGTTGGGTCTTCCGGTCCTTCGCTGCATCAGCGAGCGATGCCTTCCCCTGCGAAGACTTCGAGCGCGGCGGTCACGGTGACGAAGGAGCCGAATACGACGATTCTAACAGCCTGTTCCGCGCCCGATTCTGCGCCGCCTGCAATTTTTACGGCGCTCTCGCGCGCGGCGGCGAGCGCCTGCGCAACGTCGGCGTGCTCGTGGATGCGGCCGGGCTCGACGCCCGCCGTAAGCATAGCTTCGTGCAGCTGTGCTGCGGTGGCGGCGCGCGGCCCCGTGAGGGAGGCGACGTGCCACTCGTCGAAGGCGTCGGCAAGAATGTGCGTCACGCCCGCCATGTCCTTGTCGGCGAGCATGCCGCAGACGGCGATCGTATGTTCGCCGGGCCTGCGGCTTCGGACGACGTTGGTGAGAAGCACCTCGGCCGCCTGCGGATTGTGACCGACGTCGATGACGGTGGGCACGGGATCGGTGGTGATGAGTTCGAAGCGGGCCGTCAGGCGGACCTGGCGCAGACCCGTGCGGATGTCGTCGAGCGTGACGGGCACGCGGTCCATCAGGGAGGCGATGACGGAGAGGACGCCGCCCGCATTGCGGTACTGGTTGACGCCGGCGAGCGCGGGCTCGGGCAGGTCCTCGAAGAGCGTCGCGCCCTGAGCGAACGTAAACGTGCCGTTCTCCTTCACCGTCACCGTCCAGTCCTCGCCCGCGAAGAGTCGCTTCGCGCCGATCTGCTCGACATGATTCCTCACCGTGGCGGGCACGTCGGCGTCGGCGCAGACGGCGGGGCAGCCCGGACGGTAGATGTGAGCCTTCTCGAGGCCGATCGCCTCGCGCGTGTTGCCGAGGAAGGCGACGTGGTCGATGCCGATCGTCGAGATGACGGCGGCGTTGGAGTCGATCGTGTTGATGGCGTCAAGACGGCCGCCGAGCCCGATCTCGAGGATCACGACGTCGAGCTCGTCCTCGCGGAAGATCCTGAGGATGGCGAGCGCCGTGTATTCGAAGTAGGAGAGCGTCATGTCGCCGCGGGCCTTCTCGACCGCGCGGAAGGCGTCCATGAGGCGTTCGTCGTCTACTTCGCGCCCGTTGACTACGCAGCGCTCGTTGAGGCGGATGAGGTGCGGCGAGGTGTGCATGCCGGTCGTGTAGCCCGCCGCGCGGTAGATGCTCTCGAGCATCGCGCAGGTCGAGCCCTTGCCGTTCGTGCCGCCCACGGTAATGACGGTTCGGGACGAGAAGTCGAGCCCCATGCGCTCGACCATGGTCTTCATGCGATCGAGTCCGAGGTCGATGGGCTTCGAGTGCAGCACTTCGATGTGCGTGAGCCACGCGTCAAGGGTCTTGGCATCAAACATGAAAGGGAATCTCCAGTCTGGAAAATGGAAAAGCCGTCCGAACGATGCGTCCTGCGCTCGTCTCGGGCGGCTCGAAAATGCGTGCGGGTCGGGAGAGCCGTGCGTCAGGCGCCCGCCACGGGCGGCCTGCGCATCAGGTGTTGCGTGAGGCAGGAGATGCGCGAGCGCATCTCGCGGCGGTCGACGATCATGTCGATCTGGCCCTTGGCAAGCAGGAACTCGGCGCGCTGGAAGCCCTCGGGGAGCTTTTCACGCACGGTCTGCTCGATGACGCGCGGGCCCGCAAAGCCCACGAGGGCCTTGGGTTCGGCGATCACGACGTCGCCCATGAAAGCGAACGAGGCGGAGACGCCGCCCATCGTCGGGTCGGTGAGCACCGAAATGAAGGGGAGCCCGGCCTTGTGCAGACGCGTGATGGCGGCCGTCGTCTTGGCCATCTGCATGAGGGAGAGAAGGCCCTCCTGCATGCGGGCGCCACCCGAAGCCGCGAAGCACACGAAGGGCGCGTGCAGGCGGATCGCCTCGTCGACGGCGCGGGAGAAGCGCTCGCCGACGACGCTGCCCATGGAGCCCGCCTGGAAGCGGAACTCAAAGGCCGTCGCGACGATCGGCTGGCTGCGCAACGTACCCGACATCGCGATGAGCGCGTCGGTTTCGCCCGAGGCCGCCTCGGCCGCGGCGATGCGCTTCGGATACGGCTTGCTGTCGACGAAGCCGAGCGGGTCCACGCTGCGCACGTTGGCGGCGATTTCAACGGCGCTCTCGGGATCAAGGAAGGCGAGAAGGCGCTGGCGGGCGCCGATGCGGTGATGGTAGCCGCACTTCGGGCAGACCTGAAGGCTGGCGCGGAGCTCTTCCGTGTAAAGCGGCTGCTCGCAGCCCGGACACTTGGTCCAGACGCCTTCGGGAATCGGACTCGGCTTGCGCTCGTTGTCGTCCTCGCGCTTGATCTTGGGGAGAATGTGCGTAATCCAGCTCATAAGCTCTTCATTTCAGGTTCGTCCGCTCCCTGCCGTGCGACGGCGGGGACGGACCGTTTCAAAACTGCGCCAATTATATCGCCCGGGAAGAATCCCAAAGGCGCGCCCCGCATCGGCTTCACGGATTAGCGGAAGGATGCTCGGGATCCTCCCAGCCGAAGGGACTCGGCCCCGCGGCGGGAATGGACGGATCCTCGTAGCCCACGCCCATCAGGTATAGGCCGTTCGGGCTGAAGGTGGGCGCGGCCGCGGCGCGGCTGCGCGCCTTGAGGACCTCCTCGACCCACTCGGGCTTCTCGCGGCCCGTGCCCACGTAGATGAGCGTGCCCACGATGTTGCGCACCATGTGCTGCAGGAAGGCATTGGCCTCGATGCGCACGCCGATGAGGCGGCCGCGGCGCTCAAGCTCGAGGCGGCGGATCGTACGCACGGGACCCGAGGCCTGACACTCGGAGGCGCGGAAGCTCGTGAAGTCGTGCTCGCCCACGAGGCAGGCGGCACCCTCGCGCATGCGCTCGACGTCGAGCGGGCGGAAGACCCAGCCCGTCAGATCGTCGAGAATGGGAGAGCGCACGGGATCGTTGTAAATCCAGTACTCGTAGGTGCGCGAGCGTGCGGAGAAGCGCGCGTGGAAGTCGTCGTCGACGAGCCTTGCCCAGCGCACGGCGACGCCGGGCGGCAGGTACGTGTTGAGGCCGCGCACCCAGCTGCGCTCGGGGCGGTCGGCCTGCGTCTCAATGCTCACCACCTGCTGCATGGCGTGCACGCCCGTATCCGTGCGACCCGCGCACATCGTCGGCGTCTTCACCTGCAAGAAGGTCTCAAGCGCATCCTCAAGCGCCTGCTGCACGGACGGGCAGTCGGGCTGGATCTGCCAGCCGTTGAAGCCCGTGCCGCGATATTCAATGCCAAGCGCTATCTTCACTTCGGATCCGTCTGAGTCTTGATGCGTTCTTCAAGGACTTCGGCGCGATGGCGAAGCTCGTCGCCGCCGCGGCGCTTCACTTCCTGGAGAAGCTCGAGGGCCTCGTCCACGGCGCCGAGGCTCACGAAGCTCGTGGCGAGCTTGAGCTTGGCGTCAAGCGCCTTGGCAAGCGCACGTTCCTTGTCGGTTTCGGGTTCCGCGGGCTCGGGCTGTTCTGCGGGCTTCTGCTCCGCGGGAGCAGGCGTGGCAGCTGCAGGAGCGGCGGCGGGGGCGGAAGTCTGAGCGGGGGCGACCGCATCGTCAAGCTCGAGCGAGACGCCCTCGAGAACGGCGGCAGCCTGCCTGGAGGCGCCGAGCACGTGGCCCTTCTCCTCTTCGTCAAGCGGCGGCAGCTCGTCGTCATCGGGCTCGAGCCACGGCTGGTCAGCCGGGGCCCCGGTTCCTTCGGACTTCAGAGCCTTTTCGGAATTCCGGGTCTCGTTCTTCTGCGCCATGGCGTAGGCCATCGCGCCCGCGCCCATGGCGCCGGCGGTCGTGCCGTTCTTCACGGCTTCGTCAACGGTCGTGCTGACGGCCTTGAGCTGGGCTTCGGAGGTTGGCGGGACATCCTTCTGAATCTGGACGGCAACGGGCTTCTTCTCCTCGACGGGATCTTCCTCACGCTTGCGCGAGCGAAGGCCGAGGAAGGCGAGAAGCGCCAGAACGAGGGCGCCGACGCCCCAGAGGAGCAAGTTGTTCGTGCCGCCGGAGCCTGCGGCATCAGCCGGCCGGCCGGGCGCCTCTGTCTTGACGGGCTCGACCTTGGGCGCATCGGCGGCGGGCTCTGCCGGCTTGGCGGACTCGGCGGACTTTTCAGCGGCCGCAGCTTCTGCGGCTGCAGCCTTCTCCGCGGCCTCTTCGGCGGCCTTTGCTTCGGCACGCGCCTCAGCGGCTTCGGCCTCTTCCCTGACGGCCTCGGCCTTCTCCTCCTCAAGGGCCTGCTGGCCCGCCTCGGCGACGACCTCGGGGGCCTTGCCTGCGGTGCGCTCGCGGTCCTGAGCATCGGCCACCTTCGCGGCGGCCTCGCCGGAGAGCCGTTGGGCGTCAATCAGATTCTGCGTGGGGCCGGGAATGGCCGTGTCCGCACCGTGCACTTCGTGGAAGGCGGCGACGGGATCAATGGCGAGGACCTCCTCGACCGTCGGCGGATTGAGGACGGAACGGACCTCGAGCCTGCCCGGATCGCCTTCCTTGAAGGCGGTGCGGTTGAGGTTTCGGAATGCGATGACGAGCTGCTCGAGCGTGGCGCCGCGGTAGCTCGGCCAGTAGAGCAAGGCGACGGACCAGAGGGTCATGTCCTGCTGCACGTGGAAGGCCTGCGAAGCGTCGAAACCGTTGAGCGCCACGTATTCCTTGACGACGTTGGGCGCATAGCGGCCTTTGCGGCGGATCTTCCCCTGCTTCTCGGCAGAGGCGGCGGAGACTTCCTTCTGCGGGGCGGCAGCCGTCTTCACGGCGGGCGCTGCGGCCCCGGATTCGGCCTTGGATTCGGACTTCGTCTCGGCCTTGCCCTCCTTCTTCGCCTCCTGATTGTCCTGAGCGGCCTCAGGCTCTCTGGGCACGACAAGCGGCTCGGGGGAGAGGCGGCGGGGCTCGCCCTTGACGGTGGTGCGTTCGGCCGAAGGCGTCACGACGAATGAGCCGTCCTTCGTCTGCACTTCATAGGCGCGGACGGTGACGGTGCCGCCTGCGTTCATCTCCATGAGAAGCGGGAAGCTGCCTGACTGAAGGGCCTGCTCGCCGTAGAGGCGCAGGCGCACGGTGCCGTTGCTGCCGTCGCGCGCAAGCTTGAGGTCCTGAACCTGGGAAGGCCAGTTCACGCCTTCGCGCAGGTAGGTGGCGGGAGGCGCCACGCGAACGAGTAGCGGAGAGATCGTCAGATCGAGGTCGTTGATCTCCAACAGGGCCTCAAGGGGCTCACCCGGCTTGCTTTCGACAGTCAGGTCGCCGAGCGAGACGGCCTGCGCCGAAACGGCGAAGCCGAGGATTGCAAGCGCCGTTGCGCCCGCCAGCATGCTTTTTCTGAACATCAGTCAATTCCGAACAGGCCCGCGAAGCCCGTCGGGCGTTTCGCGGAGTCATGAATAACCTGTTGATAATACCGCATGGAACCGTGCGAGCGGAAATACGCATTTTCCGCAGGGCGAGCCCGTGCGGCACCCGCTTCAGGCCTGAAAAAAGCCGCCGTGCCCGCGGGCGACGGCGGCTTCGGGAAGCCGTTTCAGGATACTCAGGCGCGCTTTCTGAAGGCAGCCCAGTACATGAGGACGAGAACGACGCCCGCGATGGTGTTGCCGACCGTGGCGGCAGAGAGGTTCTTGACGATGTTCTCGATCGTGATCACGTCGAGCGGCACGCCCTCGGGCGCGTAGCCCGAAAGCTTGAGGACGAAGGCGAGCGGCAGGAAGTACATGTTCGCCACGCAGTGCTCGAAGCCCAGCGCCACGAAGGCGGAGACGGGAAGCACGACGCCCACGGCCTTGTCGACGACGGTGCGGCCCGCATAGCCCACCCAGACGCCGAGGCACACGAGCAGGTTGCAGAGGATGCCCTTGATCATGATCGTCGTCCAGTCGGCGGAAAGCTTGCCGACGGCGATGCTCATCATGCCTTTGGCCATGGGACCCGTGTCGGCCACGTGCGCGAAGTAGACGAGCGTGACGAGCGCGAGGGCCCCGACGAAGTTGCCGAGCCAGACGCGCACCCAGTTCATGACCGCCGCGCCCCAGCTGATGCGACCGTCGACGGCCGCACCCGCGAGCATGGTATTGCCCGTGTAGAGCTCGGCACCTGCGACGAGCACGAGGTAGAGGCCGAGCGAGAAGACGGCACCGCCCATGAACTTCTGCACTGCGAAGGGAAGAGTGGAGTCGCTCATGAAGAGCGTGCAGAAGAGCCCGCCGAGCCCGATGTAGAAGCCGGCGAGTACGGTGAGGGGCAGCTGGGTGCGCAGATCCATGCTGCTTTTGGTTACCCCGAGGCCGAGCACCTTTTCGGTGATTTCCTTCGGGGTGAGTGCGTCGGGACGCAGTGCGCTGTTGTCGGTCATGGGAAGCTCCGGAATGTTTGAATAACTGTGGGCGAGGCCCGTTTGGAAAGCGTCCTCGGACGAGGCGTCGTTTTCCAAACCGGCCGCAGCTTCTGGCTCGGAGGAGCCTGACCTGAAACGGCGGAATCAAAGGAACGGACATTGTATTGAAGTTTTCGCGCCCCTTCGGGCGACTACTTCCAATTTTCGCCGAAAGATGTATTCACTTTTTTCCGCGCCCGTCTTCCGAAAACGACGAAGGCTTCGAGAGCGCCTGTTTCCTGGGCTCTCGAAGCCTTCTGCGTGATGCGTTTCGGACGAATCAGCTCGTCTGAACCTCGTCTTCGGGCGTGCCCACGAGGTCGTACTCCTCGCTGCCCGTGATGCGGACCTTCACGAAGTCGCCCGGCTTGTAGGGCGTGAGGGTCTCGACATAGCACTTGCCGTCGATCTCGGGAGAGTCGGCCTTCGTGCGACCGATGGCAAGACCTGCCTCGTCGTCGTACTCGTCGATGATGACCTCCTCGACGGTGCCGATCTTGGCGCGGAGCTTCTCGGCCGAGATCTCGGCCTGAACCTCCATGAAGCGGTTGCGGCGCTCCTCGCGAACCTCGTCGGGCAGCGCACCGGGGAGCCGGTTGGCCTGGGCGCCCTCGACGGGCGAGTAGGCGAAGCAGCCCACGCGGTCAAGCCTGGCCTCGCGCAGGAAGTCGAGCAGGTACTCGAACTCCTCTTCGGTCTCGCCGGGGAAGCCCGCGATGAAGGTCGAGCGGATCGTGATGTCGGGGCAGACCGCACGCCAGGCGGCAATGCGCTCGAGGTTCTTCTCGGCGCTCGCGGGGCGCTTCATGGCCTTGAGCACGCGCGGGTGCGCATGTTGGAACGGCACGTCGAGATACGGCAGGATCAGGCCCTCGGCCATGAGCGGCACGATCTCGTCGACGGACGGATACGGATAGACGTAGTGCAGGCGCGTCCAGACGCCGAGCTCGCCCAGGCCCCTGCAGAGGTCGAGCAGATGCGTGCGCAGCGGCGGATTGGCGCGCAGATCGAGCGCGTAGCGGCGGTCGACGCCGTAGGCGGCCGTGTCCTGGCTGATGACGAGGAGCTCCTTGACGCCCGCGTCGACGAGGTTGCGGGCCTCGCGGATCACTTCGCCCGCAGGACGGCTCACGAGGCCGCCGCGCAGGTTCGGGATGACGCAGAACGTGCAGTGGTGATTGCACCCCTCGCTGATCTTGAGGTAGGCGTAGTGCTTTGGCGTGAGGCGCACGCCGCAGGCGGGCACCAGATCGCCCCAGGGCTCGTGGGGACGCGGCAGATGGGTCTCGACCATCGCGATGACGTCATCGACGGAGTCGGGGCCCGTGACGCCGAGCACCTTCGGGCAGTGGTTCAACACGTAGTTGCTGCCGTCGGCCTCCTTGCGGCCGCCGAGGCAGCCGCAGACGATGACGCGGCCGTTTTCGGCGAGCGCCTCGGTGATGGCGTCAAGGCTTTCCCTGACGGCCTCGTTGACGAAGCCGCAGGTGTTGACGATCACGATGTCGGCGTCGTGGTAGCTCGTGCCGATGCGGTAGCCTCGGGCGCGGAGCTCGGTGACGATCCGCTCCGTATCGACGAGGGCCTTGGGGCAGCCGAGGGAAACGAAGCCGACGACGGGAATCTTGTGGGACATGGGAGTCTGAACCTGTAAAAGCGGTTGTTCGGCGGGACCGGGAGATCAGGCCTCTTCGGGCTTGATCCAGATCATCGCGGCGTGGCGGCCGGACTTCTCGCCGTCACGGCGGAAGCTGTAGAAGCGGCGCGGATGCGAATAGGTGGAGAGGCCGCAGTCGAAGACGTCGTCCTCGGAGACGCCCTCGGCGGCGAGCGCCATTTTTGCGAGCAAGGCGAGGTCGCACATCAGGCGGTCGCCTTCGCCCTGCGTGAAGGCGCGGTCGGCTTCGGGGAGACCGGCGAGCATCGCCTCGCGAACGTCCGGGCCGACCTCGAAGGCCTCGGGACCGATGCGCGGGGCGAGCCAGGCGACGAAACCCGTGCTTTCGGGGGCGCGTTCGCGCATGACGCGGATCGTCTTCCCGATGATGCCGGCGGCAAGGCTCTTCCAGCCCGCATGGACGGCGGCGACGACCGTGCCCTCACGGTTGGCGAGGAGCACGGGCAGGCAGTCGGCGGTCATGACCGTGCAGACGACGCCCGGCTTCGTGGAGACGGAGGCATCGGCCTCGGGTTCGCCTTCGGCCGTGTCGGCGTCGACGACCTCGGTGCCGTGCACCTGCCTGAGCCACACGGGATCGGACGGCACGAGCTGTGCGACGATGGAGCGGTTCATGCGCACACAGGCGCCGAAGTCGCCCGTATGCGGGGCGACGTTGAGGCCCATGATGCCTTCGGCGTTGCCGTAGGCGCCGCTCGAGACGCCGCCGTCGCGGCACGTGAAGAGCGCGTCGACCGAAGCCGGGGCGCGGTCCTTCCAGGCGGGCTGCAGAATGTCGAGTCCGGGTTTCGTCAGTTCCATGACCTTCCTCCTATATCTTGTGGTGCCTGCTTCAGAGGCGTTCGTTCTCAAAGACCCTGACCGGGACGTTCCAGGGGCCGAAGCCGAGTTCGTCCATCAGGTCGATCATGTCGTCCTCGGGCGGCACGAACCACTCCATGTACTCGCCCGTGACCGGATGGTCGAGGCCGAGGCGGGAGGCATGCAGCGCCTGGCGGTGGAAGTCGAGCTCGTTCTCGACCTTGACCGTGAGGCCGGGCGCGCGGCCGCGGTAGACCTGGTCGCCGATGAGCGGCAGGTCCTCGCTCGTGAGGTGGACGCGGATCTGGTGCGTGCGGCCCGTGTCGAGGCGGCAGGCGACCCAGGAGACGGGCAGGCCCTCGATGGAGCTCCAGCCCACGCAGCGGGCACGAGTGCGTGCCGGCTTGGCGCGCACGCCCGTGCTGCCGGGGAAGCACTTGAAGCGGGTGCGGCTGCGCGGATCGCGGCCGATCGGCGTCTCGACGACGAAGTCGGGCGCGGCGGAGCCGAGCGTGAAGGCCCAGTACTCGCGCTTGACGGTGCGCTCCTGAAGCTGGCGCACGAGGTTCGTCTGGGCGGCAAGCGTGCGGGCGACGACCATGAGGCCGGTCGTGTCGCGGTCGAGGCGGTGGACGATGCCCGCACGGGGCACCTCGCGGAGCTCGGGATAGCGCCACAGCAGGCCGTTGAGCAGCGTGCCGCAGGGGTTGCCCGCGCCCGGATGCACGACGAGACCGGCGGGCTTGTTGACGACGACGATCGCATCGTCCTCGTAGACCACGTCGAACTCCACGTCCTCCTCGGGCGTGAAGGCGAGCGCCTCGTCAAGATGGGGCTCCTCGAGCAGCGAGATCTCGTCGCCCTCGGTGACCTTCTGGCGCACCTTCTGGACGACCTCGCCGTTCACCTCAACGCTTCCCTCCTCGATGAGCTTCTGCAGACGAGCTCGGGAAACATCGGGCATCAGGGTGGCGAGAACCTTGTCAAGGCGTTCTCCCCAGAACCCTTCCACCGTGAAACTTGGTAAAGTGTCATCATCGGCGCCGTTCCCGGCATCGGGGAGGTCGTTATAATCCGAAAGTTCAGAATTTTCGCAACTGCTTGTCATGAATTTCAAGTTTCCTAATAAGCGCCTCGCCGCGAGGCTGATGGCCGTGACGGCCATCACGCTGGCGACCGCCTCCTGCTCCTGGCTCGAATCCCTCGACAAGGATCCGACGGCGGACTGGTCGGACGACAAATTGTATACCGAGGCCCGAGCCGCTCTTGAAGAGAGCAACTGGACCGATGCAAAAGACTATTACACCAAGCTCGAGGCTCGCTATCCGTTTGGAACCTATGCACAGCAGGCCCAGATCGAGCTGATCTACGCGAACTGGAAGGACGGCGACGCCGCCCAGGCCGTTCAGGGTGCGGACCGCTTCCTGCAGGCCTATCCGAACCACGCCAACAGCGACTACGTCATGTACCTGAAGGCGCTTGCGACCCTCAATGAAAACGACGGCTGGTTTGCGAAGCTCGCCGCGCAGGACCTTGCCGAGCGCGACGCCAATGCCGCCCAGGAAGCCTTCGACATCCTCAAGGAGCTCGCCCTGCGCTTCCCCGACAGCCGCTACGCGCCCGAAGCGCGCCGCCGCATGCACCAGCTCGTGCTGGCTCAGGCAAAGCATGAACTTGGAGTTGCAGAATACTACTACGTTCGACACGCTTATGTCGCGGCCATCCAGCACGCGCAGCGAGTCGTGAGCGAATTCCAGAACACGCCCATGCGCGACGACGCTCTCGAGATCATCGCGAACTCCTACGACAAGCTTGAAATGCACGACCTCGCCGCCGACACGCGCAGGGTCCTCGAGCTCAACAAGGGCAAGACCGTCAAGGTCCGCCGCTGAGTCGGGCTCTGATTTCCGCTCGCAAAGAGGAGGCTTCCTGAAGGAGGTCTCCTCTTTTTTTGTTCGCCGCCCTCCTTTTCTTGATCAAGATCAAGTCAAGGAGAATCTCCTCGAAAAACTCCACAAACGATATTGAGAACCATTCTCAATTCAGGCACAATACATCCAACGACAGCGAAACGCCGCCGCCTCCATCCAAGGACAACGGGGGTCGTCCGGAGCGGACGGCGAGGGAAGGAACCAAGCGCCTTCCCGCAAAGCGGGGCAATCTCCACCCGCACGCTGTTGGGGGTCTGAGAAGGGCCGGATGCGTGCAACGCGCATCCGGCCCTGTTTTTATCCTGCTCTCGTGCAGAAGGCACCCTGCTGTGAGCGCCCTGCTGCGGGCGTCCTACTTTGAGAGCCTTGCGGCCACCTCGGCGCCGCGCTTCATGCTCACAGGCGCGAGCGCCAGAAGGGAGAGCACGAAGAAGAGGCCCGTGAAAAGGATGGCCATCCTGTGTTCGTTGCCGGTGATCCAGGTGATGGCGCCGTAGGAGAGCGGACCGACGATGGCAGCAAGCCACAGCGCCATGTTCCAGAAACTGTAGAACTCGGCCAGGCGCGAGCTCGGCGCGAAGACCGCGACCATGGCTCGGCCTGCGGACTGGGACGAGCCCATGGCGAGGCCCGCGAGATTGGCGGCGACCCAGAACTGCCAGCGCTCGGTCGAGAAGGCGGCGACGGCGATCATCGCGATCCAGACGCAGAGCGTGCCCGCGAGCGCGAGCTTGTGGCCGATGCGGTCTTGCACGTAGCCGAAGGCGAAGGCGCCGACGGCGGCCGTGATGTTGACGAGGAAGACCATGAGGAGCGTGTCCTCGGTCTTGAACCCCATGACGGCGGCGGCATAGACGGCCGAGAGCGTGATGACGACGGAGACGCCGCACTGATAGAGGAACCCGCAGACGGAAAGCCAGGCGAAGTCGCGGAAGTCGCCGAGCGAGCCGAGCGTGCGGCGCAGCTCCGCAAAGCTCTCCGAGGCGGCGCTTCTGACAGCCTCGCGGTCCGCGGCATCAAGACGAGGCACGCTCCTCTCCTTGAGGAAGAGGAAGATCGGAAGCGCGGCGGCCGCAAAGACGAAGGCCGTCACGGCCATCGTGCCCGCCACAGTCTGGTCCATCCCGTAGCCGAGCTTCTCGCCGCCGAGCACCACGCCCAGGCAGAGGCCGAGCGTAAGGATGCCGCCGCAGTAGCCGAAGCTCCAGCCCCAGCCCGAAACCTTGCCCACGGCGTCATCACGGGCGAGCTCGGGCAGGAAGGCCGAGTTGAGGGACTCGCCCACGTTGTAGGCGACGTTGCTAACGATGATCATGAGGGAGGCCAAGACGATCGTGCCCGGTCCCGCGAACATGAGGCCGAGCGTGCCGCCCACGGCCATGAAGGTCGCGACGGCGAGCCAGCGCTTCTTCGTGGCGGTCGCGTCGGCCACCGTGCCGATGACGGGCATCAGCAGCATGCTCACCGCATTGCTCACCGCGATGACGACGGTCCAGAGGAACGTGGCCGAAGGAGCGTCGCCCGCCACCACGCTCACGAAGTAGGCGTTGAAGACGGCCGTGAGCACCACGGTCGTGTAGCCCGAATTGGCAAAGTCGAATGCGGCCCAGGACCAGACCTCGCGCATCGCGACGCCGTCCCTGAGGGCGGACTGGGAGAAAAGCGGCATGAGGTTCTCCTCCTTATCGCGCGGTTCGTCCGCGCATGACCAGCATGTTGAGATGCGCCATCACGCTTCGCGCAAGGCTCCTGACGGCGTAGCCGCCCTCGAGCACGCTCACGAGGCGTCCCTCGCAGAGGACGTCGGCCGCATCGAGCAGCCTGCGCGTGATGCGCGCGTAGTCGAGCTCCTTCACCTTGAGCTGGGCCATCTGCTCCTCGACGTGGGCGTCGAAGCCCGCCGAGACGAAGATGATGTCGGGCCTGAAGGCCTCGAGCTGAGGCAGCCAGACGTTCTCGAGGATGTCGGTGAAGACCGCGCCGTCGGCGCCCGCAGCAACGGGACTGACGACGACGTTCCTGGGCGTGGGCTCCATCATGCGGTGCGGATAGAGCGGCCACTGGAAGAGCGACATGAAGCGGATGTCGGGATGGTTCGCGACGATCTCCTCGGTGCCGTCTCCGTGGTGCGCGTCGAAGTCGACGATCGCGACGCGCCTCGCGCCGTGGCGGCGCATCGCCCAGTAGGCGCCGATCGCCACGTTGTTGAGGTAGCAGAAGCCGCGAGCCTCGGCGCGCGCCGCATGGTGTCCCGGCGGGCGCACGCCGCAGAAGGCGTTCTTGATGCGGCCCGCATAGAGCTCGTCGACCGCCTCGACCACCGCGCCCGCACTCTTCATGGCGGCGTCGAAGGTGTCGGGACCCACGCGCGTGTCGGGCGCATCGAAGGTCGCAAGCGCTGCGGGATCGCCCGCCGAAGCGGCCTCAAGGCGCTTGACGTACTCGAGATCGTGCGCGAGGATCACGGACTCGATCGGCGCGGGCTTCGCATAGTGGATCCTGACGAGGACGTCCATCCCGAGGGCGAGCATGTTGCGCTCGATGACGTCGAGCCTCTCGGGGCGCTCGGGGGCCTCGGGAAGCGGGTTGGGCACGGCGATGCGGTCGTGCGTGAAGTAGCCCGTGAGCGGGCGAACGTCCGTTTGATTGATCATCTGCAATGGCCTGTTCTTGTTATTGGCGGCGTTCATGCGGGCTGCCCGCCCGCGCAGTCCGCGCGGGCCTGCGGGAGGCGCCCCATGACGGAAAGCGTACCACAGGCGGCCCACCCGAAAAAGAGACCGCTCGGGAACGGGCCCCGCAGCTTCGACGCCTCCGAGGCGCACTGCACGTGCGACGCCTCTCCCGCAGGCATCCCGCCGTCAATTTGTGCCATCCTGAAACACGGCCCCGCGCCGGTGAGGCCCGTCGGGCGAGCCTTGCTACAATGCCTCAGGTCACCCATCCACCGCACAACCTTCATGACGACACGATCCCGACTCCGCATGACGATCTACGCGACCGCCTGCGCCGCCTGCATGGCGGCCTGCGCCTGCGCGCTCGCCGCGGATGCGCCCGCCAATACGGCGAAGGCGCCCCAGTCGACCGTCTCGCCCTCCGCATCCTGCTATCTCGCCCGGCCCGACGTCGTCGAATTTCTGGGCCAGATCTCGGAAAAGCACGGAATTCCGCTCGAGTGGCTCAAGGACGAGGTGGCCGTCGCCCGCTACTCGGAAACGGCCGAGCGCCTGATGACGCCCAAGCCCGGCATCAGAAAGCCCGGCTCCGACGTCGTCAAGTCGCCCTTCAGGAACTACCTCGCCTACGCACGCGGCTTCCTCACGCAGGAACGCATCCTGCGCGGGCGCGAGTTCATCGAGCGCAACGCCGCCATCTTCGACGAAATTGAAATGAAGAGCGGCGTCTCCCGCTACGTCATCACCGCCGTCATCGGCGTCGAGACCTTCTACGGCCGCAACATGGGCCGCTACCGCGTGCTCGACAGCCTGATGACGCTCTCCTTCGACTACACGCGCCGCGCCGCCTTCTTCAAGGAGGAGCTCGCGCACTTCCTCGAGTTCTGCTGGCGTCAGGAAGTCCAGCCCGTCACCGTGCTCGGTAGCTTCGCGGGCGCCATCGGCTACGGCCAGTTCATGCCGAGCTCGCTCGACCGCTGGGGCGCCGACGGCGACAAGGACGGCAGGATCGACATGGTCGAGAGCGAGCCCGACGCCATCGCCTCCGTCGCCAGATTCCTCACGGCCCACGGCTGGGTCGCGGGCCGCGGACTCCTCTACCCCGTCAGGGCCGACGCCGAGATCTTCGACGCGACGGGCTCGGGCGGCATCGCCGCACACGCCACCGTCGAGGGACTGCGCAAGGCGGGCGTCGACACGGGAGAGCACTTCCCGCTCCTCGACGACGAGCCCGTCCTGCTCGTCGACCTGCCGCAGCTCGACGAAAAGGGCCGGCGCACCACGAAGTGGTACATCGGCACCCGCAACTTCTCCTCGGTCCTGCGCTACAACCGCAGCTACTTCTATGCGGCCGCCGTCGCCATGCTCGCCAACCGCATCGCGGGCATCGACGAGCCCTGACGCCTCCTGCGCGCACCCGCTCGCGCCCGAGGCGAAGCATTTGCTATATTTCCCTCGATGATTTTTTCCATCTCCTTTCCGGAGGCCCTTCATGTCTTTTGTCTTTGCCCCGCCCCAGCAGGCCGTCGTGCCCGTTCAGGACGAAACCTACTCCTACTTCCCGATCCGCCGCGTCTTCGGCATCGCCAGGAACTACGCCGAACCGGGCGCCGCGACGAAAGACACGCCCTTCTACTTCATGAAGGACTGCTACACGGTGGTCCCCGTGGCCGACGGCGAATGCGCCCGAATCCCGATGCCGCCGCAGAGTCAGGTGCTCAAGCACGAGATCGAGCTCGTCGCCTGCCTCGGCAAGGGCGGCCGCAACCTCACGCTCGAACAGGCGGCCGAGGCCGTCTGGGGCTGGTGCGTCGGCATCGACTTCACGCTCGGTGACCAGAAGCTGCCGTCGGGCGCCACCGACTTCGCGCGCGCCAAGTCCTTCGAGCGCGCCGCGCCCGTGAGCCACGTGCGCCCCGCCTACCGCTGCCCGATGCCCGCCCCCGCCGACCTCTGGCTCTACGTCAACAACCAGAAGCGACAGGGCGGCTGCACGTCCAACCTGATCGTCCAGCCCCTTGAGACGATCGTCGAGCTCTCCAGATTCTGGGAGCTCCAGCCCGGCGACATGATCTTCACGGGCACCTGCGGCGGCGCCGACAAAGTGTTCCCGGGCGACCACCTTGAGGGCGGCGTCAACGGCGTCGGCTCCATCAAGGTCGACATCATCTGACGCCGAAACGGAAACGTTCACTTACGTTTGGGTGGCGCGTCCGCGGACGCGCCACCCTTTTGCGTCATGGATCAAGCAATCAAAAGTTGCTAAGATCATGGATTGACCGCGAGACGCCCTGAGAAACGGGCGTTCCGCTTCAAAAAAGGAACCGCCGCCACGGCCTTCGCGCCGTTGCGCAGACGCAGGGAGTGCCACGTCCCCGCGTCATTCAACGAACCGAACGAATCACAAAAGAGATGAGCAACAACAACGCCTACCATCGCGAAAGCCTGGCCTCGATCAGCCAGCGCCGCCTCAGCACGGTCAAAAGCAAGAGCATCTACGTTCTTCCGAACGCATTCACCGCTGCCGCGCTCTTCTCAGCCTTCTACGGCATCATCGCCGCCATGAACGGCGACTTCTACGCCGCCGCGATCGCGGTCTTCTTCTCCATGCTCTTCGACGGCATGGACGGCCGCGTCGCCCGACTCACGCACACCCAGTCCGAATTCGGCGTCCAGATGGACTCCCTCGCCGACGCCGTCAGCTTCGGCGTCGCCCCCGGCCTCATCGTCTACGAATACACCCTCAAGGGGCTCGGCAAGCTCGGCTGGGCCATCGCCTTCATCTACTGCCTGTGCGCCATTCTCCGCCTCGCCCGCTTCAACTGCAACGTGGGCGTCGTGAGCAAGAACTACTTCCAGGGCCTTCCCTCTCCGGCCGCCGCCGCGCTCGTCTGCGGCTTCGTCTGGCTCGGCGTCGAGGGCAAGCTCCCCGAATGGCTCCTGCCGTACCAGAGTGAAATCGCCGCCGTCGTCACGCTCTACGCCGGCCTCACGATGGTCTCCAACGCGCCCTTCTTCTCCGGCAAGAGCTACGCCGTCGTGCGCACGATCCCGTTCTGGTTCGTCGTGGTGTTCGCGCTTCTCTTCATCGTGATCTCGAGCAACACCTCGCTCTCCGTCTTCGTCCTCTTCTGCATCTACGCCCTCTCGGGCTTCGCCTACGGCTTCTACTGCTGGTGGACCGGCCGTCCGAACCCGATCCAGGCCGACATCGCCGCCGCACTCGCGGCCGAGGCCGAGGAGCACGAGGACACGCAGCACTGACCTCGGACACTCACCCGAACCCATCCAAACGCCGTCGCCCCGAAAACGACGGCGTTTTTCATGCCCGTCATCCGTCTTTCTACGCAATGGTTTTCGCCTATAAGCGACACTTTTCATAGTCGTTAACGGCAATTGGACTCAACGGAAACTTTTTCTAGACTCTTCCGTCGAGATGCGGCGGACACGCAGGGCGCAGACCACAGAGACGCCCCGCCCCCGACCACCCGCATCCGAAATGAGGAGAATCAAGATGAAATTTGTTCCCAGCCTTCTGGCCGCGAGCATCTGCTCGGCCGTCTTTGCGGCCTCCGCCGCCGTTCCGGTCGTCACCGACACGATCGCGAAGAACGCCGAACTCATGAACGCCGACCCGGCCATGCAGGCCCTGCTGAAGGAGGCCACGAGCGAGGAGGCCCAGAAGTGGCGCTTCAACACGCTGCTCGAACTCGCCCGCATCGCCTCCCCGTCGCGCTTTGAAATGCGCCGCCAGGCCGAGATCACCCGCCGCCTCGTCGAGGAGTGGGGCTTTGCACCCGAGGACGTCCTGACGCGTCCCGACGGCTTTCTGAAGGGCGCAGGCGTTCAGACCGTCGACGGCAAGCCCGTCTACAACGTCTGCGTGCGCATTCCCGGCACCTACGGCGCCCGTCCCGACGCCGTCTCCTACAAGGGGCAGCTCCCGAAGGTCGTCCTTGAAGGCCACATCGACACCGTGAACCCGGGCGTCCTGCCGCCGGCCGAAACCCCGTACGAAGCCGTCAAGCTCCAGAAAGTGAGCGACCCGATCGTCAAGACGCGCGAGGAACTCAAGGCGCTCGCCCTTGAAGTCCGCTTCGACAAGAACGGCAAGGTGATCGAGGACGAGGTCTGGAAGAAGGCCTACCACCGCTTCAACGACCTCGAGGAAGCCAAGAAGAAGGGCGGCTACCGCATCTACGTGCCGGGCTTCGAGGACGCCATGATCAACACGGTCGCCGTCATGCAGACCGCCAAGCTCATGAAGAAGCACAACATCCGTCCGGTCTACGACATCTGGGTCTGCGGCACGACGGGTGAGGAAGGCAAGGGCAACCTCTGCGGCATGAAGCAGCTCTACGGCTACAATCAGGACGTCGGCAAGGGCAACAACGCCCTCAACATCGTCGCCAACTTCGGCGCCGACAGCACGAAGCCGGGTTCCGCCATCGTCAACTACCTCGGCTCCTACCGCTTCGAAATCAAGTACGTCGAGCCCGAAGGCTGGAAGCCGGGCGACAAGCGTCCGTCCGCCGCCATGGCCATGAGCCGTGCGGTCGCCGCCATCTCGGGCCTCAAGACGCCGTGGGACGCCGACAAGTCCGCCGAGCGCACGACCTACACGGTCGGCGTCGCCAAGTGCGAGGGTCCGAAGGAGCGCTCCACGGCCTGCACGCTGATGGTCGACATGCGCAGTCCGACGCAAGGTCCGCTCTCCGCCATCCGCGCCCGAATCGAGCCTGAATTCAAGAAGGCCATGGATGCCGAAAACGCCAAGTACGGTCTCAAGGCCGGCGACAAGAATGCCGTCTCAATGGAACTCGTCTGGTTCGGCGACCGTCCCGCCTACCAGCGTCCGCACTACAACGACATCGCCATGCAGGCCTACTGGCAGGCCTCCAAGACCGCGGACATCGACGTCGTGAAGGCCGTTCCTGAAGAAGCCGCCTCGCTCAACGACAACGTGCCCGCCGCAGTCGGCGTGCCCACCGTCAACGTCAACCTCGGCACCGTCGCCGGTGGCGGCGGCGGTCACACTTGGTACGAATGGGGCGTCCCGGGCAACGGCGTCGATGAAGGCAAGCGTCTCTACCGCTTCCTCATGATGGGCCTGCTCGCCTCGGGCTACAACATGACCGACGGCAAGGTGCTCGAACCGGGCGTCGGCCCGATGGGCAACCGCACCACCGAAGAAATGTTCAAGTAAGAGGAGCGTCATCATGAAGAACATCCGCAAAATCCTTCGTCCCGCCGCCGCTCTTCTTCTGAGCCTCGCGGCCGCCGGCGCCATGGCCGGCTCCCAGTCCGTCTCAGTCTCGATCATCGGCCCGGGCGGCCACTCCAACGGCGACTACGGCAACGTCAACGCCGTGCATGCCGCCGCCCGCAGCATCATGCTGATCGAGAAGTCCGTTCCCGACGCCGTCGTCACGGCCGTCACGGGCGGCAACTCCGTCAACTCGATCGCAGCCTACGCCAACTTCCGCGTCCTTCTTGAAGGCGACGACGCCGCCCTCAAGGCCAAGGCCGACAAGGTGAAGGCCGCCGTCGAGGAAGGCTGCAAGGCCGAAAACGCCTT
>OGGT01000417.1_pt1 | contig 23396 bp, 22 predicted proteins | sample 1571311 | NCBI WGS metagenome assembly OGGT01 (sample SAMEA2581931, study PRJEB24529) | metagenome | biome: Human gut stool | place: China | collected 2011
CAACTTGTCGTATTGATTGTATGTTGTCGACATTGATGAGTATCTTATAGCCTTCAATGTTTCTTACTTCGATAAATCTTGCCATATCTTACTCCTCCACATTTAAATCCTTCAGACTAGATAGACAGCATAACAATCCGATAATAGCTGGTATGAACAGCCAAGTATGACAGAATACCATTACTGCTGTTAGAGAGATACCGAAGCCAATGCAGATTTTTCTGTTGTTTTTTGCATTGCTTTTCCAATTAACATCTTGCTTCCACAAATCTACCAATTCTACGAAAGCGTTCTTTTTTTCTCCAACTTTTGGAGATTTATTGCTCTTAGTGCATCCCATAACGATGAATTTTAAATTTAACTTATTGCTCTTAGTGCATCTTAACACATCATTCATGCCAAATTCCAATCTTTTTTGTATCTTTGCATTGTTATTTTTAGAATGACAGTGCAAAGGTACAAAATAAATTTGTAAAATCGGTACAAAATATACAGAAATATCTTGATATTCAGATTATTTAACTTTGCGCATAGTATAATATATATAATAAGGTGTAGAGCAATGGAATTATATAAAACTCTTGAAGAGTTATCTGACAAGGTTTCTAAGCTGAGAAATCATGTAGCGACTGAGGAAGCCACGAAGACTGCCTTCGTTCTTCCTTTTCTTGTCTCACTCGGCTATGATATATACAATCCACTAGAGGTTATACCCGAAATGGATTGCGATATTTCACGCAAGGGAGACAAGGTGGACTATGCTATTAATATTGATTCCCAACCTGCGATGATAGTAGAGTGCAAGCAGTGTGAAAAGAGCCTAGATGCTTTTGTTCTCCAGCTAGCTAAGTATTATGTGGCAACTAAGGCTAGGTTCGCAATACTTACTAACGGTATAGAATATCGCTTCTATTCAGATATGGATAGAGTGAACTTGATGGACTCAAAACCATTCTTTGTTTTCGATATAAGCTCTTTTGATAAACATGATGTAGAATTGTTAGGTAGGTTTAAAAGAAACTGCTTTGACGAGCAGAAAATCATGCAAATTGCAGAAAACATTAATATTGAAGAGAAGGTTAGGACATTTCTAGAGAATGACGTATTCAAATGCTCTGATACATTTGCGAAATATATAGCTGACTCAATCGGTTGCAGTTATTCTGTAGATGAGGTTGCAAGAGAGGTTCGTAATCAAATAAATGATAGAATATCTATTCCACAGCCGAAAGGTGACAAGCCATCACCTATAGTGAATGGTGAAGACTATAAAGCTTATCTTTTGGTCAAGAAGATACTGAAGCATTATGCTTACGAGGACGAGATTAAATATACGTCTTTCAAATCGTATTTTACGATCAACAAGCATGGTTCTGTATGGAGATGGATTGTTAGAATCAAAAGGACGGCAGATAAAGTCAAGGTTTGTTTTCCTATGAATGATTATAAAACCAACGAGTGGGTCACACTTGACTCTATTGATGATTTATCAAAGATGAGTGATAGAATAATTCAATCATTTCGTATGGCTTCATTCGAGAAGTCTTATGGAGACATTACTAATGATAATCAAAATGTGGTTAAATACGAAAAAACCGCAAATAAACCGCAAGTCTGAAAGTGCTTGTTTGTAACTGATTGAAAATCTGCGGAATCCGAATTTTTCGGGCACGCCTGGAAAGCGTGTAACCGGCAAAACCGGTTCGGGGGTTCGAATCCCCCTCTTTCCGCTTTTATATATATAATAAGGTATATGAAGAAAAATACAGCTATTGCACGTTTTGCAATATTGGTTTTCACATGGATGTGTTCTCTGCCTATGATGGCTCAAGAAGAGAACATGGGATTTCATCAAGCTCTTAAGACAAAGTTTATCGAGGGTAATGCGGGATTTATGTCTCTCGTTGCCATCGCCCTCATCGTGGGTATGGCTTTCTGTATCGAGCGCATTATCTATCTGAGTCTCTCTGAAATCAACGCCAAGAAGTTGATGCAGGATATAGACCAGAAGGTGGCGGCGGGAGATGTGGAAGGGGCTAAGACGCTCTGCCGGAATACCCGCGGACCGGTGGCTTCTATCTGCTACCAGGGTTTGATGCATATCAGCGAGAGTCTTGATGACATCGAGCGCTCGGTGAGCGGATATGGTACCGTTCAGGCGGCTAATCTGGAGAAGGGATGCTCCTGGATCAAACTCTTTATCGCTATGGCGCCATCGCTCGGATTCCTCGGAACCGTGATCGGTATGGTCATGTCGTTCGACCAAATTCAGCAGGCGGGCGATATCAGTCCTACTATCGTTGCTTCGGGTATGAAAGTGGCGCTCATCACTACTATCTTCGGTATCATCGTAGCCCTCATCCTTCAGGTTTTCTATAACTACATCCTTTCTAAGGTGGAGCACCTGACAAGCCAGATGGAGGAGTCGGCGGTTACTTTAATGGATATTATTGCCAAGAATAAATAAACGAAGAGAGAAATGGTTAAATTTCAATTTTCAAAGCAGAAGACGAAGTCGGCCGAAAAGATATCGCAGCAGGTGTTCTATATCATGATAGGATTGGCTGTGCTGGTTTTCGGTCTGTTCTTTTTGGTAGGCTACGATTTGCCTTTCGAAGAGAACCCCGACTTTAATGCGCCTCTCTTTACCGATGTGCTCATCCTGCTGATGTGGCTCTTCCTGATAGGAGGTGTGGGACTGGCTGTCTTTTCCATGATCAGAGATTATCGCAGCAGCAAGTCGGAGGCTGTAGTGAATGGCATTCCCGTGCGTCGCATCTTCCGCATCACATGGATCGGAACTTTGGCAGTTTTGCTGCTTACCTTCTTTTTGGGCGGTTCTGCTCCGATGCTCATCAATGGCGAGAATTATGCCGACTGGCTCTGGCTCAAGCTTTCAGATATGTTTGTCATCACATCGCTCCTGATGCTAGTGGCAGGAATCGGTGCCGTCTGTTTCGGTGCCACACGTTATATTCGGAAGAAAAACTAAAGAGAGTGCTTTGGGCTCTCTATTCTATAAATAAGGATTAAATATGCTGATTAGAAGGAAGCAACACGAAACCCCGGGACTGAATACCACATCTACAGCCGACATCTCGTTCATGCTGTTGATATTCTTCCTTGTCACCACATCGATGGATGTGGATAAGGGACTGTTGCGCCAACTCCCTTCACATGAACCGCAGAAGAAGGAACAGCAGACGGTGGTAGACAAGGCTAACCTCATGGAGCTGCGCCTGACGGCTGGCGATACGCTTTTGGTCAACGGTAAGCCGATGCAGGTGAGCCAGCTCAAGGAAGAAACCATCCGCTTTGTACACCGCCTGGGCAAGAAACATCTCATCTCTATCGAGAGTGACCGCGATGCCGACTATAATCTCTATTTCCAGATGCAGAATCAGCTGATGGAAGCATATAGCCAGCTACGCAACGAAACAGCCCAGAAGAAATATCACAGGAATTATGCCCTCTTGAACAATGACCAGAAAGAACAGGTGCGCAACATCTGTCCGCAGCGCATCACAGAGTCGTATGCCAACGCAATGACTCAAACCGACCAGCGTGTTGATGCCAATGCTGAAGAAAAGCAAGGGGAAGAAAAATCGGCAGAAACAGCTACAGAACAGCAGAAAGGAGGTAAACAATGATGAATTTTCATAAGAAATCGCATGAAGTGCCAGGGTTGAATACATCTTCTCTGCCAGACCTGATTTTCTCCGTACTGTTCTTCTTTATGATTGTTACCCACATGCGCCAGGTTACCTTGAAGGTAGACTGCCGTTTGCCACAAGGCAAGGAACTCACCCGCCTGACCAAGAAATCGGCTGTGAGCCATATCTATATAGGTAAACCAACCAAAGAGATGCAGGCAAAGTATGGTACCGGTACCCAGATCCAGTTGAATGACAAGTTTGCTTCGGCTCCCGAAGTGATGGATTACATTTCGGCAGAAAAGAAACGTATGTCGCCGGAAAACCAGAAGCTGATGACCGTATCAATCAAAGCAGACCAGGAAACCAAGATGGGTGTGATAACCGACGTAAAGCAGGCTTTGCGCCAGGCAAAAGCATTAAAAATCAGTTATTCTGCCACAGAAAAAGGAAAATAATATTAATTTATCATTTTTTTCTCTTAAAAAATTGCTTTTATTAATTTTTTGTATTATCTTTGCAAGCAAATTATTAGTATTATGTCAAAACAAATTTTAGATTCATTAGATAGGCAGATTCTGAAGCTGATTTCTCAGGATGCCCGTATTCCATTTTTGGAAGTGGCACGCGCTTGCAATGTTAGCGGTGCTGCCATTCATCAGCGTGTAGCTAAACTTACAAATCTTGGTATCATCAAGGGTTCACAATTCATCATTGACCCAGAAAAGATAGGTTACGAAACTTGTGCCTATATGGGACTCTATTTGAGGGAGCCTGAGAAGTTTGACCAGGTTGTAGAGGAGTTGAAGAAGATTCCTGAGGTTGTAGAGTGCCACTATACTACAGGCAGCTTTGATATGTTTATCAAGATTTACGCGCTCAACAACCATCATCTCCTGGAAATCATCCATGATAAGTTGCAGCCACTGGGATTGTCTCGCAGCGAGACCATCATCTCTTTTAATGCATCTATCAACCGTCAGCTTTCTATGCAGGATCTCAAGAGTTTCAACGATGATGAAGAGGAAACTGATGAGGAGGCTGCAGCAGAGAAATAAGATATAAAAAAGAAAAAAAGCAGTAGCTCCCTGCGGGATTACTGCTTTCTATAAAGGGTGAGGAATGTGAACGGCAAGCCGTTTTCATTCCTCATTTCTTTTTCTGTCACTTCCCATTCTGCCGGATTGATTTCCGGAAAGAAGGTATCGGCATGTTCAGGCTCCTTTTCTACGATTGTGAGATAAAGCTTGTCTGCAAAAGGCAAAGCCTGTTCATATATGCTGGCTCCTCCGATGATGAAACATTCATCTGATGCTTCTTTGCTTCCAATCGCTTCTTTGCTTGCTGCCGCTTCTTTGCTTCCAACAGATTCTTTCCTTGCTGCCAGCGCTTCTTCCAGAGAGCTGCATACTTCGCACCCTGTTATCTGCTCTCTTGTCTTCGAGATAACAATATTACGGCGGTTGGGCAAGGCTCCGTTCGGCAGCGACTCAAATGTCTTCCTGCCCATGATGATCGTATGTCCAGTTGTGAGCATACGAAAGCGGGTCATGTCCGATGGGATGGCATAGAGCAACCGATTCTTGTACCCGATAGCTCTATGCACTTTTGATATACAGGCGATGATGCTAAGCATTTTTTATTTTAATGTTGAATGTTGAGTGTTGAATGTTGAATTATTCATTCTTGCTGTAAACTGTTAACTATAGAATGTTGAATGTTAAGTGTTGAATGTTGAATTATCCATTCTTGCTATAAACTTTTAACTATTAACTATTTCAACTTTTCCCGCCCCATGGCTGCTCTTGATCTTCCACTCCTGCGGATAGAGGTTGTTGGCACGGTTGCCAATGTTCTTTTCCCAGCCTATCGGAACCTGTCTGTAGGTTACCAGTACATAACCCTTAGGCGTATCGGCAGGCAGATTCACAGCCTCCTTGCGAAGGTAGCGGATGGCATCTTCGTAGGATAACTCCACCTGTGGGAAGTGTTCTTTGTTGAGCATCGTAGAGAGAGCGAGAGCCTGGTCGGGAATGAGACCCTTTCCCTTGTCTGTTCCAAGTTTTACACCTGCATGCAGCACCTTCAGGTTCTTTTCAGCCTGGTCGTAGATGTCTTTCCATCTGCCCGGAATGGCGTAAACCGTCTCGTTGCTCTCTGCAGGCATCCATTCCGTATCAGCCTTCAGCCAGCCGTCCGGAATCTCCGGTCCCTTTCCTTTAGCCACCTTCTTGTCTTTCTTCTTCTTATCCTTCCTGTTCTCCTTGGCTGAAGAACCTGCTTCCCATTCGCCCTCTTTCTTCAGAATCGCCATAAACAGACCTTCGCCTCGCGAAACGCCAGGAATGAACCGGTAAACAGGGAAGTCGGTGCCCGTGAGGTTGCGGGTGATGTTCCATGCATCTTCTACACCCTCCAGTGCCATCACTTCTGCGCCAAGTTCTTCGCATATCCAGTCCACGTTCTCCTCATCTTCGTGCGCATTGAAGGTGCAGGTAGAGTAAATCAGGATACCGCCTGGCTTCAGACAGTTCCAGATATCCGATACGATTTCGCGCTGCAGCTGCCAGCAGTTGTTCACATTCTGGGTACTCCATTCGTCGATAGCCCCTTCATCTTTGCGGAACATTCCTTCGCCGGAGCAGGGAACATCGGTAAGGATCACATCAAACTGTAACTTAGATTTCTTGTAATCGCGGGGATAGTTGTTGGTGACAATCATATCCGGATGACCGAACTTCTGTACGTTTTCGGCTAGAATCTGCGAGCGGGTGCGCATCGGTTCGTTGCTGAAAAGCAGACTCCCTTCCGGCAAGGCAGCCCTTACGGCAGTCGACTTTCCGCCAGGGGCAGCACAGAGATCCAGCATCATCACCGGTTCTTTTACGTACTGTCGGATAGCCATATCAACAAACATGGATGAGGCTTCCTGTACATAATATAAGCCGGCATGTAGCAGCGGATCGAAGGTGAATCCGGGACGGGTAGAGAGATAACGTCCGGTTTCCGGACACCAGGGAACCGGTTCGCCATCAGCATCCTTGCATTTAAAAGGATTGATGCGGATACTGGTTGGTGCCTCCTCTTCAAGGATAGCATGCTCCAGACGCTGATACAGCTTTTCGCCCATCAGTGCCTGCGTATATGTTCTGAAATCTTCAGGTAATGTCTTCATTCTGTCTCTTTTTCTTTAATTTGTTTGCAAAAATAAGAAATTTTTCGTTTCTTTGCAACTAAATTGCGAAGAGATGCGTCTAAGAAGCAGAAATTTTTCAAATAACAAGGTAAAAACAATAAAAAAATAATGATATGAAGAAAGCAATATTGGCATTAGCGCTCGTTATGAGCATCGGAGCCACCCAAGTGTCTTTGGCGTCTTCTGCTCCAAAACATCGTTATCATCCAACTACCCAACAGGTAGACCAAAAGGCTGCTCCTGCATCTGCCGCACAGCCATCTGCTTCGAAGGATAAAGACGACGAGGCGTTGGAGGCTTATTCTGATACAACCAGTACAGATTCGGCCAACTATGATGATTATGATGAGAATGATAATAGGTCTGTTCATTCTAGATACAGTTTAGACAACTATGATGATCCGTTCGATTTCATCGGTTCGGTATTTGGTGGCGGAGCGCTGGCTGTTATGATCATTTTCTGTATCATCTTCGGTCTGCTGTTTGTCTTTGCTCCGCTGATCATCGTATTTCTGGTTATCAGATATCTGATTCGCCGCCACAACGACCGGATGAAACTGGCGGAAATGGCGATGGAGAAGGGCATCAATGTTCCGGAAAGCGACCGTCCGATAGACAAGCAGAGCGATGAATATCTCGTGAAACGGGGATTGAGAAATGCCTTCCTGGGAGCCGGCTTATGCGCCATGTTTGCCTGGTGGGATGTTGATTTCCTGGCTGGCATCGGAGCCCTGGTCTTCTTCTATGGCATCGGTCAGACCGTTATCGGCTCGCTTCCTGCCATCAAGGACTGGTGGAAGAACCGTCATGGCGATCAGGGCACGGGATATAATGGTACTCCGGTCTAGCAGCCGACATTAAATATATCATGGCTTCTCAATAGGAGGGGAAGTCACAAGGAAAAGAACAACAATTATTAGTTAATATATATAAGGTGGAAAAGTTATCCGATATCTCTCTCGTCACGAAGGTGGTGATGCTTCATGACCGCAAGTCGTTCGACCTGCTGGTCAGGAAGTATCAGTCACCCATTCGTGGGTTCTTCCTGCGGCAGACGCTGGGGGATGCGCAGCTGAGTGACGACTTGGCTCAGGATACTTTTGTCAAGGCTTATACCCATCTGTCTAGTTTCAGGGGTACAGCCTCTTTCTCCACCTGGCTCTACCGCATCGCCTATAATGTATGGTATGATTATACCCGCAGTCATAAGGAGACGCAGGACATCGATACGCCTGCCGTTTCCAGTAAGAATGCACAGGGCGCCAATGCCGGATTGAAGATGGATTTGCTCAAGGCATTACAGATATTGAATGAAAATGAACGTACATGCATCACGCTGCAGCTGATGGATGGACTCTCTATAGATAAGATTGCAGAGGTGACGGGAATGGCGCAAGGCACCATCAAGTCGCATCTCTCTCGAGGAAAACAGAAACTTGCAAGTTACTTAAAACAGAATGGTTATGACCGATAAGATAAATGATAAGAAGTTGGAGAGCATGAAAGGGGAACCATTGAACCCTCAGGATGAAGAACTCTTGCAGATGTTCTTTTCCGATTGCCAGATGTCAGAGATTCCTGATGACGGATTCTCCGACAGGGTGATGCAGGCCTTGCCGGCTTTACCCGAAACTGATACTGCGATGTCGCTGGTTAAGCGCCAGCGTCTGGAACATTTATGGACGGCAGCCTGTGTGGCAGCAGGCATCATCATAGCGGTAGTCTGTCAGGGATGGGAACAGATTCAGGGATGGCTTTTCTCTATGAAGATAGATTTCCTCCTCTCCGGCTCGCGTGCCCTTACGCATGTGGCAGATTCCATCGCCCACTCTCAGAATCTCCTGATGGTGCTGGCTGGCATCGTTGTCCTCATCATGGTTTGGGGATATAATGAACTGGCTGATGCGCGTCAGTAGGCTTCTTCCCTGATATCAATTGTATGAATGATCAACTCTTTCTATTAGCAGAATAGTTTTTAGTGCTAATAGAAAGAGTTTTTTATTACTATAAATATCATCTTTATGCTCTTGAAATCTCCGTTCAAAGCTTTTGAATGTCCGTTCAGTGTCTTTGAACGGACATTCAATGACTTTGAACGGACATTCAATGTCTTTGAACGAAGATTTGATATTGCTGAATATAGAAAAACAAATAGGTGCTGCTACTTTTTCAGTAGAGCACCTATGCTTATGATATCGGTTTCTAAAACAATTTATAGGTAGTGCGTAGCACTTTGAACTCGGTTCGGCGGTTCAGCTGGTTGCAGATTTCCTGATGCTCCTTGCTCTGCTTCAGGATAAATTCTTCGTTGAGCACATCGCCTTCCTTGAGCCAAGGATACTTCTCGGTGAGTTTCTTGCGCACATTCTTCGGCTTCTCCTTGCCGTAGCCCACAGGGGTGAGGCGCTCTTTCTCTATGCCGTGTTTTATCAGATAGTCTACTACCGATTGGGCGCGGCGCTGAGACAGATGCTTGTTATATTCGCTGTTTCCCTTGTAGTCGCAATGGGCGCTGAGTTCGATGGTAACGTGTGGGTTCTCTTTCAGCAGCGTTACCAGCTGGTCGAGGGCTGTTGTACTGGCTTCGGTAAGGGTTGCCTTGTCGAAATCGTAGAAGATGTTGTCGATGAGTACAGGGGCTGTGATGGAAGCCAGCGGGAACTGGAGCACGTATTCCTTACTCTCTTTGGCCGAATCAACCCGAAGTTCTTCCTTGTGGTTGAGGTAGCCTTTGCAGGATGCCATCACCAGGTAGTCGACATGCGGATTGATAGGGAGGACAAACGAACCGTCGCCCTTGACGGATAGTTTCCTGTTCGTTCCGTCGTTGCCTACGATTCTCACCTCTGCGGCAGGCAGTTCATAACCGTCTTTCTCGTAAACCCATCCCTTCATTGTGGTAACAATCTCCGGATTCTCGAAGGAGTAGATATGATCGTAGCCTCTTCCGTCTTTTCTGTTAGAGCAGAAGAAGCCCTGGTTGTGGAGACCCTCGAAAGTCATTCCGAAGTCATCGGCTTCTGTATTCAGCGGATAGCCGGGGTGGGTGAGTTCATATTTCCGGGTGATGGAATTCACTTTGGCGATATAGATGTCGAGTCCGCCCATTCCCACATGACCGTTGCTGCTGAAGTAGAAGTCGCCGTTAGGACGGAAGGTAGGGAACATCTCATCGCCTGGGGTGTTGATAGGTTCGCCCAGGTTCTCTACGCCGCCCAGTCCGGCAGGAGTGATGCGTACTCGCCAGATGTCGAGACCGCCCTTTCCGCCCGGCATGTCTGATACGAAATAGAGCCATTCGCCATCAGGGGAGATGGCTGGATGGGCAAAACAACTGAGTGTATCTTTGCTGATTTCCAAATTCGTAGGCTTGCTCCAGGCTGCATCTGAGCGGTTGGAGGTTACTATCTGGGCTAAGCGGGGCGAAGTGGGATCGGTGGTACACTGGGTGAGGTACATCTGCTTGCCGTCTGGGGTAAAGCAGCATGCGCCCTCTTCGTAGTCGGTATTGAGACCGGTTCCGATGGCTTCCGGCTTGCTCCATTTGCCTTTGTCGTCTTTTTCTGAGAAGAAGATGTCGGCAGATTTCGTTCCCGTCACTCCGTTCAGGTCGCTGCCCTGGGCTTCGTTACGGGTTGAGGTGAAATAGAGCTGGCTGTTGTCTTCGCTGAGGAACATCGGCGAATAGTCGTCTCTTCGGGAATTGAAAACAGCCATCCGCTTTACCTTGTACCGGCTTCCTTCCTTCTTCCAGACTGGGGCTTTTCGTGCCGATTCGAGTCCGTTCTTTACCAGCACGTTGTCGGGCATGGAATCGAGCAGGAATTCGAATTCCTTGGCTGCCTGTCTGTAACTTCCGTTCTTCAGGAGAAGCCGGGCGTAAGCCAGGCGGTCGTTGAGGCCAGCCTGCTTGTATCGGATGGCATTGCTGTAGGCAGCCAATGCCTTCGGCGTACTGTTGATTTTATCATAGCAGCGTGCCATCTTCAGAGCCACCTTGCCTCGGACAGCCCGCTCTTTGGTAGGTGTCTTGGTGTACACCTTTTTATATTGGGTTGCCGCATCGTAGTATTCGCCTAAAGAAAGATGCTTGTCTGCTTTCTTCAGGTTCTGTTCAATGCCGCAACTTATCAGAAAGAGGCAGCTGATTGCTGTTATGATTTGATAAAATCTTATTTGTTTCATATTGATTTACATCTGTGAGAATGGCTGGCGATATTGGCAGCCTGCCTTCCAGTTGCTACAGCCATAGGCGGTCTTGCCCTTGATGATGACGCCCTTGCCGCAGAGCGGACATGGTTTGCCAACCATTGGGTCGGCAGCTGGAGCCGGCTGAGCAGGAGCATTCTGAGAATCTGTATTCTGTGCTGCAGCCTTATCGGCTTTCTTGGCTGGAGCTTTCTTGGCTGGAGCTTTCTTGGTAGCCGGTTTCTTCTTGAGGTCTTCCTCTGTCATGATGGTCACTCTCCGGTTGCTGTTGTCTGATAATACATCGATGACTATATTGTTGATCTGTTCTTTCAGTCCGTTGATGAAGTCGGCAGGATCGTAAGTCTTGTGCTCGATGTCGCGGAGTTTCTTCTCCCAGATACCGGTCAGTTCGCAACTCTTCAGCAGTTCCTCATGGATGGTGTCAATGAGTTCGATGCCTGTCGGGGTTGCCATCAGATTCTTGCGCTGGCGACGGATGTAGTGGCGCTTGAAGAGGGTCTCGATGATGCCGGCACGGGAGGATGGTCGGCCGATTCCGTTCTCCTTCAATGCAGCACGAAGTTCTTCGTCTTCTACGAATTTACCGGCTGTCTCCATCGCACGCAGCAGGGTTGCCTCGGTATAATACTTAGGTGGCGTGGTCCACTTCTCCGTCAGGGTAGGCTGATGCTCTCCCGATTCGCCTTTGGTGAAGGATGGGAGGGTTCTTTCTTCTACTACTTCCTTCTTGGCACCATTACCTGAGTCTGCATTTCCGTTGGCGTTATCTGAAGCATCATCGTCATCTGTATTCTTCGCATCCTTGGCATAGACTACTCGCCAGCCTGGTTCGAGAATCTCCTTACCGCTCACCTTAAACTCTATCTTCTCCGGTTTCGGTCCGTCTTCGTTGATGACTTCGCCCAAAACGGTAGTGGTAGAGAATTTACAGTCCGGATAGAACACGCTGATAAAGCGCTTGGCGATGAGATCATACACGTTTGCCTCCATATCGGTGAGTCCTGTTGGCGGAACACCGGTTGGGATAATGGCGTGGTGGTCGGTTACCTTGCTGTTGTCGAAAACCTTCTTGCTCTTCGGCAATTTCTTGCTGATTGTTGCGAGCTGCTGGATGAGCGGGAGGTATTTCTGCTGACTCATGATCTTTGCCTGACTCACTCCGTTCAGAATCTGCGGACATTTCGGATAGATATCGTCGGTCAGGAACTGGGTATCTACGCGAGGATAAGTGGTGTACTTCTTCTCGTAGAGACTCTGGATGAGCTTCAGCGTAATATCGGCAGAGTAAGCAAACTTCTTGTTGCAATCCACCTGCAGCGAGGTGAGGTCGTAGAGATGAGGGGGCGCCTCGTTTCCCTTTTTCTTGCTTACATCTGTAACCGTGAAGGGTTTGCCGGCGATGGTACTGAATGCTTTCTCGCCTTCCTCCTTGCTGGTAAACTTGCCGCTGGTGGCGGTAAACTGGGTGTCGCGGTAGATGGTGGCGAGTACCCAGTAAGGTTCGGAAACGAAGTTGTCGATTTCCTTCTGGCGGTTTACGATGAGGGCAAGGGTAGGGGTCTGCACCCGGCCGATGCTGAGCACCTGTCGGTTCTGACCGTATTTCAATGTGTAAAGTCGGGTGGCGTTCATGCCGAGAATCCAGTCGCCGATGGCACGGGAAAGTCCGGCTAGATAGAGTGACTGATATTCGCCCTGGTCTTTCAGCTCCTGGAATCCCTGCTTGATGGCCTCATCGGTCATGGATGAAATCCACAGTCTCTTGACCGGGCATTTTGCCTGCGCCTTCTGCATCACCCATCTCTGGATGAGCTCTCCTTCCTGTCCGGCGTCACCGCAGTTGATGATGCTGTCGGCAGCCTGCATCAGTTTCTCGATGGTAGCAAACTGCTTCTTGATGCCTTCATCATTGATGAGCTTGATACCGAAACGCTGTGGAATCATCGGCAATGCCGAAAGGCTCCAATGCTTCCACATCGGAGTATAATCATCCGGTTCCTTCAGCTCACAAAGGTGGCCGAAGGTCCATGTTACTTGGTAACCATTACCTTCCATATAACCGTCGCGTGCCGTGGTAGCCCCGATGATTCGGGCGATATCCTTAGCCACACTCGGTTTCTCTGCTATACAAACTATCATTCTTTATTTTTATTTCTGTTTGCAAAGGTACAATAAAATAATGAGATAGCCATCATTTCGCCTCCTTTTTCTCATGGCAGGGAATAAAATATTCCACAAAAAAGGTCGCCCTGAAAGAGCAAAAGCTTCTTGCATTCAAAGCTTTTGCCCTTTCAGGGCGACCTTGCTGATTGTTATCTAACCCAGGGCGCTGCCCTGGGCTAGGAGCTTCTGCCCTTTCAGGGCGTGTTCGTATAAATCTGCGTGCGATTACTCGTACTCCTGCCAGCTCTTAATCTGAAGCTGGTCCTGGCTCAATGTGCAGAATGCCTCGATGAAGGCGGAAGCCAGACGGGCATTGGTGATCAGAGGAATGTTGTGGTCGATGGCGCCACGACGGATTCTGTAACCATTGGTCAACTCACGCTTGGTGTGATTCTTAGGGATGTTGACGATGAGGTCGAACTTGTGGTCGGCAATCATCTGCATCACGTTAGGAAGATCCTTGTGGTCCTCATCAGGCCATCCTACGGCTGTAGCCTTCACGTTGTTCTCGTTCAGGAACTTCGCTGTACCGGCTGTAGCGTAGATGGTGTAACCATTCTTTACCAGCGCCTGGGCTGCGTCGAGCAGAGAAGCCTTCTCCTTAGCACCACCGCTTGAAAGCATGATGCCCTTGTCCTTTGAAGGAATCTTGTAGCCGGTGGCAATCAAAGAGTTGAGCAATGCCTCCTCGAAAGTATCACCCATACAGCCTACCTCACCGGTAGAACTCATGTCCACACCCAAAACTGGGTCGGCGTTCTGCAAACGGGCGAATGAGAATTGTGAAGCCTTCACACCCATACGGTCGATATCGAAGGCAGACTTATCCGGTTTCTGATATGGAGCATCGAGCATGATGCGGGTAGCAGTCTCGATGAAGTTGCGCTTCAATACCTTGCTCACGAATGGGAACGAACGGGATGCACGGAGATTACACTCGATTACCTTTACATCACGACCCTTAGCCAGGTACTGGATATTGAAAGGACCCGAGATGTTGAGCTCCTTGGCAATGGCACGTGAAATCTTCTTGATCTGACGGGCTGTAGCGAAGGAAATCTGCTGGGCAGGGAAGGTCATGGTGGCATCGCCGGAGTGAACACCTGCATACTCTACGTGCTCTGAAATACCATACTCTACAATCTCACCGTTCTGAGCCACACCGTCGAACTCAATCTCGTTGGTCTCTGTCATAAACTGGGAGATAACTACCGGGTATTCCTTAGAAACCTCAGAAGCTGCCTCCAGGAAGCGACGCAACTCATCATCATCGTGGCAAACGTTCATGGCTGCACCGGAAAGAACGTAAGATGGACGAACGAGAACAGGATAGCCTACCTCGTCGATGAACTTCTGAACATCCTCCATTGATGTGAGGGCGCTCCACTTAGGCTGGTCGATACCCAACTTATCGAGCATGGCAGAGAACTTACCGCGGTTCTCGGCACGGTCGATGTTGACAGGAGATGTACCCAGGATTGGCACAGACTGGCGATGAAGCTTCATAGCCAGGTTGTTTGGAATCTGACCACCCACAGAAACAATCACACCACGTGGTGACTCCAGGTCGATGACATCGAGTACACGCTCGAATGAAAGCTCATCGAAGTAGAGACGGTCGCACATATCGTAGTCGGTAGATACGGTCTCTGGGTTGTAGTTGATCATGATTGACTTGTAACCCAACTTGCGGGCTGTATTGATGGCGTTTACTGAACACCAGTCGAACTCTACAGAAGAACCGATGCGGTAAGCACCCGAACCGAGAACGATGACAGACTTCTCGTTCTTGTAGTAGTTGATGTCGTAACCCTCTACGGCGTAAGTCATGTAGAGATAGTTGGTAAGGTCTGGGTGCTCGCTAGCCACTGTAGGGATGCGCTTAACGGCAGGAAGAATGTTCAGCTTCTTGCGCTGGGCACGAACTGCGAGCACCTCCTTCTCCATATTTGTGTTCTGAGTCTTCAATACGAAGCGACCAATCTGGAAGTCAGAGAAGCCCAATACCTTAGCCTCGCGCAATACCTCGGCAGGAATCTCCTCCAGAGTATTATATTCAGAAAGCTTGTGCTTGTAATCTACGATATTCTTCATGCGCTCGATGAACCAAGGGTCAATCTTGGTCAACTCCTCGATGCGCTCGATGGTGTAACCTTCCTCCAGAGCCTGGGCAATGGCGAAGATACGGAGGTCGGTAGGGTTAGAAAGTTCCTCATCCAGGTTTTCGAACTTGGTGTGGTCGTTGCCTACGAAACCGTGCATTCCCTGACCAATCATACGGAGACCCTTCTGGAGCATCTCTTCGAATGAACGGCCGATAGACATGATTTCGCCTACAGACTTCATGGAAGAACCAATCTTGCGGCTTACACCGGCAAACTTGGTAAGGTCCCAACGAGGAATCTTGCAGATCATATAGTCGAGTGATGGAGCTACATAAGCTGAGTTAGGAGTACCCATCTCACCAATCTGGTCGAGCGTATAACCGAGGGCAATCTTAGCTGCAACGAAAGCGAGCGGATAACCGGTAGCCTTAGAAGCAAGGGCAGAAGAACGGCTCAAGCGAGCATTGATCTCGATGATACGGTAGTCGTTGGTCTCAGCATTGAAAGCATACTGGATGTTGCACTCACCCACGATGTTGAGGTGACGGACGCACTTCACGGCGATGTCCTGCAACATCTTCACCTGCTCGTCGGTAAGAGAACAGGTTGGAGCCACAACGATAGACTCACCTGTATGGATTCCGAGTGGGTCGAAGTTTTCCATAGAGGCAACGGTGAAGCAGCGGTCGTTCGCATCACGGATGCACTCGAACTCAATCTCCTTCCATCCCTTCAGACTCTCCTCAACAAGCACCTGAGGTGCGAAAGTGAAGGCAGATTCAGCAATCTCCTTAAACTCCTCTTCGGTCTTGCAGACACCAGAACCGAGACCACCCAGTGCATAGGCAGAACGGATCATGATAGGGTAGCCGATGTTGCGTGCCGCAGCCACAGCCTCCTCCATGTTCTCGCAAGCGTGGCTTACAGGAACCTTGAGGTCAACCTTGTTAAGCTCCTTTACGAAGAGGTCGCGGTCTTCCGTGTTCATGATTGCCTCTACCGAAGTACCCAACACATCCACACCGTACTCCTTGAGCACACCGTTGAGGTAAAGTTCTGTACCAACGTTCAAACCCGTCTGTCCACCCCAAGCCAGCATGATGCCGTCTGGGCGCTCCTTCTTGATAATTTCAGTTACAAAAAAAGGTGTCACCGGCAAGAAATAAACCTTGTCAGCAATACCTTCACTTGTCTGAATTGTAGCAACGTTTGGATTAATGAGGACGGAACTAATACCCTCCTCGCGCAAAGCCTTGAGAGCCTGCGAACCGGAATAGTCAAACTCACCTGCCTGGCCGATCTTCAAAGCACCGGAACCCAGAACGAGGACTTTCTTAAGCTGTTTCTTCATCATTAAATATAACTATAAGTTTGTTCTTTATATGTCTTGTTATTTATGTTTTTAGCAACTAAACTGTATTTGTGTTAGTTCACAAATGGTAGACACACTATTTCTAGATGCAAAGTTACGCTATTTATTTGATTATTCCAAATTTTCTGCAAATCTTTACAGTTAAATAACATCAATTATTATTATTTCTTCTCTAGAATGTCGTATTTTTGCAATTATTTTGTTACTTTTGCAGCGGCTTTTAGTCATGTAGAAAAAGAATAAAAAATAGCAAACAAGATAAATATAACAACAATGAAAGTCGGATTATTCGTCCCTTGTTATGTGGATGCCCTTTACCCTGAAGCGGGTGTGGCTACATACAAGTTGCTTAAGCATTACGGACTAGACGTGGGTTATCCCGAAAAACAGACTTGCTGCGGCCAGCCAATGGCTAATGCCGGTTTTCAGTACAAGTCGGAGAAGGTCATAGAGACATTTGATGAACTGTTCAAGGATTACGATTATATCGTAGCTCCTTCTGCCTCATGTGCCGCTTACGTAAAGGTGTATTATCCTAAAATCCTTGAGGGTAAGCACGAGTGTATTTCCTCAAAGAAAATCATGGATGTTGTGGAGTTCCTTCACGATGTGCTGAAGGTGGATCATGTGCCGGGCAAGTTCCCGCATGTGGTGAGTGTACACAACAGTTGTCACGGTGTGCGCGAACTGGGATTGTCATCTCCTTCTGAGCGCCACATCAAGCCTTTCAACAAAATCATTGACTTATTAAATATGGTGGAAGGCATTACCATCCACGAGCCGGAGCGCAAGGATGAGTGCTGCGGATTTGGCGGTATGTTCTCTATTGAGGAACCTGCCGTTTCTACCCGTATGGGCGAGGAGAAGATCAAGCGCCACATGGCTACAGGCGCTGAGTTTGTTACCGGACCGGATTCTTCCTGTCTGATGCACATGGCTGGAATCGCCAAGAAAGAGAAGATGCCGATCAAGTTTATTCATGTTGTTCAAATATTAGCTGCAGGACTATGAGTACAGAACATTCCAAGAGAGCTGCGAAGTTTACGCAGAACGTAGAGAAGACCACCTGGCACGACGCTACCTTCTGGTCTGTTCGTCAGAAAAGAGATAAGATGGCGCAGGAACTTCCTGAGTGGGAAGATCTCCGCGAGCATGCGTCTGAAATCAAGATGCACACGATTACCCATCTTGCCGATTATCTCGATATGTTTTCCAAGAATCTGGAGAGCCGTGGGGTGAAGGTTCACTGGGCAAAGGATGCACAGGAATTTAATGAGATTGTGCTCGGTATCCTGAAAGATCATAACGTGAAGAAGATGGTGAAGTCGAAGTCGATGCTCACCGAGGAGTGCGAAATGAATCCTTATCTGGAGCAGCACGGCATTGACGTGGTGGAGACCGACCTGGGTGAGCGCATCATCCAGCTCTTGCATCAGAAGCCTAGCCATATCGTGATGCCTGCCATCCACCTGAAGCGTGAGGAGGTAGGTAAGATGTTCGAGGAGACGGGTATCTCCAAGGAAATCGGCAACTATGATCCTACTTACCTGACCCGCTGTGCCCGTCATCATCTCCGCGACCAGTTTATGGAAGCTGGAGCAGGTATGACCGGATGTAACTTCGGTGTGGCTGCTACCGGCGATTGCGTGGTTTGCACCAACGAGGGTAATGCGGATATGACCACTTCCATGCCTAAGCTCCATATCGTAGCGATGGGTATCGAGAAACTGGTTCCTGATTATAAGTCACTGGCTGTATTCCAGCGCCTGCTCTGCCGCTGCGGAACCGGTCAGCCTACCACAACCTTTACCTCTCATTTCCGCCAGGCTCGTCCGGGTGCTGAGATGCATGTGGTATTGGTGGATAACGGCAGAAGCGACATTCTTGCTGATAAGGACCACTGGCAGACTTTGAAGTGTATGCGCTGCGGTGCCTGCATGAATACCTGTCCGGTTTATCGTCGTTCAGGCGGTTACAGCTACACCTATTTCATTCCGGGTCCTGTAGGTGTGAACCTGGGTATGCTGAAGAATCCTCAGAAGTACAGCGATAATGTTTCGGCATGTACTTTGTGCTTGTCATGCGATAATGTCTGTCCTTCCAAGGTAGGACCGGGTTCTCAGATTTATGTCTGGCGCCAGAGTCTGGAGAAGTTGGGTAAGGCTGATCCTGTCAAGAAGGCGATGTCGAATGGTATGAAGTATCTCTTCGACCGTCCTGCGCTCTACACCACTGCCCTGAAGTTTGCTCCGCTTGTCAATCTGGTTCCTGAATGCTGTACGCACTTCAGCAATTGGAATGCCTGGGGCATCGGTCACGCCATGCCTGAGTTTGCAAAGAAGAGTTTCCACCAGCTTTGGAAAGAAGGAAAGGTGAAGTAGTGGGTCATCATAAAGTTCAAAGTTCAAATTTCAAAGTTCAATGAAGAAAGAAGATTTCCTGAACAAGTTGCGTAAGAATACGCACGTTCAATTCGATATGCCTGCCGTAGATGTGAAGGGTATCCAGTATGAGGATACGCTGAAACAGTTTATTGAGATGACGGAATCGGTAGGTGGTCATGTGATAGAGGCGAAGGAGGGTGAGAGTCTGGATGAGCTGGTGAAGAAGGCTTATCCGGAAGCCAAGGTCTTTGCTTCTCATCTGCCAGAAATCACGATTGCCCAGAAGAATCCTGATACCGTGGCTGAGGCTAACGACCTGAATGGTACTGATGTGGGTATTGTTCGTGGTGAAGTGGGTGTTGCCGAGAATGGCTGCATCTGGATTCCTCAGACCATGAAGGAGAAAGCGGTGCTTTTCATCTCGGAATATCTTGTGATATTCCTCGAAAAAGAGAAGATTGTGAACAATATGCATGAGGCTTATGCCCGTATTGAGATGGATCCGAAGTACAATTTCGGTACTTTCATCAGTGGTCCTTCCAAGACTGCCGATATCGAGCAGGCACTGGTTATGGGTGCGCAAGCTGCTCGTGGTGTGACAGTTATACTGATTTAGTTTATAGTTAAAAGTTGATGGTTTATAGGGCTTTTCTATAGTTTATAGTTGAAAGTTTATAGTTTACAGCAACCTTGCGAACGGCTAAGCCCTATAAACTTTCAACTTTCAACTATCAACTATTATAATCTCCATTCGTAAGTATCATAAACCACTCCTCTTCCTCCGAATCCTTCTTTCTGGCTGATGAGACCTTCGTTCAGATAATCACCATCGCCTTCTGTAGAACGACCAAAGTCAAAGAATTTATAATCGGCATAATCATAATTTAGAACCTGGTCGTAAATGGCGTCAATGCCTCCAAGTTCCTTACCTTTGTCGTTTGATGAACAGTATTGTCCATGTACCGTCTGTGGCGTGATGTAGAAGGTGAATCCTGCTACAATTTCATCTTTCAGGTAGGCATTGTATTGAATGATGTTGTCTGGAAAACGGCTATGTAAAAGTTCTATTTCTTGGAGAGTATGAACAGGATGCACCTGATATCGTTCTTCAAGATTAGCGTCAAGAACTTTCCAGAAATCTTCGAAATTATTCTCTTTCTTTACAATAATTCCTGCCTCCTGTGCTTTCTTTAGGGAGCGGCGGCGAAGTCTTCTCCATCTTGGCTTCTCTTGTAGGAAAAGAACTGACCCGATATCGCGTTTCACGATGCGTGCCTTGCATACCCAATAGATGGCATAAAGATCTTCTTCGGATGGCATCTGGTGGTAAACCCAAGGCACAGGTTTGTATAGTACCTTTTTGAAACCCTGTTGCCTAAGGTATTCGTTCAATTCTTTGAAAAGCTGGACAACGTCAGCTGCTGTCACATCCTTATTCATTATCAGTCCTCCATAAGTAAGGCCAAAGTGAGAGCAGAATATATCCTCTCTCTCATGGGCCGGCAATAGGGAATGGAGTTTTCCGTTCTTGTAGAACATCAGGGAATAGTCCTTGAACCGGTCGGAATGGTAATCCATGTAGTTGCGATTGAAGAGGAAGGTGGCGTTGCGTGCATGTTCTACATAAGCATTCCACGCCTCCTTGTCTGCATCGTTGTATTTTTTTATCTCAAACATGATATTTAGCGTTATTGATTCTCGGTTTTTGAGAGATTTCGACTATTTTTTGAACTGATGAATCTGAGGTATTCGTCATATTCGCGTATGTAGTCTTCTTCCTTAAACTTTTGGGAAGCCAGAACCAGACACAATGAGCCGGAAGAGAAATCATCCAGTGTTCGCCAGATATTGACATCCACGAACAATCCCTCCCAAGGGTGGTTGAGATGATAGGTCTTCTTCTGTTCTCCATTATCCAGTGTTACCGAAAAGGAACCGCTGGCTGCTATGATGAATTCCTGGCATTCCTTGTGAGCATGGCCACCGCGACTTTCTCCGCCCGGAACATCATAGGTCCAGTAGGTACGGGCAATGGCAAAGGGAATATGCGTTTCTCCCTCTGCCACTGTCAGGTTGCCTCTTGGGTCGAATATCTTGGGTAATGTGATAATTCTTCCTAATTCTTTCATGTCTTATTTCTTCATGTATGGGTCGGTTCCCAATACGGTTTTTGCCAGACGCTTTGCCTTGTCGCGAAGCTGGTTGAGGTCATCGACCTTCTCACCGTAGCAGAGAACAACGCCCATGCGGCGGCCTACGTGAGCCTCTGGCTTGCCGAAGATACGGATGCGGGTATGGTCTTCCTTCAGCGCATCGAGCATATTGTAGTTTAATGGCTTGGTGCTTTCCTCTGGCGAGAGGATGACGGCAGAACAGCCGATGTGCTCCAGATGGATTCCGGCGATAGGCAAGCCCATCACGGCACGGAAGTGGAGCTCAAACTCGCTCAGGTTGGTGGTGTGACCGAGGGTTACCATACCTGTATCGTGTGGACGAGGACTCAACTCTGAGAAGATAACCTCGCCCTGCTTGCTCAGGAAGAACTCTACGCCCCAGAGGCCGGCACCGGTCAAAGCCTTGGTCACTTCGCCTGCGATGTGCTCAGCCTTCTTCAAAGCCTCCTCAGGAATCTGGAATGGCTGCCAGCTCTCTCGGTAGTCACCGCCTTTCTGTACATGGCCGATAGGTGGACAGAAGAGGGTAGGACCGTCTTTCTGGGTGACGGTGAGCAGGGTGAACTCAGAATCGAAGTCAATAAATTCCTCGATGATTACTTCCTTCACGTCGCCACGACCTTCTTCCATTGCTTCCTTGTAAGCCTCCTTCAGTTCATCATCGTTGTGAACATAGCTCTGACCATGACCGCTTGAACTCATCAGAGGCTTCACTACGCATGGGAAACCGATTTCATCGGCAGCGTTCTTAAACTCCTCGAAGGTCTTGGCATAGAAATACTTGGCGGTGCGCAGACCCAGTTCCTTGGCGGCTAGGTCGCGGATGGCACGGCGGTTCATGGTGTAGTTTACGGCACGGGCAGAAGGCACAACCTGGATGCCCTCCTTCTCGAAGTCGAAGAGTCGCTCGGTGCGGATAGCTTCAATCTCAGGCACGATGATGTCTGGGTGATGTTTCTCTACCACTGCGGTCAATGCGTCGCCATCGAGCATCGAGAACACTTCTCGCTCGTCGGCTACCTGCATGGCTGGTGCATTGTCATACTTGTCGCAAGCGATGACGTACTGTCCTGCTCGCTTTGCGGCGATGGTAAATTCTTTGCCCAGTTCGCCTGAGCCCAAAAGCATAATCTTCTTCATTTATATGATGTTTAATGTTTTATGTCCCTAAAATTAATCACTAATCACTACTAATTAATCACTAATAATTAATCACTAAGTCCGAACTTCTTTCTGATAAATTCTGCGATAAACTTCTCTGTTTCTTCGATTCCCAGATGGCTGCTGTTGATGCAGAGGTCGTAGCTCTCGCTGTGTCCCCACTTCTTGCCTGTATAGTAATCGTAGTAAGAGGCGCGCTGTTCCTCGTGGCTTTCGATGAACTTGCGGGCGCTGGCTCTGTCGATGTCCTTTCGCTTGCACACTGCCTTGATGCGGTCGTCGATATTGGCGGTGATGAAGATATTGATCACGTTCTTGTAATCACGCAGCACATAGTCGGCGGTTCTGCCCACAAACACGCAGTTGCCCTCATCGGCAGCCTTTCTGATGGCGTCGCTCTGGAACTTGTACAGGCCTTCCTGCGAGAAGTCGTTGTGATAGAAATTGTTATCGCTCAGGAAGGGCAGATGGGTATGGAAGAGAGACTTGAAGAATCCCTTTTGCTCATCGTTCTGCTCGAAGAATTTCTCAGAGAATCCACTCTCCTTGGCGGCAAGGTTCAGCAGCTCACGGTCGTAACATTTGCAACCGAAATCCTCCGCCAGCTTCTCGGCGATGATATGGCCGCCGCTACCTATCTGGCGACCTACGTTTATGATAATCTTTTCCATTTACTTTGAACTTTGAGATTTGAACATTGAACTTTATGAATAGTAAAACCGTTAATCCTTAATTCCGCAACACTATAGTTTAACATTATTTATAAGTGCCTGAGCAACAAAAAGTTGCCCAGGATTTTGCCATGTCAGAATTTTCACTTACCTTAGTGTTGCGAAAAGAAGACAAGCAAAACTCTAATATGACATGGCAAAGATACAAATAAAATCTGAGAAACTCACTCCTTTTGGAGGAATTTTTTCTATTATGGAGCAATTTGATGCTCTTTTAGCTCAAACCATAGATTCCACCTTGGGAT
>OGGT01000421.1_pt1 | contig 23210 bp, 18 predicted proteins | sample 1571311 | NCBI WGS metagenome assembly OGGT01 (sample SAMEA2581931, study PRJEB24529) | metagenome | biome: Human gut stool | place: China | collected 2011
AAATCGTTGGGGTGTTTGAACCAAATCATTTTCTTCGTGTATTAGTTTTCTATTTCCTGATAGTTATCTTATATTCTGAAAGGATAGAAGGGCTTCATAGTGATGTGTAAGGGAGAGACTGTTCAGCGGTCATATCTTTTAAAATATGCGGCAAAGTTACGTATAACAGAACAAGCCTGCAAATGGACTTTTGTAGGCTTAATGTATGTTTGGGCGTGTCCAGAAGCTATTGTATGGGTGTTCTGGCCTTCGTCTGGGGAACTGAAGCCTACAATGGAGAAATATGTGTTTTTTTATAGAAAGTAGCCGGTGGAGCTCGCTCTTTAGGCGGCCTTCTACTTGTTACATTCGTAAACATTTGACTCACAGTGGCTATTACTCTCCGGACTTTGTTTTGTGCATACGTGTCATCTGCCTTATGTGGGCCAGACTGCGCAGTTCGCTTTGGGAGAAAGACGATTTTCCTTCCAACAAGCCGCCAATTGCCTCTGCAATGATTTCTAACTGATCCAATAATGGATTTCTACTGTGTGCAGTATTCTTTTCGATGCTTACTGCGTTTTGACCTCCGCTTTGGAGGGTCAAGGTTGTTTTTTTATGTTCATTATTAGTTAAAAAATATCTTGGCAAAGATACTTAATTATTGGTATTCTACCATTTACTATACGAAAAAGAAAAGTGCACGAAAAAAATGGGGGAGAATTTGTAAAACATCTATAAATCATTAACTTTGTACATGATTATTTAAATCAAATGGAAAAAAATATTTTGCAATCAAGAGTTATAGATGTACTGCGGTTTCCTATGATTGTTGGAGTCGTTCTGTGGCATTCTTTTTTTGAAGGTATTATGGGATTGGATATTCCGGATTCAGGGATACCGATATATCATACTACTTCTTTTTTTATATCACGTATTTTGGCTTCAGTGGCAGTTCCTTTATTTTTTTTTATTTCAGGGTATCTCTTTTTCTTTCGCACTGCCTTTTCTGTTGATGTCTATAAAAAGAAGCTAAAGTCAAGGATTAAAACCTTATTAATACCATATTTGTTTTGGAACTTTGTAGTACTTGTGGGACATTGGATTGTTACAGTTTTATCACCGGTACAATTGACATCAGGTGCTTATAAACAAGTGAGCGATTATACTGTTTGTGATTATCTGATTAGTTTTTGGAATATTAATGGAATGCCGGTAAATGGAGCTTTATGGTTTATACGTGATTTAATGGTCATGTTGGCCTTTTCTCCATTAGTATACTGGTGTCTTCGTTATTTTCGTTGGTATATATTGGTAGTGCTTGGTTGTATTTGGCTGGTAGGGGGAACTTTGGAGATTCCAAGAATGGATGCTGTCTTTTTCTTTTTTGTGGGAGCATGGTTTAGTATTACCGGACGTAACTTTGTTGCTGACTTTAAATCTTTTTTTCCTTGGGGAGTAGCCTTGTACTTTCTTTTTGCTATAGGTACAATTGGCGTAAGAGGAGCAGATGGATTTCTATATGTAGCCAATGCCGGCATATTATTGGGCATTGTATCGATTATAGCTTTGACTGCTTACTTTGTGGAACGGGAAAGATGGAAATCTTCTTATTTTTTGATAAGCTCTTGTTTTTTAGTGTATGCATGTCACCAGCTTCCCTTGAATATGTTCGTCCGTATTCTGTTTAAGTTTATGTCTCCCGTTTCAGATTGGCAATTTATGCTTATTTATATTGTTAGCCCTTTGGTGATTATTCTTGTTAATCTTTTGTTATACGCTTCGTTGAAAAAACTTTTTCCACATTTTACAGCCATTATTACAGGTGGAAGAGGTTGAATGAGAGCTTAATTTGTTGCGCATCCTTATCATAAAACGCCGTAGCCACGGGAATGTTTCTCCCGACTTCAGGTTGTAGTACAACGATTTGGATTCATAAATCATCTGGAACGTTTCCGTACAGAGTACCGGTTTCTTGGTTAGGCGGTTGATTTCGACAGCTTGTGTCATGGAACTTTCTACAAACAGCATGTTGTCTGTGGATGAACCGTATTCTTTGGCTTTGAAGGAGGCGTGGCAATTCGCTCGTTGGCGTGCAGCCATATCCGGCAGGTTCAGCATGACGAGCTTATTGTATTTTACATGGTTCTTCTGGAGCCAGGCTTCCGTCTCCGGACGGTATTTCTCCAAGCGTGAAGTGACCAGTGTGCCGATGGTGACTTTGGGAATGAATAGCGGAGGAGCGTTCAGCAGGAAATGACGGTACTTCTCGCCGTCGTCGTTCTCTTCCGGAGTGGGGTCTGCGCAAAGCACGCCGTCAATGTCCATACACGTTTTTTGCAGGATGGAGTGGTTCATTATGTTCCATTGGAAGAAACGGGGATAATCGACTATTTCGAAAAAATAGTCTACGGAATGGGAGTGTAGTGGGACTGCATAAATGACGCAATATTGGATGTTGTATAAATGTTCTATGTCCTTCAGGAGCTCGCGGCATTTCTTCATGGCTTTTCCCGTGGCTATGCTATCATCCACAACCAATACATTATGTATATTGTTCATGTTGAAAGTTTTCCCCCGTTCTCCGGTCTGATAGATATGCCCGTTGCGGAAAGAGTCTATGTCCGTGACCGGCAGGTTCAGGTAGAGCGCCAGCAGGTTGGCGGGAAACATGCCACTGCGGGGCACGCCGACAATGAGGTCGAAATCCCGTGGCAGAATGCTGAGATGTTGCAGGATGCAATGGTTTAGGTCGTCTATGTTACGATAGTTCATGTAGCTTTCTCCTTCACAAAATTATCGATTATGTCGTATATTTTCTTTACACTGTGCCCCCAGCTGTGGGTCTCGGCAAAGGCTATGCGCTGTTTGGCAAGTTCTTCGTCATCGGCTTCGGTCACAGCACGGTCTATGGCCGAAAGCCATTCTTCCGGGGTGGTGGCCAGGTGCGTGTGATTTGCGAATATGTGGCGCATGGTGTGGGTACTGGTTGCGACAGTGGGTTTACCCATAGCCAGGTATTCGTCTATTTTCAATGGATAGTTACCGTCGGTAATGTCGTTCACCATTTGCGGGTTGATACAGACATCGTAGGCTGTGATGTAAGCGGGCAACTCGTCCACCTTTTTCTGCCCGGTGAAATACACATTTTTCAGGCTGTGGATGTGGTGTTGGCGAAAACCGTCGTCCTCCGGTCCGGTGAACACAAAATTGTAATCGGGACGCTGGCTTATTATTTGATAGAGCAGGTCTCCGTCAAGGCGGGTACTGTTTATCGTACCCATATATCCGATGATAGGGCGTGGAATGTCTTGCATGTCACCGGGTGTTTCGTATTTCTTGGCCGGATTGTACAGCTTTAGGTTTACGCCGGTTTCGATGGGGTAGGTATGGGGATTGTAGGCTTGCAACTCTGCGGCAAAACGGGTGGAGTTTGCCAGAACAAGGTCGGCCGAAGCAGCCAGTTCCGGTTCAAGACGGGTGCCGTGCCTGCGCCAGTAGGCTTCGCCTATGACGTAGTCGCGCCGGTAATAGATGCTAACAGACGGATGGATATACTCCTTCAGATAGCGGCTGCGGTAAATGTCTGTATCGATGAGGTGGATGTAATTTTTGAAGTCGAGCGCGGCAGCCTGCTCTACAATCCATCGGGCTATGCGGGCATTGTTTTTTCTGTTGACGATATTGAAAAGCGGTGCAGGCAGGAAGTTGGCCGAGAACAACATGAAAGGACAGTCCAGCACCCACATGTTGGCGTTGATTTGCCGGAGCGGTGAAGTCTCTCCCTTGATGACAGCCATGCGCCGGATGTAGGACGGAGATTGTCTGTTCCCTCTCAGCCGGATGGAAATGTCCATCGGAGTGTTGATGTAGAGCACTCGGTTCTGCTTTGAAATTTCCAATGCAGTATTCTTGATGGTACTACCTATTTCGATGTCCCATGTTTGCAGGCTGGTGATGATGAAGTCTCTCATGATGTTTGCCGGTTACTGGTGAATACAGTGATATATCTTTACATATTCTTCTGCAGTGTGTTTCCAGGAGAACAGTTTTACACGTTCCAGACTGTAATTTACTTGTTGCTGATAGAGTGTCGCATCATTTTCCAGGCGTAGCAAGGCATCTGCTATTTTTTGCGGTTCTTGAGGGTCGACTAAAATGGCACCTTTACCGGCTACTTCGGGCATTGCCGAAACGTTGCCCGTCACTACGGGAGTGCCGCAAGCCATAGCCTCCAGTATCGGAATCCCGAAACTTTCACGCAAGGAAGGATAGAGAAATGCAAATGCTGCATTATAAAGGGTTGCTAAATCTTTGTTGCCGATATATCCCGGATAATACAGATGTTCTTTTATCCCGGTGATTCCTTCTTGCTGAAGAAGCTGGTCGATATATTCTTCTTTTAAATCGGCAATGAGAAGGGGGCGTTTCGTTTGGGATGCTTTCAGATACAACGCGTATGCTTTCAGGGTACGTGCCGCATTCTTTTTGGGGTCTGTATTTCCAAGAAAGAAAAGAAAGTCTGGGTGCGGTATGTATTTCTGCACAATACTCTCATCGGGTGTTTCCTGCATCGTAAAGTAAGCGCTGTAGCCGTTGTAAACGGCTTTAATGACTTCTTTGGGAAGTTGCAGCGCTTCGCGTATGCGGGTACACTCGAACTGAGAAACTGTAATAATATTTCTTGCTTTCTTCAGGATGCGGGGAACAATCAGGCGACGGTAATGCCATCCCATTTCCTGATAGAAGGAAGGACTGCGATGCTGACGCGGCTCCAAATAGATAATGTCATGAAGCGTCAGCACCAAAGGGACGGGACACCATAACGGGGCTGTATTCGATGTACAATGCAGCAAGTCCGCTTTCAGTTTCCTGACGGCCTGGGGCAATGCTATCTGCTCCCACAAAGGATAAGTAGGGCAGCGAAGCTCAATGATATGGAGGTTTTCCGATTCTTCCAGGCACCAGTCCTCCCCCGGAGCAACGAATACGTAATATTCATTACCGTCTTTCCGCTTTTGCAGTTCTTTCAGTGTCTCCAGGATGACAAAGTCCATGCCATGCTTGTCTTTGCGGAAAATGCGTTGGGCTTCGATGGCGATTCTCATTTTGCTGCCTTTCTTTTCTTTTTCCGTTTAAAGATTCTTGTGATGTGGCTCATGGAAGAGGTGACTACCAATATGGGCAGAGACCAGAAAGCGCTCCGGAATTTGCGGCTGATTTCCCCTTCGGGCATGGCCATCAAAAAAGTGATGAATAAAACGGCTAAAAGTGCATACCATTTTGTAGCAAGCGGCCACTCCAGAAACGTCATTGCCACGGCACATATCGTGATATATAAGATGAGCAGGAAACGGGATGGAAGTAGCCATTGGAATAATTTTTCGCATAAATCCCACTTTCCTTGTAAGAATGCTATCGGAAATTGTTGCAATGCCAGTATGGAGCTGCGATACTGTGAGCCCAACCAGCGCTGGCGTTCTTTGCTGTACCCCGATGTATCGTCCGTCTTTTTGCAATAGCAGACTATTTCTTCCATGTATTCGGTATATATGTTTTCCTTCAGAAGTTCCATTTCTGTAGCTTTGGCCAAATCGCTTCCTGATAATCTGGGAGCGATTTCCTGGAACATCTCAAAATCAAACATCATGCCCGAACCGATGAGGGCGGAGGAGAATCCCAGTGCCGTATGTGCCTTGCGGAAGAGGTGGTTGTTGATTTCTTCGCTGGTGGCGTTTAATACGGCGATGTTGGTATTCAGGTTTTCCGTCATGCGGTGGGCTTGGATGGCATCACATCCGGAGTAGTAGGCATTGTTGAAAAGCTCTAATGCGTTAGGAACAACTTTGTTGTCTGAATTGAATATGGTGATGGCATCGTACTCATGAGGAGAATAGCGCTCCATGACCTGCTGTATGGCATATATCTTTGTGCAATGTTCTTTATCGGGCACGACAATGTTGACCGGCATCTGGAGCAGCGTAACCAAATCTTCTTCGGACAGTTGTGTGGCAGCCACTGCGATGTCGTATTTTTCTCTCGGATACGTCTGCGTGTCAAGGAAATGATTGATGGACTCTATCACTTCCTTGCCGTTTTTCAGCACAACAAAGAGGACCAGGAACCGATGTCGCTTGGGGGACGGTGGATAGGGATTCTTGTATTTCCGCAAGGAGGCCAATGCATAGATAAACAAGTAGGCTACGGGGATGGCCAGCAATAAGAAAAGAACCGCGTCTGTCATTTGCAAGGCATTGTTGTTCTCGTCCATCCACCAGTCGGGATTGAATATGGAAAAAATGTCGTTCATATATGTTTTCTATTTAATATTTTCTATTTCTTTTTCATTTTTTGTTGGGTCAGCAGTTGGTCGATATGCTCCCCGTTAATCAGGACTGACAAAAATAAAATGATTATAAATCCTGTAGGGAATTGAAAGAAAAAGGCATTTCCATAGGCACTTATCATTAGTCCGAAAATACCGCAAGCAATGGCCGTGAGTATTCCACGTAGCTCGTTATTCTTAATCCGAAACATGATAAGATAGCAACCTCTTAACAATGTACAGACATATATGGTAAGAAAAAGCACTAATCCTACAATGCCGGTTTCCATCCATATCTTGACATAAAAAGAATCATGGGGAATGAGTGTTGTGAGACGGGAACCATATTTTCTGGCTTCTACCCCTCCCAAACCAAGTCCTTCTCCGAAAGGTTTGTATTTTAGATATTCAGCCAATCTTTTTTGGTTTTCTTTGCGGACAATGTATGAGGCGTCTTCTGTAGGTCTGAAAGCTGTACGCATGCGTCTGATGGAAGTGTTGCTTTCACCGATATAGGTATGGGCGAAAAAGACATAAAAAAACAATCCGAAGAAGACTGTAGCTCCCATGAGCTTGATATTTTTACTGAGGAAAGTTAACAATATGATTCCTCCGATGGGGACAAACAGTGCACCGCGGGTTCCGGAAATGAACAAGGCATATATGGAACAGACGGCAATAATTGCATAATAGATTCTTATGGAACGTTCTTTTATGAAGATAGCCGAGATACCGAACAGAATGGCGGCAAAGCCCATGTTGGAACCGAAATTTCCGGCATCTGTGAAAAAGGAAAAATATCGGGTGACATCGGATAAAAGGTGTGTCTTGTACATTTCCGTTTCAATCAGCATGGTTGTTTCTGTCTCATCAAAACCTGCATATTTCTGGTAAACAGCTTTGGCTACGGCTGTCAATGTGAATATGGACAGAAAAAGCATAATGACGCGCAACCGCTTGTAGGAGGTCATTGTTAAAACGCCAATTAATGACATGACAAGGGTACTGTATATGATTCCACGGGAGTAAATCCAAGCTTCCGTGAGAGCTGTTGGATTCATGATTTCAGCCGCAGTATATATGGCCCATATGCAACCTCCGAACGTCAGAATGTTTTTGGTGTATTTCCATGCAATCTTACCTTGTTGGTGATAGGAATATATCAGGAGCGTCACAAGCAGGGTGACGGTTGCGACATCATACCAGACACTCAACCCACTGCCCTGCGTGTATCTGTACCAGGGAATGAAAAAGTAATTGAATGTGAATAGGAAACATACACCGGCAAAAGGGTTTCTTAATGCTTGTATTGCTATTATCAGGAAGAAAGGGGAAAGGCAAACGTATGCAGTGATATCCCAAGTACTGAATAATATGCTATAGATGAGTGCACCCAGTCCGATGATGAACACTAATAATGTTACCGCCAAGGGAGATATGCTATGTCCTTTGATATCCGTTTGCATTTATTTGACAGCTGCTGATTTTGATGTTAAACCTAATTGTGCCAACCGGCTGAAGAAGCTGTGAACCGGGGTGTGAGGAGGCAATTCTCCGGTGAAGCTTTCAACCACTTCGCGGTCTGCATTGTTGAGATACATAAATAGAGGAGTTCCTTCCAATTCTTCCTTTAACGGTTTCAACCGGGTGTCGTCATCTCTGCCCCACAATCGGGCGGCGTTGGCTATCAGCAAATTGAAATCTGCTTTTTTCAATACCGACATAGGTAGAGTTGCGGTACTGACAGCAGGATATTCCACTAAAATGATGTCCGGTATTTCTTCTGCTTCATTCAGAACCCAGAAGTCAGACAATTCTTGAGCTTGTACATATCCCTTGTTTTGGGTATCGAAATCGTGGTCATATTTTACAAGGCGCACTTTTATCCCCTCAGTTTCCCAGTAATCAATGAAATATTTGGCAAGGAATGATTTTCCTTCACGTTTCTCCATGCTGAGCAGGTTTATGACAGTAGGACGGTCCGGGTGCAGGTAGTTGTTCAATTGCCGGCAACTATAGGCAGCGGCAAGCCGGTTACAGGCCTTGAGGAATCCACGATACTTCAAGTTGCTTACACCGTTGAATGCTGCAATGACAGAGAGTCCGGTCAGGCGTTTGCTGCGGTCCGGGTCGCGGAGAGTGCGGTCTAACAATTCAATCAGCAGGAAGTAGCCGCTTATGAATATCATACTGCCGAAGAATGCGGCAAGGACGTAGATAATTCTTTTTCTGCCATTGTCTGTCAGCGGATACTCGGGGGATGCTATGACCTGCAGGTTGGCAGTTGTCATCTTGATATTCTGCAAACGGAGGTGTGCTTCGGCAAGGCCTCCTATTTGTCGGCGATAATTGTCTTCGGCAATGCCTACGGCACGTTCTTTCCGCTTGATTTGAGTGCCTACGGGTGAGAATTCCCGGTATTGGTCGATAATGTCCCGTTGGCGGTCAACCAATACTTTCACTTCAGCTTTGGCTTTCGCCTCATTGATGCATGCCGTCAGCCATTCTGTCACCATTTCTTGAATGCCTACCCCTTCCTTGGAGAAACCATACTCGTTTAAATTATCGGAGAGATGGCTTATCTTTTCTTCTGCCTTTTGCAGAGCGTCTTTTTCTCTTTGAAGTTTATCACTATTCTGCTGGCTCTGTTCTGTGGTGAATATTTCTTGCTCAAGAATACTTTGGTTCAGGGTACTAACTTTTTCCAGTTCTTGCAACAAATTAGTATTTGTGCGTATAATCTTGGCACGTATGTCCATTTTATTCTCTAACATCTGGCGTAAAGCCACTGCGCTTCCATAGTTTCGCTGCACTTCTTCCATACGGTCGTCCGTCGCATATTTGGTCAAAGCTAATGCCTTGGATTGCTCGTCGTAGTTGATGACTTGTTTTTGAACACTATAGTCTGTCAAATCATCTTCTTCTGCAGTAAGTGCTTTTTTGGCTATGCGCACTTGTTCTTCAAAATAGGCGATGGCACTGTTCGTGGCACTGAACCGGAGTTGCTCATAAGCCTTTAACAGTTCATCTTCCAATATCTTGAGGGTGTTTTGCGTAATACCGGGATCGGAGGAGGTATATACCAATTCTATCAGGTCGCTGGTACCCAGTCGTTTAATGGTGATTGTGCTTAATGCGCTATAACTGTAATAAGGGTAGGGACGGTTGAATATGGAATAGACAAAATTACTGCTGTTCTCTTTCCGGTAATTCATCAGATTATTTGTAGTTTTATCCAAAGAGGAACGGTCTACCAAAGCCAGCACTTCTTTAGGAAGGATTTGGACGAGCTGCCTATAATGTTTGGCTTGAATGTACATGTTGTCTTTCCACTCATCACCGTATACGAGGCTGGTTGCAAGCAGACGTACCGAAACCTTTGCCAAAGTGTTTTTGGACTTGCCTATATTAATGATATTGTCGAAGGTACTGTTGATATTGATAAGCTGGCTTCCGTCCAGATTGGTGCTGTTGGTTACACCTGCATATAGACTGCTGTTTACCGTATAACTGTATGGTAAAAACTGTGTAAAGTATATGACTAATGCTGTAACAAGGAGGCTTCCCCACAATAACCAATAACGGATGCGGTAAAAGAAGCTTGCCAAAAATTGTACTATATTCATAATTAGTTTTACTTGTCTGTTATAACTTTAACATTAGTCAGCATCTCTAACAATACGATTGAATTGTGTAAAGCTACGCGGCTTTGCTCATAATTAGTCACGGCACCGGTGCGGCGTGCACGTTCCAAAGAAAGTGCAATGATATCAATGGCTCCTTGTATGAAATTATTTTCAGATATTTTCATCTGTGCGTTATACAATGCAGCCGTTTCCGCTTTGGCCTTTATGGTAGCCAGTTGCTCGGTAACCGCATTGTAGGCTTCCAGAACTTTTAGCCTTCGCTCCTCCATAACTCCTTCCTGCGTGTACTGCAATTGCTCTATCTGATAGCGGTAGTCTTTCAGTTTCAGTGGTCGGTTGAACAAGTCTCCTAAGGTGATGCCGAAGCTGGCCCCGACATTGAAGTTGTGCTGGGCACTCGACATGGTTGTCTGGTACATAGGGGTGAACTCGTCACTGGCATTGCCTATGATATTGTAGCGTCCGTAAGAATAGTTACCGTTCAGTCTGATGTAGTTCCACCAACTCCTTTTTTCCAGGCGATATTGGTTCCTCACTTGCTCCACTTGGGACTGTGCTCTTTTTACTGACGCATTCTCTGTCACTGCATCAAGAAAGACAGATAGAGGGGGCAATTCTAATTTCTCAATATCTATTGATGTCTTCGGACTGATTAAACCCAATGTGTTGACTTCTATTTTTTTATCCTCCATCTTGAGTTGCTCCAATATCTTGATGCGCTCCTCCCGTGTCAACTCCTGCTGCGCAGCCACAGACAAAGGTACCCCCAACAATCCTAAAAGGATTACACTGTAAATGATGGACTTGATATATCTTTTTATCATCTCTAAAACCATATAATTCCTATTATCTTTTTATACATTCTCTTTTTGCACAAACGCCGTCAGCGTCTTGCACAGTATCTTCATGTCCAGCCAGAATGAGAATTCTTTGGCGTACTTAATGTCCAGTTGCTTGCGCTCTTCGGCCGACATCTTCCCGGCACCGCCTCGTTTCTCCACTTGCCACAGTCCCGTCAGTCCGGCAGGGGCCATGAAGCGCTCGATATATGCGTCGCTGGTCAGCAGCTCGGCTTCGTAGAGGGGGAGCGGGCGGTTGCCCACGATGCTCATGTCTCCTTTGAGGACGTTGAACAGCTGCGGCAGTTCGTCAATGCTGTACTTGCGGATGAAACGGCCTACGCGGGTGACGCGGGGATCGTTCTCTATCTTGACAAACGTATTCTGTTTTTCTTGGGCCTTCTTTTTAAGGAAATCTTCTTCAGAGATGACAAAATCGTCCGAAATCAGCAGGGTAGCCTCTTCTTCGGAAGTGCCGGTCAGGTCGTCGAAGCGGATATCGGGCTGCTCGTCCGTAAGCTCTTCCTCTATCTTATATTGGTTGAGGGCGTTCAGCTCTTTCAGGCGCTTGTCGGCATTGGTGTACATGGAGCGGAACTTCAGGAAGTTGAATATCTGGTAGTTGCTGCCCACACGCTGGGACTTGTAAATCACTCTTCCCTTGCTTTCCACGCGGATGGCTATGGCTGTCGCGATGAGTATGGGAGACAGCACAATCAGTACGGCAACGGCAAAAAGGATGTCGAAGATACGCTTCCACACAGGCAGGTGGAAGGTGTTGAATATCTTACGGTGTGACTGGCTGAATTCCTGCAACTTATGCTCCTTGCGCAGTTGGAGGAATTTTGTCATTTGCTGGAGGCTCTCTTCGCTGGCCATGGGGGAAAGGGTGTTGTTGACACCTGCCTGCAGATAGAGCTTGCGGTGTTCCTTCTGCAGGCCTTCGGTGATGAGGATGATGTAGACACGGGGGAAGCGCTTGTGCAGGAAAGTGATGTTCTGGCTGTCCTTTTGAGGGGTGCTTTCTTCGTAAAGAATGGATGTGTTGTACCGTTCGCGGATACCGTCGATGACTTTCGCCGCTTTGTTGCAGGATGAAACAGCCATGAACATGCCTCCCGCAATTTTGCTCAAGTGGTCGATGGTGACGCGGTTGCTACCTATGTAGATATAATATAACATATCCATTGATTTTGTCGTTTAGAGAAATTTCTTGATACGGGCCTTCAGCTCCATAGGATTGAAAGGTTTCAGTATGAAATCCTCGGCTCCGGCTTCGAGCAGGTTGATGCGCTCGGTGGTACTTTCCTCACTGGAAAGCATCACAACCGGAATGTCCTTGAAAAGTGAATTGCCTTTCAGATATGCCAGGAATTCACTGCCGGTCATCTTGGGCATGCGTATGTCCGAAATGATGAGAGCGGGTTCGTTCCCCTCATTCAGCCATTCTATGGCCCTGACGGGATCTTCGAAATAAACCAGCTCATTCTCTTTCCCTAAATAGACCGAGAGTACCTTGCCTATGGCAGGTTTGTCATCTACAAATAATATTTGTTTCATTGTTTATGATAATTGTTTGCTATATTTATCTATATACATTTTCTTCTACCGGGTGTTCGTACCATTCCGTATACTGGGTTCTGTCTTGGGCCCAATAGATGAATTCCGGATATGCGCTTGCCTCGGGGATATCAGTACGTGACACATTGATTGTTTCTTTGGGATAGCGGAAGCCATACGGCACGCAGATTGCCCACGTGTTGTTGCCTGCCAAGTCAAGATTCTCTTGCTGTATGGTTCCGGCGGCAGTGGCGCCATATCCCCAAAATTCGTAAAGATGGACTTCCATGCGTTGTTCCATGCTTTTATATTGATAACAGATGAAGAAGTCCAGATTGTCTTTTGAGAATGGGGGCTCTGTCCGGGTTTGGTCTGCCAGTTCAATAATGACTTCATAAGTGTACTTTTTGGCGGTTACTCCAATGCCGGTATTTACCATCTCACCCGGTTCAACTCCGAATACATTGTGCACCTCGCCTGCGATGGGGATTACGACACTCGGATCGGAATCTTCCATATAAGTAACGTTATTGTACCTGAATTTGTTGTACGAGCTGTTGAATGACTCCTGGAAACGCGAATCGTCGCCTCCGGTCTTGACTTCCCGGATATCGGATTTATTGATTCCGGTAATCCGGAGCCCTACGCCCAACGGCTTGCTTGCTCCTGCTGCAGCAAGGGTCACGTCGAGCTGTATGCGCTTGATGTGGTTCGTCTTTTTCTCGCGGTGATAGTAGGTCTCCACGTCCAAGACCACGTCGTTGAAGTCATAGTCGCCTACCAACGGGAAGTTGTCTTCGAATACGTACGTATAGGAGACCGGGTCTGTAGGGGTTTCTGAGCCGGACTCGTCCGGAGTATTGCCTTCGCCCGTACAGTCTCCGGCAGGAATGGTGATGGGGGATTCTCCCCATTTGGATATGGTTCCTTCGGTGTTCTTGATGGCATCGAGGAATTTGGCTTCCCACCAGATATCCTCGGTGATATCATCGTCAATTTCTTTCACTTCATAATGAATGTTTCCCTGACTGGAGAAATTTCCTATATCTTCAATTTTATTGATTTTTACCAGTGCATATTCATTGTTTGGACCCATAAATTGTGCTTGTGACAATTCTGCTTCATCAAGTACGGTTATCATGGAGTTGTCACCCATCGTGATTTGGGTGTTGTAATTGTTGCTATGGTCCCCGAAATCCTCTATCTCTGCAGAAGAGGTGTCTCCCATGTTCAGTGTGCCTACAAATTCTTCCGCATATAGATAGCATCCGTTGTCTATAGTGATGTTGCTGTCGGTTTTCCCGATATAGGCTTTGCCCTGGTTGATGAATTTGCATCCGCTGTCGAAATTCATTTCATCGACACGCACGGTACCGCAATTATAGAATGCTCCTCCCTGGCTGACATGGAAATCATCTATTTCCATAGTGCCGGCATTGTAGTTGTAGCTGCCTCCGGATGCATTGGTCAATTCGATGTCGTTCCCTTTGATGGTTCCACCCGCGTAGACGATAAACCGGCTGGATTGCACTAAAGTGAAGGTGTGCTCGTCCGGTATCACGATTTCCCCTCCGTCAATCACATAGAATTCGAAGCCTCGTTCAACGGTCATGTTGTTTCCATTGGGTTCCCAGCTGCCTTCAATGATGATGATGGCCGGATTGTCACTTCCCATGCCGTCCTTGCTGATTTTATTCCTATATATATTGTCTTTGGAGATTTTGTAGGCTTTTCCGTTTTGAAAATCGGTATTCGGCCTTATTTCTTCGGCACTTGATAGCATTGCGGTGATTTCCGCCTCGGACTTTTCCGGTGAATAGGTCTCGATGCTGACACTGCGTGTCCATGCGGCACGTGTAGTTGCAGGGGAACTGCCGAAAGCGGCATGGAGCTGACCGTTTTGGATGGATACGTATTTTACTATGTTGCGGCTGTGTGCATCGGTGCGGCACACGAAAGCGCTCGTCAGCACAGAAGGGCAGTCCATGACGGTAGTAAATACTGTTGTATTATTGGCGGTGCCTTCTGCCAGCAGTTTGGCGGATGACCGGCTGATTAAGGGGTTCTTGTCGTAAATACGTATGGTGTAGTCGATGCCGGTATCTTCGGATACAGAAACATTGACCCGGACCTGCTGAGTCATTTTCCAATCCATAGCCGGGTCTATGTTCTTGACCGGAAACCTATCCTGATAGGCTGCTTTCACTTTTTCGGGGTTAAAAACATCGTCTTTACAACCCTGCAGCAGTATGCCTACTGTAAGAATAACAAGCGGCAGAAAGCGTTTGTATAGGGTATTTTCTCCCATATTTTACATTTGTTTTGCTTGATTGTAAGCAAAAGTACGTTTATTTAAACTAATAAGCTTTATTAATGGGGGATAAAAGCGTGTTGGTTAACGCTTTTTAACGATTTTGTATGGATAGATAATGCAAGTTTGTCTTGAAAATTATCAATATTACTAAATGCCCTCTGTATTGCCGCTTTACTAAATCTTGGTGATTTCTCCTGCCAGGTCGGAATTCATGCGGTGGCGGATTTCGGCTTGGTCCAGTCCATGCCCCAGGAGGAACATGAGTTTGGTGACGGCACATTCGGGGGTACTGTCATAGCCGCTGATGACACCTGCCTGGAGAAGTTGCAGACCGGTTTCGTAACGTCCCATCTCGACGGCGCCACTTTGGCATTGGGTGATGTTGACGATGACAATGCCACGTTCGCTGGCTTCTTTCAGCTGGCGGATGAACCATTCTTTCTGGGGGGCATTGCCGGAACCGAAGGTCTTGAGGACAACAGCTTTCAGGCCGGGAACATGAAGCACGGAGTTGATGATGCTTTCCTGGATGCCGGGAAAGAGGGTGAGCACTACGACATTGGTGTCGAAAAGGTAGTGCGGCTTCATGGGGCGTGACGGGTCGGGACGGTGGATGAGGTGCTCGTTATAACGGATATGGATGCCTGCCTTTGCCAGTGCGGGATAGTTGAAGGAGCGGAAAGCATTGAAATTCTCGGCATTGATTTTGGTGGTACGGTTGCCCCGCATCAGCTCGTTCTCGAAGAAGATGCACACTTCAGGGACGATAGGAGTACCGTCCGGATGCTTGGCTGCGGCTATTTCAATGGCGGTGATGAGGTTCTCTTTCCCGTCGGTGCGCAGGGTGCCGATGGGAAGCTGGGAACCGGTGAGGATGACCGGCTTGGAAAGGTTCTCGAGCATGAAACTGAGGGCGGAGGCTGTATAGGCCATCGTATCGGTACCGTGCAGGATGACGAAGCCGTCGAAATTGTCGTAGTTGTAGTTGATGATTTTTACAATCTTTGCCCAGAGGGAAGGCTCCATGTCGGAAGAGTCGATCGGTGGGTCGAACTGATAGGAAGAGATGCGGTAGTTGAAGCGCTTCAGTTCGGGAACATGCTGTAGCAGTTGGTCGAAGTTGAAGTTCTCAAGCGCACCGGTCTCGGGATTTTCTATCATTCCGATAGTTCCGCCAGTGTAAATCAATAGTACGGAAGGGCAATCGACTTTCATGATATTCGTATTAGAGCTTTTTTCGGGCACAAAGATAGTGAAATATGAGATGGGGAGAAAATAAAAGAGACAAGTCTTTGCAGATTTTGTCTCTTTTATTTTTTCATTGCGAAAAATATATTGTATGAAATTTGAATAAGCTCACTGTTTCAAATCTTCCTTCAACTGCCTGATAGCCTTTTCCGCATCTCCTTCCTTCTCGTTGAGCAGCGTGACGAAGCGGCTGCCGATGATGGCACCGGATGAGTGGGCGCAAGCGGCATCGAATGTCTGCTTGTTGCTGATGCCGAAGCCTACCATGCGTGGATTGCGGAGGTTCATATCCTCTATCTTCTTGAAGTAGGCTTGCTTCCGGGTGTCGAAGTCTTTTTGGGCACCGGTGGTAGCGGCACTGGACACCAGATAGATGAATCCGTCGGTGTGGGCGTCTATTTCGCGGACGCGGGCTTCGCTGGTTTCGGGGGTGATGAGCATGATGACACGGATGTCATACTTCGAGGCGATGGCTTTGTAACTCTCTTCGTAATCGCGGAAAGGGAGGTCGGGAATGATGACGCCATCGATGCCGCATTCCACGCACTTCTGGCAGAAGGCTTCGAAGCCGAACTGCATGATGGGATTGAGGTATCCCATAAGGACAAGCGGGATGCGGACATCGCGACGGATGTCGCGCAATTGTTCGAAAAGCAGGCGGAGGGACATGCCGTTGTGCAGGGCGCGGGTGGCAGCATTCTGGATGACAATGCCGTCGGCCATGGGGTCACTGAACGGAATTCCGATTTCAATCATGCTGACTCCGTTTCTTTCGAGGGCACGGATAACGTCGGCAGTACCGTCGAGGTTGGGACAGCCTGCACAAAAGTAAATGGACAGCAGATTCTTGGGGCTGTCCTGGAAAAGTTGGTTAATGCGGTTCAACATACTATTTCTATTTACAATTTTACAATTTACAATTTACTATTTGGCTGCGCAATATATGCTGCATGGTACGATTTACAATTTTACAATTTTACAATTTTACAATTTACTATTTACTATTTACTATTTACCATGTACAATGTACAATTTGCCATGTGGCGTATATTGCGCAGCCAAATAGTAAATAGTAAATCGTCAAATCGTACCTCCCTTGAGTTCTTTCAGGAAGTTTGAGATGCGTTCCACATCCTTTATTCCCGGTGCCGTCTCGAAACGGCTGTTGATGTCGATACCTGCGAAATAGGGATGGCGGAACTCCCGGAGGGCTTTTACGCTGTAGGGGTTGATGCCACCGCTGAGCAGGAACGGGGTGGGTCCGTTGTAGCGGTGCAGGAGGTTCCAGTCGAACTGGTTGCCGGAACCGCCGTACTGCGGGGTCTTGGTGTCGAAGAGGTAATAGTCGCACAGACCATTGTAGGCAGATACGGAAAGCAGGTCCTTGGGCAGCAAGATGGAGAAAGCCTTGATGAGGTGCAGGCCTGCATTGCGCAGGGAACGGCAGTACTCGGGAGCTTCATTGCCATGCAGCTGGATGTAGTCCAGGCCGAAACGGTCGGTATACATCAGGATGTTTTCCTTACTTTCGTTGACAAAGACGCCGACACGCTTGGCGCAGGCTGGCAGATACCCGGGCATCTGGCACAGACAACGGGGAGATTTTGGGTAGAAGATGAAACCAATCATATCTACACCTTGCAGTTCTACATTGCGGATGTTTTCTGCTTCGGTCATTCCGCATACTTTGATGAGAGGAGACATTTTATTTACGATTTACAATTTACTATTTACAATTTGGCTGCGCGATGTAACGCTGTATGAGAGACTTTTGTATTTACAATTATCAACTTTCAACTTTTAATTATCAATTAAGAGACTGTCTTGGATGAACTCTTTCAGGGTTTCGCCCGGATTGGCTGTTTTCATGAAGGTTTCGCCGATGAGGAAACCGCGGAAGCCGGCGGCACGCAGGCGGCAGATGGTTTCGGGGTCGGAGATGCCGCTTTCGGAAACAAGGAGCGGGGATGCCGGTCCGTGGGTGGCTTCGCGCAGTTGCCGGGCTATCCGGAAGGAGTTTTCTACATCGGTGACGAAGGAGCCGAGGTTGCGGTTGTTGACACCCACCATGTCGACCTCCTTATTTATATAGGAGAGTTCCGAAGGGCTGTGGATTTCGAGCAATACCTCCAGCCCGAGTTCGTGGGCTTGGGCGGTGAGGGTGCTGCACTGCTCCGGACTGAGGCAGGCGGCAATGAGCAGTACGGCGTCGGCACCTACGATGCAGGCTTGCAGAAGCTGGTACTCGTCGATGATGAAGTCCTTGCGCAGAATGGGGATGCGGACGAGCGGACGGGCCGTGCGGATGTCGCGCAGCGTACCGCCGAAGAACTTCTCATCCGTCAGGATGGAGAGGGCGGCGGCGCCGGCGGCTTCGTAGGAGGCGGGTATTTCCTCTGCTTGGGCAGCCTCGTTTATCCAGCCTTTAGAGGGTGAACGGCGTTTGAACTCGGAGATGATTCCTGTAGAAGAAGCGGCAAGGGCCTGCTTCATGCTGCGGTGGTGGGCCGCATTCTCCCGGATGATGATTCCGGCCTGCTCCTGCAACTGTTCCGGAGAGACGGTCTGCTTCTGCAGTTCAATCTCTGTTTGCTTATGGGCGATGATTTCGGACAGTATATCTTTCATTGCTTCATTTATTAATCTCGATAAATTTTTTCAGTGTCGCCAGCGCCCGTCCGCTATCCAGTGATTCGCGTGCGATGGCGATGCACTCTTCAATCTCTTTCTGCGGCTCCATCACCTGGATGGCAAAGGCGGCGTTGACAATGACGCATTGCGTTTGTGCAGGTGTGGCATGCCCCGTAAGGATATTGTCGAAGATGCGGGCGGCATCTTCCTTGCATGCGCCGCCGAAGAGTTCTTCGGGACGGGCATCCTTGAAGCCGAGAGCCTGCGGACGGTAGATGCGCTCGTAGTTGCGGGTCATCACCTTGAACTCGTCCGTTAGGGAGATTTCGTCGTAGCTGTCGAGGCTGTTGACCACGGCAAAGTCAATGCCGAGTTTATAGAATACGTTGGTGTATAGGCGCATCTGCGAGAGGTCTGCCACACCGAGCAGCTGGTATGCCGGACAGCATGGATTCACCAACGGGCCGAGCAGATTGAACAAGGTGCGTACTCCCAGCGTCTTGCGTACGGGACCGACAAACTTCATCGCCGGATTGAAAAGCTGGGCATGAAGGTAGGCGATGTTGCACTCCTCCATGCTGCGTTTCAGCGTGTCGGGGTTGTTGGTGAAGCGTACGCCGTGCTGCTCGATGACATTGCTGGCTCCGCTCACGGAAGTGGCTCCGTAGTTGCCGTGCTTGGCAACCTTGTAGCCGGCTCCCGCCACCACGAAGCAAGCGCAGGTGGAGATGTTGAAGGTGTTCTTTCCGTCGCCGCCCGTACCTACAATGTCGATGGGGCGATAGGGAGCGAAGTCGATGGGAAGGCGTGTCTCCATCAGTGCTTCGCGGAAACCGATAAGCTCGTCCACAGTGATGCTCCGCATCTGGAAGGCAGTGAGCAAGGCTGCTATCTGCGCCTCAGGATACATTTCCTTGGTGATGTTGAGGAGGATTTGTTTGGTCTCCTCCGACGTGAGCTCTTCGTGGTTGAAGAGACGGGTGAGTATTGCTTTCATCTTTTTATTTACGATTTGACGATTGAATTTACTCTTTTTCTGAAGTGCCTCATTTGAAAAGCCAGTTTTTTACGATTGTTTTTCCGTCGGGTGTCAGTACCGATTCAGGATGGAACTGGATGCCGTGTATGTCATATTCCCGATGTTTCAGCGCCATGATTTGTCCTTCGGGGCTGATGGCGGTAATGGCAAGTTCGTCGGGAAACTCCTTCGTATCCACTACCCAGGAGTGGTATCGTCCGACGGGAATCCTATTGGGTAAACCGCAGAAGATATAGTCTTCTTCGAGAGAAATACCTTCATAATCCTTTCCCCCTAATCCTTCATCCCTTGTCCCTAGTCTTTCCTCCTTCCTCCTTATCTCCGTCTGTACCCCATGGAACACCTCTTCCAGATTGACCAGCTTTCCACCGAACGCTTGTCCGATGGCTTGTTCGCCCAGACAGACACCGAGTATGGGTTTCCGTCCGGCATAGGTGCGGATGACATCCAGCAACAGTCCGGCTTCCTCGGGGACACCGGGGCCGGGTGAGAGGATGATTTTATCGTATGGCTCCAATTCTTCGAGCCGGAATTTATCGTTGCGCAGCACATCCGTTTCTGCGCCAAGCTCTTTCACCAGATGGGCAAGGTTGTAGGTGAAGGAGTCGTAATTGTCTATGATAACTGTTTTCATCTTTTGTATTTACAATCTATTTTATTTACTATTTGACGATTTACGATGTACGATTGAAGTTACTTTATTTACGATGTACGATTTGGCTGCGCAATGTACGCCGCATGGCAAATCGTACATCGTAAATCGTCAAATCGTACATGAACTCACATTTTTTCTGCCATCTCAATCGCCTTTTTCAGTGCGCCGAGCTTGTTGTTCACCTCTTGCAGTTCGTACTCGTCGTTGCTCTTGGCTACGATGCCGCCGCCTGCCTGGAACCAGAGGACACCGTTGCGGCTGACAAAAGTACGAATCGTAATCGCCTGGTTCAGCGAGCCGTTCAGTCCGATGAAACCGATGCAGCCGCCGTAGGCTCCACGGTTGTGCGGTTCCAGCTGGCTGATGAGTTGCATGGCGCGTACCTTGGGGGCGCCGCTCAGGGTACCGGCAGGGAAGGTGTCGATGAAGGCCTTGACGGGGTCGGCCTCTTCGCGGAGCGTTCCGCTGACACGGCTGACGAGGTGGATGACATGGCTGTAATACTGCATCTCCTTATAGAAGTCCACCTTTACATCGTGGCAGTTGCGGGAGAGGTCGTTGCGGGCAAGGTCCACCAGCATCACGTGTTCGGCGTTCTCTTTGGGGTCGTCGTGCAGGTACCGGGCATTGAGGGCGTCCTGCTCTGCATCGCCGGTGCGCTTCGTGGTTCCGGCAATGGGGTCGATATAGGCATGGCGGCCTTCGATGCGGCAATGGGTTTCGGGAGACGAGCCGAAAATGCGGAAGCCCCCGAAGTCGAAATAGAACAGATAGGGAGAAGGGTTGATGCTGCGCAGGGCACGGTAGAGCTTGAAGTCATCGCCCGTGAAACGCTGCTCGAACCGGCGGGAGAGGACTATCTGGAAAACGTCGCCGCGCAGACAGTGGGCGATGCCGCGGCGGATATTCGCCTTGTGCTCCTCGTCCGTAAGTGGGGAGGTGGTGGGGCCGACGGCGCGGAAATCATAGGCGGTGTAGTTGCGGTTATGGATGGCCTTCTGCACCTGGTCCAGTTCGCTGGTCTCGCCGGGCGCCAGCATCTCGAGAAGCAGCATCTCATTCTTGAAGTCGTTGAAGACGATGAGGTACTTATATAATATGTACAGCATGTCCGGCGCATCGTTGGTAGCTTCGCGGCTGTCCTTCACGGGGATATTCTCGAAGTAGCGGACAGCATTGAAGGAGGTGTATCCGTAGAGTCCGCAGTAATTGCTGTATTCGCCCTCCACGCGGAAGCGGGCGCGGAAATCGTTCAAGGCATTCTCCACCCGGTATGTATCGGTTATGGGATGCTCTTCGCGGCTGTCGTCCGGCAGGCGGAAGATAGCCGTGCCGTGGTCTATGCTGACACTTGCCAGCGGACACAGAGCGATGAACGAGCGGTTGTTCTCACTGCCATGATAGTCGGAACTCTCCATAAGTGCGCTCTGCGGAAAGATGTCACGCACCTTCAGATACGTGCTCACCGGCGTATGCAAGTCACCGAGCATGGTGCGGCTGATTGTTTTATAATCATATTGTTTCATTGTATCTTGTATTTTATTTCATTGTATCTCGTATTTTCAAATAACTCATCACTTATAACTCATCACTCATCACTCAAATACGTCTCTATATCCTTATCCCCCCGTCCCGACACCGTCAGCACCACCACGTCCGTCGGCTTGAACCTCATCTTCTCCAGCGCACCCAGTGCGTGGGCGCTTTCCAATGCGGGGATGATGCCTTCGAGCCGGGTCAGTTCGTAGGCGGCGCGGATGGCTTCGTCGTCGTTGACGGCGAGGACGATGGCACGCTTCTGCTTGGCAAGGTTGGCGTGCATGGGGCCGATGCCCGGATAGTCCAGTCCGGCAGAGATGGAATAGGGCTCTTCTATCTGTCCGTCCTCGTTCTGGATGACGTAGGTGCGCGAGCCGTGGATGATGCCCATCTTGCCGAGGGCGATGGTGGCGGCTGTCATTCCCGTTTCAATGCCTTTTCCTCCGGCTTCGGCGAGGACGATTTGCACGTGCGGGTCGTTGACGTAGTGATAGATGGTGCCGGCTGCATTGCTTCCTCCACCTACGCAGGCGATGAGGTAATCGGGGCAGCTACGTCCTTCATGCTCAAGAAGTTGTTTCCTGATTTCTTCGCTGATGACGGACTGCAGGCGTGCCACCATGTCGGGGTACGGATGCGGGCCGACGGTGGAACCTATCACGTAGTAGGTGTCCGACGGATGGCAGCACCAGTCGCGGATGGCTTCGTTGGTGGCGTCCTTCAACGTCATATTACCACTGGTGACGGGAACGACGGTGGCGCCGAGCATCTTCATCTTCTCCACATTGACGCGCTGGCGCTCTACGTCGGTCTTACCCATGTAGACGATGCATTCCATGTTCATCAAGGCGCAGACGGTGGCTGTGGCCACACCGTGCTGTCCGGCTCCGGTTTCGGCGATGATGCGGCGCTTGCCCATGCGGCGTGCCAGCAATACCTGCCCGATGCTGTTGTTGATTTTGTGGGCACCGGTATGGTTCAGGTCTTCACGCTTGAGGTAAATCCGGCAACCGTACTTCTCGGACAAGCGGTGTGCCAAGTAGAGTGGGGAAGGGCGTCCCACGTAGTCGCGCAGCAACTGGTCGTATTCACGCTTGAAGTCCTCACTTTGCAGCACCTTGAGGTAGGTGTTCTGCAACTCTTCTACACATTTGTGGAGGATTTCGGGAACGTATGCCCCGCCGAACTCTCCGTAATAACCTTCTTTGTCAACTAAGAAATTCATCATGTTATTTACTATTTGACGATTTACTATTTACTATTTCAGAAATCAAAACGCATTATTGCTTAAACGAAAAAAGCCCCGTCGCTTGGTGCGACAGGGCTCTTTTTGTTTTTTACTATATATTACATATATACATACGAGCGCTGCTCCCTTACGACTGTCGGAGTTGTAACGGGTGCCACCACCAATATGTATTTACTAACATTGTT
>OGGT01000424.1_pt1 | contig 23157 bp, 26 predicted proteins | sample 1571311 | NCBI WGS metagenome assembly OGGT01 (sample SAMEA2581931, study PRJEB24529) | metagenome | biome: Human gut stool | place: China | collected 2011
ACTGTATTTCAATTAATTCAAAGAGCGATTAGTTCACTTTAACGGGACAGTAGTGGGAAGAGATAAATGAAAAAAGTAAACTGACAGGCAATACCAAGCCATTTATGATGTGATAGACAGAATTTCTTTTCTACAAAAGCATCATATAATCCCCAAATTCCAATAATTCCAAGCATGATGATTGGAATACGCAATAAGTTCCATTCTAACATGTCAGGAGATAACAATTGCACTATTGATATAATCAAGAACAATCCAAATATTGCTACTTTAATTCTACCACTTACCCCCCCCATTTCAATTTTTGCCTTAGTCAGTTGTCCACCTAAGACGAACCAAAACAGAGAATAGAAAGGAACATGAGGCACATCAAAATATGTCAGCACGAATACGACTGCAACAAATCCCCATTTCAGATGTTTCAGACACAGATACCACAATGGAGATATCGCAACAATCAATATCAAATCACGCAAAAACCATAATTGAAATGCACAAGGAGAACCATTACCTGCATCATAGAAGATGCTACGAAGAATTTCTCCTATCGGCTTTGAAAACAGAGGCAGCACCGAACTGTTCATATACTTCGACACCCCCGGCAATACCGTCATAAGCACGCCAAAGCCAACAAAGAACAGACACCCGATGATATAAGGCACAACCAATGTCCCCACCCTCTTCCTCATCTTGCCATAGATGGACTTCATCCCTTCCGGCACTCTCAGAAAGAACAGATAGCCCGAAATCACATAGAACAACGGAACGGCACACCGCCCCATCATCCCCGATACAAATTCCTGCACTCTGTCGTTCATCACCATCCCCTCTATCTCATCTGCATGAAAGCCAGAATGAATGTAGAGAACGATGATAATGGAAATCAAAGACAGCACCCGCAGTTTGTCACTAAGATATTGAGTCATGTATTTATTTTAGTAAGGGAAGAATGTTTTCACGAGGAAACATATCTAATAATCCCCCATTGGTAATGTTTATTAATTTTATATCATGTGTTTTGCAATAATCTGCAAGACGGTTCAAGTCATGTAAATGTCGAGAATGCATTAATAAATCTATGACAAATTGTTTGGTAGACTTACCTTCTAGTTCGCTATCATTACCATAAAAATGACTATCTGCCGATTTCACCATTTCATGTCCTATACCAGTAGCATCAAATCCTGCGAAATAAATTTTATCATATTTCTGTTCTATACCAAAAGAAAAACACTCTCCGGAAACTCCCAAGTTGTTAAAAGGTAAAATGTTTTTTGACCAATAAATCTTAGTCCCTTTTTCTATGTATGGACGGAATAAAGGGTTTGTATACCATTCCAAGGGCAAAATGATAGTGATGTCCGGTGAGAGACTCACAATTTCATCTATCCAGGTTACAGGCCAAATGCCTTTAAGCATTTTAGAATCGACAAAGACATGATATTTAGGCTGTAACTCCTTAAACATAGGATGCATGAAACCGCGATTGACAAACATTGTGTCCTTACCTTTCAACACAGATAAGTCTTGTGTTTTAAGAGATGGTGCATTAAGTAAAACATACAAATCTCGTCCAAGTCCCATTGGTGGTAAAGATAGCATTTTTCGATGCACTCTGTTCAATGTCGGGCTCAAACTATTTTTAAGGCCTCTAATTTTCTCTACAGATGAAACTATTATATCATCCTTCTTTATCATCAAATTCCAAAATCCCATAACTTATCTTTTTACTCGTCCACTAACATTGCCACCCATCAAAGCTTCAACATCTTCAATGGTAGCCCAATTGAAATCACCTTTTAATGTCTGCTTATAGGCACTGGCAGCTGTTGCAAAATCTAGAGCCTTTTGATTGTCTTTATAATGAAGCAGTCCGAAAATCAAACCACCCATAAAAGAATCACCTCCACCAACACGATCTACTATATCGGTGATGTCATATTTCGAAGATTGATACAACTGATTGCCATCATACAAGATGCCACTCCATGTGTTATGATTGGCATTGATAGCACCTCGTAGAGTGACAGCCATTTTTTTACAACGAGGGAATTTTTCAATCACTTGTTTGCATACAGACAGGAACGATTCTTGCTTAATATTGCCGTTTGTGTTCTCGGCATCAAAATTTAATGGCTTTATACCGAACACCTTTTCACAATCTTCCTCGTTGCCCATAATCAAATCACATCCGTTAACCAGTTCCGGCATAACCTCAGCAGCTGTCTTGCCATAGTTCCAAAGATTACCGCGATAGTTAATGTCGCAAGAGACCGTTACGCCCTGCTCATTAGCAGCCTTTATTGCTTTCAAACACTCATCGGCAGCGTTTTGTGATAAAGCAGGTGTTATTCCTGTCCAATGGAACCAATTGGCATCTTTTAATACTTCATGCCAATCAATACTGTCATTCTCTATCATAGCGATAGATGAGTATTCTCTATCATAAAATACTTTTGACGGACGCATATTGCTTCCTGTCTCAAGATATAGAATACCCATTCGTTTGCCGGAACGAACAATGTGTTTCACACCTACTTTATGTCCTCTCAATTCCATCACACAACGCTCAGCAACAGGGTTGTCAGGAAGACATGTGACGTAATCTGTTGAAATTCCATAGTGTGCCAAGCTAACAGCTACATTTGCCTCTGCGCCCGCATAACTTACATCAAGACTATTGCTTTGTATAAGTTTGAGATAATCTGGTGCGCCTAAACGCACCATGATTTCTCCGAATGTTACAACTTTATTTCTTTCCATACAAATTTTTGTACATTATTTCCGCAATAGTAAAATCATCCTCCCAATCAATGTCTTTTGAATGAATTTCGTCCATTACATGAAGAAGGACCTTCTCACCTAAACGATTTTTCAATTTAGTATAAACCTCTCTCTTTGCAAGAAACATAGTATGGTTAATCTCATATAAAGCCTCAAGATCTTGAGTACGAGGCCATGGTATATCTGTCGTGTTGTTTACAAGCTTACCATTCTTGTTAAGAAGGAAGTTCTTAAACTCTGTTACGCCGACCAACGAGTCGTAACCTTCTTCCAATTTTGACAAATACAACTCAATACCTTTGTCATACTCTTCAGCACCAGCCAGGGGAGTTGTTACATGCCCCCATAGAATGTGGTCGGCATCAGTAACCGTAGGGACATAGCATATCAAATCTTGAAGATTGGTAGAGCTAAGACAAAGCTCGTCAGGACGTGGTATGATACGCAAACGGCTGTCATAAGAATACTTGTCAGCGACCTCCATACATCTCTCGTCGTTCGAAGAGAAAATTATTTCATCAACATGTTTTGTGGCCAATATCTGTTTGATTTTGTTTTCAACCAAACCTCCTTCTATGCCAGCAAAAGGACGTGTGTTTTTGTTTTTAACACGCTCGCTACCCTTTCGGGTAGGTAAGAAAAATGCTATTTTATCCATAGTATAATATGATTTTTTAAACGATATAACAATATACTTAAAACAAAGGATAATCCTAAGAAAGTTAATATAGAAAAGACTTGATACTCTTTATTCAACATAACTATTAATGAGAAATGGATGATGTATAATTCTAAACTGATTTTTGAACAAAATCCTAAAAATCGGTTGCCAATCAACAGACTTCTTTGAATCCTATCAAAAATGTTTGTTGTGAAAACGACAATAGTTGCAATCGCAAATGGATATTTAATTAACAGCTCCATGATATTTTGAAACAATCTAACATGCTCCATTTGTCCATGGAATGTAGGCATTTGTTTTAAAAACAAAGCAGAAGCAGAAATGCCATATAGCAAAAAGATTGTACATAATACCGTTTTCTTGTTTGACAAGGATTTACAAACTAAGTTTTTATAATCAGAAATCCATATTCCTGTTACAAAACAAAGGCATTGTTCAGCTCTAATTCGTGTATCAAAAGCAAACAGAATAAATGCATACACAAGAAATATTGTAAACCTGTATTTGTACAAAAACTTATACTTATGGCACACATAGAACAGAATGTAGTTGTAGAACAAAAAACTTATATACCAAAAAGGACTATCAATTAAACAGTACTGAACAATCACATAAGGCTTAAAAGATAAGGACCAAATTGTACACACAGTCAACACGATTGCATAAGGAATCCAAATTTTACTAAACTTGCTTTTCCAAAAAACTAGTAGTCCTTTTCTTTTATATGATTCTGTCAGTCCATACCCACTCAAAATTAAAAACAATGCTACGCCAATACCGTTAGTACTCAATTTAGGGCATAACCCTCTGTATAGGCACTTTTGCAAGTACCTATACATTGAGATGTTAAAAATCTTACTTGTTTATTAACTATTGGCATGTTGCCAATCCGATATTGCCTGGCCGCAGACTGAAAAAATCTCTGCAACCGTTAAAGATGTTAACAAAAAACTTTCCAAGGTAATTCCACACCGACCGCCCCTGCAGCTTCACCGTACTGATTATACTGTGATAAGTGGCAGCCATCTTCGCTCCCTCATCACTGCCAAAGTGGAGCATACTATTTCGTTGGGTCGTCAGAGGACGGACTGCACGCTCGGCTGCATTGTTGTCTATCGGATAACTTCCATCCTTTATATAGGTAAAGATGTTTGCCCAAAATGTATCCAGATAGTTCAACGCTTTCTGCAAATAAGGAGTAACAGTCGCAGGATCCTTGGACTTCTCTATACCGAGATGAGTGCGGAGATTTATCAGGATGCCTTTCGTCTCAAGACCTTGACGTTGTTTCCCCCTCTCCTCGTCAGTAAGATTATCCTTTGTATACTGGCGTTCCAAGTTGTACAAATCCTCTATATACTTAATGAAGATATCGGCATTCTTGTCACCAGCCTGCTCGCTTGCCTTCACAAACTTGGCACGCGCATGTGCAAGACACACCTGATGGTCTGTCTTGGATAAATTGGGAGTCTCGGCTGCCTTCAACTCGTTACCAATAAAGGTATAGGCATTGTAGCCGTCAGACATGATGCTCTTCAATTCTGCATCACCGATAAAGTCTGTAAGCACATCACGTCCACGGGAGCCATTGTCGTAGAAGAAGATAACCACACGCTCTGTCTTGTTCACAAGTACCCAGATGTAACATTTCTTGTAGTGGTCGTACTTACGCACCTTGCACCAGGTCTCGTCGCAGTTTACGATTGAGTCTTTCTCCAACGCTACTTCCTTCAGTGACTCAACGAGCTTGTCAAGATAAACTTTGCCTTTCTTCAACCAATTGCGCAGCGTATTTGCAGAAACGGTCATCCCCATATCCGTCAGCCATTGATGGAGAAGCCCGAATGTGACGTTCTTCACATACACCTCGTAGGCTATTGCCTGTAGAAACTCAGGGGTTGCCTTTGTTCCCTCGAACTTCGTCACAAATTCAGGATTCCCGGCTTTTGGGAAATAACCCCACTTCGGCTTCTTGCCTTTCTCCACATAATGAACCATCTCGAAGCGTTTCTCAACGAGGCTCATCTCAAGGTGGAAAACAGAGACCATCTTCTTGCCAAGGATTTGCCCTGGCACTTTAGCCTCATCTGACTTGTACTCTTCAGAAGGTCCCTTAACGCACATGGTCTTGTATGTTTCGGGACGGTTGGACAAATCACGATCCTTCTTTGACAGATTCTCTCCTTTGGAAAAAGCCTCGTTCTTGGAAACGGAGTTGTCCGGAAGAGAAGATGAAGTGCCGTCAAAATCATCCTCGTCTTTACCACAATCTGATTCTTCTGCTTTTATTGATTCAGCCTTCTTTACTTTCTGCCTCTTGTCACCGAAGCGGTTCTTGTCGGCAAACTTTAGCTTGGCGGTAAGGTCTGCCACCTTACGTTCTGCCGATTTTAATTTACGATCCTTTTCCTTCAATGACGACTCTAAAGACGACACCTTAGACAACACGTCATCAAGCTTGGACAAGCGCTCGTCATATTCCTTCTGCTTATCAAGGAAATCCTGGAGCACCGCATCACGGGCGCGTAATCCCAAGTCTGCCTGTTCGAGGCGTTCCGCAAGATAATTGATATAGCGTTTCTGTTCTTCTGCTGTCATATCTTTACTGTAATCAACAGCCGGGCGCGAGATTGTCTCCCGTGCCAACAGCTCTTGCTTTTGTTCTATGATATGTTGCAGTTCGTTCATCCGTAATGCTCTGATTTTCAACTACAAAGATAGTGAAAATATATGAGAAAAGCGAATAAACAAGCAACATAATTATTTGATTTTCAATGTTTTAACTATTGGGTTTTCCAATAACAACACAACGTCTTTCCAGTCTATCCTATAGACCAGTTCACCACCTTCACGCTCCACTTTCATAAACTTATAACCCGATACGAACTTCTTTTCAAACAGACTGTATGAACGGTTGTCGTATGTGAACAGCCGCACGATGTGGCGGTCTCGTGACATCACGATAAAGACATCCCCGTCATTTGGCTCACGGTGGTTCGTGTATGATGGACAACACCCGGCTATGCTTGCATCGCATATCCGTAAAGTCACGGAGATAATAGAAGCGGTTAATACCGGTAACACTCAGCATAGACCCTCCAGTTTCTCTATCAGTCGCTTCAACTCTTGATAGCTTAGGTTTTTCTGGGAGATATGCAGCCCATTGGTCATTCGCAACTCCACGAGAATACGAACACCAGAAGGCTTCGTTACTGTAGAAGATGGTTCTTGAGAAGGGCTTTCCTGCTTCGGCTCTTCTTGAGCCGAGGTAGGAAGTCCATCCACTTTTACCTCCACAATCTTGTTGCGTGTATCCTTGTACCATTTGTAGAATATATTATAAGGTACTTTATTACGTGAACAGAACTGTTCAATGGAGATGCCCTTCGGCATTGCCTCCGTCTGGTACTGAAAATAGAATCTTTCCAAATCTTCGCTGCTGTACATAAATCAAATGTTTTTAGTTCAGCAGCGAAGATACTTCTTTCTAATTTAAGCCCTAATTTGAGTGCTTACGCCAATACCACCCAAAGGTGTAAAAATTCTTAAACCAAAGTTGCAAGAAGAATGCATAAGAATAACCATCAAAATGGCTATGCCTCTTATAGAATTCGTCTGACTGAAACCTAAGAAATCAGATTTGCGTTCATTATTGTGTGTGTGTGTGGGGGGGGTAAAAGCTGTTGCTATAATGAACAGACAAAGTTCAATTATTGTACCTATCATTCAATATATTGATATAAAGATTTTGTTTTTAACTCATTATATAACGTTGGTGTAAGAGAAACCAGTTTGTGGCTTAGGAACTTCTCTGCACATGAGAAAATTTTTCTGTTCTCTAAAGTTAGTTCTCGTTCTTTGTCTGACAAATATCCATTAGGATAACCATCATATCCGATAATGAATATTTTATCAGACATATTCATCGCTGTTTGTAAGGCCACTGTTGTACATGAATCCTGATACTCTTCGGTAAACTCAATTTTTTGCAACTCGTATGTTTTAGAAGCATATTCATCATAAACATCTGTGCCAAGCACTCTTGGATAAGGAGGCAATATACATTTGTCATTTTTGCCAAGTATGCCTACATTACTCTTTAAACGTTTCACTTCATTGCCAACCAAACAGAAATACTTATCGACATCAATGTCTGTATAATACATTGCATTTCTACATGTTGCAAATATTAATGCACAATGATCTTTATGTTGGTTAATGAAGACTTTTATACCTTGCAGATGTTCGTATGCCATTGCACCGCCACCAATTATTATCACATTATCATAGTGCTTGGCCTCTAAGACAGGAAACTTTGCATTGTCTTCTATATTAGATTTCCTGTTTTCAAGAGAGCGTACTATGCTATTAAACGAATAGACACGATTAGTTACCATGCTCATAACTTCTTTCTGCGGGAAGGAATTTGCGCCTGCCAACATATATGGAAGATTTGTACCCCATTGATATTTGTTATACAATGGGGTAAAGGCTGAAATAACATTTCCCAACATATTGAAATCTACATCAAGATTATAGTTCTTGTTCATGTATGTCAGGAGAAGCTCCATCTTCAAATTTCCTGCCCCTCTTCCCATTCCCAATATGGTTGCATCAACAAAATCGCACTCTTTTTCTATAGCGGCGATGGTGTTGACAAGGCCCATTTCAAGATTGTTATGACCATGGAAACCAATAGGACTGTTTACTGCATTGCGAATAATGTCTATTGTTTCTTTTACATCATGAGGCGATACACCGCCAAATGAGTCTACCATGCAGAATAAATCGGCTACACCATAAAGCTTATATAATTCATCATAAAAATTCATGTCCTTCCATTTTGACATATACATGGTATTGAATCCCACCTCAAACCCCATGCTTTTTACAGCTTTGGCCAATATTATTGCCCGATCAAAATTAGAAGGATTGATGGCTATGCGTATCATATCTGCTAACCCCACAATTGGAGAAAGCAGCTTGTCTAAATCAGAAGGCTGTGTGCTCTTCTCATTAAGCATTACAGCCACTTTCTTAGTAGTGGTTTCCCGTATGTGTTTCAATACATATACAGGGCAATACCCATATTCTCCCATATATTCTTCAGATGGAAGATTACGATAACCTACTTCGATATAATCAATCGGAAGTTTGTTTACGGCATCCAAATATGTATCAACGATTTGATGGTCAAAATCCCAATTGGTATAGTAGCCGCCATCTCGCAAGGTACAATCTAAAATTTTTGTTTTCATTTTATTGTGTATTTATTAAATTTATTTTCCAGAATAATTGAAAGCCAGTTTTGTAAAAATAAATCACTCATGTCAATATTCTTCGACTCTTTAAAAAGAAAATTTATATCGAATGTGGGATTACGTTCGTCAATAATAAAAACAAGGTCCTGATCATAAAAGATCTCATCACGGATACATTTATTATTGATGATTACTTTTCTTCCATTTGCTAATGCATTTATAACGCGAGGAGATAGACCTGCTCGTTGAGCATTGATTTCTACTATACATCTAGATGAAGCTTCTATTGCCAACATTTCTTCATACGATGTACGATTTTTTGTCAATATTTTGCTATTCTTGTATTTTCTAAATAGAATTTCATAAAAAGAGAATTCTTTATTGAACATAGCTCTGACTTTAAAAATTATTCTTCGAAACAATGTAAAATTCGAAATGTCATAATAAGTGCATTTGAAATAACTAGTAAGGCGATGTTTTTCTAGTTCTTTTGATAGCTTAGCCAAACAAGGTAATCTATACAAATGACCTGGACTCCAAGAACCTATGTGACATAAATCATATGTTACTAAAGTATTATCATATTTTTCTGCATAAAAGGGCAAATACTCAATGCTGTAGTTTATAGCATCCTCTCTGTCAAAGGTAAAACACTTATCAAAATGTTTTATATCGTTTGAAAAATTAAGACGACAGAATGAATCATAAAAATATATGATTGTTTCGCAATTTGGGTTGTTGTGCTTAACCTTCCTTACTATTGCCGCATTTATTTGATAATATCCAAATACTAAAAATTTATCAAATTTTGTTTCTCCTATAGTATTTATCAAATCAGAATCAACCTTTTGGATCCTGTACAATGATGTTAGACTTTTTATCAATCTTAAAGGTGAATATTTCGCTGATTTTAAATCTGTAGGGTATAGTTGTGGACGATTAATAATCGTTACATCATACTGCTCTTTTAGTATGTCTATACCATGCGAAAATATGCTTTTACCAAGATCATTGCATAATAATAATAGTTTTTTTTTCATTTCTTATTTTTTTGTCCAAAACAAATAAATCCCAAATAGTTTGACATTCCTATAATTTTTGACAATATCAAACAAATTGCTATTATGGGTATACTAATAATTGCACATATCAGCAAGACAATGACAAAATTTTCATTATATGAATGTTGACTTAACAAAAAACTTCCAATAGGAAATATTGAAGGTATGAAAAAGAAATGCAAAACGTATATCTCTAAAGAATGTTTTCCTACACCATTGATCCAAGAAGGAATAGTTTTACTGATTGATGAGACAAAACAAACAACAATAGGTACTGCGAAAAGTGCAGGAAAGTTGAAAATCATCTTTCGAGAATACATAACATAGAAGGAAACAAAATAACATATCAATAATGGTAACATGAAATGTTCTTTGTTTAATTTCTTTAAAGTTAGAATTCCATATTTGTTAAAGTAATATCCCATCATAAAAAATGGAAATTGTTTTAATCCTCCTAAATAATACGGAATGTCCAACTTTACCATCCACAAAATACTTGCAATTCCCCATACAAAAACAATTAAGACAGCATCCTTAATTTTACCCCCCCCAATTACATTCTCAATAGTTTTATAAACTATTCCTATTAGCATGCAATAAAATAATGCAGGCAAAAACCAATACCCAGGGAAATCGTTTAAATTACAAACGGTGAAATGATATAATCCTCCGAAGATTGTAAAGGGAAAAAGTAAACGAAAAAACTTATCTTTAACAAACAAGAAAATATTCTTCGTTGTAATTGTCTCTAATCTTTTAAATGCAAAAATGCCTGATAAGAAAAAAAATAACGGCACATGAAAACTGTTTAAAACGGACAGAAATAAACAATTAACATGACCAATTAACCCCAAATCAGCTATGTGCCGCCAAACAATTGTGATGATGGCAATGCCTTTTAATGAGTCGATATAATTAATTCTTTCCATTATTATGTGTTACTCTTTTTAGAAATTGATCGTAACGTTTGCCATAAGCTTCCCATGTTAAATCATAACTATTAACCGTTTTAACGGTATAATTCATAGCATTCATAACACAACCATGTAATGAGTCTAAAGAAAAGTCATCCATTATAAACACAGAATCTGGTTCTGCTATTATTTCTTTTAATGAAGCTCCACCGCAATTTTGGGAGCATACAATAGGTAAACCACAAGCTGCGGCTTGATTTAAAACTAAGCCATATCCATCGTTGAAGCTTGGGAAAACAAAAATTCTTGACATATTATAATATTTTGCCAACTCTTTTTCAGGGATGGCATCAATATGTACCATATTATCCACTTGTGGAAACTCTAGATTTCCAATAGCACCAACATGTATGAACTTCAAATTGGGATGTTGTAGGAAGTATTCAATTAATAATTCACATCCTTTTAATCTGCACCATTGTCCTACAAAGATACAGTCATATTCCTTTTCTATATTTTGTGGAAAGAAATTATCTATTCGCACACCATATTGGTTAACAAAAATCTTTGTGCAATCAAATCCATTCTCTTTGAATGTATTTAGCACAAAATCGCTTGCCACTGTTACATAATCAGCTTCAAAATATTGGCCTTCATCTCTTTCTTTCTCACGACGAGAATGGCCTTTATTATCACCATACATTTTAGCTATCTGATCAAAACTCTTTATATGGGTCGACCCTCTATCTAATATTGTTAATGCATGATATTTATTCTTTGCGAGACTCAACGCTTTGACATAATTAGGACTTTGACATATGAAAACATCACATTTGGGCATCAAAAAACATACTAGTTCATCTAATACAAAACGATATAAACGATGTGTCCATTCCTTTTTTACAAACCGCTTTAAAAAGTAAAACAAAAGAGCATACTTTAATAGTGATTTACCGCCAGTATTTAATCCATATTTATTAAATCTCCAAGAAGGAGTTATACTATAGAAAATAACATCATGCCCTTGCTTTTGAAGCTCTCTTGCACAATCTAATAAATGAGCTCTACCTAAACTTGCTACTACAATTTTCATAAGTTACTAATTTTTTTCTGAGAAAAAGCGATAAATATCGCCCCATAAATAAACATAAAACCAACACTAAAAGGTTGTTTCATTGGCATCGTTGTCATAAAGATTAAAGGTGGTCCTAAAAAAAGCCATGGAATTTTATAACCTTTACGTTTCCAACTATATGCGACTTTTATGAAAGACAGTCCTAAGCACAGCCTTAATAAAATCATTAATACACCTAATACAATACCATCTTCAGTCATAAGTCTTGACCACTCCATTTCAGAATCGAGATATACTTTTTGTAGTTTTGTATCATGAATGTTTGAAGCGCCAACAACTCCAGTAATCATCTTTACACCAAAATTTGTACAGAAACCTTCTCCATAGCCAAATGTTGGAATGTCATTTTCTAATATTTCTAAGGCATCTCCCAATGTTCTTTGCATTGCAGAATTTGCTGTACCTCCTTCTGTTTCGCTTGCCCCCTCAAAACGAGATAAAAAAGTATCTATAAATACATTTGTTGTAGGGATTTTCTGCATCACAAATAATGATAACAGTATTACAACGCCTAAAGATAAGATTTTGTTTAATTTCTTGCTATTAATGATACCCATATAGAATAACATGTTAACCAGAGAAAACAAAAAATGTGTTCGTGAAATAGATACTGGAATTGAAACTATGTATAAACATATTGCAATTATTATGAACTTCCTTTTTATAACATCCTTCCTAAATGTCCAAAAGTATAATAAGAATGGAAATGAAATGGTATAATAACATGCCAAGCCTGCAATACTAGTGAAAATACCAGAAGGTCTAAGCATCACTTCACCAGCAGATTTTGTCATATCTATATCAGTACTTAATCCTTTATTGACAAATGCTCCTACTGGAGAAATAAATTGAAGAATTGTCAAAATAATAATAAAAGGCAGAATTTTTACGAATAGCCAACCGACTCTTTCAACATAATTTTGACTTAATCGTTTTCCAAAAATGTATATAGCAGGGAAATAGATGACCCAAATCCTTATACCATATAATGCAACAAATATATTATGATGACCTACAAATAATGTTGCAAAGAACAATATTATAGCCATAAAAATAATAAATTGCATTATAAAATTACCATTTAATAATCGACGGTTTTTGATAACTATGTATGCAACAAAAGGATCTCTAATAATCATAAAAATATTTCCAATACTGTCTGGTAGAATCCATTTGCGGAAAATACCTTCAACAAGAAGTAAAACCACAACTATTGAAAAATATTTCTCTGTCTGGTTTGAATATTTAAATAATTTATGTAAAATCATATTTTCGACATTTTTTATAAAGAGAGAAATCTCCTCCTAATAGTTTCTCTACAACTAAGCTTGAATGAACAATTTCTCTTTTCTTTATAACAGTAGAAGGATTACCACTTACTACACACATACATGGTACGTTCTTTACAACAACACTACCGCTCCCCACAACGGCACCGAACTCAATCTTTCTGCAACTTGGCAGCACCAAGATTTTTGTAGGTAACCATACATAATCTTCAATGGTTATGCCATAATGTTTTACATCAAAAGTTGGGGCGTTTATATTGTGAGATGTTGTTATTATTTCGGTTTCAGAGCCAATAATTACATAATTACCTATATGAACAGGTGATCGTAAATCAATTTTATCAGTTTGAATACTAACATGATCACCAATAATTAAATTTGAATTTGCCTTGCGTGCAAGCTTTAATGGCATAATGACTCCGTCACCTATGGTCGCCCCGTTCTTTCTTGCAATTCTAACAGCTCTTTTATATTTTAAATTCTGTTTCCAACGCACCAATAATCCCACTAAATAATGGAGCTTGCTGCGACTTCTTATTTGCTCACTATAAGCTTTATAAGAATGAACAACGTTGTTCTTATTAATTTCTATCATATTATCTTTTTGCTATTATATTTATTACCTTTTTGGTTAAAGAAGTGCATATTTTTTTTTCTTTTTTATTTAGGCCTATAAAATATATTATTAATATCAAAACTATACTATTTGTTAAAAGTAAAAATAATAACCCTAAAATACTTAAAGGACAGAGTTGACATATGCCCAGACAAGATATTCCTCCAATGATAGCAACGTTTAAAGTTGGTATGAATACCTTAAAACATAATTCATTCAACTTTATAGGACTAACTTTTAATGCATAATAAATTCTGACACCGCATATTAGCACATCTAATCCGACAATAACAAATATTAGAAAGAGAGGGTCGTTCCAAATTTTACTCGTTGCATATCCTAATGGTAATACCAATAAATATAGTATTTCTGGATATATCATGAACTTCATTATTTTATTAGTCGCATAAACCGCTGTTCTTATAGGCTCAAACATTGCATATGTAAGACTTATAATGACTGCACATTGGGCAAAACCAACAGCGTATTGAGGTACATTACCCAACCAAAGCTGCATAATGAATTCTGTTCTGAATAGGAATGGAATCATTATAAAGTATATAAGAAAAACTTCCAATTTGCTACCGCTATATACTAAAGTTTTGTGTGTTTCAATTTCATTGTTTGCATATGTTTTTGTTATTTGTGGTGAGATAGCTTTAAACAAATTAAGGGCAAATGAAAGAATTGCGTTCTTGAGTTGTAAAGATATATTATAAACTGCATTTATTGCCACTCCAAATGTCCAATTAATGACAAAGATGATTCCTTGGGAAGATACAATCTGAAGAGCTCCAGAAACTGTGGATACACCAGTAAACCTTCCAAGTTGTCTAAGCTGGTTTTTATCAATTATAAAATGATAGTGAGCTTCGTCAAACTTGTAATGGCAGTAGATTTGATATATTAGACGTATGATGATGCTAACTGCAGCCATCATAATGCCATAAACTAAAAGACGATTGTCAAACCACGCCAAAGTATACACTGCGCAAAATGTGAAAACCACTTGTAAAATGGAGATTACGGCAAAGGCATCCATCTTTTCATGAGCAATAACCAATGCGTTATATGGGATGCTTATTAGATTTACAACACATGTAAGAATTGATAATTGCAATACCCAAAAAGCTGCATTCATACTATTAGCTGGAATATTGACGCTATAAAATAACATATATACCCCGATACATTCTAATAATAGAAATACTATTGCAGATAGAATGAATATAATATTTAGCGATGTACAAAAAACAAGATTTGTATTTCCATCAGTTTTTCCTGATTCAAAGGTTATAAATCGTTGTACTGCATTTGTTACTCCTCCAGTAAATACTGACGCTAATCCGACAATGCTTCCTACAACACCATAAACACCCATGTCCTCTACACCAAGATTGGCCAAAACAAGTCTTGTAATCCAAAGGTTGAGCCACATGGTGAATAGCATGCGGACATATAGCAACAAACTGTTTTTTACTATTCTGTTTTTATTAAAATTGTCTGACATATATTGTAAACTCCGTTTCTTTGATATTTAATGTTTCCCAATAATCCATTTACATTTGCTATTGACAAAAACACATAAAAGAGCCACTGTAGACCATACAAATAGGCTCTCAACAGTTTTGTATAACAGATAATTTGGAATAATGGGTCTAAAGAATTCTGCAGAAATGCTAATCGTCAACATGTGTGAACACATAATAACAAGGGTGTTCTGACCTAACCAAACAAGAACCCTTTGAATTTTCCCCCCCCCGCAGATTCTATAAATTTTGAAATGCAGAATATTGCAAAAATGCCAAATATGGCAGGGAATAGGTTAGATAATATAAATTCATTTGACGCCATTACAATCATATGATTGCTCTTAACACAAAGAAGGCATTCTATAAGTAATGATGATGCGCCTAGAACTATCAGACTGTAGCCTTTGAAGCTTTGCAATGACAAATGTAAGATTATTGGTCGTATCAAATTGCCTAAAGCGTAAAAGGCAAGGGCTATAAACGAAGAGAATATGCTATATGGAGAGCACAGTCCTTTGCTTGATGTCCATGCTCCTATAAGAATGCCAAGGACAATGTATAAACATATCGCTTTTTTCGTCTTTGACAATTGATATAGAAGCCAATATGCAATTTCTACGATGAATAATACACCTAAAAACCAAATGGCATGGGGAAAACCTTTCCAAGATAAGTTATACAGAAGGTTATCATTGCCTAACAGACAGTAAGATACCAATACTATTATAGCAGAGAACGTCACTGCAGGAACAAGTAATTGACGCAAGCGCTTATAAAAGAAGGGCTTAAACACTTGATATTTCTCACCGTTAAAGCATATGCCACTTATCAGGAAGAAAGTAAACCACCAATACAGCGTCCCCACTATTTATCAGCAGGTTAGCCGTACCAGTATTTTTGAATAAAGTTTTGATTTTCTAAAATTTAACAATTAAGCGACGGCTTGGGATATCTTCGTTACCTCCGCATCCGTACCATCTTCAAAATGGCGAACATAGTCACATGGCAGGAACGAGGCATCAACCTCCTCGCCACAAAGAATGCGAGTAAGGATATCCTCAATGTACTCACCAAAGTTCACTTTGTTCAATTTGCAACTTTCCAACAACCCGAACATAAACGCCAAATTCTGGGCAGAGAAGTGACTTCCTGTCTGAAGCCAATTGCGTCTTCCCATAGCGATATGTCTGAAACATCTCTCTATGGCTATATTGTGCATGTCGATTCGGCCGTCCGAAAGGAATGTTCGGAAGGCATCTTCGTCATCAAGTATGTAATCTACGGCTCTGTGAACCATCTGACCATATTCGTCACCTGCTGCACGCATCTTTTTGAGCATTTCCATGATGCGATCAACGATAGGCTCGCTCCACTCTTGACGGAACTCCAGGTGATGTTCTGGACTTTGGTCATCCTCTTGTAGGAAGACTCGCTCGATATAGAACAAAGCATTGATCAATATCAAAAGCATTTCCATTCTCGAATCTACCAAATAGGCATCCACCAAATAATGGCGAGCGTGAAACCAACAGGCTTGGCGCAACAACTCTTGTCCTTCCAAGTCTTTGACTATAGCTGGATATTGAGGAGCTCTGTCTGCTACGAAACCTACAATGGAAGAATCCTTGAAGATTTTCTCTTCTTGTAACATGTGGTCGCGGGTACCCTCATCATAGAGCATCACACAAAGCTTTTTCTCCAAGGAGAGAGCTGCCTGAACATACTCTATTGTATATTTCAGAGGGTCATCAGGTGTTTCCCTGCTACGTACCAGCAAACGAGTTGCATCATTGTTGGTAAACTTAGACTGTCGGATAGCTTCCAGCATCAATGGTTCAAGTCTTTCCCTCAACATCTCCATAATCTGATGCATCCATAAGTTCAAGGAAGACTGAGGTATGTTCGTCTTCATTCCCTTCAACATCTCAAGAATACGATTCTCGCTAAGGTTATAGCAAAACTTTGACTCCAAATAGAATCTTGCAAAACTTGGCATAACAGGATTGCTCTCCAAGATTCTAACCGGGCGCTTGCTACACATTGGGTCACTCTTAGGAACATTGAATCGACCAATCTTGTATTCACGGCAAGTTACCTTAGCTGGAGTATGAAAGAATAGCTGGATATACCACGTATCCTCACCTGTCACCTTGTCCTTTCGTTTTATCAGCTTTGAGCCTTTAGGGAGATTACTGGTATCAATACCCATTTCTTCCAAGATGGTTGCTGTATATACACGACGGCGACAAGGAGTATTTGATTCGGTATCCAAAGAAGGCTTGGACTTATCGGTCTTTTGTTTCGGAACCCGAACCTTTGGTCTATTTGTTTTCTTCTTTGCAGAATCATCCATTCCGTTGCGATCCTTTCCACTGGTTACAGCCATCACATGCTTGACAATAGCTGCGAGGCCATTTTCCTCTAACAATGGACAATTAGGATCTATCTCACCGTTTAGGAAACGAGTGGCATCACTGTTGCGTTGGAACACTCTACGGTTAATCAACTCGACCACTTGCTTAGCGTCCAATGCAGCCTTATCGGCAGCGTCAGCCACTTCCTTCAACTCATCAATAGTCTTCACTTTCTTTGATAGAACAGATATTCTTTTATTGCTCTCCTCAAGAGCCTTACGTGCCTCGCCCAGCATTTGCTCTGCATTATCGGCACGCATTTTTTCCTTTTCTGCCCTCAAGTTAGCAGCCTGGACCTCCTTCTCTGCCTCCTTGGCTTTTGCAAAGGCATTGTCGCGTTCCATCTCCATTAAGGAAATCTTGTCCTCGTACTCTTGGCGAGTCTCTTCCTCTACCGTCTTGTTTTCATCCTCCAAGAAACTAGCATAATCGTTACGTTTGACCAACTCATTGGTCAAACGAACGTTCTCCATGCGTAAAACTTGGAGTTCAGCCTGTATGTTGTCTCTTGTATTCATGTATGCAAAGGTACTAAAAATCAGTGAGATACGCAAATATTTACCGTTAAATATTGTATATAAATAACTGATTTTCAATTAGTTATACGCAACTACACTTTACTACCAAAGGCTCTCATCTTAGCCAAAATGCGTTGTTTCTCAGCCTCTGGGAAATTTGGACTCGAAAGTAACTTTAGTACTTCATTCTCGTTTTTGGAGGCACGGGCACTATTCTCGGCCGCTCTCCGCTCGGCAGCAGCTGTTTGGGCTTTTGCCTTAGTTATACGGGCATTGGCGGCAGCAATCTCTGCCTCCAATGCTGATATTTTATCTTGTATACTCATATTCTAATTTTTGTCTGAACCGACGTAGACATTATCAATATCAAAGTTTCCCTTGATAACTCATGCGTAATCTTGCATTCCTCGAACTCCGGCTTGAGAAACTTACCGTCAGTAAACCATTTCGAGCAAAGAACCCAACCATTTATATCATAATGCAAGATTTTTACCTTGCGATAGTCCTTGGAATAAAAGACAAAAGCCTCATTGTAATTTCGAGGATTATGTCCCATGACATCACGCACTATAGAAGCCAATCCTTCATATCCCTTACGCATGTCGGTAGGAGTGGACTTCATAAAAAACTTAGTTCTGCTATCAAAGTTTATCATGGCTGCGACATTTTATGCAGTAATTCTGCCACGACAAACAAACTGTTACTCTTTATCTCTATCTGCTCTCCATCAGGAGATTTCAGAATTAAGGTCTCCACTTGCCAGGTTGTTGGCTTTGGAGCAACATCCTTTATAGTAATAGGTATGAAAGCATCTTGCGATGGTTCCTGCTGTTTCTCCTGTAAAGGATAGTTTTTCTTGTACTGGATGAGCCAGTCATAATCGACTGCTTCATCTTTGCAATACTTACGCAGGCTCCGTCCCTTTCGGTTCTGGTTGTAGTCCTGCATCACCTTTTCAAAATATTCTTTGCTTTCCATTTTATGTGAATTTTAAAACGGTTGCAAAGATAATATTTTTCATTCAACCCACCTTACGCTGTATTGGTGGTTTACGAAAAGCATATATAAATATGCCAGGTATAGTATAGGACTTTATGCAATGCCCCACCACTACTAAAATTATGCCAATTCCCTTGGCTATATCTAATGTTAATGAACGACTCATAATTGTTTGTGTTATCGTTTTTTTGATCCGATTCCTCAATTGTTTTATTGCGTGTTTTCTTAAGTATCTCTGCAATTCAAACAAGCTTGATTGTATTCGGTGTACACTTTCTTTGTACCATTTGCAAAATATGTTATAAGGTTCTTTATACTGTGAGCAGAACTGTTAAATGGAGATGCCATTAGGCATTGCCTCCGTCTGGTACTGGAAATAAAATCTTTTAATACTTTTTCTCCGCTCGAAAATCTGATAGCAAGCTTTCATTGTTCTCACTTATCGAAAAAGTTTCATACTTTTTCGCGCCATGGCAAAGTTCAAGCAAGCTTGCTTTGCTCATGACTTATCGAAAAAGTTCCAAATCTTCGCTGCTGTACATAAATCAAATGTTTTTAGTTCGGCAGCAAAGATACTTCTTTCTAATTTAAGCCCTAATTTGAGTGCTTACCACACGGTTCGTATACAACGACACCACCATCATAAAGAACATGCGGAAGTAAAGAAGCAAAGTATTCTTCGCTATTTGCTTGGGGGGGGGGGATTGATGGGACATAAATACCAGTTTTTTTGTCGAACTATATTGTATTTTTTTCCAAAGAGGACTCTTGTTATCACGATATCGGATCAGGTATTACATTAATCTGTGCTATCAAATTTACCACTTCATCCAAACCATGTATACTATCTGATTTGTGTATTTGCATCAATGCTTCAATCAGATGCTTCTTGCAAGATACAGGCATAACGATTTGATCCGGAGACGTTAACGTCCTCTGTATCTCAGTTAACCAAATATTGCAAGCATCATAATTTTCCGCTTGCGAAGCAGACACTATTGCACCCAACAAATGGAACAAATAATAAAATGACAAAGGGACTGTCTTATTAAGCCCCATCAACTGAGAATAAACATCTGAAATGTTCTTCTCTAAAAGTGCGCTTTGTGATATCTGGTTTTTAAAAGTAACTATAACATCGTTACCAACAGAACGAACTTCTTTCTTCTGTTCATCGAAATATTGCTGCAACTTTTCCTTTTCTTGCTTAAAGTCTATTATCATGTAGATATTCCATCCCACCAAGACTGTGACAAGCACTCCGAGTACCCCTGTTATTAATCCAAGATAATCAAAAGACATATCTGAACGAGGACAAGATACACATATTGCTACTATTGATAAAACAATAGCTATGAAACTAAGTATAAATGGAAAAGCTGTTTTCATTGAAATATCATTTTTCATCTCTAAAATATAGTTTATAGTATGACAACCCTTTTTCTTCATCATACCCTCTTACTATATTGCCATCTCCATTCTTTATCAACACCTCAAAATCATCATCAAGTATCAACTTTGACTTGTTGCGATATTTCTTTAACTGTTTTTCTATATTTTCTGATGTGGGAGAAAAATGTTCGTTTAAGTTTTCATCCGCAAATGATGATTTTTGATTTCTAAAATCTGAAAATTGCTCCTTTACAGTTTTATCTTTGAATACTGTATCAGCTATTTTTTCAAATGTAGTATCTCCTATTGTCATAGCGGACAAGACTTGGTCTATCATTCCTGCCTTATCTTTCTTTGCAATAGCTTCATTTGATGTGATAAAGCTACCACATAACTCTATTATTTGGTTTGTCCTGTTATAATCGTCATTTCTTAATTTAACACCCAAGAAATCTTCATTCCAATATTTTACATCAGATTTTTTTCTAGTATTCAACAATGATACTAAATATCCAGACTCGGAATCAATATTTACAATCAGACATCCTTTGGATATGTTTCCAATTCCTTTTTCCGAATCCAGACTATACTCTCCATCAGAATATCCTAACTTTAAAAACATCTCTGGCTTTTCTGACTTAAATATTCCGATTGCATCTACTTCCTGGTCGTCAATAAGAATATGTTTCAGATAAGCCACATACAATAGACCTGAATCAATTTTTTTTGTAACACCTTGATTAAATAGGTGCTTGGCTATCATTTTTGACACATCAAGAAATTTTTTCTTGGTTTCAAAGGAACTTTTGATAAGAGAAAAGACTTCATTGTAAGGCAATTCTATGTCGTGGGAAAAATGATAGAGAGTTTCTACCGGCATTCTTCTTAAGAGATTCACCAAAAGTCTTCTTTCTGTTACATCACTGATAGTCACTTCGCTACTTGAAAGTACCAAAGTTTCATCAAGACATTTACTTCCTATCCCATGTATCATCAAATGCTTTATAGAAGCATCATTATAGTTTATCTTCATGTTGCTGTAATAATAAGAAAAAGATTATGAGCAGGTAGCATAAGCCATAAATAAAATATGCAAATGCTCCACAAAATATTGAAATTACTATTGGGGGAACACAATACGATGTTTCCTTCCAAAAATCCAAATTTCCGAATATGTATGCGTATATTGTAAGCGCAAGTGAAAACGTGATTATATTCCTGTTGTATAGAATAAAACGATTAAACATCTTTGTCTTACGTTTCATCCTCCGTACGGTATCACTGGAACTCTGTATGACAATACCAAAGAATGTCAACAGCACTCCAAAACATAATGAACCAAACTCTACAAATGCACTCATAAAATTTTGGAAATTGCCTTCACTTCCAGAAACAGGAATATACTTAAAGGATAAAATTGTGACCAGACATGCCAATAGAAACGGAATCCAATAGTCAAACCATCTACTCATTGCTTATACACGATTTTACTTCTGCAAGTATTTTATTATATACTTTGCGCATCTCCTGTCTTCGCTCAGTTTCCTGTAAATCAGAATTCAAACTCTTTGAGGTCAATCGAAAAAAAAGGTTTAAAGACATCAGCAACCAAATCTATTGTCTGAATAGAATTTGCGTTGTCTGGGTCTGCCGAATATCCTTTTATTCTTACCCTCTCCACATTACCCTTAGTACTTCCCAGCAATAATTGACGAACAGACTTTAGGTGTTCCTTCATCATCCGAATAGACAGTCCTTCTTTATTCAAAGATTTACCAAAAGTACTCATCTTTATCTCAAATCTGTCAGACTTGACCTTAGCTGCTTCTGTGGCACATCGTTTAGCAAATCCATAAAGACTACTGTTGCTGTCTTTCATCGCCTCTAATATTGCCGTAGGGTTTGTGAATTCAGCATTAAACTCCTTGTAATAAATCATTCTTACTGCTCTTTCATATTCTCCTTTGCGAAGAATAGCCAAGAAATCTAACTGAATCTTTATGTCTTTATGATTCTCTTTATCACTATTCCATATTTGAACAAAAGCCTTTGCCAATGTATCAATAAAGCATCCATTCTTGTTTCTCTCGTAAAACAGGACGTTGAGTTTCTTATCATAAAGAAACGTATTTCCGTAAGAAAGCTTCTCCCTGTGTACATTTACTGGCAAAGCAGAAAATTCACCAGTCTCATTGTCTCGCTTTGGCGGAATGTCTTTATTTTGTCCTGTTATTATAATTCCTTCAATACTATTGTCTAAACAATCTTTATATATCTTTACAATATACTCTTTGTCATTGCTACTAATTGTCTTGGTTGACATATACGACAATACATCAGCAAAAGAAACCTCTTGCTGAGTCTGTGAGAAGCAATCAATTCGAGGCGTTAAAACCTCTACATATTTTTTCTTACGTGATGCCATAATTCACTAAGTTTATATTTTATAAATATGAAATTTTCAATAATCAAATGCTATATTTCTGTTTATATAATACAATAAGACACTACTGTCCCGTTAAAGTGAACTAATCGCTCTTTGAATTAATTGAAATACAGT
>OGGT01000440.1_pt1 | contig 22714 bp, 24 predicted proteins | sample 1571311 | NCBI WGS metagenome assembly OGGT01 (sample SAMEA2581931, study PRJEB24529) | metagenome | biome: Human gut stool | place: China | collected 2011
CCTACTTCAACGAGTATGCTTTTGATGATATAAATATCAATCTACTCACAAGTTCTTGTACTCTCCATAGGCGTAAATTCCGGACTAACGTATCCGTACATATTTGCATTAACGTTTCAGTGTTAGCTTGCAAATTTTTCTCCATAAGTTTTGAGATTTATAGACGCCTGGAAATATATTCCGCTCTAATATCTTATAAAACTCAACATACACTTATATGATTTTATAATTTATATTTAACTGTTAATAACCTCCGATTCTTTTAATTTCATCCGGGTAAATAACCACGAATGATAATGCGAATATTACGATTGCTACTGCAACCGGCTGTGATGCTCTGTCAAATCTCCAGAACGGCAGGTACGGTGACATACCGCCGATCAAAGCTGACAAGATTAATGCTTTTACCGTTTTTATGTCCCTCCGATTTTTTATGTGATATACTCTCCTTATGAAAGGAGGTGTTTTTATGGATAAGTTACAAATTGCTCATGATTTAGCTGTTGCTAAAATTAGTGTTCAATCCTCAAAATTTTTCTACGATGACGAGCACATCTGCCAGAAATACTTCGAATATCGTAGAAATTTTCTTGAGATTCTTGAACATCATGGCGGATTAAATAGTGAAAACTATTCTTCCAGAAACGAATAATTTTTAGAAATTTTCCTGTGTGCTCTGTGTTGTAGTTTTGACATAGAGCACATCTTCCCAGCGGAACGTCACTTTTTTACTGGCTGTTCCGTCTTTCCAACAGCATTCTGAAAAACCACTGTTGGCGAAATCCAGAATGTTATACATTCCTTCTGGAAGTTCCAACCTGTCTCCATTTTTGAATTTGATGATTGTTTTTCCTTTCAACTTGTATCCTCCTTTTCAATCATCAGCAATGCTTAAGTCCTCTCTGACCGCAAATGGTTCCGTGACAAACACGCCAGATTCTTGAATGATGACATCAATCTCAACATGGTGTTCATTCGTAAACTTCAATGAAAGTGTCGGTTCTTCTGGACTTCCACTTGTGCTTGCTGATATATCAACAAGTTTGAATCCAATAACAGAATGAAAAATTTCATCATTGTCACCAGGTATGTATAATCGACTATCAATATTTTTCATTGTTTTTCCTCCTACTCAGCTAATCTTCCCTGTGCGTTACAATCTCGAATTAGCATTTTAGTATTCATGCAAGGTTCCCATTCCTTGATATATTCAACTGCTTCCTGATACCTCAGTTTTGGAATGTTATTCCGGGCATTTACATCAAAGTAAGTTTTGACATCCCGGTTGCATTCTGCAAATACTTTCTTCCCGATTTCACCGTAAGCATTGGATTTCTTGCCACCTAGCACTTCGATTACTACTCTGGAAACTAAATCTCCAAGATATTTCTGCTGTCCGTAGTCGATGGTCATTGTGTTCTCAAGTTTCTCGATTCGCTCCTCGTGGTCTTGATTGCCCTGAGCCAGTAACTGAATCTGTTCTGCTACGGTCATCGGTTTCTGGTATGAACCCGTCTTGCGGATTGCCGGGAGAACTTCGTCCATAACCCATGACTCGAATTTCTCCGCTGACGGAAGTTTTGATTTCATAATCAGGCGGTACAAATCTCCCTCATTTATGTATGACATTGACTGAACACCACTAGATGTAGGGGTGTCACGTTTCGTTACTCCCTTGCAATGGTCAAGAATGGCTTTTCTCGGATTGCTGTATCCAAGTGCTTTCGCAACATCTGTTCCAACAAAATACGGTTTCCCGTCAATTTCTATTGTTCGGATTTCTCCGAACTCTTCTGAGTTAAAAATCTGTAAGCTGTTCATTTATCTCCTTTCGTGTAATATATTCAAGTCGCATTATTGCGACTATGATGTAAAAAAAATATCTATAGCTTCCTCCTTGCTTAAAGGAACTGCATTTACGATTCCGTGGATTTCTCCGATTGTAAATTTCTCTCCGCCATCTTTTAGTTTTCTGTAGAATGTGCTTCTGTCCATTCCAATTGCATTTGCAACAGCTTCCTGAGTGTTTCCACGTTCAACGATTTTTCCTTTAAGTCTAGCTATATTAACAACCATTCGCGTTCCTCCTTTCCAGTAGCATTAATGCGACTTTGTGATTATATATTACACCAAAGTGTCGCATGTGTCAACATATAAAATCGCATTTTTGCAATTATTTTTGTTGCATTTTTGCATCATTAGTGTTATTATGTATTCAGAAAGGAGGTGTGAAAAATGTCGGAAACTGGCGAACGAATAAAAGAAAGAAGAAAACAACTTAATATGAGTGCTGATGAGTTAGCAGAAAAATTGGGAGTGTCAAGGTCTACTATATTCAGATATGAAAAAGGCGATATTGATAAAGTTCCTGCCGAATATATGAAGGTATTAGCCAAAGCACTTCGTACTACTCCGGCTTATCTAATGGGTTGGGAAAATAATTTAGAAACAGACACAGATTTTATTCCAAAATTGATGTCAAATTCAAATATCGTTGAACATGTTAAGTTACTAATTGAATTAAGCGAATCTGATCAGAAAAGCGTTTTCGACATGATTGAATTTCTTCACAAAAAAGGCAGGGATTAATTCCCTGCTTTTTCTAATATCCCCATTGGCTCTTGAATGAAACAATCATGTTGTACAAGAATTTCATAAATTTTTCACTATCTATCTTCTGCACCATTTCAATAATCTCTTTCTTATAATCCATAAATAGCCCTCCCTGTCACAACTACCACCTACGCCATAGTATATGTCCGGCTTGTGGGAAACAGAACCAAACATTAGTTCGCTTTCATCATTATACCACCGATATTCCCTCTTGGCAACTGCCAAATATATACATGGACTTTTGTTATTTCATAGGCAAACTTCGCAATCTCAAAGAAAATTGTGCTTTCGCGAATATAACATCTGGCATTGCAAATTTCCTTAATCTCGCTCAACTGCTGCATCTGGACGGAATAAATTTGTTCCGTAGCTTCCTTTGTGATCTGCGCATCTCTGCGGTGACGTTCTGCTATATCATGTGACGGTATATGCACCGCACAGAATATTTCGTAAAATATCAGGATGAATACGACTATCCTGTATCTGTTCTTCTCCATTACTACCAACTCTTTTCTAAAAATATATCACGCATTATAGCACGAATTTGTGTAGTTTTTCTGGCAAGTGTAAAATCATGGAGTTTTTCTGCAAAAATAATCTACTTTTTTGATATTTTACTATGCACACTTTGTATGAGGTGGTATAATATTGTAAAATTTTAACAAGGGAGGGGATTGTATGAGCAAAGGTGAAAAGAAGAAAGATTCAACCCTGAGCGTCATTTCCTGTATTCTGGCAGGTGTGGCATTCATTCTTCCGTTGCCAATTATCCTGTCGTTTCCTCTGGCTCTGGCAGGAGCAATTGTAGGATTAGTAGATATTGGCACAAAGAAAGAGGAATATAGGCATATTGGCTCATGGTTCGGAATTATTGTCGGAATCATTGAAGTAGTTTTTATTGCAGTGCAGTATATGAGATTTCTTTAGCAGAAAAGAGGATTTTATGAAAAAGAGAGTTTGTGGAATTATGACGATGTGTGCTTTTTTATGCATTTCTCCTGTCAATGCCAGTGCTACTTCCTTTGACAACATTAATGAAATGCTTAATAAGATCAATGGTGAAGATGGGTTTGTCGAAGCATCTGAATGTGTGATTGACAAAAACACTAAATCCTTGCATCTAAGCGTCGTTATAAATGAGAACGTGCCAGATGATGAGGTTGGCACATTTGCTTCAAAGGTTTCCGGTGTATTGTCGGAAGCATCTCAGCAGGATTGGTATGATTATGATTATGTTACTGATGATTTCTATAAGAGTGGTTATGATGGAGTAGTTCTAACAAACGTTTGGAATTTCAAAAATGATACTCTGGCTTGCTCAATTTGGGATGATTCGCTATCAATCACGCGTCTTTCAGACGGAACTAAATTAAAAGAAGCTGTTTTAAAAGACGTGGAAAGTGAAAATTCTAATTCTCAGGAAAACGATTCTCTTGATGATGTCGGCAGGCTAAATCCAGGTGTTTATATTATTGGCGAAGATATTCCTGCCGGAAAGTACACCTTTTCAATAACCGACGGAGCAGGAATTATCAGCGTATATGACAGCTACGATGATTATAAGAATGATGATTACGAACATTCAGAAGAATACCATGTCGCTTCAAAAAAATATAAAGAAAGTCTTGGCTCTGACTTAGAAAGCATTAATTCTTTGTATTCCAGTGAAATTGGGAATCTACCGTTAGAGAATGGAATGTGCGTAAGAATAGATACTGTTTCAGTTTTATATTTAGCGAAATAAACAAGAGGGGCAACCGCCCCTCTTTCTCTTTGCCTGTCGTTCTTACAGGCAGTTTCTTTATCCACACATCCACCCGGATACAGAAACCATATTTTGCGAATTATGTCAAACTTTAATGCTTTACACTAACAATTTCAAGTGCTACACTTTGTTTGTGGGACAATAATACCACAAACAGGGAGAAAAATGTGTGTACTGTCAAAATCATGGCGTATTTTGACAAATTGAGACTACGAAAGGAGGGTGCGCATATGAGAATAGCCATATGTGACGATAACCAGCTTGAAGTTGACTTGTTTAAAGAGTGCGTATCGGGATTCTTACGGCGCAAAAGAGATTATCGCTATGAAATCAACGAGTATTCAGCAGGTTATCCGCTTGTTGAAGATGTGAAAGAGGGTAAATGGTACGATGTAATTGTGCTGGATATGATTCTGGAAAATGAGAACGGTTTGGAGATTGCGAACCGGCTCCGGAATATTGGATATGATGGAAAGATTATATTCTGGACAGCCGACGATTCCCATCTGCAAGAAGCATTTGACGTCGGTGCTATGCAGTATGCGGTCAAGGGCAAGGAATACGGCAGAATATACCGGGCTATTGACGAGATTCTGTCACAGATGAGGGATGAAACATTGACGTTCAAATTCCGTAGGCAGATAAACCGGCTCAAATACGATGAAATTGAGTACGTCGAGAGTCAGGCAAGAGTTTGCCATATTTTCGCTACAAATAACCGATGTTTCGTGACCACTTGCAAGCTGAACGATCTGGAAGAAAAGCTGTCTGATAAGCGATTCTTACGTTGCCATCAGAGCTATCTGGTGAACATGGATCACATTCAGTCGGCAGGTGATAATTTTGTCATGGATTCTGGGGACATTGTCCAGATAAGGCAAAATGGGTCAAAAGAAATCAAAGAAAAATATGAAAATTACATAAGTTGACAGCAAAATGACCGCCAACCCGGGAAGGAGTAATTGGCGGTCATTTTCATTTTCAACACTTAATAAATAAAAGGGTTTGCAATACGAACTACTATATCGAACACATTTATTATAGCATTATAAAAGTCATATTACAACTGTCATTTAGAAATATCTGTGATTCTGGTGAATGTTCCTTTTGGGATAAATTCAAAAACAAACCCATCATCGTTCGGATAAGGGATGCGTATGAAGTACCATTTCAGCCCGGAACTGTCTGTTTCTGTGTACTTCATTACCTCTACAACTGCGCCTTTTTTCAGCTTTGGAAACAGTTTAGATGGGCTATTTTTACTTGATTTTGTATAACATTTTGTGTCTTTTTTAATCTGCGCAATGTAGGCTCTGGTGTTCTGTTTTTTGACTACATCCGAGTCTGAATCTGACGTTGTATTTTTAACTAAACTGTAATTTGGAGTGCAGAATTTTGTTCCCGGGAGGTTGCTGTTGTAGTAGCTTTTCTGGCATACTCCACCGCCATTTGCGATAATTGTAGAGCCACCAGAAGTATTCCCTTCGACTGTCCAGAACCGATCTCCTGACACCTTTATTACGATTCCAGTGTGCGCGAACACTCCGTTTCTGTAGAAAATGACAATATCCCCAACTTTCGGATTACTGTTCAAAGTAAACAAATCTGCCATTGTCGGGCAGTAAACGTATGGCCAGTGTTTCAAAAGTTTCTTTGCTGTGTCTAATCCGAATGTTTTCATTATGCACCATGAAACGAATGCAGCGCACCATGGCTGTCCTTGATAATCCGGCTTAATATCTCGCCAGTATTTTGTATAATTATTTTCTCCGGCATTTGCTGTCTTGCTATCAAGCTGACTATTGCTTGTCTTTTCAAGATATCCGATTTCATTCTTTGCGATCTGGATTAATTTATTAATTGCCTTCATGTCTGTTTCCTCACTTTCTGGAAAATATGTTTTTAATGCGTTATAAACAAATCTCTGCCTGTCCTTATATACTCCCACTTGATTCCCTGTGTCCGTCTGGCAGGCTGCATAGAGATTATCGAGTGTATATGGTTTCTGGGTCTTTGCCAAAATCCTTGTTACTGCTCCCTGTCCGCCTTGATGCCTAAAGTTCACACACATAGCTTGCGCTCTAGCGTCCGTAACGCCCTGTTTAAGGGCTTCATCTGCATAAGTGGCTAATTGTTCATCCATAAGGTTATCTTGACATTTAACGCCCGAATTGGACGAAATAAGGGCAACTATGGTGTCGGCAAGCTGTGACACTCTGGAAATATTGAAGCATTCCCAGTTTGCGGTCTGAACTTGTTCCAGAAGTCTGACCTTGTCTATCTTCTCCCACTGTTTCGGGTCGGCATCGTAAATTCGTTCCAGAAGCGTTTTAGCTTCGGTTGCGTACCATGCTCCTGCTCCGATTGTGATTGCGTGTTCATCCGAATTGTTCTCATAGGCTTCCGTGAAGTCCGAATAATCCTGCTGTCCGTAAACCTGTCCGCCGGTTTCGACTGCGTAAATAATCTTTCTGAGAACTGCTTTCTGTTCGTTTGTCATATCACGTTGCTCCTTTCTGTTAAATATGCCTTGTAAGCTCCGTATTTGCTCCTAGAATCAATTTTTATATGTTATTCAAGGATTTTATCGAATCGCATACAAAATCGTTATATGAGTCAAATACGAGGCCGTTAATAAAAATGGTTCATTTTGGGCTGAAATGAATTAAGAATATCAGGGTCAAATTAGCCTAATTTGACGATTAATATATATCTCGTATATATATTAATTATATTCTTATTCTATTTCTTATTCTTATTCTATTGCGTTACATTGCGTTACTGGTAACGTTATTGTAACGTTACATTGAGATATTATGTAAACGAAAATTGCTTGTTGACAGAAAACTTTCATCTGATTTTTTATAATTTCTAAGATGATTGATTTATTCTGAAAACAAGCAAAATTTACGTTTACAAATTATTCATTTTTTATTTTTAATGTATTCATATTTTAGTACGGTAAGGGCTTGGATTTTGATGGTTTTTGGACGAATAAAGCTTATTTCAATTTTTATGGAAAATGCGCTCTTATTTGTGGTTTTGGGGTTCTTACTTGGAAAAATCAATGTCAACAAATGTTTAACGCCACCTGTCAGGAAGTGATGCGTAAAATGGCAATTTTTTGCACTCATAATAGCAGAGTCCAGTTCTTTTAGGGTCGGTTAGTGTAGGAAATTTTTGGTAAAAATTAGGAGCTTGTAATAATTCGGCACATCCATAAAAAGCACCATGAAATCCATTGTCATTTTCACTTGAAAACGGGTCAGCATTCGCGAATAAATCATCATTTACTTTAACTAGGTTTGGACAATTTAAAAAAATACTATGCATAACAATCATCTTTTGCTTAGATAAAAGTCCGTCACCTGTCGTTTTTAAATTGTTACAATATGAAAAACAGCCTGCGGCACCATTCATTTCTTCACATTTAGAAAAAAGCTTTCCTGGCACCGACTCTAATCCTGATTCACGAAAAGTCCATACAGCATCCTTAAGTTTAGGAATGTAATCAAATAATTTCCCGGGTATATTTTTCAATTTAGAAGTAGCCATAAAGGTCTCCAGTGCGTTTGTTGCATTTTTGCAATTTTTAAACAAATCTTCTGTAACGCTTTCGAGATTTTTACACCCATAAAATAAATATGGCAAGTAATTGCTTGTGCATCGAGGAAGCGGCGACAAAACTTTTGTAAGTGCCGTCGAACTAAAAACGTGTCCTGGTCGATCATCTCCGAATCTAACTTCTAAATCGATTCCTCGTATTTCTGATATATGTCTGCCTTCAGATATTGGAGTGTGAGTTATAAATTTAACATTATTATTGAAATTTGTATCTTGGTATTCATTAGCAAAAGATTCTTTCATTCCATCGCCCCAATCAACAGAGATATTAGAGCCTTTAATCATGAATGTAATCACACTTTCATATTCAAATTTAAAATAATCTTGCATACTTGATTTTTCCCACAACAATACATTTCCACCCCATATCTCACTCGTTTCCTTGCCTTTGACAGGAAAGCCAGTGATTTCCTGTCTATTCAAAAACGCCTTATATATCATCCAATCAGCCCTCCTCAAAAGTAAAGTATAGTGTATCTGCCCGGTCGGTTCCTGCGGCTACCAGAGCGTCATAATCGGATTTCTTTATTCGCTTTACGCACCTTAATTGTGCTTTTTTTAATTGCTCAGAAGTACCTCCAGAACCACCAGAGCCGTCCGTAAAATCATTAATCATTGCCGGAGAAAATTCAGAATCCGAACCGTCCGTAAATTCCGCATAACTGATTGTCGGCATTTCTGATCGGGTGCGGTTGACGGTTGCGGATATCTCAGGCGTGTCTTTTCCAAGTTGTCGGCTATTGCTGTTGAACGGTGCATTGTTGGCAGAATAAGTGTCAATCATGTCTGTAGCGCCGATTTTAAGCGTTCTACTCATGATGTATGAATGAACGTACCATTGCAGTTCTGTAGGCTCCTGTTCGTCGTGCTGAATCTGCTTCTTATAGTAGAGTTCGACTGCCTGTCCAACCATATTCAGTGGATTTCCCTGAACCTCGGCAGTATATCCCTGCGCACGATAATATTTTCGCAAATCTTGATTTACGAACACGCCATAGCAAATTTTCATAATCGGCTCAGCCCTTGAAATACCACCATATTCGTCTGCATCCCAAACGTAATTTAGCCAGTCTTCATTTCCTACAAAGAAGCTATTTCTGTTGTAATAAACGTTGTTATCATACGCTTCTTGCGCTGTATAGTCGCCTTGCGTAAAGCCAAAGGCTCTATTCGGGTCGGGGTCACAAAATATAATATTCGGGAACCAGATTCTGCCCTCTTTTGCGGTAAAACTCTTGAATGTATCAAGATGTACTTCTTCGTTATTGTAGTATTTATAAATGTTCTGATTACCGGTGGTCTGCCCGTATCTGTAACTGTTCTGGCGAAGTTTCAGATACTCAAACTTGCCGTCCCTGTTCATCCAACCAAAACGGTCATTCTGCAAGCATAAATCTTTCAGAATATTTACTACGTTCATTTCATTTGAGTTATTCGTATCAGGCACATAGGTGTCGTCCCAATGCAGTTTTGTACTGACTTGTTCAAGTCCCAAAAACTCAAATAATTTATCCCTGAATTGCTTTTGAGTCAGCTTTTTCTTTTTATTAGTCGTCTGGTTTTTATACCAACGCGCAATGTCAGTATTTCTTAATTTGTACAGATAATCATATGCAATAAAATTACGTGTTAAGGAATTTGCTTTTCGTTCTGCGCTGTCGATTTCACCTGTGAAAATTTTGATTTTTGTTCCTTTTCTCTCAATGTAAACTTCGATTTTTCCATGCGGATAAAACTCTTCTGAGGTACCGTTAAACTGGTCGTGGTGAGCCTGAAACGTTATCTGGTTACAAACACAACCGCCAAAAATGAAATACTGCTCTGAACAAATAGACTCTTGCAAAGTAAGCGTGTTCTGGTCGATATTTTCATTTGTAAGGTCAGCAAATTCACCGTTAATCCAGTGTACTGTTACTTCTATTGGTTCAGTTTTTTCTTCTTCAATTTCACCAGAACCACCACTTGAACTATCATCAAATGGGTTTTTTCCATCGTTTGTGACTTTAATTTGAAAGCTGTCGGAGCCAACAAATTTGGAAACTCCGTTGACTGTGGCATTATAAGAAACTGTGATGGTCTTAGAACCTGCGGTAGAACTATCGAAGCCAGAAATATCATAATCTGTAATTTCTTTCTCGGTTCCATCCTGTCTTACTTCTGCAACGGTAAGACCCGATGGGTCGAATGCTTCTCCGATTTTGTAATAAACCTTGGATGGAAAGCTTGTGATTCTTATTCCGGAAAGATCATATACGGTCACTTTAAAAGTAGTGGTATGTGTTTTATATGTTACTGTGATTGTCTTTTCGCCAACAGATGAACTGTCAAAGCCAGATAATTCAAATCCGTTTGTCTTTATTTCTGATGTGCCATCAGTATATTTAATATGGATTGACAATCCAGTTGTGTCTAATACATCGCCTTTCAGATATTCGGTTTTTGCAGGCATGGTTTTTACTTCGATTCCAGAAATGTCTACCACGAGAATACTGAAATCTACAGTCTTTTCATCGAATGTAACCGTTACAGTTTTGTTTCCGTATGTGGACATATCCGGGTTTGACAGGGTGTAATCGGTTACTTGTTCGGACGTACCATTATCGTAATATGCAGTGATTATGAGTCCTGTGCTATCAAATGTTTCGCCTGTGAAATATTTGGTTTTGGTTGGCATATGAGTAACTTCAAGTATGGTTAATCGGATAATCGTAACTTCAAATGTACAAGTGAAACTGCCGTAATGAACCGTGACTTCGCATTGTTTTGGAGAACTGCTATCAAATCCAGAATATGTGCAATATTTTGTAACATCTATAGTATTTCCATCACTTGCCGTTGCGGTTACCACAATGCCCGTAGAATCAAATTCTTTTCCTATGGGATAATTTACTTTGCTTGGCATAGTGGTTACTGATATGGCGGTAATAGAAGCTTCTAAGACAGAAATCTCAAATGTTGTGGTCTTGTCAAATGCAGTAACGGTTATGGTCTTTGTACCTGCGGAACTACTGTCAAATCCTGACAATTCATAATTGGTGATGATTTCTGATGTTCCATCATTGTATGTCTTTGATACTTCAAGTCCTGTGCTGTCGAATAATTCGCCCTGATAGTACGTGGTCTTATTTGGCATTTTTGACACAGTAATTCCAGTGACGTATTTGTCTTCAACAAATTTCTCATAGCTAACTATCTGCGACACACCTGCGTTTTTTACTAGAATCGAAATTGGCACTGTAGAAGTTACGGAAATAGCCAAGTCTGTTGTGGACTTTCCGTCAGTGATTGACGATATGCCTTTATAATAACTGTCCGTAGGTATTTGAGTAACATTAATAAATAATGTCTGTCCTTCTATCAAGAATACTTCATATTTCAGCGCATATGTCGAATATGTCAATGAATAATACACATATCCTTCAACTCTGATTTTGAGGAATCTTTTTCCTGATGCGAGCATCCCCTCTTGACGGTAAATGTAATAAACCGCGCCATTCCTACGCCAGATTTTGAGTTGTTCGGCGTTTTGGCCGAATCCGATAAAATTGTTACCAGAAACATATATAGTACTGGCAGTCTTTCCTGCATAGGTAAACCAGTCAACGCCCGTGACACTAACTACATCATCGTCGTGCTTCTTGTTGTTAACAATAGCAGTCATCCCGGCTGTCGTGTCCAATAAACTATCAAAAGATACTGTATCTGCCATAATCATCCTCCCGTCTATTTAAAATAAAAGAGCACATGAGCTGTGACACCCATGCACTCTGGTTGTTAGTATTCAATCAGTGCGAACCGCATCTTGTTGTAAAGAATGTTCTTTGTTTCTTCGTCCACATTGATAATTTTGTAATCCACATCGGGCATATAAAAAACACCTGTTTTGTAGGTGTTCTGTTCGTCATCCCAATACGTAACCTTGTACTTTCTTTGTGCTCTATTTACCAGTCCAGAAGCAAATACGGACTGCAACTCCATTTTCTCTGCCAGATAAAGAGGCCTGGTATTGAAATCAATCTTTGTCTTAAAATTCGGGCTTGTATCCCTGTGCAAGAGATTATTCAAGTCCCTGTATGCTTCTACTTCTGTTCTCTGGTTTGGAGTTGCAGTGTAATCATCGTAGGCAAGGTATTTGTTTGGAACAACTTTACTTCCGAACTTCAAGAGCCATCCCTCGAAACTACTCCCTGCAATAAAATCACTCATTTACCTCACCTACCTTTCAAATAATCCAAATCCATTACGGTTTCTGAATTGTTCGTTTTCCTCTTGCAAATATCCGACTAAGTGACCATCTGCATAAATTGCCATGCCTTTGACAGCTTCCCGGATAACCTGCGCGATATTCTGATTGTTGTCGAATGTGTTGTTACTGATTGCAATTACTTCACGGCGAATATCGTCACCAAAAGTACCATTCGCAGATACCGGTTTCTGGTACATTTTGGCAGTCGGAACAGCCTTTATATTTGCTTCCATTTGCGGAAGCTGAATACCCTGTATAGATGTGCTTATATCCCCGATTGTAGACTGCAATGCCGGAATCATGTTCTGCATACCTATCTGAAAGCCCTGCATGGTGTAGCTACCAAGTTCTTCAAATACCTGAGATGGGCTGTGAATTTTGAGAACTTTGCGGAACGTATTTGATATATTTTGCGCGATTTTTTGCACATTTGCATAAAGCTGTTGTGCCGCGCCTGCGATTCCATTGTTTAAGCCAATAATAGAGTTCCAGCCGACATTATACAGGTTTCCAATGGAATTGCTGATTCTGCTTCGGATTCTTCCAAACCATGTGAACGACGCAGAAAAGCCCGGCTCTAATCCGTTTCGGAATCCTTGACCGCAGTATTCTGCAAGCTGCTTGAACCATCTGGACGGAGAATGGGAGTCTACTGCTTCCTGCGCAGGGGCTTTTACACTGCTATTCATTAGGTCAAGAATCGAAGTCTTTGTGGATTCTTTCTTTCCGTCAATCCCAGACTGCAATCCCTCTGCAATGTTGCTTCCAAGGGTTTTACCGCTTGATTTTGCAGTTTCTTCTGCATCTTTTGCAGATGATTGAATTGTTGAGTTAAGCTTTTCAGTGACTTTGCTGCCGTTCTGCTCAATCCCACTACCTACGGCAAGAATCTGATTCTTTCCGAGTTCCGTAACTAATTCAAAACCAGAATTGTTATCCAGAACGCCGTTGATTGCCCCCTGCAGAGTTGAATCCATTGTACTTTGTAGAGTACTTTCATAGTCAGAAATACCTTTTCCAAACTGTACCATCTGTCCGTTTGCTAAAGTATAGTAACCGTTATCGTCCGGCTCTAATCCCTTTGCAATTTCTTGATAAACCTGTAATGCTTTTTCACCGAGAATCTGCTTTCCGTTTTCCCAGATACCGCCCATTTCATCAATTGCATTTGCTGTGTCCGTTACCAGAGTTGCAAAGTCAACGGTCTGGATAAGCGTCTGGAATCCTGTAAGCTGTTCTGAGATATCCTCAAACGACACATTGTTAATCCGATCAGCCATATTTGAAAACTGATTAGAGGATGTTTCCGCTGTATCTCCAAGGTCTTTGACTGGTTTGTTTACTCCTGCTATTGCATTCTCGAAGTCCTCTGATGAAACCCCAAGATTATTAAGTTTAAGTTCGAGTTCAAATAACGCCTGTTCTGTGCTATATCCGTTATCTTTCAATTCAGAAAGGAATGTTAATAAAGGATATGCTTGTTCGCCTGAAATCTGGCTTGCACGAACCAGACTAAGAATGGCATCTTCATATTCCTGAAATACCTTTAAGTCGTCCTCTGTAAGCTTATTTCCAACTCCGAATATATCTTTCATCCATTCGTTGATAGCTCCGGTAAAATCCCCTTTTTGATAGCCGAATACATTATCTTCCAAAAAATCCCCAAAGGTTTTATCTTCGCCGCCAAACAGATTGACACTTATCCATTTGCCGAGATTGAATCCTGCCATTGCGGTTCCTAAGACAACCATACTGTCTGCGAATCCTGCCGCAAGTGTAGAACCTAGTCCAGAGCCAAAGAATGTCTGCAATGCACCACTGGCTGTGGAAAGAACCGTTCCTAGCCCACTAAGTATTGTTCTGAGTGTCCTTATAGAACTAACTACACCGATTATTTTTTGAGAAAATTTGAGTGTACCTTTTATCGCAAGAAAAGTTCCAAGTGCATATCCCAACGCTTCTATATGTTTATCGTCAAGCAGACTCAAAGCTTTTGCAAACGCTTCAAGAGCAACTGCTAAGCCATTAATCAATGGCGCACCAATAACGTTTACTATTACATCAAAAAAATCAACAAAGGCGTCTCCGAAGCCCTGTGCAAATGGCTGAAAAACGTCCCATACATCACCGATTGTTTTTATCAAAAAACTCCAATCGACATTGCTAATAAAGTTTGAAATTGTATCTTTTAGCTGACTTATTTTGTCCCATAGCCATTCCCAATCAACATCAATCACTCCAAACTTATCAAGCGCAGCGACGGTAAGCCCCAGTCCGGCCGCTATCGAAGCATATGGATGCGCCGCTAACATGGTGATTCCTTTGCCTATCACTCCTTCTTTACCGAAAATGCCACCGAACCATGTAAGTCCTTTAAATGCTGCAAAAGCTGTAAGGAGTTGTCCGAGGAAATAGCCAATAGACTGTGCCTGTTCTGGCGAAAATGTTGCGATAAACTCTTTGAACCTGTCAATCAGATCAGGAAGTTTATTAACTCCATCTGCCGCCTTATCAAAGAAATCGTCAAAAAAATCAAGTAATCCTGTTCCGACATTCTCAGCGAACGGCTCTAATACATCCCATAATTGTACAAGAGAAGCATTGATTTTATCCCAGTTAATTTTTACAAGAAAATCGTTAAAAGCATTAATTAATCGTGGTAATCCTTTTTCTCCTAATGTCCATTTCCCAAGTGGTTTTAGAAAATGTTCCCAGAAATCTTTTAATGCTGTCCATGTGAAGTCTCTGAGCTGTTTCAATCCGTTATTCCAGAGATTTTTCAAAGCTTTTGTAGTAGGTTCTGCGGCTTTTGCAAGTTTCTTAAATGCGTCTGTAACTTTATTTGCGAATGCCATGGCCTTATTTTCCATGGAATTGTAGGCGGCATCCCATTTCTTCTGGTATTCATTCAAAAGTTTATCAAGTGCATCATTGAGGATTCCTGCATCAATTGCAGATGTGTCAATTTTTGGCGTTTTAATTTTAGAATTTGCAAGGTCTGACAGAGAACTATCGTCTTTGCTCATAATTTCAAGTTCATCATAAGATGCGAGGAACTGTTTTAATTTTTTTGCGCTCTTGGTTGCATTTTTCAGATTATTGTCTGTATCTTTTGTAGCATCATCTACATCTGAAATTCCAGAATCGTCTATAGTATCAAGTGCGTTTGAGAGATTTTCACTTCCGCTACCGATAGAACCGAACATATTTCCAATTTTGGTATCAACTCCAAGAAGTGAACCAATGTATGTCAAAAGTCTTTGAAATGCGATTACGAGACCATTGATGTATGGAAGCACTGCCGCAACTACAGGCATAAAGATGTTCCCTAATGCTCTGGCACAAGATACTAAGTTTGCACGAAGTATACGCAACTGGTTGGCTGGCATATTGATTGTATTTGCCATATCCGCCCATGCGTACCGGGTGGAATCCAGTATCACTATTGTTCTCAGCATTGCCTTGCTTGCTTGGTCCATATTAGAAACAGACGTTTGTATGCCAAGATTTGCCGCATATTGCTGTAAGTTTGCCACACGAATGTTTGCACCATATTTGTCTACAGCACGGCTCATACCTACTAATCCAGAGGACAAGTTCTCATAAACTGTGCTAAAATCAAGATTCTTAACAGATGCAAGGTCGGCGCCGATCATGGTTAATGCATTCGACAGTTTTAATGCCTGTTCAGAAGTTGTTCCCATAGAGGACGACAATTGTGCAAACTGGCCTTGATAATTCAAGAGCATGGACGGGTCCATACCGAGTGATTTACCTGATTTATTTGCGGTCAGAATCGCGTTGTCGGAAACATCAAATCCAGACATTTTAGATGTAAGTTCTCTGGCTCTCTGACTGAATGAATCCGCGTATGCTTCTGCGGAGTCATACCCTGCTTCCGACCAAGTTTTTCCTGCTTTATCTGCTACCTGACGGAACGCCGCTTGAAAGTAGTTATAATCTTCGAGGAAGTTCATGGAACTTTCAATTGCGCTACCGAATTTTCCAACAACAAATTTCAACGTCCAGAACTTCGCAACCAAGGACATAATGCTAGGTAAGCTTTTTTTAGCTTTACTTCCTACATTTCCAACGGCATTACCGAGTCTTCTAACTTTTCCCGTCGAAGCAGCCGCACCCTGTCCCAGTCTGGAAAAAGCACTCGCAGTAGACCTTGCCGTCCTACCAGCATTTGCCCCAGAGTTTGCCAATTGAGCAATAGCCTGTGTCATTTGAATTGTGCTGCTACTAATTCTTGGAGCAGTACTCATTGCCTGAAAGAATAATTTTAAGCTATTAGCCAAATTATTAAGCTGAGTTGCAGTCTTTCCGGTTTTATCTCCTGCATTTGCCAACTGTGAAATTGACTGAACAAATGTATTAATTGGTTGAGAGATATTACCTATTCCAGAGAACGAAACTATGATTTTTCTAAGCTCTTCGCCAAGGTTCGGAAGTTTAGATGTAACTGCATCAATAGAGCTGCCGGCATTCGCCAATCTTGCCAATGAAGAAACAAACCGGTTTACATTGTTTGATACGTCTGGAATACTGCTAAGACCAGATAATTCGGAAATCATGTTCTGAATCTTTCCAGACACATCACCTGTGGAGTTTAATGTTTCGTTCAATCTACGTATAGAATTTACAAACGAATTTAATCCACTGTCTTTCAAATTAAGGCTGCCAAGCGTGCTCATGGACTGAGTGAACTGCTGTAACTGGCTGTTTACTGTCGATAAATCCAGACCGTTCAATTTTGCTTCTATATTGTTCTTGAGCTCATCTGTATTAATTGAAAGATTTACTTTTACCGGGTCATAGGTAAGCGTGGATGCCTTGTTGATGGCATTTCTAATATCTATGGCAATCTTTTCTTCATTAATCTTTATGTCAATTGGAATCTGACCGTTTGCAGACTCCATGGCAGACGCAATGTTTCTCTGGATTGACGCACCGAGTTGCGTGCCTAACTCATTTACCGAGCTGTACACCCTGTCCGATGCCATTGCTGCATCTGAACCGGACAAAGTCTGAATTGATATTGGCTTGATGGAATCCCTTACTTTTTTGAGGTTTTCAAGGACAGTTATCAACTGATCTGCGTCGTTGACGGTATCCTTTGGAATCAATGTAGGGAACTTTTCTGATAATTCTCCCCATGCCGAGTTAAGGTTAATTCCTTTTGTCGCATCAATTGTGATATTTCCAAGGTATTGCTGCAATAATTCCCTGAACTCGCCTTTTCCGATGTCTGCTTTGAGCATATCGGAAACGTAGATTTTTTTGCCCTTAAAATAATTGTAGAAGTCTTGCCATTCCTGTTCTGCACCATCCAGATAACTTCCGAGATTGGATTTTACGACTTTCCCGCTCTGCTCAATGCTTTTTGCGATATCATCCAGAGTCTTTCCCCAGTCACCGGCTGTGAAGTTTTGTCCGTCAAATGAATTTGTAAGCTGCTGTGCCAACAAATCTATCTGCCTTTGAAGTTTGGAAGCGGCACCGCCTTTTAATTCAAATGCGCTTGCGAGCTGTTTGGACAATGCAGATGCATCTATTCTGGTAGTCTCTAAAGATTTCTCAACAGAATATTTCAATTTTTCGGACATATCCGCTGAATTAATCTCTACATTTACTTTGAGATTCTTGTTTTCAAGATTGCTCAAATTCACTTTACTGAGACGTTCGAGCTGTGCGGCCATGCTATTCAACTTACTTGTATCAATACTTTTGATAGATTGCACGGCATAACTGAGAGTACCGATAGATTTAGAAAAATTCCTCATCAAGCCTACGCTTTTGGACATCAAGCTGTCTAATCGGTCGAATTTATTGCACAAATCATTGATTGATCTTGACGCACTGGAAACGTCACTGCTGACTTGTATCGCCAGGGTATCAATCGTATTGTCAGCCATATTCTCACTCCCTTCTCAAAAAATATTTATAGTAAAAAAGAGGGGACAAAAATGTCCCCTCCATCTGGTTTTCTACAGTTTGAGTTTCCCGATTTTAAATCGGAAAACATAATTGTCCCGTTTTTTATTTTTTCTTATATTTCTTAGAATCCGCAGCAAGCGCATCAAAATAATTAATTGCTTTTTGCAATTCCTTTTCTTTTTTCTCTTCTTCTTCCTCTGCGGTAAGCGGAAAGATTCTGAATGGCTCTGATGGATACTCATATGGCGCTTGACCGTTTTTTCTGAACATATTGCATACGGTAGCTTTGAGAGCTTCTACTGTGTACACGCCCTGCATATGTTCGTGGAAATTCTTTCTGTCCTCAGAAAACTTATATGCTAAATCGTAGCATTCCAGCTCTCTTGGCTCAGAGTCCATAAACTCTGCTTTTGAAACTCCGTTATAAATATAGAACGGGAGTAAATCTTCCATAACATATCGGCTAAATGGTTTCTGAATTTTTTTTACTTTTTGGCTGGCTTCTTGTGATCCTGTGGTGCTTTCACTCCATTCTCCATCTCCGGATTCGGATTCTGAAGAATATCGTTTAAAAAACCCGCGTTCATAAGCTCATCGGAAAGAATGCCGAACAACTGTAAGAGTCCTCTTGGTTCATCGGTTTCTTCATCTTTGTAATCATCCAGTAAATTTCCAATTTCCTGCAATGATTCTGCCGGATTGTATTTTTTAAATCCAACAAAAAGAAGCTCCCTGATTACGCAGAATAAGTCTTTAGTTCTTCCAATTCCGGAAACGTCTCCATCTGTTTCGATTTCTGCTGATTTAAAAAGCTTTGCCAAGTCCTGAACTCTTTCCATAAGATCTGTATCGCAGAACGCATTGTAACCAAATTTGATAATATAATCAGTTCCATTAATTGTTAATTTTGTCATATCATATATCCTCCCAAATTAAAATAGAAATTCCCGCCATAGATTTGACTCAATGGCGGGATGCTTATCAGCCCCCGAGTGGAGATGGAAAATCTTCATCAGACGGCTCAATTTTTTCTTCAATCTTGATTTCATCTGAAATTGTTACGTTTGCAGTAACTTCCCATGCTGCATTTACTTCGGCAGATGGAACGCCAAGTCTTGAAGGTACAATCGGAATAAACCAAGCCTTTGTAAGGTCTGGATGATAAATTTCCAGCCAAGGTCTTTTGCCTTCTGCTTTGTTCTTGTCCCATGTATTACAGATGTTATCCCAAGTGTCAATAAAGACCTGAGACATACCAAATGTAAATCCCATGGCTCCTGATAAATCAAGAAGTCCCGGAACAGATGTTTTGTATTTTGTCGCGTTCAGAGATGTAGTGTCGATAGTGTCAGGTTCCGGGTTCATATCCGGAATGGATTTTGGTTTCTGCAAATTGTAGTATTTGTCTGTCGGGCGTGTACCCGCTATAGTTTCAAATGCAATCGCAACCTTCATACCGATAGTACTAAGGTCAATCGCTGGTTTTGCTGCCATATTCGGCTCCTTTCTGCTTTTTCAGCTATAAAATCACATTAAAAAAGAGCCTTGTCGGCTCTGACACGTAACCCTGTGCCCGGGAGATAAAAGGATCACCGTCCTTTCTATTCATCTGTGCCTGTTTTCAGTTCTGGAAGCCCTGCTACAGATGTAAGCAAGGATAAAACGCCGGAAAGAACGGACGCGGACACGACCATCTTCCAGTCAACGCTTCCAAGGACTGTTGCGGTTCCGATTGTCGCAACTGCTGTCTGAGCAATTGTCTTAACAGCTCTGATTCCCGCAGCTTTCAGCCATTGTAATTTATCTTTACTCATATAGGACACTCTCCTTTCTTTTTGGTATAAAAAATAGAAGCTGTTACGCTTCCAATAATTGCCCGGTGTAAATTCTGCTGTAGCGGCTTATGATTCGTTTGAAACTCTTTTCAGAGTTTGCAACTTCTTCTGGTCCGTATGTCCGGCGAAAGCCCATTGAAACCATAGCCTGATGACTTTTGCTGTCAATTTCGTATGCAGTCGATAAAGCCTTTGTCCCAGATGCGTAACTTTCTACTTGAAACGAAAGAACTGTTGCGCATTCGTGACCTTCAAGACTTGTCGACTGTGTGGGATTCCCCATCATGAACAATCTGGCGTATTTTGTCTTGCCAGATGCTATTGTCTGGCTTTTTTCCATGGAGAAATTACCTTTGCCGACTGTTGGTTGAATATCTTTACTCCACCTAGAAAATACTTCTGATACTGGGTTATTGATCGTGTCTGGCATAGAATCACCTCGTTATAAGAAAAAGCACCCACCGCTCAGGTAGATGCTTTTATATGTTATAGTATATCAAAGACAGAGGTATTATTCAGTATTATCAGGTATTAACTTTCATGATGCAAACACTTCTTTTGCAATTTTCCTAATACTCTGCATGATTTCTACGCTTGCCTTATATACCGGCATAGTGGCTTCGGTACCATATGACCGTACCCATTCGCCAGTTTCAGACGTGTATGTCCAAGAATCGTTTTTTCCTTTACCCTGACCGTAAGAACCGATTGTATATCCAAGTTCCTGCCCTTTCGGGTGTGGGCTTGAACCTGCCGGGGTATTGTAATGGATTCCGGCACCAAACTCTATGAACAACAGACCTGCGCCCTCACATACTAAAGTTGCTTGTGAGTAATCGCCGAACGAATTGATTTTGATGTAGGTGCTGTGATTTTTATCGGAATCGCCCTGCGACAGTGAAATATTCTGATCAATGACAGGGATTCCAAGTTCAGACAGTCGACGAACAAATAATTCATTCTTACTTTTAAGGCTGTTTTGGTACTGCCTGAGCTGTTTAATCGCGTCATGTATAGATTTCTGCGACAAGTTGACTTTAATGGTCTTATTCGCCATCCGAACCATCTCCTATATACTTGATACCATACCGCGCTACATTCCCTCTTTGGGTATCAAGAATCTTTTTAAGGCGGTAATCTGGTGGGACTGTAGGCGCTCCAGGTTCATTCAGAATAAGTTCTCCAGATTCGTTCAATTCCGGTTTGCAGTCTATCCAGAACACATCTGCAATCTGCGGTTTAAAGCTACGGTCAAAATTCGTGATGTATCTGTCATAGTCCGGGACGTACCCGGCAGATAATTCTTCCGGCGTTCCGGCTGTTGATGACACGGATAGACAATGCAGTTCTGGATTCTGATATTTCTTGATTGTGTCTATTCCGTCAAGTTCTTCTGTCACCCTAGACCAGTATATTGTTTGTTTTTGACGTTTTAGTCCTCTCATATAGTTCTCCTTAAATAACATATTTGTGATGATTGTATCTGACCGACTCTTGATTAACCTTTGCATAAATCATAGTTGTATCAAGTTTCTCGTGTCCCAGCATCTTTTGCAGGTCCGTAACATTCATACCTCTTTCAAGAGCTGAGCTGGCAGTTGTATGGCGGATAAGGTGTGGGTATAAGTTTCTTCCGATTTCCGACCTTTCCCCAATCTTTCTTACTATTTGCTCCAGTTGCGTCTTCGTGACTCCTCTGTACGGTTTGCGAATAGTTGCTATTGCACTGTCGCAACGGTCATCCCTAGTAAACCAGTACTTTTTCAATGCCACTTCTGCCCTGGCATTAATATAAGATATACGATGCTTACTTCCTTTTCCAAATAAATGTACTTCTTTAGTCTGAAAGTCAATATCTGACTTCTTCAGGACCACCATCTCTGATACACGGCAACCGGTGCTATAAAACAGTTCGATAATCGCACGTTCACGGTAATCTTTGCAAGCATCTCTGACCAATTCTAACTCAATATCGTCAAGCGGCTCCCTCGGCTTTACCTCGAATTTAATCGGATTAATTCGACTGCACGGATTCTTTGCAAGATACTCCTCTTTTACGCACCAGTCAAAAAATGTGTGAATGATAAGCCTCTTTCCGTCAATCGTTCGGTTCGTATTTCTTTCTGACAAGCTATACAAGTACAGTCTTATATCGTTTGTAGTGATCTGGGCCAGTGGCTTATTGACTGAACGAAAGAAATCATCAAGATTACATTTATAAGTCACTAGAGACTGCGGCGACATTCCCTCTATCTTTTTAGAGACAAGATAAACCTTGTAACACTCTGGTACACAGTCCTGATACGGGATAATGTTTGTCTGCTTCTTCTCAATATCAAAATTTGCAGAAAACATTTCCAATTCTGCCAGAACTGTCTTCATCTGTTCTGGGGATAACTTGCCGTCTAACTTGGTCATAAACTCTGTTGCGAAATTTTCCATAAAAAAACCCTCCTTTGGGTTCACAAAGGGAGGGTACCGTGTTATAATATACCTGTACCCTTTGTGGTGCTTGGAGTTGGACTTTTTGTTTGGTAGACGGGAGTCCAGCTCCTCTTTTTTTGTATTCTGTTATAGAAATTATAGCACGGTTTCATTATAACAGGTAGAACTTTTTACAAAAGTTTTAAGAATTTTAATGAATTAAATGGGAATTTCGAGCAATTTAGTAGTGTCAGTCAGATGATT
>OGGT01000442.1_pt1 | contig 22666 bp, 15 predicted proteins | sample 1571311 | NCBI WGS metagenome assembly OGGT01 (sample SAMEA2581931, study PRJEB24529) | metagenome | biome: Human gut stool | place: China | collected 2011
GGCGGCCTTGCTGGTGTAGTTGACCAGACGGTCGATCAGCTCGTCCTTGGTCGGGTTCTTACCGAAGTTGATGAACACGGTGGCGGTGTGGCCGTTGAGCACGGGCACGCGGATGCACTGCGAGGTGATGCGCAGCGGACCGTCGAACGGCACAATCTCGCCCTTGGCTTCGTCCACATGGCCGAAGACCTTCAGCGGCTCCTTCTCGGACTTCGCTTCCTCGCCGGAGATGAACGGGATGATGTTGCCCACCATTTCCGGCCAATCCTTGAACGTCTTGCCCGCGCCGGAAATGGCCTGGTACGTGCTCACGATGACCTCGTGCGGCTCGAATTCCTTCCACGCGGCCAAAGCCGGAGTATAGGCCTGGATGGAGCAGTTCGGCTTGACGGCAATGAAACCGTGCGTGGTGCCCAGGCGCTTCTTCTGATGTTCGATGACCTCATAGTGCTCCGGATTGATCTCCGGCACCACCATCGGCACGTCCGGAGTCCAGCGGTGGGCGCTGTTGTTGGACACGACCGGGGTCTCGGTCTTCGCGTATTCCTCTTCGATGGCGCGGATCTCGTCCTTCGGCATGTTCACCGCGGAGAACACGAAGTCGACGTCCTTGACCACGTCCTCGACGTCGGCCACGTTCTTGACGACCATGTGCTTGACGAACTCCGGCATCGGGGTTTCCATCTTCCAACGGTCGCCGACAGCCTCGGCATACGTCTTGCCGGCGCTGTGCGCGGAAGCGGCAAGCGTGACCACCTCGAACCACGGGTGATTCTCAAGCAGCGTGATAAAACGCTGACCGACCATACCGGTGGCACCAAGGATGCCGACCTTCAATTTTTCGGACATAACAACCTTTCGCTTATGCTGGAACGGTTTTCCAAGTTTTGCAAGTTTGATTTTGCTTACGCTTGAGGTCGACCAGCCGGCCCCAAACGACGTCGTGGGCGGCCACACGCGTTGTTCAATCTTACGAAAACATGCCGTCATGTCCGCCGAGCTATCCGTATGCTGGTCGGTAATCGCGCTCGCGTACACTGGTAGACATGTCGAAGGCATCAGAAGAAGCGCAGAAGCAGCTGGATCGTATCGTGGCGTTGGGCTACCCGGATGTGGCCGATATGTCGGCAGCCGCGTTCCGCTCGCTTGCGCGCCCGCTTATCCGTGCGTTGGAGGATTGCGGCGATGAAGCTGGATTGGGCACGCAGATCCTTCTGGTACCTACGCGCGAACTGGTGTCTCCTGAATCGCTGATCGCCCGAACCTCCATCAACCGCATGGCGGGGTTCACCACCATGCCGCCGCGCGATATCGCCAGCTTCCTGCCGCAGGATGGTTTCGAGCCGCCGGAGGGGCCGTTCTATCTGGTGGTCGAGCCGCACACCGGCACCTGCTATATCAACCGCGAGCCGGACGTGGCACGCAAGCTGATCGATTCCGACGAGCGATTGCCGTTGACTTTGGAAGAGGGGCTTGCGATCGCCACACAGCATCCGGAATGGCTGCTGGAAAAGAACGGTTTCAACCTACTGGGCTCGCGTTCCGCTGACGGCCGCGTACCGAGTATCTGGATGAGCCAGAATGCTCCGCGATTGGGCGCGGTGTGGCCGAATTCCCGTCATACGTGGCTGGGTAACGCCTACTGCATGGCCCGTCGAGGCGTGAGCCTGTTCCGGTAGTCTTTCGGCTTACCGCGCCGGCTCCCTATAATCGATTTCAGAGAAGAAACTGAAGCAGGGGAGAAGCCATGTTCTGTACGCAATGCGGTTCGAAGAACGCTCCGGAGTCGAAGTTCTGCACGAACTGCGGCAATCCGTTGGTCTCCGTTCCGGTGCAGCCTGATGCCGGACAAGCACGGATTTCGGATGATTTTTCCGTCGATTCCACAGCGGTGGAAACCCCTGCATCGCAGCTCGCACCGCAGTCTGCGGAGCAACCCGAGGAACAGTCTGCGGCACAGCACGAGGAACGCCCTACAGAACAGCTCGCTTCGCAGCCGGCAGACGCGATTCCGCCGGTCCCGTTGCCGGGCGGCGGCACGCTGCCCGTAGCGCAGCCCGCGACTTCGGCTGCATCGCAATCCGTTCCGTCGGCGCCGGAAACTCTTGAGCCGGAAAGCGACGGGACTGCGCGTGCCGCGTCCCCGAATCGCAAGCTCATCATCGGCATAGCGGTGGCCGCGGTGCTGCTGGTCGCCGCTGTGGTGGCCGGCATCGTGACGTACAACATGGAGTTGTGGGGTGGAAAGTCGTTGCCGGACGTGGCGGTGGCGTCTCCCAAGGACTCGTCGAAGATTCCGGATGCGAAGGTCGTGGTCAGGCAGCTTGAAGGCAAGGGCCTCAAAGTCAAGCGCGTCAAGGAATTCTCCGGCGTGAAAAGCGGCAAGTTCCTTGGCTATCAGGGAATTCAGTCCGGTGGCCGCGTAAGGGCGGGCAGTGTGGTGACGGTGCGCGAATCGGCCGGCCCTGGCGTGCCGGAAGGTACGGTCGGCAAGAAAGCTGAAAGCGTGGTGACAACGTTCTCGCAGATGGGCGTGCCGGTGCATTACAAGCAGGTGATCGTGTCGGACACCAGCAAAACCACCGAGGGAAGCGTGGTCAGCACGTACCCCGCGCAAGGCCAAGGCGTGAAGGATGGTAAGAAAGGCATCTACATCGGCGTGGCCACGAAAAGCGACGACGGCCTGCCGTCGGACATCGTCGGCCAGGAAATTTCCGACGTGAAATCAAGCCTTGAATCCAAAGGCTACGACGTGAAAGTGGAGAAACGTCTCTCATCGAAACAGTACATCGGCAAGGTCTCCGGCTCCGAACCTGGGCCGGGCAGCCAGCTGAACGAAGGCCAGACCATCACCCTGTATCAGGGCGTGGATGCCAAGGGTGCCAAGCAGACGTTCATTGACCACAGCGGAACCGGTGGAGATGGGTTGCTGATGGGCACGAGTGACGTTGCTTCTGGCCAGTGGTGCAATAAGGCCGGCGACTGCATCACGCTAGGACAGGATGACAGTTATTCCAGCGGAGACATCGTTTTCCTGAAAGTGAAAGATGGTGCTGCGAACACGAAGTACAGCATGACCGGTGGGTCTTTGATTTCCTGCGATGCGGTGCAACAGCCGTATTGCAGCAGCAAGAAAGCCGACTATCTGTTGACTGGAAACTCTGGAGCATTTGAATTGTTCCCACACAAAGCGTTCGAAACGTATTGGTGTGGCGATTCCGCCTTGGGTGGGGAAGGCGATATGCGGAGTTGTGTTGCCGGAAAGGTCCATGACATTGATTCCGACTCTTCGGATGCGTCCGATTATGAGCCGGACGGCAGCGGTAAATTCCATATGATGGATTTGTTCGCGGTGTTCCCAGTCGGCTCTGATGTGGAATCAGTAGAGAAAACTGGCTATTTTGACGCGTCTGCACTCGCGGCTGCCCAAAAGCAAAAACCTGTCGATACGGACCGTCCGTTCTTGATGTATCGTGACGTGAACCAGTACAAGGACGGCGAGAAGGAATCAACCTATACAAGGGACTGGTTCGATCCATTCATGCCTTACAACGGCTACAACGGCTCCAAGGATGACACCGTCAAAATGAAGCCCGCCCCCAGCGACGAAACCGCCTACTATCTGGTGGAGGACGTCCAGCCCGACTGGGATTCCCTCGAAGACGCCAACATCAAGGGCGTGTCCGCCAAGAGTCAGAAATCTAACGGCAAAAATGCAAGCAAGAACGCAAACACCAAGAAATCTGATTCGCAATCGGATGCCGCCACTCGGTCTTTGATGAAGTCCATCGCCGGAAAGTACGGTTTCGCTTCCGGTTCCGGCGGTTGGGGCACCACTATGACGGTGGCGTCCGATGGCACGTTCAGCGGAACATATCATGATTCCGACATGGGCATTACGGGAGATGACTATCCGAACGGATCGGTCACCATTTCGAATTTCAAAGGCCGTTTCAAGGATGCCAAGAAGAACGCGGACGGCAGCTATACGATGCAATGCGACAAATCGGCGCTGAAAATCGATGGCAATATAGGAGACACGTATATCAAAAACGGTAGTAAATATACGGTTGCCGACCCCTACGGCATTGCCCCTTGCGGTACATTCACGGTATATCCGGCGGGATACGACAGTTCGCAGCTCAGCGAAGCGATCGTCGGCTGGAGCCGTGCGTGGTATGACAGCATGCCCGCAAAGCTGGAAACGCCGATTATCGTGAATGCCGAGGACACGAATCTCGGTAGCGAATCACAGCAAGACGCCTTCTTCCAATCGAAATATCTTGAGTGATATTCGATAAGGTCGCGTTGCCGGCGGTGCTGCCGCCGAGTCGCTGTCGATCATTGCGATTTCCACGAGCATCGCATTACTGCGATTTGCGCAACAGCCCCCGAACCGCATACCCGATCGCGCCGCACGTCACCGCGCCCGCCCCCAGCAGTGTGGCGCTGACCTGCGGCCTGCGCAGCTCGTTGCGCACGCCGATCAGGTCCGTCACGCAATGGTCCTCGAAGAACACGCGTAATTCGTTGCTGGAATAACGGCCGACCAGATCGCCCCACGTCAGCATGCGCGTCACGTATGCCATCGGATTGTCTTCGCGGAATTCAAACAGCCGGATGCCACGGAACCGCGATTTCGGGCCGTAGCATTCGAAACCACAGGTCGGCGCGTATCCCAAATCGATGTCGTGCACATGCCCGACGAACGAATTCTTGTGGTCATGCCCGCAGAACAGCGCGAAATAGCCGCCCGCCTCACGCAGCGCGTCCACTTCGCCCACGTTCACGTCGGCGCATCCTATCGCCTCGCCCAGTCGGGAGCTGGGACGGCACACGTCGCGGTCGAGCACATAGCAGTGTCCGGCGAATGTGCGCGCGCCTTCCACGGCGTTCGGCGTGTAGGCGGGCACTTCGCGCAGGCAATCGTAGAATTCCTGCGGCGGAATGTGCTGGAAGGCGATCGCCGGCACCGCCTGCCCGTCGCCATTGCGCCTGCCCAACTCGCGTTGCACGCGCTTCAGCCATTCGACGGCTTCCGGCGAGGGGGTGCCGTAGCCGTCGGAATCAGCCAAATCCCAGCCGCGCGAATTCGCCGCGTATTTCGCGTATTCGGTGACCGACTGCCGTCCGTTGCCGTCACCCGCGTCTGCCGTGTCGGCGTAATCGCCCGAATTGACCATCATCACGCTCATTGTGATACGCCCCGAACCGTCGGACGCTTCGATCGGCAACGCGAACGTGCCCGGTTCGAGCGCCAACGGCGACGAGCCGGCGACGGGATTCATGCAACCGGCAAACTTGCGGTAAAGATCGTCCTGTTCGTCGGCGAGGATGCCGCATTGGAAATCATGGTTGCCGTACGTCGCAGCGAAGGGGATGCGCGATTCCAACGCCGGCCCCAAAAACGCGGCGAACGTGTCGCGCACTTTCTGCCGTGTCTCGTCGAGCAGCGACGCCGCGGTGACGCGATTGATGGCTTCCGCCCACGATTCCAGCTTGCTGGCAGAACCGTTGCGACCTGCGCTTTTCACCAGTTTCGGCGAATCGGTGCCGATGCCGTCGATCATCCACCGTTCGTCGGAGGGCTGCGATTTGGTCAGTGTTTTGGCGATCGGATGACGTTTGATGCCGCGGATTTTCGCTTCGATTTCGGTGACCGCGCGCACGTGCGTACCGGGCTGTTCGCCACGGCGACGTAGAAACGTATCGATATATGCCGGATCGTAGCCGCGGATCTGATCGCCGGTGAGCACGATGAGGTCGGGATGTGCCTTCCTGATAGCGGCTTCGATCAGCCGAATCGTGTCTTCGCGCACGTCCGGACCATCCTGAATATCAGCCATTTGCAGCACCCGGAACGTACCGTCGCTGTTGAATCGCAAGCTCATGATGCCCACTGTACTGCGGCAAATCTGGATATGGGGTGAAATAAGGGCGCGAAAATCGCAAACCATGCCGTCATATCGCGGAATACCGGCAAAATATGGGATTGGTTGTCGCTAGTATGGGCGGCAGTGCAGGTAGGTAACATGCACGTAACAATGTGGATTGGCAGAAGGCCGATCCGACTTTACAGATAAGGAGGAGTGATGGGTCAGGATCAATCGTCAGTGTTTGATCTCGCGGCAGTCGCCGCGGCGTCCAACGGAGGGAACAACGACCCGCTGCTGCCTCCGGCGCGTTACATTGGAGCTCCGCAAAAGCCCAGCAAGATGCCGTACAACAAGTACGTCGCATATGATAAGCAGGTGCCGTTTGATTTCCCGGAGCGTACGTGGCCGGGCAAGCGACTGCAGCGTGCGCCGCGTTGGTGCTCCGTCGATCTGCGTGACGGCAACCAGGCTCTCGTCAACCCGATGGATTCCGAGCGCAAGCTGCGTTTCTGGAACCTGCTCGTGTCGATGGGCTTCAAGGAGATCGAGGTCGGTTTTCCGTCGGCTTCCGAAACCGATTACGACTTCATCCGCATGCTGATCGAGCGTGAGCTCATTCCTGACGATGTCACCATCGTCGTGCTCACCCAGGCCCGCGAGCATCTGATTCGCAAGACCTACGAGTGCCTGAAGGGCGCCAAGCGCGCCATCGTGCACTTCTACAATTCCGTGTCCGTGCTGCAGCGCGAGGTCGTGTTCCGCAAGGACAAGGCCGGCATCAAGAAGCTTGCCACCGACGCCGCGGCGTTGTGCAAGGAGCTTGAGGGCGAGGCCAAGGGCATCGACCTGTACTACGAGTATTCCCCGGAATCCTTCACCGGCACCGAGCCGGAGTACGCCGTCGAGGTGTGCAACGCGGTGATCGATGTCATCAAGCCGACGCCGGAACATCCGATGATCATCAACCTGCCGGCAACCGTGGAAATGACCACGCCGAACGTGTTCGCCGACGAAGTGGAGTACGTCTCCACCCACCTCGACGACCGTGACTCCGTGGTGCTCTCCCTCCACCCGCACAACGACGAAGGCATGGGCGTGGCCGCCACCGAGCTGGCCGTGCTGGCCGGTGCCGACCGCGTGGAAGGCTGCCTGCTGGGCAACGGCGAGCGTACCGGCAACGTCGACCTGGTCACCCTTGGTCTGAACTTCCTGACCCAGGGCATCGATCCGCAGATCGACTACTCCAACGTTCCGGAAATCCGCAAGACCGTCGAATACTGCAACCAGATCAAGATCTCCGAACGCCATCCGTATGCGGGCAACTTCGTGTTCACTGCGTTCTCCGGCTCCCACCAGGACGCCATCAAGAAGGGTCTTGAGGCCCGTCAGGTGGCCGCCGACCGTGCTGGCGCCGATCTGGACAGCTTCGTGTGGCTGGGACCCGAAGGACATCGGCCGTTCCTACGAGGCCATCATCCGCGTGAACTCCCAGTCCGGCAAGGGCGGCATGGCCTACCTGCTCAAGACCAACCACAACCTTGATCTGCCGAAGCGTCTGCAGGTCGAGTTCGAGAAGGTCGTGCAGAACTACGCCGACGAGACCAAGAAGGAAGTCAAGGACGAGGACATCTGGCGTCTGTTCAAGGACGAGTACCTGCCGGTCGAGGAATCCGGCGCCACCGCGGCTGGGGTCGTGGTCGGCGACAGCAAGGACGAGACCCTCGAGCAGTGGGGCCGTCTGAAACTGCTGAAGGTGTCCGTCTCCTCCGGCGAGGATGGTTCCGACACCGTGCTTAAGGCCCGCATCCTTGACCGTGGCGTGAACGTCGGCGTCGATGAGCCGGTGGAACGTGAGGTTTCCGGCATCGGCAACGGCCCGATCGCGGCCTTCCTCAACGCCGTGAGCAACTTTGGCATCGAGGCTTCGGTGATGGATTACGTGGAGCACACCATGTCCGTCGGCACCGATGCCATGGCCGCTTCCTATGTGGAATGCCAGATCGGCGAGGAGGACAACACGAGCATCGTGTGGGGTGTCGGCATCGATACCTCTATCGTCACCAGCTCGCTGAAGGCCATCATCTCGGCCATCAACCGTTCCGAGCGCTGATTGCGCTGATTGCACGGACGCGTTGAGCAAACGCGCCGGATATGATTCGAGGGGCTTCCTGGGTAACCGGGACGCCCCTCGTCGTTGGCATGTGCCATGCGATGCGCCCGCTCACAAGTGCGACAAGCGCGTTCCATGATGCTTCCTCTCCGTGGATGAAGGGTGTCACAAGGCCGCCACACCAAGTTGTACAACGATGTAAAACACGGTATAGTACATCGTTATAAAACCTGTATCTGCTTACTGAAGGATCTTCCATGTCGGCCAATTATTCCCTGCTGTGCTATACACGCGAAGCCACCGGACGCAAAGAGGCGAACAACGAGGACATCGCCTACAGCATGCATTTGGCGCTACGTTCCGGCGATGACGCCGAGTGGCAGCCGCTGAACGAAAACTACGGCATCTTCTTCGCGGCAGGGGTGCCGATCGCCGCCGCGACCGCGGAATCCCGCCACGCGTGCACGGCCGCGGCGCACTTCGCCGCCGACCCGTTCGACGCGCCTCGCCCCGCCACCGACGCCGTCGCCCATGGCGTGGTCATGCCCGGTATGGATATCACGCTGAAATCGCTGAAGAATCCGTTCCTGTTCCGTCTCGCGGACGGACGATTCGCCATCGCCGCGACCCGTACCGCCCGCGGCGGTGAACCGGACGGTTCCGAACGGTCGGCATTCCTGCTCGCCATCAGCGATGATCTGACGGCGTTCGACCAGCGGGGGCTGGTGCTATTGCGCACCACCGGCGGGGTTAATCGCCCGTCCGTCTCTTTCGACGCCGCGGACGCGTGCTACGTCGTCTCCTGGACCGGTGACGATGGCAAGGTACGCACTGCGCGGACGGCCGATATCGTAGCCGCCGCCGGTTCGGGCAGGCCGCTTGATGTCGTGGAATCGGCGTCGTCGCAGCCGTTGCGTCAGACCGGGGATTGCGGCATTCCGAACGCCGTCGTCGGCAACAGCATCGCCATCAGTGAGCCGGAGGCCGAGCGCCTGATAGAGCGCTTCGGCCGCATCCGCAATACCGGAACGTCCGTGCCCGCCCAGCGAATCGATGCAGGCCTGCATGGTGAGGATGCCCGGAATGCGGTTCTGGCCTTGGCCGCAACCCGTGCGGAACTGTCATACAGCGACGGTTCGCAGGCCACGCGCGCAGTGGATTGGAACATGGCCCAGCTTGAGGCCATCGCCCAGGAAGCCTCCGAGGGAACGCTCAAGGCCGGCCAGACCCGTACCGTCGAAGGCGTGATCCGCCAGAGCGTCTATCCGGTGCCGTTCGCGGTGGAACGCGCCGACCCGTCGGTGTTCGCGTGGAATTTCAACGGCAAGCCGATGTTCATGTTCATCGCCACCGATGACACCGACGGTAATTGCGTGGATCCGAACGACGGCAGGACCCATATGCCGCTGCGCATCGCCGACTCCATCGAAGCGCTTTCCGACGCCGCGGGTGGACGGGCCAAGGAGATCGATCTGCTCGCATGCGGCGATCTCAATAGCGAAGATCGGCCGATGACCGGCTGCTTCTGGGCGCCGGAACTGCATGTGATCGGCGGCAAGCTGTCGGTCCTGTTCATGCCTTGCTTCGACGGACCGCGCGTCAATCCCGACGGCACCCCCAACGATCGTGCCGGCAAACCGGACATGTGGACCGGCAGCTGCCACATCATGCAGCTCAAGCAGCATTCCGACGGCACGGATTCCGATCCGCGCGAGCCGGAGAACTGGACGGTGCCCGAGCCTATCCTCGACCCGGATGGCGAGACGCTCAATCCAATCCAGCGCATTTCGCTTGACATGACCGTGCTGTGCGATTCGGGCCGCTGGTACTACGCATGGCAGCAGGTCGGCAGCATCTGGATCGCCAGCTTTGACCCGGCTCGTCCGGCGAGGCTCACCAGCAAGCCGAAGCAGATCGTCGTGCCGGAATTCGCATGGGACAACATGATCGCCGAAGGACCGAACGCCATCGTGCATGACGGAACGATTTTCCTGATCTACTCGGGTTCGCTGGTCGGCATCGACTACACGACCGGCCTGGTCACCGCCCCGGCCGGACAGGGAGCCGATCTCACCGACGCCAGCGTATGGACGAAGCTCGATTATCCGCTGCAGAAGTCCGGCATGTACAACGGGCGTTGGCAGCTCGGCACCGGCCACGGCATGTGGTCGCATGACGAGGACGGCAACCTCATCTACGTGTTCCACAACGCCGAATACGAGCACGGCCGCTATGGTGGCCGCGACGCCCAAGTGCGCCGCGTGCACTGGTCCAAGGAGGGCATGCCCATTCTGGATATGCAAACGGCGGAGGAGCTTGACCCCGACTATGCTGGTGTAACGATGGAGGTTGGTTTCTTCGATGCCGACTGAGTCCGCTGAATGACAAAAGGGGTATATATGCCGAAGCGAACGGGGGGAAACGGCGAGCATGTCGTGACCATGCGTGAGGTGGCCAAGGCGGCCGGAGTGTCGATCAAAACCGTCTCCAACGTGGTCAACGACTACGAATTCGTCTCGCAGGCCACGCGCGACAAGGTCAACAAAGCCATCGTGGAACTGGGATACACGGTGAACGTATCGGCGCGCAACCTGCGCCGAGGGCAGACCGGCATCATCGGCTTGGCCATTCCCGATCTGCAGATGCCGTATTTCGCGCAGCTGTCATCGCTGGTCATCGAAGAAGCGAAGAAAGTCGGTCTGCGCGTGATCGTGGAGCCGACGCAATATTCGCGCGATGGCGAGTTGGAAGCGCTGCACGGGTCCCAGCAGACGATGATCGACGGCCTGATCTACAGCCCATTGGAGCTTGGACAGGATGACGTCGAGCGGCTGAAGGTCGATTATCCGCTTGTGCTGGTTGGCGAACGCATCTTCACCGACCAGGTGGATCACATCGCCACCGAGAACGTGGAAGGCGCGAAGCGGGCCACGCAGTATCTGCTGACGACCGGTTGCCGCCGCGTGGCCGTGGTCGGCGTTCATCCGGGGGAGAAAGTCGGTTCCGCCGCGCTGCGCTACCAAGGGTATCTTGAGGCTCTGGAGGAGGCCGGCGTCGAATTCGACGATCGGCTGGTCGTCGAATCGGGCATGTGGCATCGTAGCGACGGTGTGAGGGCCATGAACACGTTGCTGGATTCCGGCGTCGAGGTCGATGGCGTCGTCGCGCTGAACGACATGCTGGCTTCCGGCGTGATGCATGCCATTCAGATGCGTGGCCTGCGCATTCCCGACGACATCTCCGTGGTTGGTTTCGACAATTCCGACGATTCACAGTACCTGTCGCCGGCGCTGACGTCGATCGCGCCGGGACTTGAAGCGGTAGCCCGTCTGTCGGTGAAAGTGCTCAAGGAGCGCATCGACGGCCGTGACCCGAATGCCGACAGGCCAGGGGAGAAGGTCTTCCGCAAGGTCACATCATCGCTGGTCGTGCGCCAATCCACCAAACTCCCCGCCGATTCCCTCGTTCTCTAAGCGTTCGTCTGCCTGCGGCAAATTTCCTGGCGTACCGGGATACTTTCCGTCCGGCCCTCGTTGCCGTACCCATCGGTTGGCTCTTCCCCAAAGGTGCCGCCGCCGGGCATGGGCGCTCGACCGTAAGCTTGGCCGAACGGCCTTGAGTGTGTCGAGCACCCATGACCGACGGCGACACCGACATTGGCATGAATGGCGCAAACGATGGACGCCCATGCCCGGCGGCGGCACCGCATCCAAGCATCTTCTGACAATGACGCGCCCAAGTTGTTACAACGATGTAAGAATGATATATTCAACGTTGTAAATACTGGAACAACGGATTGAGAAGGACTAAACATGGTTGTTTACAACAATCCGATCGTGCTTCAGCGCGCAGACCCCTGGGTGTTCAAGGTTGACGGCGAGTATTATTTCACCGCCTCCGATCCGGAATACAACTGCATCGCCATCCGGCACGCATCGAGCATCAACGATCTGCAGAAAGCTCCGGAGACGGTGGTGTGGCGCAAGCACGAATCCGGCCCGGCAAGCATCTACATCTGGGCCCCCGAACTACACCGCATCAATGGCGCATGGTATATCTACTTCGCAGGCGCCGCAACGGATTTCGAAGCATCCGGCCTGCCGACGCACCGCATGTTCGTGCTGGAGAACACCGACGACGACCCGACCTCCGACAATTGGGTGGAGAAGGGCCAGATCGTCACCCCGATCGACTCCTTCGCACTTGACGCCACCACCGAAGTGATCGATGGCGTGCAGTACTTGGTATGGGCGCAGAAGGATCCCGCTATCGAAGGCAACTCCAATCTGTATATCGCCAAGATGGCCGATCCGTGGACGCTGGGCAGCGAGCCCGTCATGCTGACCAAGCCGGAATACGACTGGGAATGCATCGACTTCCTGGTCAACGAAGGACCGGCCTTCCTGTTCCATGAGAACAAGATCTACATCACGTATTCCGCCTCCGGCACCGGAGTTCCGTACGCCGTGGGGCTGTTGACCGCCGAGCGCGGCAGCGATCTGCTGGACAAGGCCTCCTGGACTAAGAGCCCGGTGCCGGTGTTTAAGACCTGCGCCGAGAACGGTCAGTATGGTCCGGGCCACAATTCATTCACCAAGTCCGAGGACGGCACCGAGGACCTGATGATTTACCACTGCCGCAACTACACGGAAATTAAGGGCGATCCGCTGTTCGACCCGAATCGCCACGCGCGCGTCGGTGTGGTCAAGTGGACCGCCGACGGTCCGGATTTCGGCGTGCCGGAACCTGATAATCTGTGGACCCCCACTACCACGGACGTGTTGCCCGCTGATGGTGGCCCGCTTGCGGGAACTCCGGCCGTAGGCCACTGAGGGGCGTGGCCGGAGGGGTCACCCCGTCTATAACCCCATCCATAAAGCTGGCTGTTGTCGTCGGCGTGTTACCGTTTGTACAACGATGAAAATAGCTGTATAATCAAAATTACAACGTTGCAAATGAGCAGGGAGGCTCAATCGAAAAGGATTCTTCCCATTCGGATTGCAACGAGGAGCGGTCCAGCGATGGTCCGTTGAGGAAAAGGAAGGAAACAATGTCTACATCCAGGCATCTTACCGGGTTGCGGCGCTTTGCCAAGGCTGCCGTAGCCGTGTGTGCGTCACTTGGACTTGTGCTTGCCGCCGGAGGCTGTGGTGCCTCTTCGGGTGAAAGCAAGACCATTTACTTCTGGAACAATCTGGTGGGCGATGACGGTCCTGCAATGCAGCGCATCGTCAAGGAATACAACGCCCAGAGCGATTACAAGGTCGTTTTCCAGCCGATGAACGGCGGCGATCTGACCACGAAGATCTATTCCGTGATGCAGACCGGCAAGAACATCCCCGACATCATCATCGCAGACCAGTTCCAGACCGCCGTTCTGCAGTCCCAAGGTCTGCTCGACACCATGGACGATTGGCAGAAGGTCGCCCCGGACCTCAAGGAGAGCAGCTTCCTGCCCGCCACCTGGAAGGGCGTCACCGTCAATGGCAAGGCCTACGGCATTCCGCTGTATCTGTACCAGATGGCCATCTACTACAACAAGGACCTGGTCAAGAAGTACAACCTGCAGTACATCCTCGACGACGGATTCGTCACCATCGACGAGATCAAGGACCTCAAGGGCAAGCTACCCAAGGGCACCTACGCGCTGACTTACGGCAATCTGCCGTGGGCCTTCATGTCCCTGCTGTACGGCGCGGGCGGCACGCTTGAGAACGATATGGACGACCTGACCAAGGACGTGTGGCGCAAGCCCATGGAGAAGCTCAAGGAAGCGTACGACGCCGGTGTGATCGCCCCGATGGACGTCGACGGCGAGCAGGCGTTCGGTTCCGGCAAGGCCGTGTTCGCGCAGCTTGGCACGTGGGCGCAGGGCAATATGTCCAACACCTTGGGCGCCGACAAGATCGCGGAAGCCAACACCCTGCAGTACAGCGCCGACAATCCGGTGAACTTCTTCTACCAGTGCAACTGGATGCAGTTGAAGGATCCGCACCGCGCCGCGGCGAAATCCGCAGCCGCCGCCGACTTCGTCAAGTACGTGTACGAGCACTGGATGGATTGGTCTGAGGTCGGTTCCATCTCGCCGGCATACCGCGATCTGAACAACCCGGAGTACCAGAAGCTGATCCAGGCGTCCTTCACCAACAGCAAGAAGGAACGCGACTACATCAAGACCTCCAACTACCTCTACGGAGGCTATGCGACCGCTGGTTGGGGCACATACAACGACATCGTCTACGGCAATGTTGGTCTTGAAGAAGGTCTGAAGACCCTCGACCTCATGGCCCAGGGCCAAATCGAGATTCAGGAGGAATCGTGATGAGCAAGACATCTACGATCGGATCCGCAAAATCATCCATGAAGCGCAAGAACTCCATCTGGCACGCGCTGCCGTACATCGCTCCGCACTTCATCATCTTCGCCGTCTTCGGCATCATCCCGATTATCTTCGGCATTGGACTGGCGTTCACCCGCTGGAACATGGTCGGTGCGCCGAAGTTCGTCGGCCTGCAGAACTTCGCGAAGATCTTCGACCCCAGCACCTATTTCTACTCGATCTTCTGGCGTGATCTCGGCCACACTCTGCTCTTCGTGCTGGTCAGCGTGCCGCTGACCATCATCGTGCCGCTGCTGCTCGCCGTGGCGCTCAGCAAGAAGGGACTCAAGGGCGCTGGTCTGTTCCAGGCGATCTTCTACATCCCAGGTCTGATCTCCATCGCCGCCGGTGCACTGGTCTGGCGTATGGTCTTCAACTCCCAGTTCGGTCTGCTGAACACCACCTTCCACACCGACATCAACTGGCTCGGCAAGAACCCGTACGCATGGATCACCATCTTCGTACTCGTGCTGTGGGCCGGTATCGGCGGCAACCTCGTCATCTACCGTTCCGCGCTCTCCGGCGTGGACGAGAGCCTCTACGAAGCCGCGAAGGTCGACGGAGCCGGTCCGGTCAGGATCTTCTTCTCCATCACCCTGCCGGAAATCAAGCTGCCGTTGTTCTACACCACCATCATGACCACCACGGGCGCCTTCAACGTGTGGGGCCAGCCGGTCATGCTGACCAACGGCGGACCGAACTACCAGACCCAGGTGCTGCTGATGGATATCAGGAACCTCGCGTTCCCCGCCGGCCCTGCGGCCGCCGGCATGGCTTCCGCAATGGCATTGCTGCTGGGCATCATCCTGATGGCCATCGCCGCGATCCAGCTGATCTTCATGAATAAGGAGGACTGAAGATGTCCGCTGCAACCACAGTCAATGTCGCAAGCGCGGCAATTCCTGAAAACAAAACCAAAAAGGTCTCCCCGTCGCTGATCGCCGTCTATGTGGTGCTCGTCGTGCTGGCAGTCGTCTGGCTGCTTCCGGTGATCTACACCGTGACGACTTCGTTCAAGTCGGTGGCCGAATTCACCTCCAACGCGTTCAACTTCCTGCCCGCGAAGTGGGTGCTTGACAACTACATGACGCTGATCGAGGCATCCGCCAGCTACCCGGTCCTGAACTGGCTGGGCAACTCGCTGATCATCTCGACCGTGTTCGCAGTGCTGTCCGTGTGCATCGTCGCGCTCGCAGGCTTCGGCTATTCCCGTCTGAACTTCAAGTACCGCGATACGCTGTTCTTCGTCCTGCTGCTCATCTCGATGTTCCCTGCCGTGGTCAACATGATCCCGCAGTACCGCATCATCGCCTCCCTCGGCTGGGTCAACACCTACTGGGCCTGCATCATCCCTGGCCTGGGCAACGTGGCGAACATCTTCCTGGTGCGCAACTTCATGAAGGGCATCCCGAAGGAACTGGACGAGGCGGCCGAAATCGACGGCGCCACTGATTTCCAGATCTTCACCCGCATCATGCTGCCGGCCATCCGCCCGATTCTGATCGTCATCTTCCTGTTCAGCTTCACCGGCGCTTGGAACGACTTCCTGTGGCCGACCTTGGTGTTCAACGACATCAACAAGATGCCGGTCACCGCTGGTCTGCAGCTGCTGAGCAACCAGATGGGCCAGTACAACCAGATGGGCTCCCTGATGGCGGCCACCTGCATGGCCATCATCCCGACCCTGCTGCTGTTCCTGTTCGCGCAGAAGTACTTCCTGCAGTCCCTGAACATCACCTCCGGCCTCAAGGGCTGATACCGGCCGAGTGAGATAATGCACAGGTCCGTCCCCAAACGGACGGGCCTGTGATTTTATCTTTCCCGAGCTGCGCATCGCACATCGGATGAGGCCACACCACGGAAAGGACCGATATGAATCCGCAAGGCAACACCATGCAGCCGCCGGCACCATTGGCTCGCAAGGCGGAACGAGTGCTGATGACCATCGCCGCCGCCTACAACGTGATCATGGCGTCCATCACACTGTTCATGTTCACCAGCTGGTTCAAAGGCCAAGCCTACGATCTGCTGGAACATAACGGTTTGCTGAAAACGGACTATTCCGCGGTGGACAACGCCTCGACGGTGGTGGGCATCTACGCGCTGCTGGTGCTGATTATCGGCATCGTCAGCTTCATCATGTCCATGCGGTGTCTCGCTCCCGGCACCACCAGCCGGTGGGTGATCATCTGGCTGGCAATCGTGGTGGTCTTCTCCCTGGGCACGATGGACCTCATCGGCCTTGCACTGTATTCCATCACCTTGGTCATCTATCTGGCCCGCAACAAGGCCATCGCGGCGCAGCAGGATGCGATCCGCACATGGGCCCGCACGCATCAGGGCTAATCCTCCTTCCCGAAGAAAGCTGTCGCTCTCGTGGCGGCGGCTTTCTTCGTATCCGCGCATGTTGACGCGGTACGTTATCGAACACGCAATTCACTTATCCAATTCATTCATTCACAACCACAAGGTGGGACCATGACCGACACAACCGACGACTACGGTTACCTGCTCGTCCACTTCATCGAGGATCCGGACGGCTACGCCGAGAAGATTTACATGGATATATCCGATGGAGACAATCCGCACCGTTGGGTGCCGCTCAACGATGGAAAGCCTGTGCTGGCTTCGCATCTCGGTACCACAGGCGTGCGCGATCCGCATATCATCCGCAATCCCGACACCGGCACGTGGTATATCATCGCCACCGATCTGCGTGTGTTCGGAGGCGACGGCGGCGGCTGGTACGAGTGGAGCCACCACGCCAGCACGAATCTCATCATCTGGGAATCCGACGATCTGCTCAATTGGAGCGAGCCGCGCATGCTCGACGTGTCCCGCAAGCCGGACGGCTCCCATCTGGAGCTTGGTATGGCCTGGGCATGCGAATGCCTCTGGGTGCCGGACTACTATCCGCAAGGCCATCACGGTGGGCGCGGCGCATTCGTCATGTATTGGTCCAGCACCGTGTTCAATGATGCGGACAAGGCTCACGACGACAAGAACGTCTACTGCACCGTGCTGTGGGGCGCCACCACCGATTTCACGCAGGACACGTTCGAATATGGTGGCGTGTTCATCGACAACCACGGTGACGCCATCGACACCACGATGATCCAACGTCCGCTGCCTGATGGTGGTGTGCGCACGTACCGCATCACCAAGGACAATGCGCATGGCACCGGCATCTGGATGGACCGCACCGACGCGAAGCGCTGGTGGGAGCCGGGAACGACCTGGACCAAGGTGCAGGACCGGATTGGCGCAGGCTACGTGCCGGACGGCAACCCCGGCGGCGTGGAAGGTCCTGCGGTGTTCGCCAACCACCACAACAACGGTGGACCGGACGACGAATGGTACTTGTTCGTGGACGTGATTCCGTCGATCGGATACCGTCCGATGGTCAGCCGCGATCTCGATCAGGGCTGGATGCCGTTGCAGGCGGACGATTACTTCCTCACCGCGCATACGAAACATGGTGGCGTCGCCTCGCTGACACGCGCCGAATACGACCGTCTCGCCCAGCATGTGCATGCATTCTGACGAACGACGTTGACGACCGTGCGCCCGCGTGTGCACGCGGCAAAACCAAGGGGGCTTCCCGGAATAACCGGGAAGCCCCCTTTGCGTGTTCGCTGACCGCGACGGCAATCGCAGTCAGCGACTGCTATTGCTGCGATGTATCGCCATTGGCGCCGTTATTACCGGAATTATCGCTACTGGTTCCTCCGCCATTGCCACCGTTGGTGTGGTTACCGTCGCCGTTAGCGGGGATACCGCCACTATTACCGCCGTCGCCACCGCCCTGACCGGTATTCTGCGTTTCCTCGGTCTGATTCGGCGTGGTCTGTTGGGTGTTCTCCTCGGTGCGCGGAGTCACGGTGGTCTGCTGCTTTCTAGTCCAGGTCTTCTGCGCGCCGGTGCCCCACGTACCGTCCGGTCCGCCGACCTTGCCGTTATCGGTGGCGTCGGGGAACGTTTCGTTCGGCGTATCGGCCAGTGCCTGCTTCATGTATTCGGTGAAGAGATGCACGGGGTAGTCGCTGGTCCAGCTGCCGAATGCGGGAATCTCCTGCGGGTCGCCGTTGTCGTCCGGATACCACATCGCCACAGAAGTCAGCATGGACGGCGTGTAGCCGATGAAGCTCGCTGCGTTGGAATCGTTTGCGGTGCCTGACTTGCCGGCAATGGTGTGCCCAGTGGCACGCGCCTCGGTGGCGGTGCCTCGCTGGACCACGCCGGTAAGCGCCTTCGTCACGAGATTCGCGTTGTTCGCTTCGAACGTCTGCTCCGCCGAGGTCGGCGCGTTGTACAGGTCGGTGCCGTTCGCCGTCTGCACTTGGGCAACGATATGCAGCGTCGGCTTGTTGCCTTGGTTGGCCAGTGTGGCGTATCCCTGCGTCATGTCCTTGAGGGTCAGGCCGTTGTTGCCGAGCACGGTGAACGGGTTGGAACCATCCAAAGACGAATCGTCAACGCCGGCCTGCCGTGCGGTTTCGGCGATTTTCTGCGCGCCGAGCTTGGTTTGCAGATCCATGTACACGGTGTTCGAGGATTGTTCCGTCGCCGTGTACAGGTTCACGTATCCCAGATTCTCGCCGCCGTAGTTGCTCACCGTTTCGGTGATGCCCGGGAACGTCCGGTACGAGTTGCCGTTGAAGTACGTGTTGAGGCTGACGCCTTCGTTGACGGCGGCCAGCAATGCGAACGGCTTCATGGTGGAGCCGACTTCGTACGTTGCCTGGGTGACGTTGTTGAGCTGCTTGGTCAGGTAGTCGTCTCCTGCGTACAGCGAGATGATGGAACCGTCCTTGGGGTTCACCGACAGCGCGCCGAACTGCATGCCGTCGGGCACGATGCCTTGCATGCCGTTTTGGGAGGGACTGATGGTGGAGAACATCAGGTCCTGCTTCGATTTGTCAATGGTGGTGACGATTTTGTAGCCGCCGGTTTCCAGGTCCTGCTTGCTGAACGCCTTGGTGTTGACGAGTTCGTTCTGCACCATCGTCAGCAGGTATCCGTTCGGTCCGGACATCTGGTTGTTCTGTTGGATTTCGATGGTTTGCGGGAATTTCGCGGCTTTCTTCTCGTCCGGCGTGATGTAGCCGTCTTCGTCCATGATGTTCAGCACGCGCTTGTAACGTTTTTCAGCTTGCTTGGGATTCACGTCGGGGGTCCATACGCTCGGCGCGGGAATGATGCCGGCAAGCATGGCCGCTTCGGAGAGCGTCAGATCCTTCGCGTCCTTGCCGAAGTACGCTTTGGCCGCTGCCTGGATGCCGTATGCGCCACGGCCGAGATAGATGGTGTTCATGTAGTTGCACAACACCTGGCTCTTGTCCTGTGCTTGGGCGATTTTGACCGCCAGGAACGCCTCACGCAGTTTGCCTACGTACGAGGTGGTTTCGCCCAGATAATAGCGTTCCGCATACTGCTGGGTGATGGTGGAACCGCCCTGCCTGCTGCCGGTGGTCAGGTTGTTGTAGAACGCGCGTGCGATGCCGATCGGATCGATGCCCTTATTGGTGTAGAAGGAGCGGTCTTCCGATGCCACGATCGCGTTGCCGACGTAGTCGGGCAGGTCTGCGCAGCTGATGATTTCGCGGTTCTGTTCCGCATAGCTGCCGATCGGCGTGGTGCCGTCGTTGTAGTACACGGTCGTCTTTTCGGCCAGCGCGAACTTTTCCGGCTGCGGGATTTCCGTGGTGGTGTACATGTAGGCGAACAGGCCGATGCCTGCCGCGATGAGCGCCGCGAAGATGCCGAGCACCCATTTGAGTACGAGATGCTTGTGTTTTCTGGTCTTTTTGGGTGCGCGATGCGAAGTGTGCTTCGGCCCCTGGGGCGGCTTGCTCAGCACTTCTCCATGGACCCCGTAGGTGGTGCCCACCCGTGGCGTCGTGGACGTTGCGCTGCCGCTGCGGGCGCTTTTTGAGCGTGAGCTGACACTTCGTGTTCGTGAAACCATGGTTTCCACCGTAGCCGAACGACCTGAAAAACAAGGGTGTAGATGGTGCTGTCCGACTGGAAAAACATGTTTTTGCGCAGCTTTTTTACAAATCGACAATCTGTTGACGACTGCCGTAATATGGCCGTTTTTCAGTGATTTTTCAGTTTACAATGCGGTTTGTGGGTATGCTTGGGGATTGGTATACCTGCGAAACGCATAACAGAGGAGTCGTTTTCAGATGAGCATTCGAGTGGCTATCGCCGGCGTGGGCAATTGCGCCTCGTCGCTGGTGCAGGGCGTTGAGTATTACAAGGACACCAAGGACGAGGATAAGATTCCCGGCCTGATGCACAACAATTTCGGTGGCTACCGCGTGCGTGACATCGAATTCGTCACCGCGTTCGACGTCGATGCGCTGAAGGTGGGCAAGGACCTGTCCGAGGCGATCGGAGCTTCTCAGAACAACACCATCAAGTTCGCGGACGTGCCGAATCTGGGTGTGGAGGTGCTGCGTGGCCCGACTAACGACGGCTTGGGCGAATACTACCGCCAGATGATCGAAGAGTCGGACGCCGAACCGGTGGACGTGGCCCAGGTGCTGCGTGACAAGAAGGTCGACGTGCTGGTTTCCTACCTGCCGGTTGGTTCCGAGAAGGCGGACAAGGCTTACGCTCAGGCCGCTATGGACGCTGGCTGCGCGTTCGTGAACTGCCTGCCGGTGTTCATCGCCTCCGATCCGGAGTGGGCGCAGAAGTTCCGTGACGCTGGTGTGCCGATTGTCGGCGACGATATCAAGTCGCAGGTCGGCGCCACCATCACGCACCGCGTGCTGGCCCGTCTGTTCGAGGATCGCGGCGTGCGTCTGGATCGTACGTACCAGCTTAACGTCGGCGGCAACATGGACTTCATGAACATGCTGCAGCGTTCCCGCCTGGAATCCAAGAAGATCTCCAAGACCCGCGCCGTCACTTCCGTGGTGCCGCACGAGATGGATCCGCACAACGTGCATATCGGCCCGTCCGATTACGTGGCTTGGCTTGACGACCGCAAGTTCGCCTTCGTGCGTCTTGAGGGCACCACGTTCGGCGATGTGCCGCTGAACCTCGAATACAAGCTCGAGGTGTGGGATTCCCCGAATTCCGCCGGTATTGTGATCGACGCCGTGCGTGCGGCCAAGATCGCGCTCGATCGTCATCTGGCCGGTCCGGTTCTGGCTCCGAGCTCCTACTTCATGAAGTCTCCGGCCGTGCAGCACGAGGATGGCGAGGCCCGCCGCTTGGTGGAGGAATTCATCAAGGGTGAGGTCGAAGGCACCGAAGAGCAGCTTGACGCCGATGTGGCGGCCGCGAAGGCCGCCGGCAAGGATGTGTGGCGCGCATAGCGTGCGTTGCTGACGACAGACCCGCGATGGCGATGGCAACCATCTCGTAGGTCTCGACCCACTCGCCTGATTCGTAGGCAGAATCAGCATATAATGAAAATCCCTATGGCCTGGGGTAATGCCATAGGGATTTTTGTTGTCCCGGAAACGCTGCGGCGGTGGCGGCCAATGGTCGTGCGCCGTCGCAGCGTGAACGGGAATCATATATTGCGCAATGTATATCGCGTCACTTTTTGAGGAGTGGTTCGACCTGTTCCTCGTACGCGGTCAACGCGGTGTCGATCACGTTGTGCATGTCGTAGTACTTGTACGTGCCCAAACGGCCGCCGAACACGGTCCTCGGCTCGGCCTTCGCGAGCTCCTCGTACCTCGCGTACACGGCGGCGCGGTCGGCCTCGGTGTTGATCGGATAGTACGGCTCGTCGCCACGCTCGGCGAAACGGCTGTACTCCTCCCACACCACGGTCCTGTCGGGATTCTGCGAGGCGGCGCGTTCCGGGTTGAAGTTCTTGAACTCGATCGCGCGCGTGTACGGCACGTCCGGGTCGGAGAAGTTCATCACCGGGCATCCGAAATGGTCGCCCTCGTCGTAACGCACCTCCCTGAAGTCCACCGTGCGCCACTTCAGCTCGCCGAGCGAGTAGTCGAAGTAGCGGTCCACCGGACCCGTGTACACCACCGGCACGCCCGCCGCGGCCAGCGCCTTCCTGTTGTACGGCTGGGACTCGTCGAAGAAGTCGGTCTTCAGGGTCACGTGGATGCGCGGATCGTCGATCATGCGCTCCATCCAGGCGGTGTAGCCGTCCGTGGGCAGGCCCTCCCACGTGTCCCTGAAATACCGGTTGTCGTAGTTGAAGCGCACCGGCAGGCGGTTGATGATGCCCGCGGGCAGGTCCTTCGGATCGGTCTGCCACTGCTTGCCCGTGTAGTTCTTGATGAACGCCTCATACAGGGGGCGGCCGATGAGCTG